>OJUV01000001.1_pt1 | contig 303326 bp, 274 predicted proteins | sample 1694861 | NCBI WGS metagenome assembly OJUV01 (sample SAMN04436904, study PRJEB24849) | human gut metagenome | biome: human gut; feature: NICU; material: stool | host: Homo sapiens | place: USA: Saint Louis, MO | collected 2012-03-26
TATCGATCTGGTCGAATGCGCGGGCAGCACCGCCGTAGGTTTTAGCCAGTACGGTGGTGATGGCAGCGGTCAGGGTAGTTTTACCGTGGTCAACGTGGCCGATAGTACCAACGTTGACGTGCGGTTTTGTACGTTCAAATTTTTCTTTAGACACGGCTATATTCCTTACTATAGTGCTCTCCCCTTAAGGAGAGAGCACGGGACTTTGGTTTTAACCCTGTGGCTTATTTGCCGCGGGCTTCAATAACGGCCTGAGCAACGTTGTTCGGCGCATCATCATACTTCAGGAATTCCATGGTGTATGATGCACGACCTTTGGTCAGAGAACGCAGCTGAGTTGCATAACCGAACATTTCGGACAGCGGAACTTCAGCGTGGATCTTAACGCCAGTCACTTCAGATTCCTGACCGCGCAGCATACCGCGACGACGGCTCAGGTCACCGATAACGTCACCGGTATTCTCTTCCGGCGTTTCTACTTCAACCTTCATGATCGGCTCAAGCAGAACTGGTTTTGCTTTCTTAAAGCCATCTTTGAAGGCGATAGAAGCTGCCAGTTTAAACGCCAGTTCAGAGGAGTCAACGTCATGGTAAGAACCGAAGTGCAGACGCACACCCAGGTCAACTACCGGGTAACCCGCCAGCGGACCAGATTTCAGCTGCTCCTGGATGCCTTTATCAACGGCCGGGATGTATTCGCCAGGAATTACACCACCTTTAATGTCGTTGATGAACTCGTAACCTTTCGGGTTAGAGCCCGGCTCCAGCGGGTACATGTCGATAACAACATGACCGTACTGACCACGACCACCAGACTGCTTGGCGTGTTTACCTTCGATATCGGTAACTTTCGCGCGAATCGCTTCACGGTAAGCAACCTGAGGTTTACCGACGTTCGCTTCAACGTTGAATTCACGCTTCATGCGGTCAACGATGATGTCGAGGTGCAGCTCACCCATACCAGCGATGATGGTCTGGTTAGATTCTTCGTCAGTCCATACGCGGAATGACGGGTCTTCTTTCGCCAGACGGCCCAGAGCCAGACCCATTTTTTCCTGGTCAGCTTTGGTTTTCGGTTCTACGGCGATGGAGATTACCGGCTCAGGGAATTCCATACGCTCCAGAATGATCGGCGCATCCGGGTTACACAGGGTGTCACCGGTGGTTACGTCTTTCAGACCGATTGCAGCCGCGATATCGCCCGCGCGAACTTCTTTGATCTCTTCACGTTTGTTAGCGTGCATCTGTACGATACGGCCAAAACGCTCACGCGCCGCTTTCACGGAGTTCAGTACGGTATCACCGGAGTTAACCACACCAGAGTACACGCGGAAGAAGGTCAGGTTACCTACGAACGGGTCGGTAGCGATTTTAAACGCCAGCGCCGCGAACGGCTCGTTGTCGTCAGCGTGACGCTCAGCCGGGGTATCTTTACCGTCGTCCAGGATGCCTTTGATCGCAGGTACGTCAGTCGGGGACGGCAGGTAATCAATTACCGCATCCAGCATCGCCTGAACACCCTTGTTCTTGAACGCAGAACCACAGGTTACCAGGATGATTTCGTTGTTCAGAACGCGCTGACGAAGAGCAGTTTTGATCTCTTCTTCAGTCAGTTCTTCACCACCCAGGTATTTCTCCATCAGCTCTTCTGAAGCTTCAGCAGCGGATTCGATCAGGTTCTGGTGCCATTCTTCAGCCAGGTCCTGCATGTCAGCCGGGATATCTTCGTATTCGAAGGTAACGCCCTGGTCTGCATCGTTCCAGTTGATGGCTTTCATTTTCACCAAGTCAACAACACCGGTGAAACCTTCTTCAGCACCAATTGCCAGCTGCAGCGGAACCGGGTTCGCGCCGAGACGGGTTTTGATCTGACCAACAACTTTCAGGAAGTTCGCGCCCATGCGGTCCATTTTGTTAACGAACGCAATACGCGGAACTTTGTATTTGTTTGCCTGACGCCATACGGTTTCAGACTGCGGCTGAACACCACCAACTGCGCAGTAAACCATTACCGCACCATCAAGCACACGCATGGAACGTTCTACTTCGATAGTGAAGTCAACGTGCCCCGGGGTGTCGATGATGTTTACGCGGTGCGGTTCATACTGTTTAGCCATACCTGACCAGAATGCAGTAGTCGCAGCGGAAGTGATGGTGATACCACGTTCCTGCTCCTGCTCCATCCAGTCCATGGTAGCGGCGCCGTCATGAACTTCACCGATCTTATGGTTTACACCGGTGTAGAACAGAATACGTTCGGTAGTAGTGGTTTTACCGGCGTCGATGTGCGCACTGATACCAATGTTACGGTAGCGTGCGATGGGTGTTGTACGAGCCATGTTATTCCTCGTTTGTTTCTTTAGACGTTCAGATTAAGTAACCCAGAGCGGGCGGCTTACCTGAAGCGCCCGCCTGGTGACTAACACACCGAAGGGATTACCAACGGTAGTGAGCGAACGCCTTGTTGGCTTCTGCCATGCGGTGAACGTCTTCACGTTTCTTCACTGCAGTACCTTTGTTGTCTGCAGCGTCAGTGAGTTCGTTCGCCAGACGCAGGGCCATAGATTTATCACCGCGTTTACGAGCAGCTTCAACGATCCAACGCATTGCCAGAGCATTACGACGAACCGGACGAACTTCAACTGGAACCTGGTAAGTAGAACCACCTACACGGCGGGACTTAACTTCCACGGTCGGACGGACGTTGTCCAGAGCGACTTCGAAAGCTTCCAGTTCAGTTTTACCAGAGCGCTGAGCCAGGGTCTCCAGCGCGCTGTATACGATTGCTTCAGCAGTAGATTTTTTACCATCTACCATCAGGATGTTCACAAATTTAGCCAGCAGTTCTGATCCGAACTTAGGATCCGGCAGGATTTTACGCTGACCAATGACGCGACGACGTGGCATGGAAATACTCCGTTGTTAATTCAGGATTGTCCAAAACTCTACGAGTTTAAAGTGACATTTAGTTAAAACAGTTTGGCCTTACTTAACGGAGAACCATTAAGCCTTAGGACGCTTCACGCCGTACTTGGAGCGAGCCTGCTTACGGTCTTTAACGCCGGAGCAGTCGAGCGCACCGCGAACGGTGTGGTAACGAACACCCGGGAGGTCTTTAACACGACCGCCACGGATCAGGATCACGGAGTGCTCCTGCAGGTTGTGACCTTCACCACCGATGTAGGAAGTCACTTCGAAACCGTTTGTCAGACGAACACGGCATACTTTACGCAGTGCGGAGTTCGGTTTTTTCGGGGTGGTAGTATATACACGAGTACATACGCCACGTTTTTGCGGGCATGCTTCCAGCGCCGGCACGTTGCTTTTAGCAACTTTGCGAGAGCGTGGTTTGCGTACCAGCTGGTTAACTGTTGCCATTAAATAGCTCCTGGTTTTTGCTTTTGCTTCGTAAACACGTAATAAATCGCCTCATATAATATGAGGACGCGAAATTTTAGGGCCACGCAGAAAGGGTGTCAAGAAATATACAACGATCCCGCATTTACCAGCTGTACTGAGCGTCGTGTTTCGCGGTGAGTCTGACGAAGTCAGTATAGCTAACCCTGACGACGCTGTCTGAAATTTGAGCAGCGAGCCCGCGGGCCTCGATATCCTCTGACAGCGCGTAGAGCATAATGGGGGCAGCGCGCAAAAGATCAAGGAACGGCCCGCCCTGCAGCGCGGCGATCACGCCGTCCGACAGCAGCAGCAGATCGTCGCCGGGCTGGGCCAGGCGCAGCGGGGCACGAATGTCGCGGTGCCAGGGAGAGTAATTGAGGGTGTGCAGCATGAGGACCTCAGAAGCGCAGGATAACGTCGTAATCGTTGAGCTTCTGCCGCAGCGCCTCCGGCGGCAGGATCTCCGGCGCGATAACCATCGCCGCGCCTTCCAGCCCGCGCTCGCGCAGGGATGCGGCGCACAGCCAGCAGTTCTCGATATCGTACAGCGCCATCAGCTTAAAGGCCGGGATATAGTCGCGGACCAGAATGCCCTGCGGCGCTTGCCCGGCGAGCAGCTGCATCACGCCGTCGCCGATGAAAAACACGCCGATCTCCTCGGTCAGGGCCGATGTCGCCAGCAGCGCGTCCAGCCCTTCCCGGCCAGCGGCGCTGCCGTGCGGCGCGGAGGTAAACAGATAGGCAATCCGCTTCATCAGAACTGCACCAGCCGGTCGCAGGTGAGAGAGGCCTCCGCCAGCGCGCCCAGGCCGCTCAGAGAAAAGCCGGGCTGCAGATTAAACCCGGGCAGGCCGAGCCTGGCGGCCTCGTTCTCATCGGTAACGCCGCGGCGCAGGGCCGCCGCCACGCAGATATGCAGAGCCACGCCGTGCTGCTGGTGCAGCCCCTGCCAGGCGCGCACCAGATCGAACTCGTCGCCGGCGGGCGCCGTCAGCTGATTGGCGTTATAGACGCCTTCACGATAGAAAAAGACGCTGATAAGCGTATGCCCTTCCGCCAGCAGCGCCTGCGCAAACTGCAGCGCGCTGCTGGCCTGCTGCGTACCGTAGGCCGGGCCGGTGACCAGCAGGGCGTAGCGCATTACTTATCCTGTCCCTGGAAATCGCCGTTTTTAAACTGGCGAATGTAGAGATAGACGGTGTGCTTGGAGATGTTCAGGCGCTCGGCCACCTGATTGATGGCGTCTTTAATATCGAAGATGCCCTTTTCATAGAGATTAAGCACGATCTGACGGTTCTTGGCGTTATTCGAAACGCCGCGATCGGCGTTCACCTCTTCGATAGTGAACTCCAGGGTCTGGGTAACCAGGTCCTCCACCGATGAGGCAAAGTTCACCTGCGAGTTCACCTCCGGGGTCTCCGGCGGGATGAAGGTGTTCATGATCTGCGAGAACGGCACGTCGAGATTCATGTTGATGCACAGCAGGCCGATAACCCGCTGCTCGCGGTTGCGGATAGCGATGGTCACGGACTTCATCAGTACGCCGCTCTTGGCGCGGGTGAAGTAGCACTTCGACACGCTGCTGTCGGCGCCGGTCATATCGTGAAGCATACGCAGCGCCAGATCGGTGATCGGCGAACCGATTTTCCGCCCGGTGTGTTCACCGTTGGCAATGCGGATGGCCGAACACTTCAGATCCTGCAGGGAGTGCAGCACGATTTCGCAGTGGGAGCCTATGAGCATCGCTAACCCGTCCACAACCGCTTCGTAGGACTTCAGGATGTCGAAATCGGTCTGATCGAAGGGACGCTGATCCAGTAAATCAAGCTCACTGGTTTCGTTGGTTAAAAGCGACCTGGACATGAAGAAAGGCTCTCCTTTTCAGGAACCTGTCATTAGGTTGTAGGGGCAGGCTCATTATCATCATTAAAATTGAGGCATCTAAAGTAATACGCGCTTGCGACGCTTTCCAGTGTTAATTATATCGCGCCCATGAAAAAAGCCGCCGCCCTCTCGGGCGGCGGCTTTCTCAGCGCTTATTTTTTCGCGGCATCGGCGGCGGCTTTATCATCTGCCGCGGCGTCCGGCTTCGCCTCTTCTTTCGGCGCCGGCTTGATGTCCAGCAGCTCTACGTCGAAGACCAGCGTGGAGTTAGCCGGGATACCCGGAACGCCGGTTTTACCGTAGGCCAGATCCGGCGGGATGACCAGCTTGATCTTGCCGCCTTTCTTGATGTTCTTCAGGCCTTCCGTCCAGCCCGGGATCACGCCGTCAAGGCGGAAGGAGAGCGGCTCACCGCGCTTGTAGGAGTTATCAAACTCTTTACCGTCGGTCAGGGTGCCTTTGTAGTTAACGACAACGGTATCGCTGTCTTTCGGCGCATCGCCGGTGCCCTCTTTCTCAACCTTGTACATCAGGCCGGTTTTCGAGGTCTTCACGCCCTTCTCTTTGGCGAAAGCATCGCGATAGGTTTTGCCTTTAGCTTCGTTTTCAGTAGCGTCTTTTTCCATTTTTTCCTGAGCCGCGGTCTTCACGCGGGTCTCGAACGCCTGCAGCGTCTGCTCGATCTCCTGATCGCTCAGCTTGCTCTTATCCGCAAATGCATCCTGAACGCCGGCAATCAGCTCGCTTTTATCCAGCTTAACGCCCAGCTTTTCCTGTTCTTTCAGAGAATTTTCCATGTAACGGCCCAGCGAAGCGCCCAGCGCATAGGCAGCTTTCTGGTCGTCGTTTTTGAATGCAGCTTTACTCTCTGCGGCAGCCGGAGCAGATTTTGCCGCAGCAGCGTCAGCAGCGAAGGTCAGCGGTGCATTCAGGGCAACGGCCATTGTTGTCGCCAGAAGCGTTACTTTAAACAGTGATTTCATCCATCTCTCCAGAGCCAGGGCATCTCGCCCCAGGGTTTTCGTAAATGAGTAGCGTACTATAAAACGTTGCAGAACAAATCTACATACGAATGCAGCCGAATGTTGAGTCTTTTCAGACTATTTTTGTGTAAATTAGTTTCGTTTTACCGCGTACCGGCTGCGTGATGAGCGAAAGTTGGATAGAATCCGCCGCGAAAAAGACAAAGAGGTGGGAAATGAGCGATACGGCATTAGAAACACGTCTTGCCGAGCTGGAAAGTCGGCTGGCGTTTCAGGAAATCACGATAGAAGACCTCAACCGCACGGTCACCGCCCACGAAATTGAAATGGCGAAGATGCGCGACAATATGCGCCTGATGGTCGAGAAGCTGAAGGCCTCCCAGCCGTCGCACATTGCAGCGCAGTCGGAAGAGACGCCGCCGCCCCACTACTGAGGCTACGGGATTCAGCAATAAAAAAAGCGTGCCAGGCACGCTTTTTTTTGTCACCGCTGGCGGTGAGTTAGTGGCAACCGCAGCCGCCGTTGCCGCCGCAGCCGCCTTTACCGTGCTCGTGATCGTGGCCATGGCCGTGACCGCCGCAGCAGCCGTCGTGACCGTGGTCGTGATCGTGATGATGACCGTCAGCACCGTGAACGTGGCCGTGAGCCAGCTCTTCTTCGGTGGCTTCACGCAGCGCCACGACTTCAACGTGGAACTTCAGGTTCTGGCCAGCCAGCATGTGGTTACCGTCAACCACCACGTGATCGTCACCCACTTCGGTGATTTCAACCGGCACCGGACCCTGGTCGGTTTCGGCCAGGAAACGCATGCCAACCTGCAGCTCGTCAACGCCCATAAAGACGTCTTTCGGCACGCGCTGCACCAGATTTTCATCGTACTGGCCGTATGCGTCGTTAGACGCCACTTCGACATCGAACTTATCGCCAGCTTCGTGACCTTCCAGCGCCTTTTCAAGGCCAGAGATCAGGGAACCGTGACCATGCAGATAGTCGAGCGGTGCGCTAACCGGAGACTCATCAACCAATACACCGTCTTCTGTACGTACCTGATAGGCCAGGCTGACCACCAGGTCTTTTGCTACTTTCATGATATCTCCTGAGCATAGGAAAAATAGTGCCGCAGATTGTAGCGGAATTCTGCACGCCTGTACCCCTAAGCTTAAAAAAAGACGGCGCGGATCGCTACTCGGGATGAAAAATACCGATCACTTGCTCATCTTTACGCACATGTTCGCGGGCCTCTTTATCCGCCTCGCGCATCTGGTGGCCGCACTTTACGCACTCAACGATATCAACGTTGTTTTCCCGCCACATCGCCAGGGAATCCTGCGCCTGGCATGCCGGGCACTTTGCGCCAGCGATAAAACGTTTACGGACTGCCATATTTCACCTTCTATTCAAATTCGTCCCAGCCGTCCAGCTGGCGTCGCTCCTGCTGCATTTCGCGCTGGAAAATCTCCTCCAGCTCGCGCCGCGCCTCTCTCACCCGGGAAATCTGCTGGGTATCGGTGTGCACCGGCATCAGCTCCCGCAGCATCCGCATATCGAGCCGGCGAAAGTGCAGCTGCGCCCGCTGGGCCTGATGAGGATGCATCCCCAGCGTAATCAGCGCTTTGCGACCAAGCTCCAGCGCACTGGAGAAGGTCTCGCGCGAGAACATCTTCACCCCGGACTGCAGCAGTTCGTGAGCCTCAACGCGCCCCCGGGCACGGGCCAGAATATGCAGATGGGGAAAATGCTGCTGGCAGATCTCTACCACCTTCATGGTGTTTTCCGGCGCGTTGCAGGTAATAACGATGGACTGCGCCTGTTCGGCGCCCGCCGAGCGCAGCAGCTCAATCTGGGTAGCGTCGCCGTAGTAGACTTTATACCCGTATTTGCGCATCAGGTTAACGACGCTGATATCGCGCTCCAGAACCGTGATCCGCATCTTGTTGGCCATCAGCAGACGGCCTATCACCTGGCCAAAGCGGCCGAAGCCCACCACGATCACCTGCGGCTTATCGTCCTCGACCCACGGCGCTTCGTCCTCTTCTTCCGGTCCGTTGAGGCGCCGGGCAATGATCCTGTCGATAAGCTTCATCAGCAGCGGCGTGGTCATCATGGATAGCGTGACGGTGACCAGCAGCAGCGCCATCTGATCGTGATGGAACAGGCGCTGCGAGGAGGCGCTTGAAAACAGCACGAAGGCAAACTCGCCGCCCTGGCTCAGTACCCCGGCGAACTGCATCCGCTCCGAGCTGCGCAGACCGTAGATACGCGCCAGCGCGTACAGCACCAGGCTCTTCACCGCCACCAGAAGAAGGACGCTGGCAATCACCCACGGCAGGTGGGTATAGAGCACCCCGAGGTTGAGCGCCATGCCGACGGAGATAAAGAACAGCCCCAGCAGCAGCCCTTTAAACGGCTCAATGGCGATTTCAAGCTCGTGCCGGTACTCGCTCTCCGCCAGCAGCACTCCGGCGATAAAGGTACCCAGCGCCATCGACAGGCCGAGGGCGTCCATAAACAACGCCGAGCCGAGCACCAGCAGCAGCGTGGCGGCGGTAAACACCTCCCGCACGCCGGAGCCGGCGATAAAGCGAAACACCGGCCGCAGCAGATAGCGGCCGCCGATCAGCATCCCGGCAAAGGCCAGCACCTTAAGACCAATCTTCAGCCAGTCGGGATGATCATCGCCGTTGCCCGCCAGCAGCGGCACCATAGCCAGGGCGGGGATCACCGCCAGATCCTGAAACAGCAGTACCGAAAAGCCGAGCTGGCCCGCCTCGTTGCGGTTCATCCCTTTCTCACGCATCAGCTGCAGCGCCATTGCCGTGGAGGACATGGCAAGGCCAATACCGCCCACCACCGCCGCCTGCCATGCGAAGTCGGTCAGCATCAGCAGCCCGCCGAGGATCGCTGCGCTGAGCACCACCTGCGCGGCGCCGACGCCAAAAATGGAGCGCCGCAGCTGCCACAGCTTGGCCGGGTTCAACTCCAGGCCGATGATGAACATCAGGAACACCACGCCCAGTTCAGAGAAGTGGAGGATCTCCTCAACGTCGCTGATAAAGCCCAGTCCCCAGGGCCCGATGGCGATCCCCGCCAGCAGATAGCCCAGCACCGGACCAATGCCCAGCCGCGCGGCCAGCGGCACGGCGACGACGGCGGCGAACAGGAACAGCACGCCCGCCAGCAGTAAATCAGAACCTTCCATCAGCGGCCCCCCGTCAGCACCGGAGTGGCCAGCCAGTCGCCGTAGTCCCTAGCGTGGCTGGCAAGTTCGGCGGCCGGCTGGCGGCGCGCCCAGTAGACAATAATCGGGCTCATCCAGTGCATACGGCACATCGCCGCCGTCAGCTCAAAAGGGCGAAGAATATCGCTCATCGGATAGCGGTTGAGGGAGTCGTAGCGGTAGGCGCTCTCCGGCTCGCCGGTGGTGATCACGCTGCGCCAGTACTTTCCCGCCAGCTGGTTCCCTCCCGGCCCGCTGGAAAAGCCGCGGCTCAGCACCCGATCGAGCCACTCTTTAAGCAGCGCCGGGCAGCTGTAGGTATAGAGCGGATGCTGGAACACGATCACATCGTGCTCGCGCAGCAGCGCCTGCTCGTGAGGTATATCAATAAAGAAGTCGGGATAGTGGGCATAAAGATCGTGCACGGTGACGTTCTCAAGCTGACGGGCTGGCTTTAGCAATACCCGGTTCGCCACCGAATCCTGAGACTCCGGATGGGCATACAGCAGCAAAACTTTTGCTGGGTCTGACATCAATCCCCTCCCGGTAAGGGTCACTAAAAAATCTGCAGCAGGACGCCTGCCCGGATGCTTTGTGTATCACGGCGGTTTTGGGCTACTATTGCCGCCCGGTGCAGCGTCAGGCTCACCAAAATACATTACCATAATGACAATTTAACATAGTCTGAACATACGGCGCCTTATGATTGTTTTCTCCTCGTTACAAATTCGCCGCGGCGTGCGCGTCCTGCTGGACAACGCCACCGCCACCATCAACCCCGGCCAGAAGGTGGGGCTGGTGGGCAAAAACGGCTGCGGCAAATCCACCCTGCTGTCGCTGCTGAAAAACGAGATAGGCGCCGACGCCGGCAGCGTAACCTATCCCGGCAACTGGCAGCTGGCATGGGTTAATCAGGAAACGCCCGCGCTCGCGGAACCGGCTCTTGACTATGTGATAGACGGCGACCGCGAGTACCGCCAGCTTGAGGCCGAACTCAACGCCGCCAACGAGCGCAATGACGGCAACGCTATTGCCACCGTGCACGGCAAGCTCGACGCCATCGATGCGTGGACCATCCGCGCCCGCGCCGCCAGCCTGCTGCACGGCCTCGGCTTCAGCAATGAACAGCTGGAGCGCCCAGTGAGCGACTTTTCCGGCGGCTGGCGTATGCGCCTCAACCTCGCTCAGGCACTGATCTGCCGCTCCGATCTGCTGCTGCTCGATGAACCGACCAACCACCTCGACCTCGACGCCGTGATCTGGCTGGAGAAGTGGCTGAAGAGCTACCAGGGCACCCTGATCCTGATTTCCCACGACCGCGATTTCCTCGACCCGGTGGTGGGCAAAATTATTCATATCGAACAGCAGAGCCTGTTCGAGTACACCGGCAACTACACCTCATTTGAACTGCAGCGGGCAACGCGCCTGGCGCAGCAGCAGTCGCTGTACGAAAGCCAGCAGCAGAAAGTGGCCCACCTGCAGAGCTTTATCGACCGCTTCAAGGCGAAGGCCTCCAAGGCCAAGCAGGCCCAGAGCCGCGTTAAGATGCTGGAGCGCATGGAGCTTATCGCCCCGGCGCACGTCGATAACCCGTTCCACTTCAGCTTCCGCGCGCCGGAGAGCCTGCCCAATCCGCTGCTGAAAATGGAGAAGGTGAGCGCCGGCTACGGCGATCGCGTCATTCTCGACTCCATCAAGCTCAACCTGGTGCCCGGCTCGCGCATCGGCCTGCTGGGCCGCAACGGCGCCGGTAAATCGACGCTTATCAAAATGCTGGCGGGCGAACTGGCCCCGCTGCACGGCGAGATTGGCCTGGCAAAAGGCATCAAGCTCGGCTACTTCGCTCAGCATCAGCTGGAGTTCCTGCGCGCCGACGAATCTCCGCTCCAGCACCTGGCCCGCATGGCGCCGCAGGTGCTGGAACAGCAGCTGCGCGACTACCTCGGCGGCTTCGGCTTCCAGGGCGATAAGGTCACCGAAGAGACGAAGCGCTTCTCCGGCGGCGAAAAGGCCAGGCTGGTACTGGCGCTGATCGTCTGGCAGCGCCCGAACCTGCTGCTGCTCGATGAACCGACCAACCACCTCGACCTCGACATGCGCCAGGCGCTGACCGAGGCGCTGATTGAATTTGAGGGCGCGCTGGTCGTCGTTTCCCACGACCGCCACCTGCTGCGCTCGACCACCGACGATCTCTACCTGGTGCACGATGCCAAAGTGGAGCCGTTTGACGGCGATCTTGAGGATTATCAGCAGTGGCTCACCGACGTGCAAAAGCAAGAGAACCAGCCTGCAGACGCGGCGAAAGAGAACGGCAACAGCGCCCAGGCCCGCAAGGACCAGAAGCGCCGCGACGCCGAGCTGCGCACCCAGACCCAGCCGCTGCGCAAAGAGATCGCCCGCCTGGAAAAAGAGATGGAAAAACTCAACGCGCAGCTTGCGGCGGCGGAAGAGAAGCTGGGAGACAGCGGCCTGTACGATCAGAGCCGCAAGGCCGAGCTGACCGAGTGCCTGCAGCAGCAGGCGAGCGCGAAATCGGGGCTGGAAGAGTGCGAAATGGCGTGGCTTGAGGCCCAGGAGCAGCTGGAACACATGCTGTCAGCGTAGGCCGGGCAAGGCGCAGCCGCCGCCCGGCAACAGGCGGCGGCTGCGCTAACCGTCTACTGCTGCGCCGCAAGCCTTGCGCGGATCTGCTCCAGATGCTCGCGGCGGTAGAGCTTGCCGTCGAGAAAGCGCGTCGTCAGCTCGCCCTGCTGCTCCTGTTCCGCCGTCTGCTCATCGAACAGCGCCAGTTCGCCCTGCGCATCGCGCGCTACCCGCAGCAGGCCGCGCGCCGAGCGCTTGAGGCCGCTGTCGGTCTTCGGCTCTTTAAAGATCATCCGCCCCTCGCCGTTGACCTCGCCCCAGGTCGCCTTCATCGCAAAGCCGAAAGTGTCGCGAGTGTTGTACTGATAGGTAAAGGAACCGACGCCGAACACCACGTTCGAGCTGGCGAAGCCTTTCGCCTCCAGGCGCGTAAGGATCTCATCGGCGCGGGCCAGCGTGATCGAGTCGCCGTAAATCAGGCCGACGTGCGGATCGAGCACCTTGTAGCCCTTATCGTTCACGGTGCCGCCGAAAATCTCCCACAGCACTTCAACGGAGCCCTTCTCTTCCGGCGTGCGCTCCGCCCGGGTATCGCTATCCGCGCCGGTGCCGCAGAGTATAGCCACCGGATCGCCGCTGTCCGGGCGGAACACCACGCGCCCTTCGCGCTGCATAATGGTCGCCTTCAGCTCCCGCGTATACTCCGTCAGCACCCGCCAGTAGTCCCAGGTATCGGACACGATGGAGACAAAGCCCTGCGGGTAGAGATCGGCGATCAGCCGGCGGAAGGTCTCAATCTCGCTCTCGCGCTGGCCCATGCACATCACGCTGTGCTCGGTGGCCGGGATCGTCGCGCCGATGAAATACGCCTCGCCGTCGGTGTAGTAGTCCCGGGCGTAGAGCAGCGACGGAATACTGTCGGTGCCCTTAAAGCTCAGCAGGTGGCCGCAGCCCGCCTGGGCGGTATCCTGCAGGCCGGACATACCGCGAAACGAGAAGTCGTGGTACTGGAAGTCGAGGTGCGACAGGTCGCTGCAGGTTTTCTCCGCCCAGCGCGCGCAGATTTTGCGGTAGTGGTGGGCAATGGTGGCGTTGGTTGACGCCTTCCACAGCTCGGCGGACAGCACCGTTTCCAGATAATTAACCAGCCAGAAAAACTCCGGGCGGGTATTGGTGATGGTCAATACCGGCACCTTCATCGGCACCTTTGAGCCTTCGTCCAGCGCCTTGATGTGCAGCGGCAGGTAGCCAAGCTGGTGCAGATCGCGAATGTGGTCCACCGTCACCGCGTCCGGGCCGAGGTAGCCGTCCATCACCTGCTTATACTCGCTGACCACCTCGTCCTGCGGGCGGGCGAAAAACGCCTCGTTGAACAGATCTACCAGGAACCACTGCAGAAAGCCCTGCAGGCCGAAGAACACCATTTTGCCGTCCGCCAGCGGCGACTGGAAAAAGCGGTCGCTGCGCGGGGTAAAGTTTGAGTAGACCTTCGTTGTCCCCTGCGGATACTGCACGCGGTGAGACACTTTATAGCCGTCGATAGCCAGAATCGGATTCATTTTCATGAGGTTATCTCCCGTATGCCTGATAGATAGCGTCGATATCGATAAGCGACAGCTGCGGATGCTGCAGATTAGCCGGCGCCAGCGAGGTGGTGGTGTAGACGGCATCAATGCCGTTATTGAGCAGGTTGTCGATCCCCTTCGAGAAGATACCGTGGGTGACGTACAGGCTGACGCTGCGGGCCCCCGCGTCGCGCAGCACCTGCGCCGAGCCGAGGAAGGTACCGCCCGCGTCGCACAGGTCGTCAACGATCAGCACATCTTTGCCCGCCACGTCCCCGGCCAGCAGGGCGAAGCCGGTCAGCGCGCCGCTGGCGACATCGCGCACTTTGCTGAGGATCGCGTACTCCGCCGCGCCGCTGGCTTTCACTACCGCGTCTATCTTCTTCAGCGCCCCGGCGTCGGGGGCTACCAGCATAAACTCACCGGCGGCCAGCGCCTCGCGCAGCCTGCGGCTCTGCAGCAGGCAGGTCTGCTGCGGAACGGCAACCATGTTGTTAATCGCCGCAGCGGCGGCGTCGCTGTGCGGATCGAGCACAATGACTTTGTCGAAGGCCAGCAGGTTAAGCTGCTGCGCGAACACTTTCAGCGCAAAACTGTCCCCCGGCACCATGTGCCTGTCCTGGCGGGCCCACGGCAGCCAGGGTAGCTCAAGATGGCTGAAGGTGACGTCGGTAACGTGGCGCACGGCCTCCACCAGCTGCGCCAGCAGCATAAAGTCGTTCATGTCGCGCAGGGCAACGGCCCGGATGCGCATCAGGGTCGCGCTGGCCGGTAACTCCCCGCTGACCTTCAGCCAGCCGGCGCCGTCGGGGAATGCGCCGCTGGACAGCGCAACGGGGTTATCGTCCAGCCACAGCGTTAATTTTTCGCTCATGATGCTCTCCTGTTTAATTGTGTCCCTAAGACAATTAAATAGTGTCCTAAAGACACTTATAGTGCAAGCGCAAATTCACATCAATTTAGCAGCACAAAAACAACGCCATGATTTTCAACAACAAAAATTTAACCTTGCTGGTACAGAGCGGGCTGGTAAACTTGCCCGGTCATTTCTTTATCCGCCGCGAGTGCCTATGACTGCCGATGTCGACTACCTCAATCGCTACGATGCCAGCCGCTTTCCTTCGCCGCTGGTCACCGTTGACAGCGTGCTCTTCACCCTGCACCAGCAGTCGCTGTGCGTGCTGCTGGTTGAGCGCGCGGCGCCGCCCCAGCAGGGCCTTTGGGGCCTGCCCGGCGGCTTTATTGATATGCAGCAGGATGACAGCACCCGCGCCACTGCCCTGCGCAAGCTGACGGAGAAAACCGGTATTGTTCCCTCCTGGCTGGAGGAGCTCGGCACCGTCTCCGGCCCCGGCCGCGATCCGCGCGGCTGGAGCCTGACGGTCGCGTGGTTCGCTCTAATCGCCTGGGAGGATTGTGAACCGCACATCGCCACGGTCAGCGACGCCCGCTGGGTGCCGGTGGAGCAACTCGGTGATTACGCCCTGGCCTTTGATCACGGCGATATCATTCAGATGGCGCTCTCGCGCCTGCGGCAAAAAACCATGTACTCTTTACTGCCCGTCTACGCCCTGCCGGCGTGCTTTACCCACGGCCAGCTGCAGGAGGCCACCGAGATAATTCTCGGTCAGCCTATCCAGAGGAAGAGTCTTATCCGCCGCTTTGAGGCCTCGGGCATGTTCGAAGAGACCGGTGAAAGCGCGGCGACCGGCGCGCGAAAGGCGCGGCTGTGGCGACGAAAGCCCGGTGTCGATATCCACCTGTTTTCGCGCAACCTGTTGGCAGATTAGTTATAAAATCACATATTGACTAACTCTCACGCGCATTGCGCAGTAGTATACTTTCTCAACGTTTCTAAATAATTCTGGTGCTATGGTTGAAATTACTCCCGCTGACATGACTGCTTCTGACGCCGACTCCCGCGAGTTTCATCCCATGCGCGGCGTGTCCAATCGTCATTTGCAGACCATGCTGCCGCGCCTTATTCGCCGCCGCGTTCAGTTCGAACCGCACTGGCAGCGTCTGGACCTGCCCGACGGCGATTTTATCGATCTGGCGTGGAGTGAAGATCCGTACCAGGCCCGCCACAAGCCGCGGCTGGTGGTGTTTCACGGCCTGGAAGGCAGCCTGCACAGCCCCTACGCCCACGGTCTGGTACACGCCGCCATGCAGCAGGGCTGGCTGGGCGTGGTGATGCACTTTCGCGGCTGCAGCGGCGAGCCCAACCGCGCGCGGCGCATCTATCACTCCGGCGAAACGGAGGACGGCAGCTGGTTCCTCTCCTGGCTGCGCCGCGAGTTCGGCAACGCGCCGACCGCGGCGGTCGGCTATTCGCTGGGCGGCAATATGCTCGCCTGCCTGCTGGCAAAAGAGGGCGACAGCGTGCCGCTCGATGCCGCGGTGATTGTCTCGGCGCCGTTTATGCTGGAAGCCTGCTGCTACCATATGGACAAGGGCTTCTCCCGCGTCTATCAGCGCTATCTGCTCAATCTGCTGAAGGCCAACGCCTCCCGCAAGCTGAAGGCCTATCCCGGTACCCTGCCGGTGGATCTCAAGCGGCTGAAGAGCGTGCGGCGCATTCGAGAGTTTGACGATCTGATCACCTCGAAAATCCACGGCTTCGCCGACGCCATCGACTACTATCGCCAGTGCAGCGCCATGCCGGTGCTGAGCCAGATCACCCGGCCGACGCTGATTATTCACGCCAAAGACGACCCTTTCATGGATCACCACTCCATTCCTGCCCAGGAAGAGCTGCCGAACAATATTCACTATCAGCTGACCGAGCACGGCGGCCACGTCGGCTTTGTCGGCGGTACCCTGCGCCGCCCCGAGATGTGGCTGGAGAAGCGTATTCCCGACTGGCTGAAGCAGTTTCTGCGGAGTCCGGCATGATTATTCCCTGGCAGGATCTGGAATCTGAGACCCTCGACAACCTGATCGAGAGCTTTGTGTTGCGTGAAGGCACCGATTATGGTGAACATGAACGCTCGCTTCACGATAAAGTCGCCGACGTCAAAGAGCAGTTAAAAAGCGGGGAAGCGGTGCTGGTGTGGTCCGAACTGCACGAGACCGTGAATATCATGCCCCGCGCGCAGTTTCGCGGCTGACTATACTCAGAGATGATGATGAATTCAGGGAGTAGCCATGTCTGCCAAATACCCGGTGATTGCCGTAACCGGCTCCAGCGGAGCCGGAACCACCACCACCAGCCTCGCCTTCCGTAAAATCTTCGCCCAGCTCAACCTGCAGGCGGCGGAGGTCGAAGGCGACAGCTTTCACCGCTACACCCGCCCGGAAATGGATATGGCGATCCGCAAAGCGCGCGACCTGGGACGCCACATTAGCTATTTTGGCCCGGACGCCAACGACTTCGGTCTGCTGGAGCGCACCTTTGTCGAGTACGGCCAGCACGGCAGGGGCCAGTCGCGTAAATACCTGCACACCTACGACGAAGCGGTGCCGTGGAACCAGGTGCCGGGCACCTTTACGCCGTGGCAGCCGCTGCCGGAGCCTACCGACGTGCTGTTCTACGAGGGGCTGCACGGCGGCGTGGTCACGCCGCAGCACGATGTGGCGAAGCACGTCGATCTGCTGGTGGGCGTGGTGCCTATCGTCAACCTCGAATGGATCCAGAAGCTGATCCGCGATACCAGCGAGCGCGGGCACTCCCGCGAGGCGGTAATGGATTCGGTCGTGCGCTCGATGGACGACTACATCAACTACATCACCCCGCAGTTCTCGCGCACCCACATCAACTTTCAGCGCGTGCCGACGGTGGACACCTCGAACCCGTTCGCCGCGAAAGGTATTCCCTCCCTCGATGAGAGCTTCGTGGTTATCCACTTCCGCAACCTGAGCAATATCGATTTCCCCTGGCTGCTGGCGATGCTGCAGGGCTCGTTTATTTCGCACATGAACACCCTGGTCGTGCCGGGCGGCAAGATGGGTCTGGCGATGGAGCTGATCATGACGCCGCTGGTGGAGCGGCTGATGGAAGGCCGGAAAATTCAGTGATGGGGCGGGGGCGTTTGCCCCTCACTCCACCCAACGCCTGTACCTTAGCCCGCAACCACCTCAAACGAATGCGTCACATTGACCGCCTTCTCCAGCATCAGCGCCACGGAGCAGTACTTCTCCGCCGACAGCTCAACCGCGCGGGCCACGGCGGCCTCCTTCAGCTCTTTACCGGTGACGATAAAGTGCAGGTTGATATGGGTAAAGTAGCGCGGCGCCTCTTCCCGACGCTCGGAGGTCAGCTTGACTTCGCAGTCGGCCACGTCGTGGCGGCCCTTTTGCAGAATAGACACCACGTCAATCGCGCTGCAGCCTCCTGCTGCCATCAGCACCATCTCCATCGGGCTCGGCGCCTTGTCGCCTGAGTTGCCGTCCATCAGAACCTGGTGGCCGGATGCGGACTCGCCCAGGAAGGTTAATCCCTCAATCCATTTCACGCGTGCTTGCATAATCGTTTACTCCAGCTGAACAATTTTCTTCACAGATTACGCGCACATAACAAATCCCGCAATGGAAGGCGATCCAGGTCATGCTGAAGCGAGACACCACGAGACACGCGCCGAAAGCTATGCTACAACAACCGGGATGATACGTAGATATTCTGCCCGTACGCAGAAGGTATTACAGGCTGCCGCCTGATATGACAGCCGACTTCCCGGACACAGGGAAGGATATGAATGCAACGCCAGCGGTGGTGTCGTTTCTGCCGCTGGATATAGCTTATAACAGAGGAAAACCGCGCATGGTGCTTGGCAAACCGCAAACAGACCCTACCCTCGAATGGTTCTTGTCTCATTGCCACATTCATAAGTACCCATCCAAAAGCACGCTGATTCACCAGGGTGAAAAAGCGGAAACGCTGTACTACATCGTGAAGGGTTCTGTTGCTGTACTCATTAAGGATGAAGAAGGGAAAGAGATGATCCTCTCCTACCTCAACCAGGGCGATTTCATTGGTGAGCTTGGCCTGTTTGAAGAAGGCCAGGAGCGTAGCGCATGGGTACGGGCGAAAACTGCCTGTGAAGTTGCTGAAATCTCTTATAAAAAATTCCGTCAGCTGATCCAGGTTAACCCGGACATTCTGATGCGTCTCTCCTCGCAGATGGCCCGCCGTCTGCAGGTCACCTCTGAGAAAGTGGGTAACCTCGCCTTCCTCGACGTGACCGGCCGCATCGCCCAGACCCTGCTGAACCTGGCAAAACAGCCTGACGCCATGACCCACCCTGACGGTATGCAAATTAAAATCACCCGTCAGGAGATCGGCCAGATCGTCGGCTGCTCCCGCGAAACCGTTGGCCGCATCCTGAAGATGCTCGAAGATCAGAACCTGATCTCCGCCCACGGTAAAACTATCGTGGTCTACGGCACCCGCTAAGACCGCACAGACGGCGCACTGCCCCCGCAGCGCGCCGTTTTTGTCTCTACGTCATGTGGCGCAGGCTCATCTACCACCCGGAAATCAACTACGCGCTGCGGCAAACCCTGGTGCTGTGTCTTCCCGTGGCCATCGGTCTGCTGCTGGGCCAGCTGCAGCACGGGCTGCTCTTCTCGCTGGTGCCCGCCTGCTGCAACATTGCCGGACTGGATACGCCGCACAAGCGCTTTTTTAAACGTCTGGTTATCGGCGGCAGCCTGTTCGCGGGCTGCAGCCTGGTCGTCCAGCTGCTGCTGGCGAAGGACGTGCCGCTGCCGCTGATCCTCAGCGGGCTGGCGCTGACGCTCGGCGTCACCGCCGAGATAAGCTCCCTGCACGCGCGCCTGCTGCCGGCGTCGCTTATCGCCGCCATCTTTACCCTGAGCCTCGCGGGCAATATGCCGGTCTGGCAGCCGCTGCTGATCTACGCTCTCGGCACGCTGTGGTACGGCCTGTTCAACTGGTTCTGGTTCTGGCTGTGGCGCGAACAGCCTCTGCGCGAATCCCTGAGCCTGCTCTATCGCCATCTCGCCGACTACTGCGAAGCAAAGTACAGCCTGCTGACCCAGCATACCGATCCGGAGAACGCCCTGCCGCCGCTGCTGGCGCGCCAGCAGAAGGCGGTGGATCTGATTACCCAGTGCTATCAGCAGCTGCACATGCTGTCTGCCAACCGCAACCGCGACTACAAGCGGCTGCTGCGCATCTTTCAGATGGGCCTCGATCTGCAGGAGCATATCTCGGTCAGCCTCCATCAGCCCGCCGAGGTGCAGAAGCTGGTGGAGCAGACCCACGCCGAAGCGGTGATCCGCTGGAACGCGCAGACCGTATCAGCCCGCCTGCGGGTAATGGCAGACGATATCCTCTATCACCGCTTTCCGAAACGCTTCAGCATGGAGAAGCAGACGGCGGCGCTGGATAAGATAGCCCGCCAGCATCCGGATAATCCCGTCGGTCAGTTCTGCGCCTGGCACTTCAGCCGCATCGGGCGGGTGCTGCAGTCAAACCGCCCGCTCTACGCCCGCAACCTGATGGCCAACGCCGAGCGGCGGCTGCCGCTGATCCCGGCCCTGAAGAGCTATCTCTCCCTCAAATCGCCGGCCCTGCGCAATGCCGCCCGTCTGGCGGTGATGCTGAGCATTGCCAGCCTGGCCGGGGCCGCGCTGCACCTGCAGAAGCCCTACTGGATCCTGATGACCCTGCTGCTGGTCACCCAGAACGGCTACGGCGCCACCCGGGTACGCATTTTTCACCGTACGGCGGGCACGCTGGCCGGGCTGTTCATTGCTGCGGCCACCCTGCACTTCCGCGTGCCCGAGAGCTACACCCTGAGCGCCATGCTGGTGATAACCCTCATCAGCTACCTCATCGTACGGAAAAACTACGGCTGGGCGACCGTCGGCTTTACGGTCACCGCGGTGTATACCCTGCAGCTGCTGACCCTTAACGGCGACCAGTTCATTCTCGCCCGGCTGGTGGATACCCTGATTGGCTGCCTGATCGCCTTTGCCGGCATGGTCTGGCTGTGGCCCCAGTGGCAGAGCGGTCTGCTGCGCCAGAACGCCCACGACGCGCTGGAGCACGATCAGAACGCGATCCGCCTGCTGCTGAGCCCGGTACATGAAGCGCCCGCCATGGCCTATCAGCGGATGCAGGTCAACCAGGCGCACAATACGCTGTTCAATTCGCTCAATCAGGCGATGCAGGAGCCGGGATTCAATACGCAGTATCTGGCGGATATGAAGCTGTGGGTGACCCACAGCCAGTTCATTGTCGAGCACATCAACGCCATGACCATTCTGGCCAGGGAGCACACCATGCTGACGGAGAGATTAGCGGGACGCTACCTGGAATCATGCGAAATCGCGCTCCAGCGCTGCCAGCAGCGGCTGGAGTACGATGAACCCGGCAGCAGCGGCGAGGCCAACGTGATGGATGTCCTTGAGGGGCTTCCCCACGGCCCGCTGAGCCCGCTGGAGATCCACCTGCACCGCATTCTCGGCCACCTCAACTCGATGTACACCATCTCCTCGGTGGCGTGGCGCCAGAGGCCGCATCACGGCATCTGGCTTAACCGGCGGCTCAGGAAGCGCTGAGGACGGCGCCGACCGCCCGGGCGAAGCGGGTCATGCCCTCATCGATATCGTCACCGCTGACTACCAGCGCGGGCGCGAAGCGCATTACGTCCGGCCCGGCGTTGAGCACCATCACCCCTTCGCGGGCCGCGGCGTGCAGAAAATCGCGGGCGCGGCCCTTGTACTCCGCCTTCAGTTCGGCGCCGATCAGCAGGCCCATGCCGCGAATATCGCTGAAGATCCCGTACTGCTCGTTAATCTGCTGAAGATGGCTGACGAAGCGCTCGCGCTTCTCGCGCACGCCATCCAGCACCTCAGGCGTGTTGATAATGTCAAAAGCCGCCTCCGCCACCGCGCAGGCCAGCGGGTTGCCGCCGTAGGTCGAACCGTGGGAGCCGGGATGGAAGGCGCTGGCGATCTCTTCCGTGGTCAGCACCGCGCTGATTGGGAAGCCGCCGCCCAGCGCCTTCGCGCTGGTGAGAATGTCCGGCGTCACGCCGTAGTGCATACAGGCGAACAGCGATCCGGTGCGGCCCATGCCGCACTGCACCTCGTCAAACACCAGCAGCGCCTGATGTTCGTCGCACAGCGCCCGCAGCCCCTGCAGAAATTCCGGCGTCGCGGCGGTCACGCCGCCTTCGCCCTGGATAGGCTCAACCACCACGGCGCAGGTGTGATCGTCCATCACCGCTTTCACCGCGTGCAGATCGTTGAACGGCACGTGGACAATATCTGCCGGCTTGGGACCGAAGCCGTCGGAGTATTTTGGCTGCCCGCCGACGGAGACGGTAAACAGCGACCGGCCGTGGAAAGCGTTGTGGAAGGCGATAATTTTACTTTTGTAGGGGCTGTGGCGGGTCGCCGCGTAGTGGCGCGCCAGCTTGAAGGCGGTTTCGTTGGCTTCGGTGCCGGAGTTCATAAACACCACCCGCTCGGCGAAGGTCGCGTTCACCAGCTTGCGCCCCAGGCGCAGGGCCGGTTCGTTAGTAAAGACGTTGCTGGTGTGCCACAGGGTCTCGCCCTGGCTTTTCAGCGCCGCCACCAGCGCCGGATGGCAGTGGCCCAGCGCCGTGACGGCAATGCCGCCGGCAAAATCTACGTACTCTTTACCCTGCTGGTCCCAGATCCGACTTCCCTGCCCCTTCACCGGAATAAACTCCGCCGGTGCATAAATGGGCAGGATCACTTCATCAAATGTGGCCCGGGTAATATCCGCCTGCTGCGTTGCCATAACCATCCTCTTGCGCCTATGAATGTGAGAAATTACTCACAAAATATGCATAAAAAATCACAGGCTGGCAACAGACAATTTAACGATGCAGGAAATTATTCAGCAGGGCATGCCCCTGCTCGCTGAGAATGCTCTCCGGATGGAACTGCACGCCCTCCAGATCCCACTCGCGGTGGCGCAGGCCCATGATCTCGCCGCTGTCGCTGCGGGCGGTAACCTCCAGGACGTCCGGCAGCGTGTCGGGATCGACAATCAGGGAGTGGTAGCGCGTCACGGTCAGCGGGTTATTCAGTCCGCGAAATACGCCCTTCCCCGTATGGGTGATGGCCGAGGTTTTGCCGTGCATCACCTTCGCCGCGCGCACCACCCGGCCGCCCAGCGCCTGAGCGATGGCCTGGTGGCCCAGGCAGACGCCGAGGATCGGCGTCTGCCCGCCCCAGCGGCGGATAACCTCAAGGGAGATCCCGGCCTCATGGGGCGTGCAGGGGCCGGGAGAGATAACGATCTTCGCCGGCGCCAGGTCGGCGATTTCCGCCAGGGTTATCTCGTCGTTGCGGCGCACCAGCACCTCTGCGCCCAGCTCGCAGAAGTACTGATAGAGATTCCAGGTAAACGAGTCATAGTTATCGATAAGCAGGATCATAGCGGCTCCGTAGCGGCAAACCAGGCTAGTTTACCCAATTTCCGCCGCCGGGCTCACCACTTTAGTAAACAGCGCTGCCAGCGGTTCAAGGTCGCCCATCGCCCCGCTCTGATTGGCCTGGCTCCAGGCCTGCGGTTCGATGCCTTCCCAGCGCAGCAGGTAGCCCGCGTGGATAGCCATCTGCTCGAAGAAGATCCGCTGCGCGATACCGCTACCGACGCGAAAGGGGTGCAGGACGTTAATCTCGCAATAGTAGTGGGCCAGGCGGGCGATAAACTCGCCCATTTCCAGCCCCGCCAGCCACGCCTCTTCCTCCAGATCCTGCATCAGCGCATTGCCCTCCTGCTCGATGCGGGCAAAGTGGCAGAAGCGGGTATCACCCTGATAGAGGTCGACCTGGCGAAATTTTCCCGCCCAGTCGAAGATATCCTGGTAGAGCGCGTGGTGAATCGCGCACAGGTACGGCAGGCCGCGCACCTTCGGCCCCAGCGGCAGCGTCGCCGCCCGCAGGGCGGTGATTTCGTAAGCCGCCTGTTCAAGGCGCTGCATCTGACGAATGGCGAGGCGATTTTTCAGCACGTTGATGCCGGGATAGAGGTACGGATCGCGATCGTTGCCGTATTTATCGCTCATAGTGCCTCCTCAGCGCCTCAAGGCGGGCCAGCGCCTGTTCCGGGTCAAGATCAACGCGCGGCGTATCAACGCCCTCCAGCCGTCGGCTGGCCTGAAAATTGCGATTGCGGGTACTCTCCCAGAGGCGGGATTTTTGCTTATCGGTGAGCTTTTTCATCTGGACTCCCTGCGGTTCCCTTATCAGCCCTCAGTATAAGCAGCAATTTCGGGTTACGCAGAGAGTGCGCGGCGGTACGAGCAGGCGCCCGCACCGGAAGCGGTTACGGCAGGACCTTCGCGGAGAGGATAACCACCGGCTTGGACGGCACGTTCTGGAACGGACCGACGTCGTGGGTGGCGACCTGGGAGATCTTATCGGCAACGTCCATGCCTTTCACCACTTTCCCGAATACCGCGTAGCCGAAGTCGCGCTGGCCGTGGTCGAGGAAGGCGTTATCCGCCACGTTGATAAAGAACTGGCTGGTGGCGCTGTCTTTATCCGCCGTGCGCGCCATCGAGATGGTGCCGCGGGTGTTGCGCAGGCCGTTGTCGGCTTCGTTTTTAATCGGCGGATTCGGCTTCTTCTGCTGCATCTGCTCGGTAAAGCCGCCGCCCTGGATCATAAAGCCCGGGATCACGCGGTGAAAGGTGGTGTTGTTGTAGAAGCCGCTGTTGACGTAGCTAACGAAGTTTTCCACCGATACCGGGGCCTTCTGACTGTTCAGCTCCAGCTCAATGTTCCCGGCAGAGGTGGTAAGCAGCACGTGGGGATCGGCTTTGGCCGCCAGCGCTGCGGGTGAGAGTGCCGTGACGGCCAGGAGAGCCGCAACGGCAGCCAGAGTGGATTTGAGCATGTGAATTCCTTAACAGTGCGGAAGAGTTCGCGAATCGCCTGATTCTAAAAGGCGATTGTTTTTCAAACCAGCCTTTTACTAAAGTTTACTTACCAGAAACAGTTGTTACTTTTACAGATGACCGGCTGTTGCCATACGATTGTGATATGAATCACACTAAAAGATAATGAATTTCACAATTTTCACAATAAAGGATTGCCCGTATCACTTTAACGCATAAAATCTGCCCATCCGCGCAGGTCAATGCGTTTTACTCTTCTATACGCAGGTCAGTCATGACAAACAGCAATCGTATTAAGCTCACATGGATAAGCTTTTTCTCCTACGCGCTCACCGGCGCGCTGGTGATCGTTACCGGCATGGTGATGGGCAATATTGCCGATTACTTCCATATTCCGGTCTCCAGCATGAGCAACACCTTTACCTTCCTCAACGCCGGGATCCTGATCTCCATCTTCCTTAACGCCTGGCTGATGGAGATCGTGCATCTGAGAACGCAGCTGCGCTTCGGTTTTGTGCTGATGCTGCTGGCGCTGGCCGGGCTGTTCTTCGGCCACAGCCTCGCGATTTTCTCCGCCTCGATGTTCGTACTCGGGCTGGTGAGCGGCATTACCATGTCCATCGGCACTTTCCTTATTACCCACATGTATGAAGGCCGCCAGCGCGGCGCCCGCCTGCTGTTTACCGACTCCTTCTTCAGCATGGCGGGAATGGTCTTCCCGATGGTCGCGGCGTATCTGCTGGCCCGCAGCATTGAGTGGTACTGGGTTTACGCCTGTATCGGCCTGCTCTACCTGGCGATTTTCCTGCTGACGCTCGGCTGCGAGTTTCCGGTACTGGGCCAGAAAGCCGCCGACAGCGATCGGCCGCAGGTGAAAGAGAAGTGGGGCATCGGCGTGCTGTTTCTTTCCGTTGCCGCGCTGTGCTACATCCTCGGCCAACTGGGCTTTATCTCCTGGGTGCCCCAGTACGCGCAGGGGCTGGGCATGAGCCTCGGCGATGCGGGCAAGCTAGTGAGCGATTTCTGGATGTCCTATATGGTCGGCATGTGGGTCTTCAGCTTTATCCTGCGCTTCTTCGATCTGCAGCGCATCCTGACCGTGCTGGCGGGGCTGGCCACCGTGCTGATGTACCTGTTTATCCACGGCGCAACGGATCATATGGCGTGGTTTATTCTGACCCTGGGCTTCTCCTCCAGCGCCATTTACACTTCGATTATCACGCTCGGCTCTCTGCAGACCCGCGTGTCGTCGCCGAAACTGGTTAACTTCGTGCTCACCTGCGGCACCATTGGCACCATGCTGACCTTCGTGGTCACCGCCCCTATCGTTGAGCACTACAGCATCAAAGCGGCACTGATGACCGCTAACGGCCTCTACGCCGTGGTCTTCGCGATGTGCCTCGCGCTGGGCTTCGTCAGCCGCCACCGCCAGCACAACGCGGCGGCGGCTTCCCACTAGAACGACCTAGGCCCCTTTACCGCCGCTAAAGGGGCCACTCCGGCTAAAGAACACCTCTTCCCCGCCGCTGTCCGTCTGTACCCAGGTCTGGGCCAGCTGGGTGGTGGCGATCACCCGGCCCTGGCGAATCGACCAGCGGACCGGCACCTGGCGGCGCACCGCCTCGAAGCCGCTCTCTGCGGGCAGAATAGCCAGGTTTGCGGTATTCCCCTCTTCAATGCCGTAATCGCTGACGCCGAAGGTGCGGGCGCTGTTGTGGGTGATGAGCTTCAGGCCGTCGTCGATCTGCTGATAGCCCATCAGCTGGCAGACGTGCAGCCCCATGTGCAGCACCTGCAGCATGTTGCCGGTGCCCAGCGGATACCAGAGGTCGAAGACGTCATCGTGGCCGAAGCAGACATTGATCCCGGCCGCCATCAGCTCCTTCACCCGGGTGATGCCGCGCCGCTTCGGATAATCATCAAAGCGCCCCTGCAGGTGAATATTGACCAGCGGGTTGGCGACAAAGTTGATGCCCGACAGCTTCAGCAGGCGGAACAGGCGGGACGTGTACGCCCCGTTGTAGGAGTGCATCGCGGTGGTGTGGCTGGCGGTCACCCGCGGCCCCATCTCCTCCTCCAGCGCCAGGGCGGCGACGGTCTCCACGAAGCGGGACTGCTCATCGTCAATCTCGTCGCAGTGGATATCCAGCGGCCGGTCGTACTTCTTCGCCAGCGCAAAGGCGATGTGCAGCGACTCGACGCCGTACTCGCGGGTAAATTCGAAGTGCGGAATGGCGCCCACCACATCGGCCCCCAATTCCAGCGCCTTCTCCAGCAGCGCGGCGCCGTTGGGATAGGAGAGGATGCCCTCCTGCGGGAAGGCGACGATTTGCAGGTCAATCCACGGCGCCACCTCGGCCTTTACTTCCAGCATCGCCTTCAGGGCCGTCAGCGTCGGATCGGACACGTCGACGTGGGTACGCACGAACTGAATACCGTTGGCTATCTGCCACTTGAGGGTTTGCCACGCCCGCGCCTTAACGTCCTCATGGGTCAGCAGCGCCTTGCGCTCGGCCCAGCGCTCGATGCCTTCAAACAGAGTGCCGGACTGGTTCCAGTGCGGCTCGCCGGCGGTCTGGGTGGTATCCAGATGAATGTGCGGTTCAATAAACGGCGGCACGGCCAGCCCGCCCCGGGCATTGAGCACTTCCAGGCTCTCGCTGCGGGATTCGCCCATCGGCGTGATGCTGCGAAAGCGTCCCTCGTCGATGCCGAGCTGCCATAATCCTTCCCGTCCCGGCAGGCGGACGTTTTCAATCAGCCAAAGCGGTGTCGAACTCATCATCTCTCTCCAGTGTGCTTGCCGTTGGTGCTGATGCATTTTTAGCCCAATCCGGGCAAAAACAGTACATAAATGCATCAACGACAAAAGTCGAAATAATTCCGTAACTTATAAAAATCGAGCCAAATCAACAAAATACTCATTAAGGGGTAGGCAGGGCGCAAATTGATTCACGTCAATAATCCTCATGGCTGAATCGTTAAGGTAGGCAGTAATAGAAAAGAAATCGAGGCATAAATGAGCAAAGTCAGACTCGCTATTATCGGTAACGGCATGGTCGGCCACCGCTTTATTGAGGATCTTCTCGATAAAGCGCCCGCAGACCAGTTCGACATTACCGTTTTTTGTGAAGAGCCCCGCATCGCCTACGACCGCGTGCATCTGTCATCCTACTTCTCTCACCATACCGCAGAAGAGCTCTCGCTGGTACGGGAAGGTTTTTACGACAAGCACGGCATCAAGGTCCTGGTCGGCGAGCGCGCTATTACCATCAACCGCGAAGAGAAAGTCATCCACTCCAGCGCGGGCCGCTCGGTCTTTTACGACAAACTGATCATGGCCACCGGCTCCTATCCGTGGATCCCGCCGATAAAGGGTGCGGAAACCCAGGACTGCTTTGTTTACCGCACAATCGAAGACCTCAACGCGATTGAAGCCTGCGCCCGGCGCAGCAAGCGCGGCGCAGTGGTCGGCGGCGGCCTGCTCGGTCTTGAAGCCGCCGGCGCGCTGAAAAATCTCGGCGTTGAAACCCACGTTATCGAGTTTGCGCCGATGCTGATGGCCGAGCAGCTCGACCAGATGGGCGGCGAGCAGCTGAAGCGCAAAATTGAGAGCATGGGCGTGCGGGTGCACACCAGCAAAAACACCAAAGAGATCGTTCAGGAAGGCACCGAGGCGCGTAAAACCATGCGCTTTGCCGACGGCAGCGAGCTGGAGATCGACTTTATCGTCTTCTCCACCGGCATCCGCCCGCGCGACAAGCTGGCGACCCAGTGCGGTCTTGCCACCGGCCAGCGCGGCGGCATCATGGTTAACGACCGCTGCCAGACGTCCGATCCGGATATCTACGCTATCGGCGAATGCGCCAACTGGAATAACCACGTTTACGGTCTTGTTGCGCCGGGCTATAAAATGGCGCAGGTCGCCGTTGACCACATTCTCGGCGGCGAAAACGCGTTCGAAGGGGCCGACCTCAGCGCCAAGCTGAAGCTGCTGGGCGTGGACGTCGGCGGTATCGGCGACGCCCACGGCCGCACGCCGGGCGCGCGCAGCTATGTCTACCTGGACGAGAGCAAAGAGGTCTATAAGCGCCTGATCGTCAGCGCCGACAATAAAACCCTGCTCGGCGCGGTGCTGGTCGGCGATACCGCCGACTACGGCAACCTGCTGCAGCTGGTGCTGAACGCCATCGAGCTGCCGGAAAACCCGGATGCGCTGATCCTGCCGGCGCACGCCGCGGGCGGCAAGCCGGCCATCGGCGTCGACAAGCTGCCCGACAGCGCGCAGATTTGCTCCTGCTTCGACGTGACCAAAGGCGATTTAATCAGCGCCATCGGCCGCGGCTGCCATACCGTGGCGGCGCTGAAAGCCGAAACTAAAGCCGGCACCGGCTGCGGCGGCTGCATCCCGCTGGTCACCCAGGTGCTCAACGCCGAGCTGGCGAAGCAGGGGATCGAGGTTAACAACAACCTCTGCGAACACTTCGCCTACTCCCGCCAGGAGCTGTACCACCTCATTCGCGTCGAAGGCATTAAAACCTTTGACGCGCTGCTGGAAAAGCACGGCAAGGGCTACGGCTGCGAAGTGTGCAAACCGACGGTCGGCTCGCTGCTGGCCTCCTGCTGGAACGATTATGTACTCAGCCCCGAAAACGCCCCGCTGCAGGAGACCAACGACAGCTTCCTCGCCAACCTGCAAAAAGACGGCACCTACTCAGTGATCCCGCGCTCGGCGGGCGGCGAAATCACGCCGGAGGGCCTGATGGCGGTAGGCAGCATCGCCCGCCAGTACAATCTCTACACCAAAATCACCGGCTCCCAGCGCATCGGTCTGTTCGGCGCGCAGAAGGATGACCTGCCGGCAATCTGGCAGCAGCTGATCGACGCCGGATTTGAAACCGGCCACGCCTACGCTAAGGCGCTGCGCATGGCGAAAACCTGCGTGGGCAGCACCTGGTGCCGCTACGGCGTCGGCGACAGCGTCGGCTTCGGCGTCGAGCTGGAAAACCGCTACAAGGGCATCCGCACGCCGCATAAGATGAAGTTCGGCGTCTCCGGCTGCACCCGCGAATGTGCCGAAGCGCAGGGCAAGGACGTGGGCATCATCGCCACCGAGAAGGGCTGGAACCTGTACGTCTGCGGCAACGGCGGTATGAAGCCGCGCCACGCGGATCTGCTGGCGGCGGATCTCGATCGCGACACGCTGATCAAATACCTCGACCGCTTCATGATGTTCTACATCCGCACCGCCGATAAGCTGACCCGCACCGCCTCGTGGCTGGAAAGCCTTGAGGGCGGCATCGACTACCTGAAAGCGGTAATTATCGACGATAAGCTCGGCCTCAACGCCCAGCTGGAAGAGGAGATTGCCCGCCTGCGCGCCGCCTTCGCCTGCGAGTGGACCGAGACCGTCAACAATCCGGCGGCGCAGGTACGCTTCAGACACTTTATCAACAGCGACCAGCGCGACCCGAACGTGCAGATCGTGCCTGAACGTGAACAGCATCGTCCGGCCACGCCTTACGAGCGCATTCCGGTGACTCTGGTGGAGGAAAACGTATGAGCCAGTGGGTAAATATCTGCAACATCGAAGCGATTCTTCCCGCCACCGGCGTCTGCGCCCTGCTGGGCAACCGGCAGGTGGCGATTTTCCGTCCGTACCGCGACGAGCGGGTCTTTGCCATCAGCAATGTCGATCCGTTTTTTGAATCGAGCGTGCTGTCGCGCGGCCTGATTGCCGAGCACAACGGCGAGCTGTGGGTGGCAAGCCCGCTGAAAAAGCAGCGTTTTCGCCTGAGCGACGGCCTGTGCATGGAGGACGCCAGCCGATCCATTGCACATTTTGATGTCCGCGTTAAGGACGGTCAGGTACAATTAAAGGCCTGATACCCCATCCGGCGGCGTTCTGCCGCCGGTAGTGTTTTCCCCTGCTTTAGCGAGACGCCCATGGATCACTTACCCATCTTCTGCCAGCTGCGCAACCGCGACTGCCTGCTGATCGGCGGCGGCGATGTTGCCGAACGCAAGGCCCGGCTGCTGCTCGACGCCGGCGCCCGGCTGACCGTCAACGCGCTGGCGTTCGCCCCGCAGTTTCAGGCGTGGGCCGACGCGGGCGCGCTGACGCTGGCGGAGGGCGAGTTTGACGAATCCCTGCTCGACAACAGCTGGCTGGTGATTGCCGCCACTAACGACGACGCCGTCAATAGCCGGGTCAGCGCAGCGGCAGAGAAGCGGCGCATTTTCTGCAACGTGGTGGATGCCCCGCAGCAGGCGAGCTTTATCATGCCGTCGATTATCGACCGCTCGCCGCTGATGGTCGCCGTCTCCTCCGGCGGCACCTCGCCGGTGCTGGCGCGCCTGCTGCGCGAGAAGCTGGAGGCCATTCTGCCCCTCCACCTCGGCCAGGTCGCGGCCTACGCCGGCAAACTGCGCGGTCGGGTGAAGCAGACCTTCGCCAGCATCGGCGAACGCCGCCGCTTCTGGGAGAAGTTCTTCGGTAACGACAGGCTGGCGCAGTCGCTGGCCAACCGGGACGATCGCGCCGTGGCGGACACCACCGAACGGCTGCTGGGCGAGCCGCTGGACAACCGCGGCGAAGTGGTGCTGGTCGGCGCCGGACCAGGGGATGCCGGACTGCTCACCCTCAAAGGGCTGCAGCAGATCCAGCAGGCGGACATTGTGGTTTACGACCGGCTGGTCTCCGACGACATCATGAACCTGGTGCGCCGCGACGCGGATCGGGTGTTCGTCGGCAAGCGGGCGGGCTACCACTGCGTGCCGCAGGAGGAGATCAACCAGATCCTGCTGCGGGAAGCGCAGAAGGGCAAGCGGGTGGTACGCCTCAAGGGCGGCGATCCGTTTATCTTTGGCCGCGGCGGCGAAGAGCTGGAGACCCTGAGCGGGGCGGGCATTCCCTTCTCCGTGGTGCCGGGCATTACCGCCGCCTCCGGCTGCTCCGCCTATGCGGGCATCCCGCTCACCCACCGCGACTATGCCCAGAGCGTGCGGCTGGTGACCGGCCACCTGAAGCACGGCGGCGCGCTGGAGTGGCGCAATCTCGCCGCCGACAGCCAGACGCTGGTGTTCTATATGGGGCTGAATCAGGCGCCAACGATTGCCGAAAAGCTGATGGAGCACGGCATGGCGACAGAGATGCCGGTAGCGCTGGTGGAGAACGGTACGGCGGTTACGCAGCGGGTGGTGACGGGAACGTTACGCGAGCTGGGCGCGCTGGCGCAGCAGGTAGAGAGTCCGTCGCTGATTATTGTCGGCCCGGTGGTGGCCCTGCGCGATAGGCTGAACTGGTTTTCGAACCATTAAGATAGCTATTACCAGCATCAACCGGCCCCTCTCCCCTGCGGGGAGAGGGGCTTTTATTTAAGGACGACCCACGAAGCCGATAGCGTCGTACACCGCCTTAAGGGTTTTTGACGCCTGGGCGCTGGCTTTCTCCGCGCCCTCTTTCATCACCTTCTGCAGGAATGCTTCGTCGTTGCGGAAGCGGTTGTAGCGCTCCTGCAGCTCGCTCAGCATCCCAGAGACGGCTTCCGCCACTTCGCCCTTCAGGTGGCCGTACATCTTGCCTTCGAAGTGCTGCTCCAGCTCGGCAATACTCTGGCCGGTGACGCCGGAGAGGATGTCCAGCAGATTGGAGACGCCCGCTTTATTCTGCACGTCGTAGCGCACCACCGGCGGCTCATCGGAGTCGGTAACCGCGCGCTTGATCTTCTTGACCACCGCTTTCGGATCTTCCAGCAGGCCGATAACGTTATTGCGGTTATCGTCGGACTTGGACATTTTTTTCGTCGGCTCCAGCAGAGACATCACGCGGGCGCCGGACTTGGGAATAAACGGCTCAGGCACTTTGAAGATCTCGCCGTAGATGGCGTTAAAGCGCTGGGCGATATCGCGGCTCAGCTCCAGGTGCTGCTTCTGGTCTTCACCCACCGGCACCTGCGTGGTCTGGTACAGCAGGATGTCCGCCGCCATCAGCACCGGGTAGTCAAACAGACCGGCGTTGATGTTTTCCGCGTAGCGCGAGGACTTATCCTTGAACTGGGTCATGCGGCTCAGTTCGCCGAAGTAGGTGTAGCAGTTCAGCGCCCAGCTCAGCTGCGCGTGCTCGGGCACGTGCGACTGGACGAAGATGGTGCTCTTTTCTGGATCGATGCCGCAGGCCAGGTACAGCGCGAGCGTATCCAGCGTCGCCTTACGCAGCGCGGCCGGATCCTGGCGCACGGTGATGGCGTGCTGGTCGACGATGCAGTAAATGCAGTGGTAGTCATCCTGCATACCCACCCACTGACGCAGCGCACCCATGTAGTTACCAATGGTTAATTCACCGGACGGCTGTGCACCGCTGAAGACGATGGGCTTAGTCATGTTTCACTTCCTGAGTTTCACTGTTCGGTAGCCCAAGCGCGGGCAATAAGTCGTTAAAATGGTCAAAAACGGCGTCCGGGCGGCTGTCGGCAATCGGCTCGCCGTAGTTATAGCCGTAGGTCAGGCCAACGCTGCGGCAGCCTGCCGCCTGCGCCGCCTGAATATCGTTGCGGGAGTCGCCGACGAACAGCATCTGCGCAGGCGCAATGCCGAAGCGTTCGGCCACCCGCAGCAGCGGTTCCGGATGCGGTTTTTTATTCTGCACGTCATCGCCGCCGATGACCACGGAAAAATAGCGGTCAATATCCAGCGCCCGCAGAATTGGCGCCACGAACGGCGTCGGCTTGTTGGTAACCAGCCCCAGCGGCAGGCCCTTCTCATGCAGCGCCGCCAGCGTCTGCGCCACCGCCGGAAAGAGCTGGCTGCCCTCTTCGGCAACGTCGGCATAGTAGCGGTCAAACAGTTTGCGCAGCATGCGCTGCTGCTCTTCCTGCGGAATATCCGCACTGTCGATAGCCGGCTTGCCCTGCGCGGCACGCTGGCTGGCGCGCTCCTGCAGCGACCACGCCAGCGCCCGCTGCATCAGCAGGTCGGCGCCGTTGCCAATCCACGTAATCACCCGCTCAATGCCCGCTGCGGGCAGCTCCAGCGCGTACAGCGCATTGTCGACGGCCGCCGCCAGGCCGGGCGCGCTGTCAACCAGCGTGCCGTCGAGATCGAAGGCAACGCCGCGGATGGTATTGAATTCAGTCATGACGTACCTTTGCCAGTTCGCTGCGCATTTCGTCGATCACGTTCTTGTAGTCGGGCTGGTCGAAGATAGCCGAACCGGCGACAAACATATCGGCGCCCGCCGCAGCGATCTCGCGAATGTTGCTGGCCTTCACGCCGCCGTCCACTTCCAGGCGGATATCGTAGCCGGAAGCGTCGATGCGTCGGCGCACTTCGCGCAGCTTGTCGAGCGTGTGCGGGATAAAGGACTGGCCGCCGAAACCGGGGTTGACCGACATCAGCAGGATCACGTCAAGCCTATCCATCACGTAATCGAGATAGCTCAGCGGCGTCGCCGGGTTAAGGACCAGCCCGGCCTTGCAGCCGTGCTCTTTGATCAGCTGCAGGGAGCGGTCGACGTGCTCAGAGGCTTCAGGATGAAAGGTGATGATGCTCGCGCCCGCGGCCGCGAAGTCCGGAATAAGGCGATCCACCGGCTTCACCATCAGGTGAACGTCAATCGGCGCGGTAATGCCGTAGCTGCGCAGCGCCTTGAGCACCATCGGCCCCATGGTCAGGTTCGGCACATAATGGTTGTCCATCACGTCGAAGTGGACCACGTCGCCGCCTGCGGCCAGCGCTTTCGCGGTATCTTCACCCAGGCGGGCAAAGTCGGCCGACAGAATCGAAGGGGCAATCAAATACTGTTTCATCCGCATCTCCTTGAAGGGGTTATTTGGTGGCGGGGCGATAGAGCGCCAGCAGTTCGTCCACCTTTTTGCGCGTGCCGCCGTTGCTGCTGATGCTGCGGCGGACTTTCACTTTGACCTGCTTCGCCGCATTCTTGTACCACTCTCGGGTATCCGGCGTGTCGTGATTCGAAATTAACACCGGGATCTGCCGGCTGACCAGCTTTTCCGCCAGCTCAGCCAGGTGGGCCTGCTGCTGCGGACTGAAGCTGTTGGTATGGTAGGCGGTAAAATTCGCCGTCGCCGACAGCGGCGCGTAGGGCGGATCGCAGTAGACCACCGTGTTGTGCTCCGCCAGGGACATGCACTCCTCGTAGGACATGCAGAAAAACTCGGCATTCTGCGCCTTCACGGCAAAGTGCTGCAGCTCCGCTTCCGGAAAATAGGGCTTTTTATAACGGCCAAAGGGGACGTTGAACTCGCCCTTCAGGTTGTAGCGGCAAAGTCCGTTGTAACCGTAGCGGTTGAGGTACAGAAAGAGCGCGGCGCGACGCAGCGGCTCCCGGCACTGGTTGAATTCGGCCCGCAGCCGGTAATAGACCTCAGGATCGTTGTTTTCCGCCGAAAATAACGCCCGCGCGGCGGCAATGTACTCATCGGTGCGGGTTTTAACGATGTTATAGAGGTCAATCAGATCGCTATTGATATCCGCCAGAATGTAGCGCGAATAGCGGGTATTGAGGAATACAGAACCGGCCCCGACAAAGGGCTCAATAAGACATTCGCCCTGCGGCAGATGCTTTTCAATATCGTTAAGCAGGGGATACTTCCCCCCTGCCCATTTCAAAAAAGCGCGATTTTTTTTCATGCTGTCTGACTGCTTACACTTTCTCTGGCTGTGGAGAAATGCTCCGACAGCATCCTGCGCTTAAAAACACGCGGCCGCCCGGAGACCGGGCGGCGGTGTTAATTACTTAAGATCGGCCTGCACCTGGCGGACCGGCTTGGCCCACGGGTTCTTCGCCTGAACGTCTGCCGGCAGCGAAGAGACGGCGCGCTTAGCATCATCCTTGGTGGCGTAAACGCCGCTGACCAGGACATACCACGGCTGACCGTTGCGGGTGGTCTGATAGACCACGTAATTTTTCACGTTCTCTTTCTTCGCCCAGTTGTTCAGGTTGTCATAGTTTGACGAACTGCTGAGCTGCAGCGTGTAGTGGCTGGACGGCGCCGACTTCAGCGCGCCAACGTTGCCGGTGGTCTTGCTGCCGCCGGATGCCGCCGGAGCTGCCGTCGCGGCCGGTGCTTGCGCCGTGCTGCTGGCTGCCGGCTTCGCGGCTTCGACCGGTTTCGCCACTTCAGCCGGTTTTGCCGTTTCGGTTTTCACCGGCGTGCGGGCAACGGCTGCGGGTTCGCTGCGCTTAGGCGCTTCGCTGCGCTTAACCGGCTCGCTGCGCTGAACGGGTTCGCTGCGCTTCGGTTCGCTTTTCACCGTCGCCTGCGGCCTGCTCTGCTGGACAGGCTCGCTATGCCGACGCTCGGTGCGCGGCGCTGCGGTAGCGGTCTCAGCGGCGTGCGTCGGCTGGCGCTGGGCGCTGCCGCCGCGGATCGGCGCTACGGTAGCGGGTTCGGTCGGCAGGGTGGAGTTCGCCACCGCGCTGTCCATCTGGCCCTGCTGCTGGGTCAGGGCGTTGTTCAGATCGCCCTGCACTTCCATACGCTGCTGGCCCTGCGGCGCAGAGGCATTTTGGCCCTCGGTCGGCGTTGAGGAGATCGGCGGCAGCGAGACGTCCTGCGGCTGGTTGCCCGCCGCCTGCTGTCCGCTGGCGTCCTGGTTAGCCGGCGCGCTGCCCGGCGCCGGCTGCGCGCCGTTCGCCTGGTTAGAGGTGGCGTCGCCGCCGCCGGAGAGATCGATATTGCGCTCGCCGCCCGCCGTCTGGCCATCGCCGGACGGTGACGACGGCGATTTCAGCGCCGAGCCGATGCCAATGATCAGCAGCAGCAGCACCAGAATGCCGAGGCCCATCATCAGGTACTGACGTGAAGCAGGCTTCGCCACCGGCGCTTTTTTGCGTTTGCGCGGCCGACGCTCGACTGGCTCATCGCCGGCCTCGAAGTACTCTTCTTCCTGCTCATCGCTGACTTTGCGGCCCCGCGACGGACGGCGCTCGTCGCCGTCAACGTCCACATCGTCAAAATTAATCTGCGGCTCGCTGTCGCGGCCGGAAGATTGACGGGAACGACCAGCACGACGATCGCTGGGATCGGGTTTCAGCTCGTCTTCTGGTTTAAATTCATCCATTTAACACCCCACTAAAAGGCTTATGCCAACCACAATTGCACATCACCTGAATCAATGTTGCCGCATAAATGCGGCCTGACCTGTTTGCTCACCGCCGGGGCGATGCCCGTCGTTATTATGCCTGCTGACAATCGTTAATCGCGCCAAGCACCACGTCGTGTGCCACGCCGCCGCGTACCTCACTTTTGCCAATCGCTAACGGAAGCACCAGGCGCATCTCTCCGGCCAAAACCTTCTTGTCGCGCATCATGTGCGGAATATAAGCCTCAGCGGACATCTCGCGCGGCCCGGTAACCGGCAGTTTCGCGCGGTTCAGCAGGGCAATAATACGCCGGGTGTCCTGAGAGGAAAATTGCCCCAGCCGCTCGGCGGCGCGGGCAGCCATCACCATTCCGGCCGCCACGGCTTCGCCGTGTAGCCAGTTACCGTAGCCCATTTCGGCTTCGATCGCATGTCCGAAGGTGTGGCCAAGATTGAGTAAAGCACGCAGGCCGGTTTCCCGCTCGTCGGCGGCAACCACATCGGCCTTCAGTTCACAGCAGCGGCGGATGCAATAAGCCATGGCTTTTTCATCCAGCGCCAGCAGCGCATCGATGTTGTTTTCAAGCCATTCGAAGAAGCGGGCGTCGAGGATGATGCCGTATTTAATCACCTCGGCAAGGCCAGAAGAGAGTTCGCGGGCGGGCAGCGTTTTCAGGCAGTCGAGATCGACCACCACCGAGACCGGCTGCCAGAAGGCGCCAATCATATTCTTACCCAGCGGATGGTTGACCGCCGTTTTGCCGCCGACAGAGGAGTCCACCTGCGAAAGCAGCGTGGTCGGCACCTGAATAAAGCGCACGCCGCGCTGATAGCTGGCGGCCGCAAAACCGGTCAGATCGCCGATAACGCCACCGCCCAGCGCAATCAGCGTGGTGTCACGGCCGTGGGGTTTTTTAAGCAGAGCGGTGAAGACGGTATCCATCACCGACAGCGTTTTATACTGCTCGCCGTCGGGCAGGATCACGCTATCAACGTTGACGCCCGCCTGCTCAAGCCGTGACGTCACCTTATCGAGATAAAGGGGAGCCAGCGTTTCATTGGTAACCAGCATCACCTGGTCACCGGACTTCAGGGGCTGAAAGGAAGCTGGGTCGTTAAACAGACCAGCGGCGATGGTAATCGGGTAACTACGTTCCCCGAGAGTGACTGTGATCCTCTCCATAACGCAACGTCCACCTTGGTTACTTGAATTCGCTGACGTATCCCGATGCTGCCAGAATCAGTTGCTTTCCAGCATATGAATAATCTGGTTCGCCACCACTTTTGCACTCTGATCGTCAGTACGGATAGTGACATCCGCAATCTCTTCATACAGAGGGTTACGCTCATCCGCCAGGGCTTCCAGCACCTCACGCGGTGGGGTCTCAACCTGCAGCAGCGGGCGCTTTTTATCGCGCTGGGTGCGTGCCAGCTGTTTTTCAATAGTGGTTTCCAGGTATACCACGACACCGCGCGCGGAGAGGCGGTTGCGGGTTTCGCGGGATTTCACTGAGCCGCCGCCGGTGGCCAGCACAATACCCTGTTTTTCCGTCAGCTCGTTGATGATTTTTTCTTCACGATCGCGAAAACCTTCTTCGCCTTCAACATCGAAGACCCAGCCCACGTCTGCACCAGTGCGTTTTTCTATCTCTTGATCTGAATCGAAGAATTCCATGTTGAGCTGCTGGGCTAACTGGCGCCCAATAGTGCTTTTGCCGGCACCCATAGGCCCAACCAGAAAGATATTGCGTTTCTCTGCCATTTTTTAGGTACTACTAAGACAATTTGTTAATAATAAATCCGCGCCGCGAACATTCTGGCGACGCCGGACATGAACTGAAACCTCATTTGCGATAGTGCGAGAGTCAGATCGAAAATTATCTCAGTAGTACGGCTGCTTTGGCAACTTTAATCATTACGAATCTACTGGAGCACCGACTCTCAAATCGGTACTCCTTGTATGCTAAATCCGCCGTCACGTCAAACTCCTGAAACGAGTTACGGCAGAAAAATCTCACCTGAAAAGTTATCCGGCGGGAATTATCCGCGGCGTAATGAATACCACCAGTTCCCGCCGCTCGTTCGCCTTGCCGCTGTGGCGAAACAGCCTGCCCAACAGCGGGATCTCGCTCAGCAGCGGCACGCTGCCGTCGGCAAGTTTGCGCTTTTGCGAGAAAATACCGCCTAATGCCAGCGTTTCACCGCTGTTGAGCTCCACCTGGGTTTCAATTTCCTGCTTATCAATTGCCAGCACTTCGCCGCCCGCCTGCTGCAGCACCTGCCCAGGCATGTCCTCGGTGATACGCAGCTTGAGCCGTACGCGGCCGCGCGGCAGCACGGTTGGCGTCACCTCCATGCCGAGCACGGCCTCCTTGAACTGTACCGAGGTCGCGCCGCTCTCGCCGCTGGAGACCTGATAGGGAATTTCGCTGCCCTGCTTAATGCTGGCAGGCTGCAGGTGAGAGGCAATCAGGCGCGGACTGGCGATAATCTCCAGCTGCTGCCTGCGCTCCAGCGCGCTCAGCTCAAATTCCAGTAGACGGCCGCCTATCCTGCCGATATTAAATCCCGCCTGCGCGGTCGCGCCCGCCACGGCGAGATCGCTGCGCAGATTACCGGGCTGCCCGCGCCCGGACGGCCCCTCCGCCAGCGCCCACTTTACGCCCAGTTCGCGAAGACTTTTTTCATTAATGGTGACGATAAAGGCGCTGAGGGCCACCTGGCCGACGGGCAGATCCATCTCCGCCACCCACGCCAGCAGCCCGGGAAGGTGCTCAGGGTCATCGCGGATCAGCAGACGGTTAGTGCGCCGGTCGGCGGTCAGCGTGCCCCGCGGGCCCAGCAGTCTGTCGCCGGCTTTGGCAAGCTCCGCCGCCTCCGCGTGATGCAGATCGACGCTTTGCGTCTTCAGCGGGCGGGCCTGCCGCTTTTTCTGCCGCTCGGCCTGCAGCCGGGCCAGCTTCTGCGCCGCGCTGCTGCCGCTGGAGATATAGATAACGCCGTCCTGCTTCTCCTGCGCCAGCCCCGCGCCGGTTAACACCGCGCGCAGCGCCCGCCCCCACGCGAGTTCATGCAGCTGCAGCGAAATGCTCCCCTTCACCTCCGGGGCAATGATGATATTTTGCCGGGCCATATCGGCCAACGCCTGCAGGACCTGGGCAACGGGTACGTCATCCACCGCCAGGTTCACCGGCGTCTCTTTGGCTATCGTCCCGCTGCAGAACAGCATTGCCGCCAGCAGCGCTGTACGCCTCATGCTTCGCTCCTTCTTTTAACCAGCGCCAGCGCGAAGGCTCACACTGCGCGTCCAGCGCTATCTCCAGTTGATCGGGCGCGATGGCCAGCACCCGCCGACCGCTGCCGAGCGGCTCCCCCGTCTTTACGCGGTGCCACCTGCCGTCGGGAGCCTGCATAAAGCCGATGAGCTGCCCAGCCGCGCCCGCCGCGCCGCCGTAGCGCCAGCGGGCGAGCTCCGCCAGCCGACAGCGATCCTCCGGCGGGCGAAAGGGATCGCGCATCCCCGCCAGCGCCGGCAGCAGTACGACGATCAGCAGCGCAAGCCCCCTGTCAGCCTTCATCGTCCATCTCCAGCCGCAGCGAAACCGCCAGCGCGCCGTCCTGCGGCGCAATACTGAATGCCGGGATCGCCGCGCCGCTGCGGGCCAGCAGGGCAAAGAGCGGCGGAATGCTGCGCCAGTCGCTCTCCAGCAGCAGTTCTCCGCCCTTACCGTCCGGCTGCCAGCTTACCAGCGTCACGCCCGCCGCCTGCAGGTTTAGCGCAGAAAACGGCGCGGCGTCAGGAAGCGTAAGCGGTTCACTTTGCCGCGAAAGGGCCAGCAGCCGCCGCCACTGCGGCGTGAAGTCTGCGCCGCCAACCGGCGGCGGCTCACCCCGGAACGGGCTTCCCGCGGCCAGCAGCGTCAGCAACAGCGCCGCGCACCAGCAGGCGGCGCGCCCGGCGGCGGGCAGGCGGCACCAGCCGTCAGCCGGATGCAGGTTCACGATCCGTCCTCTGCAAGCGGTAGCTGAACTGCCAGCGGCCCCGCGCATCTCTGCGGGTCGCTCCCGGCGTCACGCCGTCCCAGTGGGGGAGCGCCCGCAGGGCCGCGTCCAGCTCAGCGAGCGTGGCAAAACGGGCGGTCAGACCGCTGAGGCTGAGCGTCCCCTCCCGCCAGCCGACCGCCGTCAGCCATGCCCGCTCGGGCAGCTGCGCCGCCAGGGTGGTCAGAGCGGACTCCCAGCCGGCGGTCTGCCGCAGGCGTACCAGCCGCCGGCGGAGACGCGCCTCTTCGGCAAGGCGGGCCTCCAGCAGCGTCTTCCGCGCGGCCAGCGCCCGGCTAAGCGAGGCATCTGCATGCGTCCAGACGGCGGTTAGCGCCTGCGTATGAATCTGCTCCGCCTGCTGACGCCCGTAAAGCGCTGCCGCCAGCAGCGGCAGCGCGGAAAACATCAGCCCCCAGAAGCGCAGCACGCACCGGCGCCGGTTCTGCCGCCAGGGCAGCAGGTTAACCGGCCTGGACACGGCACCGTCCGGCAAGCGCCAGCGCCAGCGCAATCGTGAACCGATCGCCCGCCTCCGGCAGCGGCGGCTGCAGCTGGCTCAGGCAGCGCCAGGGATCGAAGCCGTCGGCGTCGCTGCCGCAGCGGATCGCGTCCGGGGCGGGCTCCGCACCGCAGCCCCAGTCCTCCCGGGTGGCCCACAGCCACTGCTCGCCGTCAAACCAGCTCAGGCCAGCGGCGCTATCGGTCAGCCACGGGAAATAGTGCTGCAGCGCGCTGGCGTCCGGCGTCACGGAGCCCACCCTCAGCCCGGCGTCCCTTGCCAGCCGGTAAAGCCTGACCACCTCCTGCTGGCGGGCCGCCGTCACGCGCAAGCCGCGCTGCGCGACATCGTGATAATCGCAGGCCAGCGCCCCGGCGGGCATCTCCAGCTGCTGCGCCATGCTGCTGGTAATCCACTGCGCCTGCTCGCTGTCGCGCAGCGTCAGACCAGGCGCCGGCAGGGTTCGCTTTATCGTCCCGGCGGCGGGGAAGGCAACCGCTACCCGGTGCTGGAGGGGCATTTCCCGCCGCCACTGCCGCAGGGTGACGATCCGCTGGACATCCGTGGCGTCCGGGGCGTTTTGCTGCCACCACCAGCGCCGCAACCCCCAGCCGCTGCGCCCCTGCTGCAGGGCGACGCAAACCATTGCGTCCCGCTGTATATGTAATCCGGCCTGCCAGTACCTGTAAGCCATTCTTACGATCTCCTTATCCTTCAAACCATTCCGGCTATATCAATGCATCTGGCTTGCCTTTATACTACCGCCCGTTTGTTTATAAACTGCCCAATTGACGCGACGTGAGAAATCTCCGGTGAAGTTCGTAAAGTATTTATTCATCCTTGCAGTCTGTTGCATTCTGCTGGGAGCAGGCTCGATCTATGGCCTCTACAAATTTATTGAGCCGCAGCTGCCCGACGTAGCAACGCTCAGGGATGTTCGCCTGCAGATCCCGATGCAGGTCTACAGCGCCGACGGCGAGCTTATTGCCCAGTACGGCGAAAAGCGCCGCATCCCGGTCACACTCAGCCAGATACCGCCGCAGATGGTGAAGGCTTTTATCGCTACCGAAGACAGCCGCTTCTATGAGCACCACGGCGTCGACCCGGTCGGCATTTTCCGCGCCGCCAGCATTGCGCTCTTCTCCGGCCACGCCTCCCAGGGGGCCAGTACCATTACCCAGCAGCTGGCGCGCAACTTCTTCCTCAGTCCGGAAAAAACGCTGACCCGTAAGATCAAAGAGGCCTTTCTGGCGATCCGCATTGAGCAGCTGCTGAATAAAGATGAAATTCTGGAGCTGTACCTCAACAAGATCTATCTCGGCTACCGCGCCTACGGCGTGGGCGCTGCGGCGCAGGTCTACTTTGGTAAACCGGTCGATCAGCTGACGCTGAGCGAAATGGCGGTGATTGCCGGCCTGCCGAAAGCGCCGTCCACCTTTAACCCGCTCTACTCGATGGACAGAGCTCTGGCCCGCCGCAACGTGGTGCTGTCGCGTATGCTGAGCGAGAACTACATCACCCAGGCCCAGTATGACGAGGCCAGCAGCCAGCCGATTGACGCCCGCTACCACGCGCCGGAGATCGCCTTCTCGGCACCTTATCTCACGGAGATGGTGCGCCAGGAGATGGTCAAGCGCTACGGCGATAAGGCCTATGAAGACGGCTATCGGGTCTATACCACCGTGACCCGCAAAGACCAGCAGGCGGGTCAGGAAGCGGTGCGCAACAACGTGATGGACTACGATATGCGTCACGGCTACCGCGGGCCGACGAAGGTGCTGTGGAGAGTGGGCGAAACGCCGTGGGGCAGCAAGAAAATTACCGATGCTCTGAAGCGTATGCCGGGCTACGGTCCGCTGAAGGCCGCCGTCGTCACCGCGGCCAGCGCGGAAGAGGCGACGGCGATGCTGGCCGACGGTTCGTCCGTCTCACTGAATATGGACGGCGTGCGCTGGGCGCGGCCCTACCGCTCCGATACCCTGCAAGGCGCGACGCCGCGTAAAGTCAGCGATGTCGTACAGGCCGGACAGCAGATCTGGGTCCGCCAGGTGAACGAGAGCTGGTGGCTCGGGCAGGTACCGGACGTTAACTCCGCGCTGGTGTCCATCAATCCCCACAACGGCGCGATTATTGCGCTGGTCGGCGGCTTCGACTTCAACCAGAGCAAGTTCAACCGCGCCACTCAGGCGCTGCGCCAGCTCGGCTCCAACATCAAGCCGTTCCTCTACACGGCGGCGATGGACAAGGGTCTGACCCTGGCGAGTATCCTCAACGATGTGCCGATCTCCCGCTGGGACGCCGGCGCCGGCTCCGACTGGCGTCCGAAAAACTCGCCGCCGCAGTACGCCGGGCCGATCCGCCTGCGCCAGGGGCTGGGCCAGTCGAAAAACGTGGTGATGGTGCGCGCGATGCGCGCGATGGGCGTCGACTACGCGGCCGAGTACCTGCAGCGCTTTGGCTTTCCGGCCGAAAACATCGTTCATACCGAGTCGCTGGCGCTGGGCTCCGCCGCCTTTACGCCGCTGCAGGTAGCCCGCGGCTACTCGGTCATTGCCAACGGCGGCTTCCTGGTCGATCCCTATTTCATCAGCAAAATTGAAAATGACCAGGGCGGCGTCATCTTTGAAGCAAGGCCGAAAGTCGCCTGCGCCGATTGCGATATTCCGGTGATTTACGGCGATACGCCGAAGTCAAACGTACTGGAGAATAAAGACGTCGAGGAAGTCGCGACCTCGAAGGAGCCGCAAAATCCGTACGTACCGATGCCCAATCTGGAACAGGCCAACCAGGCGCTGGTGGCCCGCAGCGGCGGACAGGAGTACGCTCCGCACGTGATCTCCACGCCGCTGTCTTTCCTGATGAAAAGCGCGCTGAACACCAACATTTTTGGCGAGCCGGGCTGGATGGGGACCGGCTGGCGCGCGGGCCGCGATCTGCAGCGCCACGATATCGGCGGTAAAACCGGGACCACCAATAGCTCAAAAGATGCCTGGTTCTCTGGCTACGGTCCCGGCGTGGTGACATCCGTGTGGATAGGCTTTGACGATCACCGCCGCGATCTTGGACGCTCCACCGCGTCGGGCGCGATTAAGGATCAGATCTCCGGCTACGAGGGCGGCGCCAAGAGCGCGCAGCCGGCGTGGGACGCGTTCATGAAGATCGTGCTGCAGGGCGTGCCCGAACAGCCGCTGACGCCGCCGCCGGGCATCGTGACGGTCACTATTGACCGCAGTACCGGCCAGCTGGCGAACGGCGGCAACAGCCGTCCGGAGTACTTCATCGAAGGCACGCAGCCGACCACGCAGGCGGTGCACGAGGTGGGGACGACGATCATCGACAACGGCGAGAGCCACGAACTGTTCTGACGAAAAAGGCGCCTTGCGGCGCCTTTTTTATGACCTGAATCTACAGCCGGCCCTGCTCGCGTAGCCACTCCCGCACCAGAAACAGGGCGCTGACGTTGCGGGCCTCGTTAAAGTCCGGCTCCTCAAGCAGATCCATCATGCGGGCCAGCGGCCAGCGCACCTGCGGTAAAGGCTCCGGTTCGTCGCCGGGCAGCGATTCCGGGTAAAGATCTTCGGCAACCAGGATGTTCATCTTGCTGGAGAAATAGGACGGCGCCATGCCGAGCTTTTTCAGGAAGGTGAGCCGCTTAGCGCCGAAGCCCACCTCCTCTTTTAGCTCGCGGTTGGCGGCCTCCAGCACGCTCTCGCCCGGGTCGATAAGGCCTTTTGAGAAACCCAGCTCGTAGCTCTCCGTTCCCACGGCGTATTCGCGAATGAGGATCAGGTGATCATCAACCACCGGCACGATCATCACCGCTTCCCGGTTCGACGGACGCATGCGCTCGTAAATCCGCCGTTCACCGTTGCTGAACTCGAGATCCACGCTCTCCACGGTGAAAAGCCGCGATTGAGCAACGGTTTCTACCTGATGAATAATGGGTTTTTTTAATGGTTTATTCATGGTGATGAGTCTTAGCAGTGATAATCGGATAATTGTGCGACATACGGCACAGTTTAGGCAATTGCTGTCGCCTGTCATTTACATTTCTGTAACCTATCGCCCGCTTCTGGTCAATTCCGCGCAGGTCAATACCCGTGGCCAAAATTGGGATTTTGCCGATATTCACTTGCAATACCCGCTGTTATGTTCAAAAGTTGCGTCCGGTAACGACGACTATTTTACTATTATCGGGTCATATGTGCCGATAGCTAATGACGGGCCCACGTTTTCTGTGAATGGGCAATCAACGCAACCTGTAATGATAAGTTTGATGGGAAAAGCATGGGCACCTTTATGATTCTCCTTGCTGTGCTGATCTGCGCACTGCTGGCCGGATGGTTCTGGCGCCAGCGCAGTCGGCATCGGGGACTCTCATGGCTGCAAACGACTTTTAGCGGCGCGACAACACGAAAACTCAGCGATGATGAGCTGTCTGCGGTGGAGCGCTACCTTGAGGCCGTCAATCAGACGCTCGTTGTTCCCGTCACTGGCTCTACCGTTGCGCCCGAGCCGCTTAAGCTTAACGCCCACAGCAATACCGTCTACGCGCTGACCCGCGCCATTACCCGCTATGGTATTACCTCCGACGATCTTAATAAATGGCGCTACTTTCTCGACTCCGTTGAAGTGCATCTTCCGCCCGCCTGGGAGCAGTACATCAATGACGAGAACGAAGTCGAGCTTATCTATACCGATTCGCTGCCGCTGGTGATCGCCCTTAACGGCCACTCCCTGCGCGACGGCGGGCAGCATGCTCAGAGCTACGCGCTGGAGCAGCGCGCGGTGCCTCAGGCCTCTATTCGCGGCGAAGAGAGCGAGCAGATAGAGCTGCTGAGTATTCGTCAGGAAACGCCGCAGGAGCACGCGCTTAGCCGCCCTGATGGCCTGCGCGAAGCCCTGCTTATCGTGACCGCTTTCCTGCTGTTTTACTTCGGCCTGATGGTGCCTGATGTCTTTGTCCCCTGGGCGCTCGGCGGCGGCGCGCTGCTGCTGGCCCTGGGGCTTTGGTGCTGGTTTGGTAAACCGTCAAAAGGCGCGCTGCGCGAGATCCACTGCCTGCGCGGTACGCCGAAACACTGGGGGCTGTTCGGCGAGAATGACCACGAGCAGATCAACAATATTTCGCTGGGAATTATCGATCTCATCTATCCCCGCCACTGGCAGCCGTGGATAGCCCAGGATCTCGGGCAGAAGACCGATATTGATATCTATCTCGACCGGCGCGTCGCGCGCCAGGGCCGCTTTCTGTCGCTGCACGATGAAGAACTTAATTTTCCGCTCCAGCACTGGCTGCGCAGCGCGGTTATCGCCGGCGGCGCGCTGATCATTGCGGTGATGCTGTGGATAAGCGTGCCGCTGGGCATGCCGATTAAATTCACCCTCTCCTGGCTGAAGGGCGCCCAGACCATTGAAGCGACAACGGTCACCCAGCTTGAGCATACCGGCGTACGCGTCGGCGATACGCTGAGCATCAAGGGCAGCGGAATGTGCAACATCCACTCGCCGGGAACCTGGACTGCCCAGAACAGCTCACCGTTTATGCCTTTCGACTGCTCGCAGATTATCTGGAACGACGCCCCGCCGCTGCCGCTGCCCGAGTCCGAAGTGGTCACCAAAGCCACCGCGCTGATGCAGGCGGTTAACCGCCAGCTTCACCCCAGCGAAGACGACGACTCCCGGGTAAGCCCTGCCCTGCGTTCGGCGATACAAAAATCGGGCATGGTGCTGCTGGATGATTTTGCCGATATCGTGCTGAAAACCCGCGATCTGTGCGCCGCCGGCAGCGACTGCGTGCGGCTGAAGAATGCGCTGGTCAATCTTGGCAACACCGGCGACTGGGAGACGCTGACCAAGCGCGCCAGCACCGGCAAGCTCGACGGCGTTAACGTGCTGCTGCGCCCGGTCAGCGCCGAGTCGCTGGATAATCTGGTGACCACCTCAACGGCGCCGTTTATGATGCGCGAAACGGCGCGGGCCGCGCAGGCGCTGAACAGCCCGGCGCCGGGCGGGTTCCTGCTTGCCAGCGATGAAGGCAGCGATATGGTCTCTCAGCCCTGGCCTGCGGTGTCGCTCTATGACTATCCGGCCCACGAGCAGTGGGCCGAGTTCCAGCGGCTGGCGGGAATGCTGATGCATACGCCGTTTGTGGCGGAGGGGATCGTCACCAACGTCTATGTCGACGCTAACGGCACCACGCACGTTAATCTGCACCGCATTCCGGACAACGCCGGCCTGTGGCGCTATATTGCGACAACGCTGCTGATGCTGGCGATGGTCATCTGTACGCTGTGGAACGGCTTCCAGGCGCTGCGACGCTACCATCTGCACCGGGTGCGGATGGACGGCATTCACAAATATTACGAGAACTGCATGAATCCGGTACTCATTCCCTCGCCGGATGCCATGCAGCAGGATCGTCACCGCCGCTAGGCCCTGTCTGCAAGCGCGGCGGGGTGTGATAACCTGTCGCGCACTCTTCTGGCTGGAGGCTCATCATGCATTTTGATATCAACTGGCAGGCGGTCGATACCGTCCTGCTGGATATGGACGGCACGCTTCTCGATCTCGCCTTCGACAACTATTTCTGGCAGCAGCTGGTGCCAGAAACCTGGGGCGCGCAGAACGGCCTTACGCTTGATGAGGCGCACAGCGCCATGGGCCAGGCATACAGCGCCGTGCAGCATACGCTAAACTGGTACTGTCTGGACTACTGGAGCGAGCGCCTTGGCCTGGATATCCGCGCGATGACCACCGCCGAAGGGCCCCGGGCTTCGCTGCGGGCGGATACGGTGCCGTTTCTTGATGCGCTGAAGGCCTGCGGCAAGCGGCGCATCCTGCTGACCAACGCGCATCCGCACAACCTGGCGGTGAAACTTGAGCACACCGGCCTCGGCGCGCACCTTGATTTATTACTTTCCACCCACACATTTGGTTATCCCAAAGAGGACAGGCGCCTGTGGCAGGCGGTCGTCGAAGAGACCGGCCTTAATGTTAACAGAACGCTGTTTATTGACGACAGCGAGCCTATCCTCGATGCGGCGGCGCGGTTTGGCATACGCTACTGCCTCGGCGTGACGAACCCCGATTCCGGTCTGCCGGAGAAGCGCTATCAGCGCCATCCGGGTCTGAACGACTATCGCCGCCTGATCCCGGCCATCAAATAGAGGAGGCCTGATGAAAGAGAAGCCTGCAGAGGCGGTCCGGCTCGATAAGTGGCTGTGGGCAGCCCGCTTCTATAAAACCCGCGCCCTGGCGCGGGAGATGATTGAGGGCGGCAAGGTTCACTACAACGGCCAGCGCAGCAAGCCGAGCAAAATCGTGGAGATGAGCGCCACCCTTACCCTGCGTCAGGGCAACGACGAGCGCACGGTGATCGTCAGAGCCATCACCGAACAGCGGCGGCCTGCGGCAGAGGCGGTGCTGCTGTATGAAGAGACGGCAGAGAGCATTGAGAAACGCGAAAAAACGGCCCTGGCCCGCAAGATGAATGCGCTGACCATGCCGCACCCGGACCGTCGCCCTGATAAAAAAGAGCGCCGCGATCTGATGAGATTTAAATACGGCGACGGCGAATGACCGGCGCCCCGAGAGAGAAAACTATGATTCAACACGATCAACTACACCGCTACCTGTTTGAAAACGCTGCCGTGCGCGGCGAACTGGTCACCGTTTCTGAAACACTGGATCAGGTGCTGGCCGGCCACGACTATCCGCTGCCGGTGCAGAAAGTGCTCAGTGAACTGCTGGTGGCCACCAGCCTGCTGACGGCCACGCTCAAGTTTGACGGCGACATTACCGTTCAGCTGCAGGGCGACGGCCCGATGACGCTGGCGGTGATCAACGGCAACAATCACCAGCAGCTGCGCGGCGTGGCCCGCCTGCAGGGCGATGTGCCTGCCGATGCCTCCCTGAAGGCCCTGGTCGGCAACGGCTACCTGGTTATCACCATCACGCCGGAAGAGGGCGAGCGCTATCAGGGCGTCGTCGGTCTTGAGGGCGAGACCCTGGCGGAGTGCCTTGAAGATTACTTTATGCGCTCCGAACAGCTGCCGACCCGCCTGTTTATCCGCACCGGCGAGCACGACGGGAAGCCCGCCGCGGCCGGGATGCTGCTGCAGGTGATGCCTGCTCAGGATGCCCGCACCGAAGACTTTGAGCATCTGGCCACTCTGACAGAAACCATTAAATCGGACGAGCTGTTCTCGCTGCCGGCAACCGACGTGCTGTGGCGCCTCTATCACGAAGAGGAAGTGACCGTTTACGACCCGCAGCCGGTCGAGTTCAAGTGTACCTGCTCGCGCGAGCGCTGCGCCGGTGCGCTGAAAACGCTGCCGGATGAAGAGGTTGACAGCATTCTGGCTGAAGAAGGCGAGATCGATATGCACTGCGACTACTGCGGCAGCCACTACCTGTTTAACGCGATGGATATCGCGGAGATCCGCAACAACGCTTCACCGGCGGATCCGCAGGTACACTGAGGGTGCTGCCCACTCCCCGCCAGGGAGTGAGGAAAGCGCCATCCGTCCCCTCTCCCCGCCAGGGAGAGGGCCTACCCTACTCACGACACCGAATGTAACTCTTTCGTAATTTTCTTTCATGAATGCGATTACATTCACATTCCATCAGTTTGTTAAACCAACAATTAACCAAATAAGAACATTTTCCTTAACTCAGAATCAATTCCTGCCATAATCGCAGTCGCCTCGTGACAGGAGTCACCACATTTCGTAAGTACGACATAATCCGGATATACGTAAATCTATGAGCCTCGTCGCGGTCAAAAACCCTCAGAACCCCCTACAATCTCTGATAGTAAAATTGGCTAAGGAGCAGTGACATGCGCGTTAATGGTATAACCCCGCAAGATCTCAAAGCTTATGGTATCAACGACGTTCAGGATATCGTTTACAACCCGGATTACAACACGCTGTTTGAAGAAGAACTGAACCCCGCTCTGGAAGGATATGAGCGCGGCGTCCTGACCGAACTCGGCGCCGTCAATGTTGATACCGGTATCTTTACCGGCCGTTCACCGAAAGATAAGTACATCGTGCGTGACGACACCACCCGCGACACCGTCTGGTGGTCCGATAAGGGCAAGGGCAAGAACGACAACAAACCGCTCTCCCAGGAGACCTGGCAGCACCTTAAGGGCCTCGTCACCCACCAGCTTTCCGGCAAGCGCCTGTTTATCATTGACGCCTACTGCGGCGCTAACGCCGATACCCGCCTCTCCGTACGCTTTATCACCGAAGTGGCCTGGCAGGCCCACTTCGTGAAAAACATGTTTATTCGCCCGACCGAGGAAGAGCTGACAACCTTCAAGCCTGACTTCGTGGTAATGAACGGCGCCAAGTGCACCAATCCCAACTGGAAAGAGCAGGGCCTCAACTCTGAAAACTTTATTGCCTTTAACCTGACCGAGCGCATACAGCTGATCGGCGGCACCTGGTACGGCGGCGAGATGAAGAAAGGGATGTTCTCGATCATGAACTACCTGCTGCCGCTGAAGGGCATCGCTTCTATGCACTGCTCTGCCAACGTCGGTGAAAAAGGCGATGTTGCGGTGTTCTTCGGCCTCTCCGGTACCGGGAAAACCACGCTCTCCACCGATCCGAAGCGCCGCCTGATTGGCGACGATGAGCACGGCTGGGACGATGACGGCGTGTTTAACTTTGAGGGCGGCTGCTACGCCAAGACGATTCGCCTGTCGAAAGAGGCAGAGCCCGAAATCTATCAGGCTATCCGCCGCGATGCGCTGCTGGAAAACGTCACCGTGCGCCCGGACGGCAGCATCGACTTTGACGACGCCTCGAAAACGGAAAACACCCGCGTTTCTTACCCGATCTATCACATCGAAAACATCGTTAAGCCGGTATCCAAAGCAGGCCACGCGACCAAAGTCATTTTCCTGACCGCCGATGCCTTTGGCGTACTGCCGCCGGTCTCGCGCCTGACCGCAGATCAGACCCAGTACCACTTCCTGTCAGGCTTTACCGCCAAGCTGGCGGGCACCGAGCGCGGCGTCACCGAGCCGACCCCAACCTTCTCCGCCTGCTTCGGCGCGGCGTTCCTGTCGCTGCACCCGACCCAGTATGCGGAAGTGCTGGTTAAGCGCATGAAAGCCGCAGGGGCTCAGGCCTATCTGGTCAATACCGGCTGGAACGGCACCGGCAAGCGTATCTCCATCAAAGATACCCGCGCCATCATCGACGCCATCCTCAACGGCTCGCTGGACGATGCGGAAACCTTCACGCTGCCGATGTTCGACCTGCAGATCCCAACCCGGCTGCCGGGCGTCGATACCCATATCCTCGATCCGCGCAACACCTACGGCTCGCCGGAACAGTGGCAGGAGAAAGCCCAGGCGCTGGCGAAACTGTTCGTGAATAACTTCGAGAAGTACACCGACACCCCGGCCGGCGCAGCGCTGGTGGCGGCAGGTCCGAAACTGTAAATTACCGCATGCAGTAGTTAAAAGCCCCGGCAGGTTTATCTGCCGGGGCTTTTTTAGCTCTCTTTCAGGCTGCTGACGACACGCATCACCGGCACCGGTAGCCAGGCGCGGATCAGCAGGCCACCGCGCTCGCTGGTGCCGATTTCCAGCATGCCGTTGTGGTTATCGACAATGCGCTGAACAATCGCCAGCCCCAGACCGGTTCCGCTGGTGCTGCGGGCGCTGTCGCCGCGCACGAAGGGCTGGAACAGGTACTGCCGCTGCTCCGGCTGAATGCCGGGGCCATCATCTTCCACCTGGAACCAGACGCGATTCTGCTCGCTGCCGCTGCTCACCCGGATCCAGCCGTTGCCGTAGCGGGCGGCGTTCACCACCATATTCGCCACTGCGCGCTTGATGGAAAGCGGGTGCATCCGCACCGGAATTTCACCGGGCTGCAGGTTGGTTTCGATTTCACGCTCGTAGCCGCTTTCCGCAGCCACCACTTCACCGAGTACGGCATTGAGATCCGCATCTTCCATCGGCATCTCCTGGCCGGTGCGCAGGTAGTCAATAAACTGCTCGATGATAGCGTTGCACTCTTCGATGTCCTTGTTGATGGACTCGGCGAGATAGCCGTCCTGCTCGCCCATCATCTCTGTCGCCAGGCGAATGCGGGTCAGCGGCGTGCGCAGATCATGACTGACGCCTGCCATCAGCAGGGTACGGTCATCGGCAAGCTGCTTGACGCCCGCCGCCATGTGGTTGAAGGCGCGGGTGACCGATCGCACTTCCGAGGCGCCATATTCGCGCAGCGGCGGCGGAATAATGCCTTTCCCCACCTGCAGCGCCGCGTGCTCCAGGTCGACCAGCGGCCGGTTCTGGATGCGAATAAACAGCCATGCGCCGCCAATCGCCAGCAGCATGATTGCCAGGGTGTAGCGGAACAGCGGCGAGAAGTCGCCCTGATGGATTTCGGTCAATGGCACGCGCACCCAGATGTTGGGCGACAGCCAGGTTTTCAGCCAGACGACGGGAGAGCTTTTGTTGACCTCGACGCGCACTTCCGTCGGACCGCCCAGCTGCTGGGCCATCTGCTGGCTGAGGAACTCATAATGCTGCGCCCAGCGCAGCCCTGCGTCTTCCGCCGCTTCGTCAGAGTAAAGCGAAATGCCCAGCTCGCGGTAGATCTCGCGGCGAAACGCCGGCGGCACCACCAGCTGCGTGCCGTCCTCCAACTGCAGTTTGTCGGTCATCAGCATACGGACTTCGTACGCCAGCACCTTATTAAACTGCTGGAGACTCGGCATGATGGCGAAGTTCAGCACCACGAGATAGGTCGTCACCAGGCTAACGAACAGCAGGGTGACGATAAGCAGCAGCGTACGGGCAAACGAACTTCGCGGCGAGAAGCGCAGTCGCCTCATGCTTTAGAACCGTCCGGCACGAAGACGTAGCCAAGACCCCATACGGTCTGGATATAACGCGGATGGGCCGGATCCTCTTCCACCATGCGGCGCAGGCGGGAGATCTGGACGTCGATGGAGCGCTCCATCGCCGAGTATTCGCGGCCGCGGGCGAGGTTCATCAGCTTATCGCGGGAGAGCGGCTCGCGCGGATGGCTGACCAGCGCCTTAAGCACCGCAAATTCGCCGCTGGTGAGCGGCATCGGCTCATCTTCGCGGAACATTTCGCGGGTACCAAGGTTGAGCTTAAATTTGCCGAAGGCGATAACGGCCTCTTCCTGCGACGGCGCGCCCGGCAGTTCGTTGGCCTGGCGACGCAGCACGGCGCGGATGCGGGCCAGCAGTTCACGCGGGTTAAACGGTTTTGGAATGTAGTCGTCGGCGCCAATTTCCAGGCCGACGATACGGTCAACTTCTTCGCCTTTCGCCGTCACCATAATGATCGGCATCGGGTTGCTCTGGCTGCGCAGGCGGCGGCAGATAGAGAGGCCGTCCTCACCGGGCAGCATGAGATCCAGCACCATCAGGTGGAAGGATTCACGGGTCAGCAGCCTGTCCATCTGTTCGGCGTTGGCTACGCTTCGAACCTGGAAGCCCTGCTCGGTCAGATAACGTTCCAGCAGCGCGCGCAGGCGCATGTCGTCATCCACAACAAGAATCTTATAATTCTCTTGCATTGTTTTTACTCCCAGAAGATTCGCAACAATCGTGAGTGCGTATTCTTAAAAAAGCATAGGTTTTGCTCCAGCTAAATCTGGTATAAATTCTAGCCGAAATTGTTACAAAGCATATTTTACAGCAGGTTATCTGTACGTTTCATCACAGAAAGCCTTTTTTTAAGCATCTTTGGTACTATGTGCCAGGAATCTCAGCCTGAAGGTAAGATGCATGAAAACCCCGCTTATTACCCGCGAAGGGTACGAAAAGCTGAAAAAAGAGATGGACTATCTGTGGCGCGAAGAGCGCCCGGAAGTCACAAAGAAGGTGACCTGGGCCGCCAGCCTCGGCGACCGCAGCGAGAACGCCGATTATCAGTACAATAAAAAGCGCCTGCGCGAAATCGACAGGCGGGTTCGCTACCTGACAAAGTGCCTCGAACGTCTGAAAATTGTCGACTACTCCCCGCAACAGGAAGGGAAAGTGTTCTTCGGCGCATGGGTTGAAATTGAGAACGACGACGGCGACATAAAGCGCTTTCGCATTGTTGGCTACGACGAAATCTTTGGCCGCAAGGATTATATCTCCATCGACTCGCCGATGGCCCGGGCGCTGCTCAAAAAAGAGGTCGGCGATCTCGCCGTGGTGCAGACACCTGCCGGAGAGGCGAGCTGGTACGTTAACGAGATTGAGTATGTGAAGTGATCCGCCAGAGTACTCCGATTGGCAGGACGGCAACTGGCATTTTTAGCCGTCTGTCCGTATAACTATCCCCTGTTTTTTACTCCACCGAATGAAATATAGCCATGATGAATAATTCGCTCTGCCGCATAATTGCGGGTGAACTTCAGGCCAGGAACGAGCAGGTTGAAGCCGCCGTTCGCCTGCTTGATGAAGGGAACACCGTGCCGTTTATCGCACGCTACCGTAAGGAAGTCACCGGCGGGCTGGACGATACCCAGCTGCGCACGCTTGAGACCCGTCTTGGCTACCTGCGCGAACTGGAAGAGCGCCGCCAGGCTATCCTCAAGTCCATCGGCGAACAGGGCAAACTGAGCGATGAGCTGGAAAGCGCCATCAACGCCACCCTGAGCAAAACCGAGCTGGAAGACCTCTACCTGCCCTATAAGCCCAAGCGCCGCACCCGCGGGCAGATTGCCATTGAAGCGGGTCTTGAGCCGCTGGCGGAGCTGCTGTGGAATGAGCCGTCCCATACGCCGGAGGCAGAGGCCGAAAAATACGTCGATGCCGATAAAGGCGTGGCGGACGTCAAAGCCGCGCTGGACGGCGCGCGCTATATCCTGATGGAGCGCTTCGCCGAAGACGCCCAGCTGCTGGCGAAGGTCCGCGACTACCTGTGGCGCAACGCCCACCTGGTGGCGACCGTGGTCAGCGGTAAAGAAGAGGAAGGCGCCAAGTTCCGCGACTACTTCGATCACCATGAACCGGTTTCCTCCGTGCCCTCCCACCGCGCGCTGGCGATGTTCCGCGGCCGCAACGAAGGCATTCTCCAGTTCTCCCTCAATCCCGACCCGCAGTTTGACGAACCGCCGAAAGAGAGCCACTGCGAGCAAATCATCATCGATCACCTCGGCCTGCGCCTGAATAATGCCCCGGCGGACAGCTGGCGCAAGGGCGTGGTGAGCTGGACCTGGCGCATCAAGGTGCTGATGCACCTCGAAACCGAGCTGATGGGCACCGTGCGCGAACGCGCGGAAGATGAGGCTATCAATGTCTTCGCCCGCAACCTGCACGATCTGCTGATGGCTGCTCCGGCGGGCCTGCGCGCTACCATGGGCCTCGATCCTGGCCTGCGCACCGGCGTGAAGGTGGCGGTGGTTGACGGCACCGGCAAGCTGGTGGCGACCGACACCATTTATCCCCACACCGGTCAGGCGGCGAAGGCCGCGGTGGCGGTAGCGGCGCTGTGCGAGAAGCATAACGTCGAGCTGGTGGCCATCGGCAACGGCACCGCCTCGCGCGAAACCGAGCGCTTCTACCTCGACGTACAGAAGCAGTTCCCGAAAGTCACCGCCCAGAAGGTGATCGTCAGCGAAGCGGGCGCGTCGGTTTACTCCGCCTCCGAGCTGGCGGCGCTGGAGTTTCCGGATCTGGACGTTTCTATTCGCGGCGCGGTCTCCATCGCCCGCCGCCTGCAGGACCCGCTGGCGGAGCTGGTGAAGATCGACCCGAAATCCATCGGCGTCGGCCAGTACCAGCACGACGTCAGCCAGAGCCAGCTGGCGCGTAAGCTGGATGCGGTGGTCGAAGACTGCGTGAACGCCGTCGGCGTCGATCTCAATACCGCCTCCGTGCCGCTGCTGACCCGCGTGGCCGGCCTGACGCGGATGATGGCGCAGAACATCGTCGCCTGGCGCGATGAGAACGGCCAGTTCCAGAACCGCCAGCAGCTGCTGAAGGTGAGCCGCCTGGGGCCGAAGGCCTTTGAGCAGTGCGCGGGCTTCCTGCGCATCAATCACGGCGACAACCCGCTGGATGCCTCCACCGTCCACCCGGAGGCCTATCCAGTGGTTGAGCGCATTCTGGCCGCCACCGAGCAGGCGCTGAGCGATCTGATGGGCAACAGCAGCGCGCTGCGCAGCGTAAAAGCCGTGGACTTCACCGACGAGCGCTTCGGCCTGCCGACGGTGACCGATATCATCAAAGAGCTGGAAAAACCGGGCCGCGATCCGCGCCCCGAGTTCAAAACCGCGAAGTTTGCCGACGGCGTCGAGACCATGAACGACCTGCTGCCGGGCATGGTGCTGGAAGGCGCGGTGACCAACGTCACCAACTTCGGCGCCTTTGTCGATATCGGCGTTCACCAGGACGGGCTGGTGCATATCTCCTCGCTGGCGGACAAGTTCGTTGAGGATCCGCACACCGTGGTGAAGGCCGGCGATATCGTTAAGGTGAAGGTGCTGGAAGTCGACATGCAGCGCAAGCGTATCGCCCTGACCATGCGCCTGGACGAGCAGCCCGGCGAGAGCGGCAGCCGCCGCGGCGGCGGCAATCGCGAGCAGGGCAACCGCCCGGCGGCGCGGGCGGCAAAACCGCGCGGACGCGAGGCGCAGCCCGCAGGCAATAGCGCCATGATGGACGCGCTGGCGGCAGCATTTAAGAAAAAATAATTAACCTCTCAGCCCTCTTAATTAATTAAGAGGGCTTATCATTGATACTTTCTTACCTGAATTAAAAATCACGCCTTTTATTTTTCAGTTGCGTAACAACTGCCTCTTTCATTAAACATCACGTGCATCGTGAATATTGAGCAATGTCAAAAGGTGTGTGAATACATTGCCGGTTAAACATTTCGTCGTCCTTTTCCAATTGATGGCGGTAACTATTCTCATTATCATCGTAACTGTTGATATTTCATCCTTTCGCCTTTGGCAAATTCGTTGGTTTCATACGTTGACCCTACGTGTGAAGTGTTTTGGCAAGCGACAAAGAGCACAACCCTATGCAATTCACTCCTGACAGCACCTGGAAGATCACCGGGTTCTCACGCGATATCAGTCCGGCCTATCGCCAAAAATTACTCTCGCTCGGCATGTTGCCCGGTTCCTCATTTCACGTCGTTCGCGTCGCCCCTTTAGGCGATCCGGTCCATATTGAAACCCGCCGGGTGAGCCTGGTCCTGCGGAAAAAAGATCTGGCTCTCATTGAAATTGAAGCGGTTAACTGTTAATTCACGCCAAATAAACGAGTTTATAATATGAAAAAATTAACCATTGGCTTAATTGGCAATCCGAATTCAGGTAAAACAACCCTGTTTAATCAATTAACTGGCGCGCGTCAGCGCGTGGGCAACTGGGCAGGGGTTACCGTTGAGCGCAAAGAGGGGCAGTTTGCCACCACCGATAATCAGGTGACGCTGGTGGATTTGCCCGGCACCTACTCGCTTACAACGATCTCTTCGCAGACCTCGCTCGACGAGCAAATCGCCTGCCACTATATCCTCAGCGGCGATGCCGACCTGCTGATTAACGTGGTTGACGCCTCCAACCTTGAACGCAACCTCTACCTGACGCTCCAGCTGCTGGAGCTGGGGATGCCGTGCATCGTGGCGCTGAACATGCTGGACATCGCCGAGAAGCAGCAGGTACATATCGACGTTGACGCCCTTGCCGCCCGCCTGGGCTGCCCGGTAGTCCCCCTGGTATCGACCCGCGGACGCGGCATTGACGCCCTGAAGATGGCAATTGACCGCCTGCAGGGCAACCAGCCGATCGAGCTGGTGCACTATCCGCAGCCGCTGCTACAGGAAGCCAACGTGCTGGCACAACACGTCCCTGCCGATATGCCGCTGCAGCAGCGCCGCTGGCTGGGGCTGCAGATGCTGGAAGGGGATATCTACAGCCTCGCCTATGCGGGTGACGCCCGTCAGCACCTGCAGGCCTCCCTGGCGCGTCTTGAGAGCGAGATTGACGATCCGGCTCTGCACATCGCCGACGCCCGCTATCAGACTATCGCCGCCATCTGCGACGCCGTCAGCAACACCCTCACCGCCGAACCGAGCCGCTTTACCGCAGCGGTGGATAAAATCATCCTTAACCGCTTCCTCGGCCTGCCGATCTTTCTGTTTGTGATGTACCTGATGTTCCTGCTGGCGATCAACATCGGCGGCGCGCTGCAGCCGATATTCGACGGCGGCTCGGTGGCCCTCTTTATCCACGGCATTCAGTGGCTTGGCGCTACCCTGCACTTCCCCGAATGGCTGACCATCTTCCTGGCCCAGGGGATCGGCGGCGGTATCAACACCGTGCTGCCGCTGGTGCCGCAGATCGGCATGATGTATCTGTTCCTCTCCTTCCTTGAGGACTCCGGCTACATGGCCCGCGCCGCGTTCGTCATGGACCGCCTGATGCAGGCCCTCGGCCTGCCGGGCAAATCCTTCGTGCCGCTGATCGTCGGCTTCGGCTGCAACGTGCCGTCGGTGATGGGGGCCCGCACCCTCGACGCCCCGCGCGAGCGGCTGATGACTATCATGATGGCGCCGTTTATGTCGTGCGGCGCGCGGCTGGCGATTTTCGCCGTCTTCGCTGCGGCCTTCTTCGGCCAGAACGGCGCGCTGGCGGTCTTTTCGCTGTACGTGCTCGGCATCGTGATGGCGATCCTTACCGGCCTGATGCTGAAGCACACGATCATGCGCGGCGAAGCCTCGCCGTTCGTCATGGAGCTGCCGGTGTATCACGTGCCGCACCTCAAGAGCCTGGTTATTCAGACCTGGCAGCGCCTGAAGGGCTTCGTGCTGCGCGCCGGTAAGGTGATTGTGATCGTCAGCATCTTCCTCAGCGCGCTGAACAGCTTTACCCTCGACGGCAAAGCCGCCGATAGCATCAACGATTCGGCGCTGGCCTCGGTCAGCCGGGTCATCACCCCGCTGTTTAAGCCCATCGGCGTACACGCAGATAACTGGCAGGCCACGGTCGGCCTGTTTACCGGTGCGATGGCGAAAGAGGTGGTGGTCGGCACCCTGAATACGCTCTATACCGCTGAAAATATCCAGGAGGAGGCGTTTAATCCGGCGACGTTTAATCTGCTGGATGAACTGGGCGCCGCGGTCGGCGAAACCTGGCAGAGCCTGAAGGACACCTTCAGCCTGAGCGTGCTGGCCAACCCGATTGAGGCCAGCAAGGGCGACGGCGAAATGGCCACCGGCTCGATGGGCGTAATGAGCAGCAAGTTCGGCAGCGCGGCGGCGGCCTACAGCTACCTGATCTTCGTCCTGCTCTACATTCCGTGCATCTCGGTAATGGGCGCCATCGCCCGTGAATCGAGCCGCGGCTGGATGGGCTTCTCTATCCTGTGGGGACTGAACATCGCCTACTCGCTCTCTACCCTGTTCTACCAGGTCGCCAGCTATAGCCAGCATCCGCGCTACAGCCTGGTGTGCATCCTGACGGTGGTGCTGTTTAACGTTATCCTGCTCGGCCTGCTGCGCCGGGCCCGCAGCAGGGTTGACGTTAACCTGATGGCTACGCGCAAAACCGTCCACAGCTGCTGCAGCACCACCACCGGCGACTGCCACTAAGGAGACACGCAATGGCGTCAATGATTGAACTGCGCGATACGCTGGCCCTGCAGGGTCGGATGGAGGCCCGGCAGCTGAGCCAGGCCCTGCATACGCCGCAGCCGATGGTTGACGCCATGCTGCTGCGCCTGGAGGCGATGGGCAAAGCTAAGCGGATCATTGACGACCTGCAGTCGTGCCTTACCGGCAGCTGCAAAAGCTGTCCGGAGGGAAAGGCGTGCCGCAGGGAGCTGTGGACGCTTATTGTTTAGTCATCGGCATAGCGTTTATTTAAGCGGCTTTTAATACGTGACTATGTTATTAAAGAGTCTTTTAATAACTAAAGACATTATTAAAGGAAGCTTTCATGAACCGTGAATCTGGTCGCTATGTGACCACAAACAGTTACCAGGAACGCGTGAAAGCATTTGTTCCTGAACCTCTCCCTCCTTCGAATCCCACGCTGGTCCAGGAGTCATGGTTAACGCATAACAAAAGCGCCGAACTGGCTCTTGCCAGGCTTTCCGGAATGTCTGGTCTCGTTTCGTCTGGCGAGTGGTTGATCTACAGTGCTCTTCGCCGTGAAGCTCTACTAACATCCCAGTTGGAGGGCACTCAGGCTACGCTTACGGATGTCTTTGATGAAGAGGCCGGATTATCTGTTGCCAATGCGGATGATGTTGAAGAAGTTACCCAATACCTACAGGCATACCGATATGTCAGAGAGCAGATCAACTCACCTCATGGACTCCCGGTTTCAGTCCGCTTACTGACAGAAGCGCACAAAATTCTTCTGCACGGCATTCGCGGTACAAATAAGCAACCCGGTCACATCAGGACAAGCCAGAACTGGATTGGGGGTTCCCGTCCAGGTAATGCAGCATTCGTCCCTCCCCCGCCGGAGTACGTCGTCGACTTGCTGGCAGATCTTGAGCTGTTTATTCATGATGAGCGCCAGTCGCTTCCACCGCTGGTAAAAATTGCGCTAGTTCATGCGCAGTTTGAGACGATACACCCATTCCTGGATGGAAATGGTCGTATAGGACGGCTGCTCATCGCAATGCTACTTGAAACATGGGAGGTTCTCCCGGAGCCACTTTTATACGTTTCCGGGTATCTAAAAAAACATCAGTTGGAATACTACAGATGTCTCTCTGAGATAAGAAGCAATGGCAACTGGGAACAATGGATAGTCTTCTTTCTGGAAGGAGTAGAAATAGCCGCAGAGGAGGCACAACACAGTATTATTCAGATCGCTTCTCTCCTTGCAATGGATCGTAAAAAGCTCCTGGAAAACAAATCAAGTTCTTTACAGGCCCTGCGTCTTTTTGAGCTTCTGCCAGTAATGCCAAAACTGACAGCCGAACGCGCCCAACAAGAACTTGGTGTGACGTTCCCCACGGCAAGTCTGGCCATAAAAGTACTTGAAAATGCCGATATTCTCGTCGAAACAACTGGCCGTAGCCGTGGGAAAAGCTATATCTACAGGCGATATGTCGATCTCCTGAGAAGTGATTTATAAGGCCTATCGCCCCGCGGCAAACGCCTCCAGCGCCTCGCAGAACGCCTGCGGATGGGAAATAAACGGCGCGTGCGCCGCCTTCTCCACGATAAGCGACCGGCTTTGCGGCCACTGCGTGTCGAGCAGCGGGGCGATTTTGCGCGGCACCAGGCCGTCCAGCGCGCCGTACAGGCGTAGGAACGGTGCGCGAAGCGCGGTCAGCGCCGCGCTCAGATCGGCGGTTTTGAGGATCTCCAGCCCGCCGTTGAGCGCCTCCGCCGACGGCATCGGCAGCGACAGCACCGCGCTTTTCAGCCGCCTCGCGTCCTGGCGGGCGTTTTCAGTGCCCATCGTCTGCAGGGCAAGGAAGCGCTCCACGGTCTTCTGAAAATCCTCGCTCAGCTGCTGCTGGAAGCCCGACAGCACCGATGGCTTAATGCCGGGCCAGCCGTCGCGGGCGCTGAAGCAGGGCGACGAGGCGACGGTCACCAGCGCCGTTACGCGCTCCGGGGCCATCAGCGCCGCCCGGCTCGCCACCAGCCCGCCGAGGCTCCAGCCGAGCCAGACCGCGCGCGCCGGGGCCTGCGCCAGCACGCGCTCCGCCATCTCATCAAGCGTCATGGCGCCAAAGCCCTGGCTGCGGCCATAGCCGGGCAGATCGACCAGATGCAGGGTAAATTGCGCGCTCAGCAGCGGAACGATGCAATCCCACACCTGCGCATTCAGTCCCCAGCCGTGCAGCAGCACAAGATCGCATTTACCTTCACCCGCAGTGTGCCACCAGATGTCGCTCATCGGTTATTGTCTCTTTCGTCGCATTGGAGGAGCGCTATGCTATCAATACACGGCCTGTGCTGGCTATGCCGGATGCCGCTGGCGGTGAGCCACTGGGGAGTCTGCTCCTGCTGTACGGCCGCGGTCATGGCGACCGTACCGCTGTGTCCGCAGTGCGGGCTGCCGGCGGCCTATCCGCACCTGCCCTGCGGCCGCTGCCTGCAAAAGCCGCCGCCGTGGCGGCGCCTCGTGGCGATTAACGACTACGTCGCCCCGCTATCGGGGCTGGTGAAAAGCCTCAAGTTCAGCGGCCGGCCGGAAATCGCCCGCGCGCTGGCCCGCCTGCTGCTGCTGCGCCTGCTGCCGCAGCGGGAGAAGCCGGATCTGCTGATCGCCGTGCCGCTGTGGCGCCTGCGCCACTGGCGGCGGGGCTACAATCAGGCCGACCTGCTGTGCCGCCCTCTCGCCCGCTGGCTGGGGTGCCGCTACCGTCCGGAAGCGATACGGCGAACGCGGGCAACGCCGCTCCAGCACCGGCTGTCGGCCCGGCGGCGCAGGCAAAACCTGAAAAACGCCTTTCGGCTTGAATTCCCGGTGGCCGGACTCCATATCGCCCTGATAGACGATGTCGTCACGACCGGCGCCACCGCCGCCGAACTTTGCCGCCTGCTTTTGCAAAACGGCGCCGCGTCAGTTCAGGTATGGTGCCTGTGTCGTACCTTGTAGGCCCCCCGCGATGGGCGTATTATAACCAACTAAAGTAGTCAACTATTAGGCCAACGCTATGATCCGTATCTCTGACGCTGCACAAGCCCACTTTGCCAAACTGCTGGCAAATCAGGAAGAAGGGACACAAATCCGCGTATTTGTGATTAATCCCGGCACCCCGAATGCTGAATGCGGCGTATCCTACTGTCCGCCCGACGCGGTTGAAGCCTCCGACACTGCCCTGCCGTTCGAGCAGCTTACCGCCTACGTTGACGAGCTGAGCGCCCCCTATCTGGAAGACGCCGAAATTGATTTCGTCACCGACCAGCTCGGCTCGCAGCTGACGCTGAAGGCGCCGAACGCCAAAATGCGCAAAGTTTCTGACGATGCGCCGCTGATGGAGCGCGTCGAGTATCTGCTGCAGTCGCAGATCAACCCGCAGCTGGCGGGCCACGGCGGCCGCGTATCGCTGATGGAGATCACCGACGAAGGCTTCGCTATCCTGCAGTTCGGCGGCGGCTGTAACGGCTGTTCAATGGTGGATGTAACCCTGAAAGAGGGTATCGAGAAGCAGCTGCTGAACGAATTTCCTGAGCTGAAAGGCGTGCGCGATCTCACCGAGCACCAGCGCGGCGAGCACTCCTACTACTGACAGCTTCATCGCCTCCGGCGGCGTCCGCTGCCGGAGCATCCCTCTCCTCTCCTGCGTAATTTCATTTCTTTGTAAAAGAGTATGACCGGCTTCTCATAATTGAGATTTTACCCCGCCAGGTGATGTTCAAGCCCCGCATGTTACCCGTATCATTCACGCAGGTACTGTCGCGGGAAAAATAGCCAGCTATTCTTTCCGGACACAATGATAACGGAAACAGTGCCGCTAATGTTGCTGCCAGAAGGTAGTAAAAACGTTATTGCTTACACACTGAAGTTACCCATAACAAATTAAGGCCAGGTAAATCATGCCATTAGTCATCGTTGCAATCGGGGTTGCCCTACTGCTCCTGCTGATGATCCGCTTCAAGCTAAACGGATTCATTGCGCTGGTACTCGTCGCGCTTGCGGTGGGTTTAATGCAGGGTATGCCGCTGGATAAAGTCATTGGTTCTATTAAAACCGGGGTCGGCGGTACGCTGGGCAGCCTGGCGCTGATCATGGGCTTCGGCGCTATGCTCGGCAAAATGCTGGCGGACTGCGGCGGTGCGCAGCGTATTGCCACCACGCTTATCGCTAAATTCGGTAAAAAACACATTCAGTGGGCGGTGGTCCTGACCGGCTTCACCGTCGGCTTCGCGCTGTTCTACGAAGTGGGCTTCGTGCTGATGCTGCCGCTGGTGTTCACCATCGCTGCGGCGGCCAACATTCCGCTGCTGTACGTCGGCGTACCGATGGCCGCCGCGCTGTCGGTAACCCACGGCTTCCTGCCGCCGCATCCGGGTCCGACCGCTATCGCCACCATTTTCCACGCGGATATGGGTAAAACACTGCTGTTTGGCACCATCCTCGCGATCCCGACCGTTATTCTGGCCGGCCCGGTCTACGCTCGCTTCCTGAAGGGCATCGATAAGCCGATCCCGGAAGGACTGTACAACGCGAAAACCTTCACTGACGAAGAGATGCCGGGCTTTGGCGTCAGCGTCTGGACCTCGCTGGTGCCGGTGGTGCTGATGGCCCTGCGCGCGATTGCCGAGATGGTGCTGCCGAAAGGCCACGCCCTGCTGCCGGTGGCGGAGTTCTTCGGCGATCCGGTAATGGCGACCCTGATTGCCGTACTGATCGCGGTCTTCACCTTCGGCATCAACCGCGGCCGCTCGATGGACCAGATCAACGAAACGCTGGGCTCATCGATTAAAATCATTGCCATGATGCTGCTGATCATCGGCGGCGGCGGCGCCTTCAAGCAGGTGCTGGTCGACAGCGGCGTGGATAAGTACATCGCCTCCATGATGCACGCCACTAACCTTTCGCCGCTGCTGATGGCGTGGCTCATTGCCGCGGTACTGCGTATCGCCCTGGGTTCGGCGACCGTTGCCGCGATCACCGCCGGCGGTATCGCAGCGCCGCTGATCGCCACCACCGGCGTCAGCCCGGAGCTGATGGTTATCGCCGTCGGTTCCGGCAGCGTGATTTTCTCTCACGTCAACGATCCGGGCTTCTGGCTGTTTAAAGAGTACTTTAACCTGACTATCGGCGAGACCATCAAGTCGTGGTCGATGCTGGAAACCATCATTTCGGTCTGCGGCCTGGTCGGCTGCCTGCTGCTGGGCATGGTGTTCTGATCCCCACTTGCGTCACAAAAAACCCGCCGACCGGCGGGTTTTTTGTTTCCTTTCTGCCTCTTCACGGTGCCGGATAGAGCGGCGCTGACGCGAGGGCTAGGCTTTCTTCGCCGCCCGCCGCCGCCGGTCCAGATCCTTAATCAGCCGGTTGACGCGCGGATCGGCGAACATCGCCTCCAGGGGCACCGTCAGCTTGCGGCGCCAGTTTTTATACTGGCTGCTGGTGCCGGGAACGTTAACCGGCCCGGCCATATCCAGCCAGTCCTCCGGCTGCAGGCCCAGCAGCGCGCTGCCGCTGTCGGCAATGTAGCGCTGCATGCCGCGATTGAGGGTGTCGGTCATGCCCATCAGCGACGCCCTGTGCCCGGCGCGCTTCGGCAGACAGCCGGCCTTGTGCAGCGCCTCCAGCAGCCCCTGCTTCGCCTGCTCGCGCTCCTGATAAAGCCCGCGCAGCACCTCGTCATCGGGATAGAGGCCGAGGGTTTTACCCAGCGACAGATCGCCGCTGTCCCACCAGCCGCGCAGAGTCGGCAGATCGTGGGTAGTGGCGACCGCCATTGACTGCGGCGGATAATCCTGCGGCCTGCGGAACACCTTGCGGTGGTCGCTTTCGAAGTAGAGCACCTTGTAAGAGTAAACGCCGCTCTTGCGCAGCTTGCCGACGATCTCCGGCGGCACGGTGCCGAGATCTTCGCCGATCACCATGCACTGATGGCGCTTGCTCTCCAGGGCGAGGATCGCCAGCAGATCGTCCACCGGATAGTGGACATAGGCGCCGCGATCCGCCGTTTCGCCATAGGGGATCCACCACAGGCGCAGCACCGACATCACGTGATCGATACGCAGCGCGCCGCAGTTCTGCATATTGGCGCGTAGCAGGGCGATAAACGGCTCGTAGGCGCGGGCGACGATGACGTGGGGATCCATCGGCGGCAGGCCCCAGTTCTGGCCCAGCGGGCCGAGAATATCCGGCGGCGCGCCGACGGAGGCCTTGAGGCAGTAGAGTTCGCGATCGCACCAGGTCTCCGCTCCGCCTTCGGCCACGCCCACCGCCAGATCGCGGTAGAGGCCGATGGGCATCTGCTGCTGCTGGCAGACCTGCCAGCAGTCGGCGAACTGGCCGTGCGCCAGCCACTGCAGCCAGAGGAAGAAGTCCACCTCGTCGGCGTGCTCCCGGCAGAACGCCTTCACTTTACCGCTGTGGATGTCCCGATACGCCTCCGGCCACGCGGGCCAGCCCCAGCGCTGCGGATCCTCTTTCACCTGCCAGGCGTGCAGCGCATCGAAGGCCGCCTGCCAGTAAAGGCTCTCGCCTTCATCGGCGACAAAGGTGCGGAAGGCCGACATCTGGCGGTCGTCGCGCTGCGAAAAGCGCTTCCACGCCAGCCTCAGCGCCGCCATCTTCAGCGCGGTCACCGCCGCGTAGTCCACCCACTCTGACGCCCGGGCGGCGGCCAGCAGCTGGCGGGTATCCGGCAGCTGCCACCAGGCCTGGGCCTCTTCGCTGTCGCGAAAATCCTCGACGGCGTTAACGTCAATGTAGATAACGTTCAGCCAGCGCCTGGAGGAGGGGCTGTAGGGACTGGCGCTCTCCAGATTGGCCGGATAGAGCGCGTGGATCGGATTGAGGCCAATAAACGCGCCGCCCCGGGAGGCTATCTCCGGCAGCATCGCCCTGAGATCGCCGAAATCGCCGATCCCCCAGTTATTCTCCGAACGCAGGGTATAGAGCTGCACGCAGCTGCCCCACAGCCTGTCGCCCTGCTTCAGCGCCTGCGGCTCGTAGCAGCGTCCGGGGGCAACAATCACCCGGCAGTGCCAGCGCTCGCCGTCCCGGGTCAGGGTCAGCGTGTGGTAGCCCTCGGGCAGCCGCTTTGGCAGCGCCAGCGCCTTACCGCCGGCGATATTGCCCTGGTGCTGGCCGCCCTCTTCGGTGGTCAGCATCCAGCGGTAGTCGCCGCTGCCCGCCACGGGCAGGGTCATGGTTTTGCCGCGGATAAAGACCTGCACGTTGGGCACCGGCCCCGCCGCCGCGCTCTCGCGGTGCATCGCCTCCAGCAGGCGGCGCGTGGTATCTGCGCTAATCGACTGCGGCTTGCCGTGGGCGTTGATGTAACTCGGGCTGATGCCCGCCGCCTGCGCGGCTTTCTCCAGACGTTTGCTCTCCATAGCACTCCCTTACCGTTTTGCCTGCCAGATGCGGGCCTGATAGTCGCGGATAGAGCGATCTGAACTGAACATACCGCAGCGGGCGGTATTCAGAATGGCGGCGCGGGTCCAGGCCTCCTGGTCGCGGTACAGCTCGTCCACGCGCCGCTGCGCTTCGACGTAGGCGGCAAAGTCCGCCAGCACCAGGTAGGGGTCGCCGCCCTGCTTGCCGATGCTGTGCAGCATCTGATCGAAGGCGTGCTTATCGCCGCCGCTGAACTTACCGCTCTCCAGCGCCTTCAGCACCGCGTCCAGCTGCTTGTCCTTTTTACGCCACTTAACCGGGTCGTAGCCCTCAGCCTTCAGCGCTTTAACCTCTTCGACGGTGTGGCCGAAGATAAAGATGTTCTCTTCGCCGACCTGCTCTGCGATCTCCACGTTGGCGCCGTCAAGGGTGCCGACGGTAAGCGCGCCGTTAAGGGCCAGCTTCATGTTGCCGGTGCCGGAGGCCTCTTTACCCGCCGTCGAGATCTGCTCCGACACGTCCGCCGCCGGGATCAGCATCTCCGCCGCCGACACGCAGTAGTCCGGCAGGAACACTACCTTCAGCTTATCGCCCACCTTCGGATCGGCGTTGATAACCTCGGCGACCTTATTGATGGCAAAGATAATGTTCTTCGCCAGGTAGTAGCCCGGCGCCGCCTTGGCGCCGAACAGGAAGACGCGCGGCACGCGGTCGGCCTGCGGGTTGTCGAGGATCTCTTTATACAGCGCAATAATGTGCAGCAGGTTGAGGTGCTGACGCTTGTACTCGTGCAGGCGCTTGATCTGGATATCAAAAATCGCCTCTGGGTTAATCTCAATCCCGGTGCGCTGCTTCACAAACGCCGCCAGCCGCTGCTTGTTAGCGCGCTTGATATCGCGGTACGTTTTGCGGAATTTAGCATTGTCGGCCTGTTTCTCAAGGGCGATAAGTTGGTCGAGATCGTTGGCCCACTCTTTCTTCAGCGTTTTATCGAGCAGCGCCGCCAGCGCCGGGTTGCACTGCTTGATCCAGCGGCGCGGCGTAATGCCGTTGGTGACGTTGTGGAACTTGTTCGGCCACAGCTGGTGATATTCCGGGAACAGATCCTTGACCACCAAATCGGAGTGCAGGGCCGCCACGCCGTTCACCGCAAAGCCGCTGACCACGCACAGATTTGCCATCCGCACCTGTCGGTCGTAGACCACCGCCAGCTTCGCCCAGGTTGCCTCGTCGCCGGGCCAGGTCTTCTCAACCAGCGCCTGAAAACGCTTATTAATTTCATGGATGATCTGCATATGGCGCGGCAGCAGGGCTTTCACCAGCTTTTCGTCCCAGCACTCCAGCGCCTCTGGCATCAGCGTGTGGTTGGTGTAGGCGAAGGTTTTGCTGGTGATGGCCCACGCGTCGTCCCAGGACAGCTGATGCTCGTCGATCAGCACCCGCAGCAGCTCGGGGATCGCGATAGTCGGATGGGTGTCGTTGAGCTGGATAACTTCGAATTTGGCCAGTTCGTGCAGTTTGCGCCCGGCCAGATGGTGGCGGCGCAGGATATCAGCCACCGAGCAGGCGCACTGGAAGTACTGCTGCATCAGGCGCAGCTTTTTTCCCGCCAGGTGGTTGTCGTTGGGGTAGAGCACCTTGGTCAGTTTTTCGGCGTCGATACCCTGCTGCTCGGCGCGCAGGAAGTCGCCGTCGTTGAATTTGGTGAGATTAAACGGATGGGCGTGGGTCGCCTGCCACAGGCGCAGCGGCTGCGCCACGCCGTTGCGGTAGCCGAGCACCGGCAGATCCCAGGCCTGGCCGGTAATCGTGAAGCCCGGCGCCCAGCGCCCCTTCACCACTTTGCCGCCGATGCCGACCTGCACATCCAGCGCCGCGTTGTGGCGGAACCACGGATAGCTGCCGCGCTGCCAGTCATCCGGGGCCTCCATCTGCTGGCCGTCGGCAAACGACTGGCGGAACAGGCCGTACTGGTAGTTCAGGCCATAGCCAGTGGCCGGCTGGCCGACGGTGGCCATTGAGTCGAGGAAGCAGGCCGCGAGCCGCCCCAGGCCGCCGTTGCCGAGCGCCGGATCGGTCTCCTCCTCCAGCAGATCGGTAAGATTAACGTTGTGCCCTTTCAGCACGTCGCTGACCTCCTGATACCAGCCGAGATTGAGCAGGTTGTTGCCGGTGAGGCGACCAATCAGGAACTCCATCGAAATATAGTTAACGTGGCGCTGCTCCTTTACCGGTTTTGCCGCCGGCTGCGCCGCCAGCAGCTCAGCCAGCGCGCCGCTGACCGCCTGCCACCACTGGTGCGGCGTCATCTCGTCGGCGGCGCGTAAACCGAAACGCTGCCACTGACGGGTCAGGGCAGCCTGAAACTGTTCTTTGTGAAAGGTCGTCTGTGACATATGCATCAATCCTGTTAGCTAAAACACTGGCGCTAGTGTGTCAGTCAGAGCCGCCGCCGTCCTCATCCCGGCGGGGATTCACCGGGGAGGAGCGGCGGGGATGAGCGTAAAGTGTGATCTTCGCCACTATAACGTTAGCGGAATGCGTAAGATTTGCCCGCTAATACTTTCCTGCCATTGCGCCACATAGTGCGCCACATCGTCCCGGCAAACAAAGCCGACTTGCTAACAATTGCTTAACCTTACAAAACCAGCAACCATGCGCGCTGGCACCGGTTTCAGGGTTTTATTTACTATTCGTTAATATTTGTGACAGAGTGCAAATTCATGGACATCAAATTCGGACATAACTTGCAATAACTCGCCATATATCCGACTTTATGGCCATTAATTACGAAGCTCAAAAAAACTCCTTAAGCCTACTCCCCCAAGCGTCGTTGGCGCAGCCAGTTTGGATCCAGACAGGCTTTTTTCTCACAGTGAAGTGATAAACCTATGTTGATTCCGTCCAAATTAAGTCGCCCGGTTCGCCTGGATCACACTGTGATCCGTGAGCGGCTGCTGACCAAGCTGTCCGGCGCGAACAATTACCGGCTGGCGCTGATCACCAGCCCGGCAGGCTATGGCAAAACAACCCTCATTTCGCAGTGGGCGGCGGAAAAAAGCGGCCTGGGCTGGTTCTCACTGGATGACGGCGATAACCAGCAGGAGCGCTTCGCCAGCTATCTGGTCGCCGCCGTGCAGCAGGCGACGGGCGGCCACTGCACCGCCAGTGAAACCATGGTACAAAAGCGTCAGTATGCCAGCCTCACCTCACTCTTCTCGCAGCTATTTATCGAGCTGAACAGCTGGCAGCGCCCGCTGTTCCTGGTGATCGACGACTATCACCTGATCGTTAACCCGGTTATCCACGACGCAATGCGCTTTTTCCTGCGCCACCAGCCGGAGAATATGACCCTGGTGGTCCTGTCGCGTAATCTGCCCCAGCTCGGCATCGCTAATCTGCGGGTGCGGGAGCAACTGCTGGAGATTGGCAGCCAGCAGCTGGCGTTTAACCATCAGGAGGCCAAACAGTTCTTCGACTGCCGCCTGCGTTCACCTATTGAAGAGGTGGAGATAGGCCGGGTCTGCGACGACGTGGCGGGCTGGGCGACGGCGCTACAGCTGATTGCCCTCTCGGCGCGCCAGGACAGCAGCGCGGTGCACCAATCCGCACGCCGCCTTTCCGGCATTAATGCCAGCCACCTGTCAGACTACCTGGTGGACGAAGTGCTGGACAACGTCGATGGCCCTACCCGCAATTTTCTGCTGAAAAGCGCGCTGCTGCGCTCGATGAACGATGCGCTGATCGTGCGGGTCACCGGGGAAGAGAACGGCCAGATGCGGCTGGAGGACGTAGAGCGCCAGGGGCTATTTTTACAGCGCATGGACAACTCCGGCGAGTGGTTCAGCTACCATCCGCTGTTCGGCAGCTTCCTGCGCCAGCGCTGCCAGTGGGAACTGGCCACCGAGCTGCCGGAGATCCACCGCGCCGCCGCCGAAGGCTGGATGGCGCAGGGCTATCCGAGCGAGGCCATACACCACGCGCTGTCTGCGGGCGATGCCGCAATGCTGCGCGACATTCTGCTCAATCACGCCTGGGGGCTGTTCCACCACAGCGAACTGTCGCTGCTGGAGGCTTCTCTTGCGGCGTTACCCTGGGAGAGCCTGCTGGAAAACCCGCGCCTGGTGCTGCTGCAGGCGTGGCTTATGCAGAGCCAGCACCGCTACAGCGAGGTCAATACCCTGCTGGCCCGCGTCGAGGAGGAGATGCAGGGCGAGATGGATGCCTCCCTGCACGGCGACTTTAACGCCCTGCGCGCCCAGGTCGCCATCAACGACGGCAACCAGGACGAGGCGGACCGGCTGTCAATGGTCGCCCTCGCCGAACTGCCGCTCGCCAGCTACTACAGCCGCATCGTCGCCACGTCGGTGCACGGCGAGGTGCTGCACTGCCGGGGCAAACTGAGCCCGTCCCTGAGGGTGATGCAGCAGACCGAGCAGATGGCCCGCCGCCACGAGGTCTGGCATTACGCCCTGTGGAGCCTCATTCAGCAGAGCGAAATTCTCTTTGCCCAGGGCTTCCTGCAGGCGGCGTGGGAATCCCAGGAGAAAGGCTTCCAGCTGGTCCGCGACCAGCATCTGGAACAGCTGCCGATGCACGAGTTCCTGCTGCGCATCCGCGCCCAGCTGCTGTGGGCCTGGGCGCGGCTTGATGAGGCTGAATTCAGCGCCCGCCACGGTATGGAAGTACTCGCCAGCTACCAGCCGCAGCAGCAGCTGCAGTGCCTGGCGCTGCTGGTGCAGAGCTCGCTGGCGCGGGGCAACCTCGACAACGCCCGCAACCACCTCAACCGGCTGGAAAACCTGCTCGGCAACGGCCAGTACCACAGCGACTGGGTCTCCAACGCCGATAAAGTGCGGGTGATCTACTGGCAGATGACCGGCGATCTGAAGGCGGCGGCCAACTGGCTGCGGCAGACGCCGAAGCCGGCCTTTGCCAACAATCACTTCCTGCAGACCCAGTGGCGCAACATCGCCAGGGCGCAGATCCTGCTCGGGGAGTTTGAGTCAGCGGAGATAGTGCTGGAAGAGCTGAACGAAAACGCCGGCACCCTGCGCCTGATGAGCGATCTCAACCGCAACCTGCTGCTGCTTAACCAGCTTTACTGGCAGGCGGGCCGTAAAAACGATGCCCAGCGCGTACTGATGGAGGCGCTGGCGCTGGCTAACCGCACCGGTTTTATCAGCCACTTCGTGATTGAAGGCGAGGCGATGGCGCAGCAGCTGCGCCAGTTGCTGCAGCTGGGCAACCTGCCGGAGCTGGAACAGCACCGCGCCCAGCGCATCCTGCGCGAGATTAATCAGCACCACCGGCACAAGTTCGCCCACTTTGATGAGAATTTTGTCGAGCGGCTGCTTAACCACCCGCAGGTGCCGGAGCTTATCCGCACCAGCCCGCTGACCCAGCGCGAGTGGCAGGTTCTGGGGCTTATCTACTCCGGCTACAGCAATGACCAGATTGCCGGCGAGCTGGACGTGGCGGCCACCACCATCAAAACCCACATCCGCAATCTGTACCAGAAGCTCGGCGTGGCGCACCGTCAGGATGCGGTGCAGCACGCCCAGCAGCTGCTGAAAATGATGGGCTACGGCGTTTAGCTAGCACAGCTCCAGCTGGATGCTGTGTTCAGTGATGACCCGCATCACCCCGGCGGGCGGCATCACGTCGGTGTAAACCGCATCGACCATGCTGATGCTGCCCATATTGACCATCGCGTTGCGCCCGAACTTGGAGTGGTCAACCACCAGCATCACGTGGCGAGAGTTGTCGATAATCGCCCGCTTGGTGCGCATCTCGTGATAGTCAAACTCCAGCAGCGAGCCATCGCTGTCGATGCCGCTGATCCCGAGAATGCCGTAATCGAGGCGGAACTGGGAGATAAAGTCCATCGTCGCTTCGCCAATAATGCCACCGTCGCGGCTGCGCAGCTCCCCACCGGCGAGGATCACGCGGAAATCCTCTTTCGCCATCAGGGTGTTAGCAACGTTGAGATTGTTGGTGACCACCCGCAGATCGGCGTGGCCGAGCAGCGCGTGGGCCACCGCCTCCGGCGTGGTGCCGATATCAATAAACAGCGCCGAGCCGTTGGGGATCTGGCTGGCCACCTTGCGGGCAATGCGCTCTTTCTCCGCCGTCAGCGTCGCTTTACGGTCGTGCCATGAGGTATTCACCGAACTGGACGGCAGCGCCGCGCCGCCGTGGTGGCGCAGGATCATCTGCTGATCGGCCAGGTCGTTTAAGTCCCGGCGAATGGTCTGCGGGCTGACGGCGAACTGCTCGACCAGCTCTTCGGTGCTGACGTAGCCCTGCCGCTTAACCAGCTCAATTATGGCGTCGTGACGCTGCGTTTGTTTCATCAAAAGACCCTGAATATTATGTTCGTTTTCGCACATTAAGCGTATCGGCAAAGGCCATCGCCAGCCCCACCACCAGTCCGGCAAGGTGGGCGCCATTGGCAATCGACATGCCGAAAACATTAAACCAGCCCGCGACCAGCCAGATCAGCGAGAAGAGAATAAGCCCCCGCTGCAGGAAGATGCCGCTCTGCGGGTCGCGCTCGCCACGCAGCCAGGCATAGCCCATCAGCGCATACACCACGCCGGAGAGGCCGCCAAACCACGGCCCGCCGAATTTGTGCTGCATAAAGCCGCTGAGCAGCGCGCTAATCACCGTGATGACCACCAGCTTACCGCTGCCGAGGCGCTTCTCGACCATACCGCCGAGATACCACCACCACAGGAGGTTGAAGAGGATATGCATCAGCGAGAAGTGCATGAAAATGTGGGTAAAGTAGCGCCAGGCCTCGAACTGCAGCTCCGCATCATAGGGCCACGCCAGCCAGATCATCACCGCCTGATCGCCGACGATATTCATCAGGATAAATACCGCGATACAGGCGACAGTAATGGTCCAGGTAAAGGGACCGGCGTTGCTTTTGAGGGTGGCGAGAAACGGGTAGCGCTGGTAGCGCAGGCCGCTTTGGGTATTGCCCGACTGCCAACTCGCCGCCAGGTAGCGCGGATCGGCCGGGTTTTCTAAAAAGCGCTGCAGCTCATCCTGAACGCGGGAGGCCTGGCTTTCGTCGGCGAGCCAGATATCGGTTTGGGTATGTTGCTGAATTGTCAGGATAACACCCTGGGTTGCCATATAGTCGACAAACGCCTGGGCAACGCGCGGGTTGGCAAAAGAGGTAATCATCAACATACGGGATTGTCGCTTATTCCACACAAAAGGGGACAGTATACCGTCTTAGCTACCGTGCGCCACTTCGGCCGGAAAATGTCGGTGCCAGGCATCGAACCCGCCGTCAACGCTGTAGACCTGGTCATAGCCCTGCTGGAGCAGATACTGGGCCGCCCCCTTGCTGCTGTTGCCGTGGTAGCACATCACCATCACCGGCTGCTCGAAGTCATTTTCGCGCATAAACGCGCCCAGCGTATCGTTGGTCAGGTGAAACGCGCCGGGCGCGTGTCCGAGGGCGTAGCTTTGCGGGTCGCGGATATCCACCATCACCGCCAGCCCCTGCTGCAGCTTCTGATGGGCTTCTTCAACATTAATACATGCAAACTGATCCATGGTGCTCTCTTTCTTTTATATACAGGTGGGTGGCGCGGGACAGAATCCGGCAACAGTCTACCGCCAAGTGTACTTTCAGGAGCCAGTGAAACGCTAATTTGTTACATGCATCACTCTGAAATGTTTTTTCGATGTTACCAAGTGCGCGTTTTTTTGCTATATTGAGCGATAACGAACATTTATGAGCTGAAACGAAAGCGCACGAGGACTGAGCATGGAAACCAAAGATCTGATTGTGATAGGCGGTGGCATCAACGGTGCCGGTATCGCGGTTGATGCCGCCGGGCGCGGACTGTCTGTGCTGATGCTGGAAGCGCAGGATCTTGCCTGTGCGACCTCGAGCGCCAGCTCTAAACTGATCCACGGCGGCCTGCGCTATCTCGAACATTACGAGTTTCGCCTGGTAAGCGAAGCGCTGGCCGAGCGCGAAGTCCTGCTCAAAATGGCCCCCCACATTGCCTTCCCGATGCGCTTTCGCCTGCCGCACCGCCCGCATCTGCGCCCGGCGTGGATGATCCGCATCGGCCTGTTTATGTACGACCACCTCGGCAAACGTACCAGCCTGCCCGGCTCTACCGGCCTGCGCTTCGGCGAGGAGTCGGTGCTGAAGCCTGAGATCACCCGCGGCTTTGAATACTCCGACTGCTGGGTCGACGACGCCCGCATGGTGCTCGCCAACGCCCAGATGGTGGTGAAGAAAGGTGGTGAAGTGCTGACCCGCACCCGCGCCACCTCCGCCCGTCGCGAAAACGGCCTGTGGATCGTCGAGGCCGAAGATATTGATACCGGTAAGAAGCACACCTGGCAGGCCCGAGGCCTGGTTAACGCCACCGGCCCGTGGGTGAAGCACTTCTTTGACGAAGGGATGCATCTGCCGTCGCCGTACGGCATTCGCCTGATCAAAGGCAGCCATATCGTGGTGCCGCGCGTCCACACCCAGAAGCAGGCCTATATTCTGCAGAACGAAGATAAGCGCATCGTGTTTGTTATTCCGTGGATGGACGAGTTTTCGATCATCGGCACCACCGATCAGGAGTACAAAGGCGATCCGAAGAACGTCGAGATCGACGAAGGCGAAATCAGCTATCTGCTGAAAGTCTATAATGCGCACTTTAAAAAGCAGCTGGGGCGGGACGATATTGTCTGGACCTACTCCGGCGTGCGTCCGCTGTGCGACGACGAGTCCGATTCGCCGCAGGCCATCACCCGCGACTACACCCTCGACGTGCACGACGTGAACGGCCAGGCGCCGCTGCTGTCGGTATTCGGCGGCAAGCTGACCACCTATCGCAAGCTGGCTGAGCACGCGCTGGAAAAACTGACTCCGTACTATAAAGGCATCGGCCCGGCGTGGACCAAAGAGGCCGTGCTGCCGGGCGGCGAACTGGGCGGCAGCCGCGACGACTACGCCGCGAAGCTGCGCCGCCGCTATCCGTTTATCAGCGAGAGCCTGGCGCGCCACTATGCCCGCACCTACGGCAGTAACAGCGAAATCCTGCTCGGCGAGGCCAAAACGCTGGCCGACCTCGGCGAAGATTTCGGCCACGAGTTCTACGAGGCCGAGCTGCGCTACCTGGTCGAGCACGAATGGGTGCGCCGCCTCGACGACGCCATCTGGCGCCGCACCAAGCAGGGCATGTGGCTGAATGCCGACCAGCAGTCGCGCATCTCCCAGTGGCTGGTGCAGAATATCGAAAAAGGCAAACTCTGCCTGGCCTCCTGATCCCGCCCGCGCTCGGTGAATCCGTTTCGCCGGGCCGTTAAAATCAGCTGACTTTCCGATAGTCAACCGCGCGCCACGCACTACACTAAGGGACTACCTTTCATAAGGATGTCCCTATGACCACCCCTGCCGCGGATAAAGCGGGTCTGCATATTCTGTTAAAACTGGCGTGCCTGGTTGTTATTCTGGCCGGCATTCACGCCGCCGCCGATATTATCGTTCAGCTGCTGCTGGCGCTCTTTTTTGCCATCGTCCTCAACCCGCTGGTGACCTGGTTTGTGCGCCGCCGCGTCTCGCGCCCCGCCGCCATTGCGATTGTCGTTTTCGTGATGCTCTGCGTGCTGACCGCGCTGGGCGGCGTGCTGGCGGCCTCATTAAGCGACTTCTCCGCGCTGCTGCCGACCTACAACCGCGAACTGACCAAAAAGCTGCTGGAACTGCAGGAGCTGCTGCCGTTCCTGCATCTGCACATGTCGCCCGAGCGCCTGCTGCAGCGCATCGACGGTGACAGGATGATGACCTTCGCCACCACCATGATGACCCAGCTCTCCGGGGCGATGGTCAGCGTGGTGCTGCTGATGATGACGGTGGTATTTATGCTGTTCGAGGCGCGCCACGTCCCCTACAAAATGCGCTTTGCGCTGGTCAATCCGCAGATCCATATTGCCCGCCTCCACCGCGCGCTCAAGGGCGTCAGCCACTATCTGGCGCTAAAGACCTTCATCAGCCTGCTTACCGGGGTAACGGTATGGCTCGGTCTGCTGCTGCTCGACGTACAGTTCGCCCTGATGTGGGGCGTACTGGCGTTTCTGCTCAACTATGTGCCGAATATCGGTTCGGTTATCTCCGCTATCCCGCCGATGCTGCAGGCCCTGCTGTTCAACGGCTGGTACGAGTGCGCCCTGGTCGGCGCGCTGTTTCTGGTGGTGCATATGCTGCTGGGTAATATCCTCGAGCCGCGCCTGATGGGTCACAGACTCGGAATGTCTACGCTGGTGGTCTTTCTCTCTCTGCTGGTCTGGGGCTGGCTGCTGGGGCCGGTAGGTATGCTGCTGTCGGTACCGCTGACCAGCGTATGCAAAATCTGGATGGAGACCACCCAGGGCGGCAGCAAGCTGGCTATCCTGCTGGGGCCCGGGCGGCCGAAGAGTCGGCTGCCGGGTTAAGCAAAATGCGGCCAATCCGGTAGTAATCGGCGTCACATTGTGGGAAAGTCGCGGGCCAATAAAGACAAACGCGTTCCTTTTTGCATTGATAGCCTGGAGTTTGCATGTACCGCCTGTTTCTGGGAAGCATTTCGGCCCTTTCACAGACCGCCCTGCCGGCTGCGCTGGCGGCACAGGCCCCCGCCGGCCCGCGCCACAGCGCCTGGATTGCCGGGCGGGCGCTGCTCAGCCGCGCGGTGTCGCCGCTGCCGCCCGTACACTACGGCGAGCAGGGAAAACCGGAATTTGAAAAAGCGCGCGGCCCGTGGTTTAACCTCAGCCACAGCGGCGACGAGATCATTCTACTGCTCAGCGATGAAGGGCCGGTAGGCTGCGACATCGAGCGTTTGCGCCCGCATCCGACGTGGCAGCAGCTGGCAAATGCGGTATTCACCGTCGGCGAACATGCGCTGATGGAGCAGGCCGCCGATGCCGGCAGGCTCGACCTCTTCTGGCAAATCTGGACCCGCAAAGAGGCAATGGTGAAGCAGCGCGGCGGCAGCGTGTGGCAGATAGTGGCGATGGACAGCAGCGCGCCGCGAGGCTGTCACCTGAGCAGCCTGCTGCACGAGGGCGTAAGCCTGGCGGCGTGTACGGCAACGCCGCTCGCGCTGACGCCGTCGCTGATTGAGATCGTGGAGCCGTAGTTATTTAAGTCCTGCCGGAAAATCTTTCGGCAGCTCGCTGGCCGGGCAGTTAATCACCTCATCGTTGTCCGCGCCGCAGTCGCGCACGAAGGTCAGGGTGGCGAATTCATCAATCACTTCCGTTGGATAGGCCGGGCCGGCATCGCGATACGTTTCCATCTCGGCAATGTGCTCATTCTGGAAGCAGACGGTTCTCTGCGGGTGGTTCATCACCCAGCGCGGGAAGAAGATGGTGCCGTGGAACAAGCGGTCTCCGAGATTGACGATCAGGCTGACGTCAGTGCCGGTCGGCTCGGTCCAGGAGATTTTATAGATGCTCTCCCCGACGCGAACGATATATGCCCGCTGATCTTTGACCCAGCGGTTGCCGACCATACCGCTGTGGATGCGGTAATCGACGGTGCGATCGTTTTTCACGTACAGCTCGTAGTTCCAGCCGTTATCGTAGGTATAAACCAGGTGTTTGCCAACGAAGCTGCTCAGGTCATGTTTATCAAAAGTGCTCATATTGTGTCTCCTCTGTTGCGTTACAGACAGGCTACACTCTTGAATTTTTAATTAATAACGCTATTTTTAACTCATTCCCATTCAATAATTCGATAAATTATGCATAAGACAACCCTTGAGCAGTGGGCGCTGCTGGAGAGAGTGGTGGCGCTGGGCAGCTTTGCCCGGGCTGCGGAAGAGACCCACCGCAGCCAGTCCTCGGTGAGCTATAACCTGTCGCTGCTGCAGGAGCGGCTGGGGCTGGCGCTGCTGCGCCAGGAGGGGAGAAAAGCCGTGCTGACGGAGCAAGGTGAACTGCTGCTGGGGCAGGTAAAGCCGATGCTTCAGGCATTTACCCGGCTGGAAAACCGGGCGGCCACGCTGCGCGACGGCGCCAGGGCGCAGCTGGATCTGGTGGTCGATAGTATCTTTCCCCGCCGCCGCCTGTTCGCTATCCTGCGCCAGTTCCAGCAGCAGTATCCGCAGATCCAGGTCCGGCTGACGGAGGTACTGGAAAGCATCAGCGAAGATGCGCCGACGCTGGCCGAAGCCGATGTAATGGTGCTCACCCGTCGCCAGCTGAATGGCGGACGCGGCGAATGGCTGATGAATGTTGATTTCGTCGCCGTAGCACATCAACATCATCCCCTTCTGCAGCTCCCTGCCCCGCTGTCGGAAAACCAGCTCAACGACTGGCCAGCGATCCGCATCGCCGATCGACAGCTCCGGCCAGAGGGTGATAGCTGGACCTTCTCAACAATAGATGCGGCGATGGAAGCGGTAATGACCCAGGTAGGATACGGCTGGCTGCCGGAAGAGCGGATCGCCGATGCGCTGGCTAGCGGAGAGCTCAGAAAGCTCCCTCTGCACCACGGCGCCCGCCGTGCAACGCCGCTGCATCTGATCGTCAGGCAGAGCCTCGTTCCTCTTGATGAGCCCGTTGCCCGCTTACTGGCTCTGTTTAAGCAGGCGGCTACGCCAGCCACATAATCCCAGCACAGTCATCATCAACGCTCCCAGCACGGAGATTACCGCACAGGCCGGTAGTGATCAGCAGTTTCCAGGCGACAGGGTCGGCTCCACAGCGCATTCAGACGCACGGAAAGCAGCCAGCGAATGGCGCAGCCGACCGATGCCGCCAATGATGACGGCAATCAGGGATTTCATCATATAAGGCTCACGCCAGGCAACGCGGGAGACATCCGGCCTGCGGCCGGATGTCGGAGACAATGGAATGATTAGCGACGGATAAAGCCGTTACGCCCGGCATAGTGAGCGTCATCGCCCAGAGCCTGTTCAATGCGCATCAGCTGGTTGTATTTCTCTACGCGCTCACCGCGGCATGGCGCACCGGTTTTCAGATGTCCGGCGCGCAGGGCGACGGTCATATCCGCGATAAAGCTGTCGGTGGTTTCACCGCTGCGGTGGGAGATAAAGGTGCCCCAGCCGTTCTGGTGACAAAGCGCGACGGCATCAAAGGTTTCGCTGAGGGTACCTATCTGGTTGAGCTTGATCAGCGCCGAGTTCGCCAGGTTCTCTTCGATCCCGCGGCGGATATACTTCACGTTAGTCACGAACAGATCGTCGCCCACCAGCTCGATTTTATCGCCCAGCTGCTGGTGCAGCACCTTCCAGCCGTCCCAGTCGTCTTCGGCAAGGCCATCTTCCAGCAGGATAATCGGATAGTCTTTAAGCAGCTCCGCGTAGTAGTCGGTCATCTCTGCGGCGGTGAGGTCGGCGCCTTCGGTATGCAGATGATAATGGCCATTTTTATAAAATTCGCTGGAGGCCGGATCCATGCAGACGCTGATATCTTCCCCTGGGCGATAGCCGGCGCGTTCGATAGCCTGCACAATAAAGTCCAGCGGCTGGCGATTAGAGGTCACCGCAGGCGCAAATCCGCCCTCGTCGCCAACGCCGACAGTGAGGCCCTTTTCAAGCAGCAGCTGGCGCAGCGTCTGATAGACCTCGCTGCCCATGCGCACGGCCTCGGTTAGCGACGGCGCACCGTGGGGAGCAATCATAAACTCCTGGAAATCCGCGCCCTGGCCGCGGGCGTGAACCCCACCGTTAATGATGTTCATGCAGGGCACCGGCAGCAGGTTGGCGGCCAGTCCGCCCAGATAGCGAAATAGCGGCTGATGATGACTGTTGGCCGCCAGACGCGCCGCCGCAAGCGAAGTGCCCAGCAGGGCGTTGGCGCCCAGGCTTTGTTTGTTTTCCGTACCGTCGAGCGCGATCAGGGTGTTATCGATCAGACGCTGGTCGCTGGCATCAAGTCCCTTCAGCGCATCGTTAATACGAGTATTAATCTCATTCACCGCTTCGCGCACGCCTTTACCCTGGTAGCGCGACTTGTCGCCATCGCGCTTCTCTACCGCTTCCCGCGAGCCGGTGCTGGCTCCGGAAGGCACAGAAGCTCTGGCAGTTATGCCTGTGCTGTCTGTGATATCGACCTCAACGGTAGGATTACCGCGGGAATCGAGTATTTCACGGGCCTGGATTTTATTGATAATAACGTTCATCAGTGCTCTCCTTTATCAGGAATGTGACGGATTAAAATATCAGTATTCAAATGGTTAATAAGGTCGAATGCGCGGGATGTGAAAGTACCAAACAGGCGATTGCGGTGGCCGACAATCACCAGATCGATTTTCAGATCGGCGATACACTTCTCCACATCATCAAACTGGCGGAGCGTAACAAGCTGTAGCGTTTCAATAGGGAATGGCGAAATCTTAACCAGATGGCTGAGCATGGCCTTTGCTTTAATCACATCCTCTGCAACGGCGTCATCCATCATGCTGTCAGAAATGTAGTTCATGGCCCGATAATCTTCGCTGAAATGAGAAAGGGTGATCTCGGTAGGCGACTGGGGATCGAGCGCTAACGGTGCCACGCAGCTGAGCAGCGCGGCGCCATCGTCAACGTTTTCAACCATCACCATGGCATGCCGGTAGTTGTTCATGATGTCCTCCTGAGCTCATTCAGTCGCTCATTCAGCCAGGGGAGCAGCTGCTTCTTGCGACTGAGCATTCCCGGCACGCGGCAGGATGAATCTGCCGGACGCGCCGGACCGGAAAAGAAAAGTTCTGAACAGGTATGGCTTATATCTGTCAGCATAAGCACACAGATATCGGCAGAGGTTTCATTTGCTAACGTTTCAAGCTGATGCAGCAGAGAAGGCTGCAGTTCTGCCACCTGCCGCAGGCTGGCAAGCTCAATCTGGGCAATAAAGACCTTTTTCCCCTGCAGCGTGAAGGACTTCAGGTCGCGGTGCAGAAGCGTTTGCGCATCAATACCGCGGATATCCGTTTTTGCCTGCAGCAGCTCGCTGCTGAAGGCTTCGCAGTCGATGCCCGCCAGCGCGCTGAGGCGGGTGGCCGCCTGGCGATCGGTTTCCGTGGTAGTGGGGGAGCGGAAGGCAATCGTGTCGCTGAGGATCGCGCCCAGCATCAGGGTGGCAAGGGAGGGCGGCAGCGCGCGGCGGATCTCCGGCGACATCGTCTCCCACAGCACCGTGGCGCTGCAGCCGAAGGGTTTAATACAGATATCCGCAGGCTCGCGGGTAAAGAGGCCGCCGAGGCGGTGATGGTCGATAACGCCGAGAACCAGGCTCTCTTCAAGCGTCTCCGGTCCCTGGGCCGGCTCGGTAAAATCCACCAGCCAGACGGGCTTATCCTTCAGGGAACCCTGTAGCAATTCGGGGGCGCTCACGCCCGCCTGCTGAAAAATAAATTGGGTTTCGCGATTCATCTCGCCCAGCCGCCAGGCTTTTGCCCGCTGACCACGCTGATTCAGCCACCACGCGGTAGCCACGGCGCTGCAGATTGCGTCACTATCGGGGTTAAGATGCCCAAAAACGTTAATCATAGAATGGCCCAGGTTGGGGAAACGTGTCGGGCCAGCGACAAAAACAAAAAAGCCTGACACGTCTCTCGTTAATAAGAGACATATCAGGCGTCATCATCTTCTCAGGGAAGCGGTTGGGAAAGGTGGAACACCATCACCTTGTATTAAATAGTGAACTTCCGCAGCGGGATTTGCAAGAGGAAAGGTTATCTCTCCGCCAGCGCCTGCGCGCAGGCCCAGGCCGACGACCACGCCCACTGGAAGTTATAGCCGCCCAGCCAGCCGGTGACGTCCATCACTTCGCCGATAAAGTAGAGGCCCGGCACCCTGCGCGCCTCCATAGTGCGCGAGGAGAGCTCATTGGTATCGACGCCGCCGAGGGTCACTTCCGCGGTGCGGTATCCTTCGGTGCCGTTAGGCTGTACCCGCCAGGCTGTCAGCGTCTCAATCAGCTGCTGCTGTTCTTTATTGTTAAGCTGTCTGAGCGAGACATCGGGGATCTGTCCGAGCAGCTGCAGACACTCGACCAGCCGCTTCGGCAACTGCATCGCCAGGGTATTTTTCAGACTCTGGTTGGGGTGCTCCGCGCGCTGCGCGTCGAGAAACGCCGCCAGATCGCACTCCGGCAGCAGGTTAATGGTGACAAATTCGCCCGGCTGCCAGTAGCTGGAGATCTGCAGCACCGCCGGGCCGGAAAGCCCGCGGTGGGTAAACAGCAGGCTCTCGCGGAATACCGTGCCGTCATCGGCGGTAATGACGGCGGGGACGGAGACGCCGGAAAGCGCCTGCAGCTGTTCGAGCAGCGGCTTGTGCAGCGTGAACGGCACCAGCCCGGCCCGGGTGGGCAGCACTCTGAGGCCAAACTGTTCGGCGATTTTGTAGCCGAAGGGCGACGCGCCCAGCCCCGGCATCGACAGGCCGCCGCTGGCAATCACCAGCCTGCGGGCAAAAACAGTTTCGCCGTTGAGCTGCAGCTGATAGCCCTCTTCATCGCGCGCGACGCTGAGAATTTCGCTGCGCAGGCGGGTCACTACCCCGCCCTTCTCGCATTCGCTGACCAGCAGATCGACAATCTGCGCCGCCGAGTCATCGCAGAACAGCTGGCCCAGCGTTTTCTCGTGCCAGGCAATGCCGTATTTGCCCACCAGGTCGATAAAGTCCCACTGGGTATAGCGGGCCAGCGCGGACTTGCAGAAATGAGGATTGCCGCTGAGGTAGGCCGCTGGCTCCACATACATATTGGTGAAGTTGCAGCGCCCGCCGCCGGACATCAGGATCTTGCGGCCGGGCTTCTTGCCATTATCCAGCAGCAGCACCCGCAGACCGGCCTGCCCCGCCTGCGCCGCACAAAACATTCCCGCCGCACCCGCGCCGATCACGATGGCATCAAACCTTTCCACGTATTCACCCCACTGTTTATAGTGTCGGGAATTGTAAATTTTCCCCGCCGCTGCGGCCAGCCTCTATTTTCAGCATCATGTCAGCCCATTGAAAGATATAGGATAATTCCTGAGAGGAGTGCTGCGCTTCTGAACAATAATCAATAAAAGTCTATATTTCTCTTTGCCCGCGCCGCGTTTGTCCACGATAATGCGCCGCGTTCATGTCCTCAAAATGGCGTAACGTCCTATGCTACATTTGTTTACCGGCCTGGATTTACATACCGGGCTTTTATTATTGCTTGCTCTGGTTTTTGTTCTGTTTTACGAAGCGATCAACGGCTTCCACGATACGGCAAACGCTGTAGCAACGGTCATCTACACCCGTGCAATGCGTTCGCAGCTGGCGGTGCTGATGGCGGCTGTCTTCAACTTCTTCGGCGTCCTGCTGGGCGGTCTGAGCGTCGCCTATGCCATCGTGCATATGCTGCCAACGGAACTGCTGCTTAACATGAGCTCTGCTCATGGCCTGGCCATGGTCTTTTCCATGCTGCTGGCGGCGATTATCTGGAACCTCGGCACCTGGTATGTCGGCCTGCCGGCGTCCAGTTCGCATACGCTGATTGGCGCAATTATCGGTATTGGCCTGACCCACGCGCTGATGACGGATACCTCCGTGGTCGACGCGCTGAACCTGCCTAAAGTTGCCGGGATCTTCGGTTCACTGATCCTCTCGCCGATTGTCGGCCTGGTAGTCGCTGGCGGGATGATCCTGCTGCTGCGCCGTTACTGGAGCGGCACCAAAAAGCGCCGCCGCACCCACCTGACGCCGACCCAGCGTACCAAGAAAGACGGTAAGAAAAAGCCGCCGTTCTGGACCCGTATTGCGCTTATCCTCTCCGCCGCGGGCGTGGCGTTTTCTCACGGCGCCAACGACGGCCAGAAGGGCATCGGCCTGGTGATGCTGGTCCTCATCGGCGTTGCGCCTGCGGGCTTCGTCATTAATATGAATGCCTCAAGCTATGAAATCACCCGGACCCGCGATGCGGTGAATAACCTGGAGATCTTCTATCAGCATAATGCTGGCCTGCTGAAAGAGGCGACCGGCGTTAATCAGCTGATCCCACCGCCGGAAGAGGAGGCGAACCAGCCTTCCGACTTCCACTGCCATCCGTCAAATACGATCAATGCGCTGAATTTCGTCAAGGATCTGCTGGGTAATACCGAAACTTACGACTCGCTGACGCTTGAGCAGCGCAGCCAGATGCGCCGCATTATGCTCTGTATCTCTGACACGGTGGACAAAACCGTTAAGCTGCCGCAGGTGACCGGCGACGATCAGCGCCTACTGAAGAAGCTGAAAACCGATATGCTCAGCACCATCGAGTACGCGCCAATCTGGATAATCATGGCCGTGGCGCTGGCGCTCGGCGTGGGAACGATGATTGGCTGGAAACGCGTCGCGACCACTATCGGCGAGAAGATCGGTAAGAAGGGCATGACCTATGCTCAGGGCGTATCCGCGCAGATGACCACCGCGCTGTCGATTGGTCTGGCGAGCTATACCGGGATGCCGGTTTCCACCACCCACGTTCTGTCGTCCTCCGTTGCGGGTACGATGATCGTTGACGGCGGCGGCCTGCAGCGCAAGACCGTCACCAACATTCTGATGGCCTGGGTGCTTACCCTGCCGGCGGCGATTATTCTCTCCGGCGTGCTCTACTGGCTGAGCCTGAAGCTCATCTGACGGCGCTGAACGTCAGGCAATAAAAAACGGGTCGGCGCAGGCGGACCCGTTTTTTTACGGCAGTTCAGTGCCAGATCATCAGTGCGATCATGCTCACCAGCACCAGGCCACACAGCGCGCTGGTCAAAATAAACTGCCCGCGCACCCGCTGGCAGCGGCGAATAAATTCATCATCATGATGATCGCGATAGCGCTGCGCCCAGATATACCACACGAGGCGCATCTGCTTTCCCGGCTGCCCATGAGAGGTAAAGAAACCACCGCCGTCCACGTACTGATAAAGCAGCGGATCGCAGCCGCGCAGTACCACAAGCAGGGCGCGCAGCGATGAAAAATAGCGCGCCATATTTATCACACACACAATACACAGAGCCCAAAACAGCGCGACAGTGCTGATCATACCTCCTCCCCGGCGACCCGCCCACGGAGACCCTCTCCGGGGCTACCGCTCCCCCGAAACTCAACCGACAGTTTGTGAAAGAGTGCGAGTGCGGTCACATTAATCCACCTGACCGACTCCTTTAATAGTGTAGGAGATCAGTGAATTTTTTTGCCACACTGATGCGCTGCGATCCCATCAGGTTGATGATGAAATCTTTTAATGATACCTGTATCTCTCTGGCACGTAAGGCTTATTGACGCGGATTGCCGCTCCGTTTTATGGTGAATCGTCTATAATTCAGGTAGCGCTTACACACTTAAGGAAGGAGTACACTATGGCTTACAAACACATTCTTATCGCGGTCGATCTCTCACCGGAAAGCAAAATGCTGGTTGAGAAAGCGGTCTCTATGGCCCGTCCGTACAATGCGAAGGTTTCCCTGATCCATGTTGATGTGAACTACTCCGACCTCTATACGGGGCTGATCGACGTCAATCTGGGCGATATGCAAAAGCGCATCTCTGAAGAGACCCACCATGCGCTTACCGAGCTCTCTACCGGCGCCGGCTATCCCATTGCGGAGACGCTGAGCGGCAGCGGCGACCTCGGCCAGGTGCTGGTCGATGCGATTAAGAAATATGATATGGATTTGGTGGTCTGCGGGCATCATCAGGATTTCTGGAGCAAACTGATGTCTTCCGCGCGTCAGCTGATCAATACCGTCCACGTTGATATGCTGATCGTACCGCTGCGTGATGAAGAAGACGAATAACGTCTTGCCTGACGCCAGTCCTTCCCTGTAAAACCTCTGCCGGTCGGCTTCACCGATCGGCAGAGCGCGTCATCTTAAATCTGCTTTTCGTAGAGACGATACTGCTTATACGGCAGGGCGCCGATTTTCTTCAGAATGTTGTTCATGCCGGTATTGCTTTCGAGGATCCAGGACATCTCCAGGGCGTCGATATTGCGCTTTTTAAACGGGTCGCGCAGCGCTTCAATCAGCAGCAGGGCAATCACCGGCCCGATGCGGCTGAACTGGTACTCTTCCCTTACGCCCATCAGCGGCACGCGGGCAGTGCGCACGCCGCTCACCTTCAGGCGCCACAGCAGCTTGGCCCAGCCCAGCGGCAGTAAGCGGCCGTGCAGATCGGCAACCGCTTCGTTGATATTCGGCATCCCGACGATAAAGGCGCAGGGTTTGCCTTCAATCTCGGCAATGTAAATCATGTCATCCGGCACCAGGAACTTCAGCTGATCGCCCATGGTGGCAAATTCGTGCTCGGTAAAAGGCACGAAGCCCCAGTTGTGCTGCCAGCCGGAGTTGAAGATCTCGCGCATCACCTGCATCTCCTGCGCAAACTGCTTGCGGTTGAGGCGACGAATGGTGACCTGGGAGCGCACCCGGTCCATCAGCTTGCTCAGGGATGGATTAAAGTGCAGATCGGTGCGCTGCATCCAGTAAGCCAGTAGGTCAATGCCTTTACTGTAACCCTGCTCTTCTACGCGCGCAGCATAATAAGGCTTTGAGTGCGGCATCATGGTCGACGGCGGAGTATCAAAGCCGTCGATCAGCAGGCCGCTTTCCTGATTGATGTTGAGGCTGAATGGGCCGGTAATTTTACGTGCGCCCTGGGATCTGAGCCACTCTTCGGCGGCCGCGAACAGCGCGCTGAACACCTCAGGATCGTCGACGGCGTCAATCATGCCGAAGTGGCCCGTGTCGTCGCCGTGAAGTTCGCGGTGCAGGGTATCTATCTGCGCGGTGATGCGGCCAACAACCTTGCCTTCCCTCTTTGCCACCCACGCCTGCCAGGTGATGTGGTCGGTGCCGGGATTTTTCTTCGACAGATGCTCTTCCCGCTCAATAAAGAGAGGGTCAATCCAGTTAGGATCATCGCGAAACAGCGTGGAGGGGAAAGTGATGAATTCCTTAAGCTCTTGCTTATCCTGGACTTTTTCGATGCGGATCATAACCAGCCTTAGACTCTATAAATTACGGAAACAATTACGCAATAAAGCGCCATGAATTAAATGATGCGTGGAGCATTGCGCAGCATCATTACTAATCCATTAGGATAAGAAAATGAGATCAATCCATTAGCTGCGAGACAGTGCGGAGTTACCTTAAAATTACCTTAGCGACGATTTTAGTAAATCCGGATTCAGATACGACAGCAATATTACAGCGCCTCGTCTGTTTTACTATTTGCAAAATCAGGCGCCCGGCGAGTATACCTTTTAACCTTTATTTGGATTTGATTTATTGAGCGTTATAGCGATAAATACAACTCATTGCTAATCGTATCTACTGATGTGACCCAGCTTTTTAGCACTTGATGCTGTTGTGGGCCTGAATCACAAACTAAGCATACACTTTTGAAAATCTTCCGTCATACTGGTCGAGTTATATCCATCTTTCTGAGTCAATCGCCATGTACCCGCGGGCGTAGTCGCTATGGATGCCAGGCATCTGTCGGCCATGCGGTAGACTCATGAATATGAGCGTTTACTTTTTCACCGTTTATGTTGACGAACGTGGGTTTATTAGTATAAGATATGGTAGAATGAAAATTTATTATTACAATATTATAAATAAATTTTTACAAAATACACCATCTTCCCCCCAAGTGAATATCTGTATCATTCGGTGATTTTGAATCTATGGCTGCTTTGCATATGTCTGAAACAAGTTCAACCCAATCTATCCCCATGCGATATGCTGACTTTCCATCCCTGGTAGAGGCTTTAGACTATGCCGCTCAGGGAAATACAGGGATGAATTTCTACGACCGGCGTAATCAACTCGTAGCCGTACTGGAATATAGCGATCTGAAGCGTCGCGCGATGGCCAATGCCCGTCGCCTGCTGTCGCTCAATCTGCGCAAAGGCGATCGCGTTGCCCTCATCGCTGAAACCAGCGTTGGCTTCGTTGAATCATTCTTTGCCTGCCAGTATGCCGGTTTAATCGCCGTGCCGCTTGCGATCCCAATGGGTGTTGGCCAGCGTGATTCATACATGAGCAAATTACAGGGCCTTATCGCCAGCTGTAAGCCCGCGGCGATTATCAGTAGCGAAGAGTGGCTGCCGCTGATCAACTCTGTAAGCACCGATACGCCAGACCTGCGTATTCTCAGCCATGCCGATTTAAATGCTCTGCCTGAAGCAGATATTGAACTGACGCTGCCCGCGCCCGAAGATATTGCCTATCTGCAATACACCTCCGGCAGCACGCGCTTCCCGCGCGGCGTCATCATTACGCATCGCTCCGTGATGGCTAACCTGCAGGTTATCAGCCATGACGGGATCAAATTACGTCCGGGCGATCGCTGCGTCTCCTGGCTGCCGTTTTATCACGATATGGGCCTGGTGGGCTTCCTGCTGACGCCGGTCGCTACCCAGCTTTCCGTGGACTACATGAGCACCCAGGACTTCGCCATGCGCCCGATGCTGTGGCTTAAGCTCATCAGCAAAAACCGCGGCACCGTCTCTGTTGCGCCGCCGTTTGGCTACGATCTCAGCCTGCGCCGCAGCACAGAGAAAGATATGGCCGAGCTGGATCTCTCCAGCTGGCGCGTTGCCGGGGTTGGCGCAGAACCTATCTCCGCCGAGCAGTTGGAACAGTTCGGCGAGCGCTTTGCCGCCGTGGGCTTCAACAGCAACGCCTTTATGCCGTGCTATGGCCTGGCTGAGAATGCGCTGGCCGTCAGCTTCTCTGATGAGAACGAAGGTTTCAAAGTCAACGAAGTGGACCGCGACATCCTTGAATACCAGGGCAAAGCCGTGGTACCGACAAAAGACACTCGCGCTGTTTCCAGCTTCGTCAACTGTGGCAAGGCCCTGCCTGGCCACCGTATCGAAGTGCGTAGCGAAAGCGGCATTCCGCTGCCAGAGCGCGAAGTTGGCCGCATTTTCATCTCCGGCCCGAGCCTGATGAGCGGCTACTTCCACGACGCCGCATCGCAGAAAGAGATCAAGAAAACCGGCTGGATGGATACCGGCGACCTCGGCTACCTGCTTGATGGTTACCTGTACGTCACTGGCCGTAAGAAAGACCTGATCATCATTCGCGGCCGCAACATCTGGCCGCAGGATATCGAGTACGTCGCGGAGATGGAGCCAGAAATTCATCCTGGTGACGCCATTGCGTTCGTCACTCCGCAGGATCAGGAAGAGAGCGGTCGTATCGTGCTGCAGATCCAGTGCCGCGTCAGCTCCGAAGAGCGCCGCGCGCAGATCGTCCACTCCCTCACCGCGCGCATCCAGAGCGAATTCAGCGTCGCCGTTGATATCGAGCTGCTGCCGCCGCACAGTATCCCGCGCACCTCCTCCGGCAAGCCGGCGCGTGCGGAAGCGAAAAAACGCTACCTGACTGCCCTGACTGAAGCCCTGACTCCTCCGCAAATGCAGCAAGTGGCAGGCTATGCTCAATGACGAAAACGGTCGCCATTACGGGTGTGACCGGTTTCATTGGTAAGCATATCGCTGACAATCTTCTCGCACGCGGCTTCCGCGTGCGGGCCTTAACCAGAACCTCGCGAAAAAGCGCAGCAGACAACCTAATCTGGGTACGCGGCTCACTCGAAGACAGAGATTCCCTTACCGAGCTGGTCACCGGCGCCGATTGCGTCGTCCACTGCGCCGGTCAGGTACGCGGACACGCACAAGCCATCTTTACCGACTGCAACGTCAACGGTAGCCTACACTTAATGCAGGCGGCGATAGAGAGCGGGCGCTGCGAGCGCTTTTTATTTATGTCTTCTCTTGCCGCCCGCCATCCCGATCTCTCCTGGTACGCAAAGTCAAAAAGCACGGCTGAACAGGAGCTGACCGCTATGGCTTCGGGCATGACCCTCGGTATTTTTCGTCCGACGGCGGTCTATGGTCCTGGCGATAAAGAGATGAAGCCGCTGTTCGACTGGATGCTTCGCGGTATACTACCGCGTCTGGGTGATGCCAGCGCAAAGCTCTCTTTTCTGCACGTCACTGACCTGGCCGAAGCCGTGGGCCAGTGGCTGGTTGCAGAGCGGCCGCCCTGCGGTCCGCGCGAGTTGTGCGACGGTGACCCGGCGGGCTATAACTGGCAGCGCGTGCAGCATATTGGTGAAAAAGTGCGTAATGGAAAGGTACGATTAGTCGGAATACCATTACCTGTGTTAAAACTACTGGCTGACATCAGCGTTATCGCTTGTCGTCTGGCTGGAAAAGAGCCGATGCTGACCCGCAGTAAAATCAACGAACTAACACATCAGAACTGGTCTGCAAGCAATAACGGCTTGTCGGAAGAGATAAACTGGTTCCCGAGGATCAGTCTTGAACACGCGCTGCGTGAACGGCAGTTCTGATAATCTGACAATAGGTGCGTCAAAGTTTCTATGCTAAATCGTGAAATAGTGATGGACTATATCCTTGAATGTTTACAGGGTATGGTTACAAATGGGGTGGAAATCGAGCCGGACAGCGACCTCGTTAATGAACTCGGTCTTGAGTCTATCAAAGTGATGGACCTGCTGATGATGTTAGAAGATCGCTTTGATATTTCCATTCCAATCAATATTTTACTGGATGTAAGAACGCCGGCGCAGCTGCTGGCAGCCTTGCTTCCCCACCTGGAGAAAACCTATGGGCCTTTATGATAGGTTTACGCGCCTTGCGAAGGATCGTGAACAGTTTCAAACCTCAGGTATCAATCCTTTCGGTACCTGCATTGACGAGATCTATTCGGCAACCGAAGGCCGTATCGGCGACCAGAAAATTATTCTCGCCGGTACCAACAACTATCTCGGTCTGACCTTCAATGCGCAGGCTATCGCCGCCGGTCAGGCAGCGCTGGCCGCGCAGGGCACCGGTACCACCGGTTCGCGCATGGCCAACGGCAGCTACGGTCCGCACCTGCAGCTTGAGCACGAGATTGCTGAGTTCTTCGATCGCCCTTCTTCTATCGTCTTCTCGACGGGCTATACCGCAAACCTCGGCGTCATTAGCGCCCTGGCCGTGCCGGGCGCCGTCGTTCTTCTCGATGCCGACAGCCATGCCAGCATCTACGACGCCTGCACCCTCGGCGGTGCCGAAATTATTCGCTTCCGCCACAACGACGCCAGCGACCTTGAACGCCGCATGGTGCGCCTGGGCGAGCGCGCCCGCGACGCTATCATCATTGTGGAAGGCATCTACAGCATGTTGGGCGACGTCGCCCCGCTGGCCGAGATCGTCGATATCAAGCGCCGCCTCGGCGGCTACCTGATCGTTGATGAAGCACACTCCTTCGGCGTGCTCGGCAAACATGGCCGCGGCCTGGCGGAAGAAGTTGGCGTTGAAGCCGATGTCGATATCATCGTCGGCACCTTCAGTAAAAGCCTGGCGGCCATTGGCGGCTTCGCGGTCGGTAACAAGGAGATGGACGTGCTGCGCTACGCCAGCCGCCCCTATATCTTTACCGCCTCACCGTCGCCCTCCAGCATCGCCTCCGTGCGATCTTCGCTGAAAACCATTGCTCAGCATCCGGAGCTGCGTGAAAAGCTGTGGAGCAACGCACATCGCCTCTATGAAGGCCTGAAGGCGCTGGGCTACGAGCTCGGGCCGAACATCAGCCCGGTTGTGCCGGTGGTGATTGGCTCGAAAGAAGAAGGCCTGCGCTTCTGGCGCGAGCTGATCAGCCGCGGCGTTTACGTTAACCTGGTGCTGCCGCCGGCGGCGCCGGCCGGTATTACCCTGCTGCGCTGCAGCGTCAACGCCGCACACAGCGACGAGCAAATCGATACCATCATTAAGGTGTTTGCTGATATGAAGAATCAGTAATTCAGCCACGCTCGTAAAAGCGGCCCGCCGGGAAACCGGCGGGCCGCTTTGTTTTAGCCGAAGTGTGCCAGCAGCTCTTTTGCCGCCAGCTGGCCGAGGGCGTTCGCCGCGAACGGGCTGTCGCCGGTGAGCACCTTGCGATCTTTGTACACGCTGCCCTTGATATCGTCATTTACCAGCGTCATGCCCATCGCCTTCAGCTCCTCGCCGAAGAACCACGTCAGGCTGCCGGGCATATAGCCGATATCCGGCGTTTGCTTGTCGGCCGCATCCGGGAAGGCGCAGATAGCGTAGCCGCTAAGCGGATTATCGCCGCCGCGCAGCGACAGGAACGCAGCCGGGCCGTGGCAGATTGAGATAACGAAGCGATCGCTGCCCATCGCCCAGCGCAGCGCCCGGGCAACATCCTCGCTTTCCGGCAGGCCAATTAAGGCACCGTGGCCGCCGGGAATAAAAACGCCGGCATATTCGCTATCGGCACCCAGCCCCGCCACCACTTCAGAGAGCTTTTTCGGGCTGCGGAACTGCGTCTGATACTGGCCGAAGAAGGGGACAATTTTTTCGTCCTGGTGCGGCATCGCCCAGTACTCAAATTTGGTCATCATGCCGGAGACGGTGGCAATATCGAAGCCAAAGCCCGCCTGGTGCAGATGGTACATCGGCAGCAGCGTCTCAACCGGATGGTTACCGGTGGAGAAGAGAGTGCCGTTATCCATCGGCAGATAGCGTTCGTCTGCGGCAATAACCAAGGATCTTCATTCCCGGCCGCGCGCGCTGAGGATACTCAGCGGCGCTGAGATCGGAGACGGGGCGGGTAAACTCGCTCAGCGAGTAGGCCGAGGGGAAGAAGGCATTCTCCTCGGCAGGATCGATCTGCGGCTGCCTGCTCTTTTCATCAGTCATGAGGTTTCTCCTTTAGTCAGCGGTGGGCGGTTCTAAAGGAGCTTAGCCTATGCTAGTGATTCTTATCGAACCGATAGACCAGCCACAGCGCCACCGCCAGCAGCAATAGCGGCGGCAGCAGCGTCGCCAGCTGAACGTTAAGCGACAGCAGCAGGCCGAGGTTAACGATAATCTGGTAGCTGATATAAGTGAGCAGACCGACGATCACGCCGACGGCCAGCCGGCTGCCGACGCCGGGCGAACGGGGCGCGACGAAGGTAAAGGGGATCGCCAGCAGGATCATCGCCAGCATCAGGATGGGGCGCCCCAGCTTCTGCCACAGCGCGATGCGGTACTGGACGCTCGGCTGCCCGGTATCGTTGAGATAGCCGATATAGTGATTCAGCTGCCGGATAGAGAAGCTGTCCGCCGGCATGGTCAGCTCCTCCAGCGACATGCCGGTGAAAATGGAGTGCCATTCCAGGCTATCCACCGTCTCAACCTTCTTCTGGCGGTCAAGCCAGCGCTTCTGATTAACCCCCTGCAGCAGCCAGGTACCGTCCTTCTGCACCGTGGCGCTGCGGGCGTAGATATAGCTCTCAAGCGACAGATCCGGCTTATAGGTGAAAATTTCCACCCCCTGCGGCTGCTGGTTCGCATCGAGCTGCTTGACGGTGACAAACTCGTTCCCTTTACGCGCCCACAGCACGTTGCTCGGATTGGTATTGTCTTTATCCTTCGCCATGGCGCTATTTTTCATCTGCAGCGCCCGCTGCTGCAGCGGCGAGGCCACCCACTCATCAAGCGCCCCCAGGGGCAGAGCGATCAGTACCCCGGCAACCAGCACCACCAGGCCAATGCGGAAAATAGAAAAACCGACGGTGCGGATAGCGGTCAGCTCCAGGTTTTTCGACAGTATGCCCATGCCGACAATACCGCCCAGCAGCGCGATAAAAGGCGCAAGGTCGATCAGGCTGCGCGGCGTGGTCATCACCACCACCATCACTGCCTGCGTCCAGTGGTAGCCCGCAGGGCTGACGTCATCCAGCTCGTTGATCAGGTTGAAGGTGGTAAACAGCGGGATCAGCAGCGCGGCGGCGGCGGCAAAGCCGAGAAAGACGTTGCGGATCAGGTAGCGGCTGAATATGTTCATCGGGAAAACTTCTGCAGCAGTGAAAAGTCGCGGGCAACCAGCAGCAGGACCCCGATCAGCATCAGCAGCGGCACCAGCCACATACCGGGCATCACCGGAATCGCGCCATTAGCCACCAGCGTCCGGCAGACGTTGCCGCCGTAAAAGATAACAATGAACAGCACCGTCAGCGGCAGCAGCGTGGCAAATCGCCCCTGCCGCGGTTTTGTCCGGCTCAGGGAGATGGCCATCAGCGCCATCAGGATAGTGCTTATCCCGCGGCTCTGTCGCCACTGCAGCTCCGCTTTATCCGCCGAATCATGGGAGCGCAGCAGCGCCCTGGCCGACTCCGCCTTGCGTTTGATATTCAGCCCCTGCAGCAGCGGCTTGAGATGCAGGCTGAGGTTCTTATAGATCTGCTCGTTGTCGGCGCTGCCGTTGTGGTCCAGCGTATAGGAGGTACCCGCCTTCAGCTCAACCGACGGCGTTTTCGGCGACGGGTTGGTAACCTGCACCACCTGCGCCCGATAGAGGCTGGTTTTGCTGTCGGACGCCGTGTAGATCAGAGCATCCGTCAGCCGGCTGGTGCCATCATTGATCTGCGAGGCCAGCACCATGCGGCCATCGTCATTGACGTTGAATTTGTTGGCCACCAGGTGGTTAACGTCCAGCTCCGACTGGGACTGCTGCTGCAGCTTATAAATCTGCGCATAGGCCCAGGGACGGCCGTACATCGACAGCACGGTGACCAGGATCCCCAGCGGCACCGCCAGCCACAGTACGGCCTTGTAGATCTTCGCCGGGCTGGCGCCGGTGGCGAACATCGCCGTCATTTCCGAGTCGTTGTAGAGCTGGCCGAGCGCAATGCCGACCGACACATACAGGCCAACGGGCAGCAGCATCTCAAGGGCAATCAGGACCTTATAAAAGACCACACTCATCACCACCTCAAGCGCCAGCGTGCCGTTGGCAGCCTCGGTCAGGTAGCGCTGGGCGGAGTAGCTGGCGAAGATAAAAATAAGGAAGCCCACGATGGTAAGGACTAACCTCTGGGTCTGGCCAACGATATAGCGCTCAATCAAAAACATATACTTTCACTATCCCGCATTATCGAAGCGCAGACAGCCCGCTGGCCGCCTACCCTTCACTCTCTTTTTGCAGCATATCATGCACCATCGCCAGCACCTGATGGACTTCATCAGTGGTTAACGCCCCGTCTTTGGCCCAGCGCACGCGCCCCTCTTTATCCAGCACCAGAATCGTTGAGCTTTCCTCTTTCAGGTGCCAGGCCAGTCGGCCAATCCCTTCATTATCGACGATAAACTGCGACCAGGCGTAGCGACGTTTATTTTTCTCAAGCTTGCCCTTCACAAAAAAGCCGGAGCCGGGGATCGCGTCGTCCGTGTTTACCATGGTGGTAGGCTGAAAGCGGTCGTCGGGAAAGTGGGCTGCCTTAACGGCCTTGATCAGAAAAGAGTTCTTCTTTTTTGCCGAGGTACGCCCGGCGATATACTGCACGATGCGTATCTTCCCTGCAAACTGCGCGCTTTTCCACGGCCGGTAGCTGAAGGAACCATCGTCATTGAGCAGCATTTCTCCGCCATCGGTAATGGTTATCGGCGCCGGCGGCTGCCCCACCACAAAGTTGTGCGCCGAGGCCATCAGGGGGAAGAGACACAGCGGCAGGAGCAGCAATTTTAGTAACTTCATGTTGTTTCCTTTTGCGGGAGCGACCCTGTTAACTATAACGATAGACCAAGGGAAACAGCGTTACGAAAATGGCGAGATAGCGCCCGGCGGGCCACCGCGCACGGCCGCGGCCGTGCGCTGGTTGAGGCTTACAGCGGATAGCGCTCTAGCAGCAATTCAAGACGCTGGCGCAGATCCGCGTCTAGCGACACGGGCGCGCTGTAGGGCTTCACCCCGGACAGGTCGTCGGCCACCAGCTCGTCGTGCTTGTCACCCATAATACCGTTGATGGCGGCCATAAAGCGCGATACCTGCAGCGCCTCTTCGTTGTTCGGCTCGATAGCGCGCAGCGTATCGTAGTAGGAGACCTGCTCGCTGATTATCTTCCGCACGTCGTGGAACTCGCGTCCGGTCAGCTCGGGCCTGGCGATCATCTGCTGCAAATCACGCATCTGCTGCTGGCGGTAGGCGTTAAAATTCTCCACGCTGGCCAGCCGGATATGGCGCAGGGAGTAACGTACCATCATCCAGAACGGGATGCTTAAATGCATCCGCAACAGTTTGCCGTAATGCGCTATGCCCTGCGCGCTCTGGTTGCGGAACGCGTCCTGGAAACGGCCCAGATAGACCGTCACCTTGCCGAACAGATAGCGCGCTTCGTGTTTGTGGCTGTACAGACGCAGGGCAAAGCGCAGGTGCTTATAGCGTGAGCGAATATACTTAAACTGCTGGCGCTCCTGTTTGGAGAGACCGCCGTTTCTGATCTGCTTGCTCACCAGGCGCCACAGCTCCGTGCGGGTGAAGCCGTCCTCCCAGTGCTGCAGGCAGAGCGCGTAGTTGGCGCGGATCGTCTCTTCCGTGCAGCGTAAATTAATTACCGGCGGCAGGCTAACGTGCTCGTCAATAACATCATCTTCGTCAATAGCATCAAAAAGCCGTTGCTCCGTCTGCGCGGAAAAGTGATTCCATGTATTGGTCATGAGCTACTCTCGCTGGCACCCTTAAATTTTAATTGCTTGCGTTGAAAATAGGCACGCATCGTCGGGAAGAACGACGTCAGCACATCCAGTGCCTGGCCGCCAAAATAGGCCCAGGCGGCACCAATTACGCCAAAGAAATGCGACAGTACGATTAACAAAATAATATAAGAGACCGAGGCGACAGTCTGCATCACAAGGAAAATACGCTGCTTACCGGCCATAAACAGCAGCGACTCCTGTGGAAAGCCCACCATTGAGATAACAATGGCGCCCAGCATCACCTGAATCAGGTCGTAGGCCTCCAGATATTTGTGGCCAAAGACCAGCGAAATAAGCGGTTTACCAATAAGCAGCACCGCCGCCGCCACCAGAATACCGACGCCGCCCGCCAGGGCCGCAGACTTGATGGCAAGCTTCCACGGTTTTTTCGTCCGCGGGTCCATGCGCATGATTTCCGGATAGAAGCTCTTCTCCAGCAGGCTTGCCGGGGTACCGGCCGCGTCGAAGAAGGTCATGGCGATTTTAAACAGACCCGCAGCCGCCGGGCCCAGCACGATACCGACCAGCACCGTAGTGCAGGAGTTGCGCGCCGCCCAGATAGAGTGGGCGAAGTTGGTGGTCCAGACGAAGTTCCACGCATCTTCCAGCTTGCGTCCGGCTTTGAAGATGCTCGGGCGCAAGGCATTGCGGATATTCAGGCGCTTGAGCTCTTTCGCCGCAAACCACCAGTACATGGTGCCGCCAACGAGGTTAGAGAGGTACCAGGCAACCACAAAACCGGCAAAGCCCAGTTCGAAGTACCAGGCAATCACGCTGCCCAGCGCCCGCAGGAACGGCTTGGTTGCCTGCTGAATGGCAATCAGATCGAAGCGGTCAACGGCGCGCAGGATCCCGGTCGGGGTCGAGGCCGCCATTGACGGGATCAGGGTACAGTAGAGCATCGCCAGCCAGAAATCGTCTGAGGTCAGCCCCATGGAATGAGAAAGGAACGGCAGCAGGATCATCCCGCCGGCCACGGCGACCGCGCCGCTGGCAATATCAAGGCCGAAGGAGAGCGAAATAACATCGCGAAAGCGCTGAATATTTTTACTTGCCAGCGCGGGCGTGCCGTACTGCACCACCAGCTGCCAGGTCTGGAATTTAATAAAATCACTGATCGCTTTGGCGTAGGACTGCACCACCACCAGCACGCCGAACATTTCCGGCGTCATGCCTTTACCGGCACAGGAGAGCGCAATCAGGCCGAGCAGAGCGCTCACAACATTACTGGAGCCCAGATAAGCGGTATTGCGGATAATGGTGCGGAACGCACCGTCAGAAAACCAACGTTTCATGCTAAAAAAACCAGTCAGACCAGATTATCGATCGCTCAGCGGAAATAACTTCCCCGGCATACACTTCAGACACGCCAATAGTTATGGTCTGAGTTAAGAGGTGCCTCTGTCCTTGGTATATAGAGCCAGAACGGTTGCGTTCCATTAACAGCGCCCGGACGACTAAAAAGTCCGGGCTGGCGCCAGGCGGGCATCAGAATAAACTAAAAATTGGTTAATCTAAAGGCGAGAAAGCATGTTAAGCCAAAGCCCGTTATGCCTGCCCGTCGGCGACACCGTTCTGCGACGCGCGATTACGGTGCGACTTCCCGGCAACGTCAGAAACCAGCTCAAGCGCTTTCGCCAGTACATCTTTGTACGGCATTCTTGAGTCCAGCTCGTAAATATGCGTGCCGTTGTACTGGATAGTCGACATGATGCCGATTTTATCCCGCAGCTCTTCGTAATCGTGGTCGGGCTTACGCGAGAAGGCGGTCTCAACGTCAATATCCAGGCGAATCAGCAGTTCGGGGCGGTACTTCGCCATCTCTTGCTGGTAAAGCCGACGCTCGCGCTGCGCAAGCCAGGTCTTCAGCCTGCCGGTCACGCGCTCAACGCCGATACCCGGGCCATCGTAATAAAAGCCGGAAACCTCCGCCTGCGGATAGCGATCGCTAATGACCAGTACGCCGCTGTCGGCCAGCGCCTTCACCTTGCGCAGGTTCGCCATGCGGTAGAGAGAAAAGCCGTACATAATCAGGGCCGCCCACAGCGCCGGACCGCCGGTGCTCATGCTCTGGGCTTTAGAGGTCTTCTTCGCCAGCCGCCGCTCAAGCCAGACGCCAATCAGCGGCCACTGTTTAATTTTGTCCCCGGTTTCACCCGACACCAGTCCCAGATAGCGGCGCTCGGTAGCCCAACGTTTATTCAGGTGTTTCACCAGATCTGCCGTCAGCGTGGATTTACCGGTGCCGTCACAGCCGACAACCGCGACAAGGCCGGGAATATAAGGCAGGGACGCATCGCTCTGCGTATTGAGTTTATCTGTTTGCATGTACTTTAATCTTTGGTGATGCAGCGTTATGCCAGCGCAGCGCGAACCGCGCGCAGCGATTCATCAACAACGTGGTCTGCGGGATCCCGGCCATCAAGGTCGAGAATATTTGCGCCGTTAAAGGTTAAACCGGGAATAACGGCCACCTTCTCGCGCAGCGCGGAGAGCTTGTGATCCGGCTTACGCGCGTGGGCGGTCTCGGCGTCAATATTGAGGCGGATAAGCAGCGCCGGCGGGTAAGAGGCCATCCAGTCGTAGAGCTTCTCTTCGCGCGCTCTGAGCATCTCTACCCAGCGTCCGCCGCCGCGGGTTTTCGCCAGCTGCGGGCCGTCAAAGCGAAATCCCGGTACTTCATTCTGCGGCCAGCGGTCGGCGATCAGCAGCTTGCCCGGGCCGCAGACGCGCAGCATGCGGCGGAATTTCCACGTGCGCCAGCAGGAGAGCAGGTAGATGACCAGCGCGGTCGCGCCGCCGGGCGGCGTGGAAGGCTTCTCGTTGACGTTTTCTGCTTTTTTGCGCAGGTAGCGGCCAAAGGGCGCGCCGATAATCGGCAGTTCGCTTATCCACTCACCGATACGGCCAGAGGACTGCCCGAGGTAGATCATCTCGACCGGATACTCTGCAGAGAGGCGATTGAACAGGCTGGTTGTCAGGGTCGATTTACCTGAACCATCACAACCCGTTATGGCGATCACCCGCACTGGCGGGTGGCTGGAACCTGGACTAATCTGTTGACTCACGAAAAAACCTGCTTGCAAAAATTTGCTGTATATTAATGGATACTGAGTTCAGAATATTTGCGCCGCGTGCCGTGGCCCTTTTTTAATGCCGGAAGGGCAACTGCCCTATTGCCATTTAATGCGCGCCGCCTTGAGGATATCTGAATAAGGGAGTATTTTCTTACAATATTTTATGATGTGAGTATTTTTATGCCTTCAAAACTCCCACCACTCATCGCGGTTATTGGCAGCGATGGTTCTGGAAAATCAACGGTCTGCGAAAATCTCCTCCCCTACGTAGAACAATATGGCCCGGTTGCGCAGGTTCACCTGGGCAAGCAGGCCGGCAACGTTGGCCGTGCCGTGAGTAAACTGCCTCTGATGGGTAAAAAAGTCGGTAAATCCATCGAGAAGCACAAGGTCAAAACCGCAACTGAGCTGCCGGGCATGGGCCCTGCGCTGGTGGTAATGTTCTTCGTGCTGCGCCGTCTGATGCGCTTTCGCCACATGCTCGCCTGTCGTCGCAACGGCAATATCATCCTCACCGACCGATACCCGCAGGAGCAGATCCCGGGCGCCTATGACGGCACCGTGTTTCCAGCGAATGTTCCGGGCAGCCCGCTGGTTTCCTGGATGCGCAAGCAGGAAAAAAAGGCGTTTCACTGGATGGCCAGCGTCAAGCCGGACCTGGTGATTAAGCTGAATGTCGATCTGGACGTGGCCTGCGCCCGTAAACCGGACCACCGCCGCGAAGCGCTGGAAAAGAAAATCGCCATTACCCCGCAGCTGACTTTTAACGGCGCCCATATCGTGAATATTGACGCCAATAAGCCGCTGAAAGAGGTTATTGCCGACGCCCAGAAAGCGGTCGCCGATTATATGGCGTCTGCAGGCTACGGCTATGCCGGGCAGCAGCAGGCCCAGGCCAGCTAATTTCGCTTAAATAAGCTGAAAAAAACCGAGGCTTACGCCTTAATGCTTGTCAGTTAAGCTTTTGAAGGTAGCCGTAACGCGTAACGTTGCGGCTTCTTTTTTACTGCCCGAGGATAATGCCTCTTTCTTCGGACAGGAAGAACGAAACTCTCTGCCATATGAATGATTTCAGTGAGTATTTTAGGGATCTTACCGGGAGCTACTGCTGGCAGGATGCTTAACTGTGCCGTCAGATAGAGGCTTGCCTGCTTAAAACCTATCTGATACGGCTCCACGCCTTTCAGGCTGTAGGCCATCTGTGTCATCATAAAGCGCAGTAGGTTATAGGCCAGTACCACTCCCCATAGTTCCTGCTCTACCAGCTCCGGTTTTCGGCTCCTTAGCGTCAGCTCATTGTTCAGAAGGTGCTGCTTCATTTCCCTGAACCCATGCTCTATTTCCCAGCGATGGCTGTACAGGTCAACGATGTCTGCTTTTGGATATCTCAGCGGGTCGCTCATTGAGGTCAGTATACAGACTGTTTTCTCGTTAACTTCTTTGCTGACCAGTCGTGCTGTCAGTATTTCCGGCACACTATCCCACTTACGCCTGGCCTGTGGTGAGACTTTCAGTTCAACCAACTCATCTCCCTTACCCAGTTTTTGCACCACCTTATACTGTGCATCTTTTTTCAGCGGGATTAGCCAGTGCTTCTCCTGGCCTGATGTCTGCCAGTGATGCAGTAGCCCCAGGGCATAAAAACCCTTTACGTATAGTGGCCACTCCGGTGTCCACAAGACATTCATTGATGAGTTCTGGTGACAGGAGATCAGACAGAGCAGAAAACTCTTTAGGTGTGAATTTATGGACGGTGTCGAGAGCCTGGCTAAGCAGCATAAAAAAATCCGTAATCCTTGCGAGATTACGGATTTTTGCACAATCACTGGATCGTTCAACCGATCCTTAACTGATCGGCATTAAGGCGTGCGCCTCGGTTTTTTTATTTATTCCGCGCTGCCGGGATAGATATCAAAGCGGTGACCTTTGGTCACAACCGCATTAGCGGTAGCGACCTCCGCCAGCGGCGGCGCGTAGTCCGGGCGCTTCACCACCACTCTCTTCGTCGCCAGCCGCCGCGCGGGCGCCAGCAGGCCGTCAGCGTCCAGATCCGGCCCCACCAGCGACTGAAACACCCGCATCTCTTTTTTCACCAGCGCGCTCTTCTGCTTGTGCGGAAACATCGGATCGAGATAGACCACCTGCGGACGCGGGGTAATGTCCGCAAGCGTGGTCAGGCTGGAGGCGTGAATAAGCGTCAGGCGCTCCCGCAGCCAGCCGCCGATCTCCGCATCGGCGTAGCCGCGCCGCAGCCCGTCGTCAAGCAGCGCGGCGACAACCGGATTGCGCTCCAGCATCCGCACCCGGCAGCCGACGGCGGCCAGCACGAAGGCGTCGCGGCCCAGGCCGGCGGTAGCGTCCACCACCTCCGGCAGGTAATCCCCTTTAACGCCCACCGCTTTGGCGACCGCCTCGCCGCGCCCGCCGCCGAACCGCCGCCGGTGGGCCATCGCCCCGCCGGCAAAGTCCACGAAAATCCCGCCGAGCTTCGGCTCATCGCGCTTGCGCAGCTCCAGATGCTCCGGCGTTAACACCAGCGCCATCGGGTTGTCGGCATCGTGCTCCAGCCGCCAGCGGGCCGCCAGAACGGATAAGGCGCCGTCTCCGGCGCCCGATTCATCAACCAAACAGATTTTCACGAAGCGCGTCAGCCCTTGATGCCGTAGTGTTCGAGCATCGCGTCCAGCTGCGGCTCGCGGCCGCGGAAGCGTTTGAACAGGGTCATCGGCTCTTCGGAACCGCCGCGGCTTAAGATGTTGTCGAGGAACGACTGGCCGGTTTCGCGGTTAAAGATCCCCTCCTCTTCAAAGCGGGAGTAGGCGTCTGCCGCCAGCACATCGGCCCACAGGTAGCTGTAATAGCCCGCCGCATAGCCGCCGGCAAAGATGTGGCTGAAGGCGTGCGGGAAGCGGCCCCAGCTCGGCCCCGGCACCACGGCCACCTGTTTTTTGATTTCGGCCAGCGTCTCCAGCACCTTCGCGCCCTGCTCCGGGCTGAACTCGGCGTGCAGGCGGAAGTCGAACAGGCCGAACTCCAGCTGGCGCAGGATAAACAGCGCCGCCTGGTAGTTTTTCGCCGCCAGCATTTTATCCAGCAGCGCCTTCGGCAGCGGCTCGCCGGTCTCGTAGTGGCCGGAGATAAAGGCCAGCGCCTCCGGCTCCCAGCACCAGTTCTCCATAAACTGGCTCGGCAGTTCAACCGCATCCCACGGCACGCCGCTGATACCGGAGACGCCGGCAGTTTCGATCTTCGTCAGCATATGGTGCAGACCGTGGCCGAACTCGTGGAACAGGGTAATCACCTCATCGTGGGTGAACAGCGCGGGCTTGCCGCTGACCGGGCGGTTGAAGTTGCAGGTCAGGTAGGCCACCGGCTTCTGCAGGGAGCCGTCCGCCTTGCGCATCTGGCCGACGCAGTCGTCCATCCAGGCCCCGCCGCGCTTGTGCTCGCGGGCGTAGAGGTCGAGATAGAAGCTGCCGCGCAGCTCGCCGCTGTCGTCATACAGCTCGAAGAAGCGCACGTCCGGATTCCAGACGTCGATATCTTTACGCTCTTTGGCGGTGATGCCGTAAATGCGCTTAACCACTTCGAACAGGCCGTTAACGGCTTTGTTCTCCGGGAAATAGGGGCGCAGCTGCTCGTCGCTGATGCTGTAGAGGTGCTGCTTCTGCTTCTCGCTGTAGTAAGCGATATCCCACGGCTGCAGTTCATCGGCGCCAAACTCCGCTTTGGCGAAAGCGCGCAGCTGGGCCAGCTCTTTTTCGCCCTGCGGGCGGGCGCGCTTAGCCAGATCGGTGAGGAAGTCGAGCACCTGCTGCGGGTTTTCCGCCATTTTGGTGGCCAGCGACTTAAAGGCGTAGCTCTCAAAGCCCAGCAGCTGGGCCAGCTCGTGGCGCAGGGCAAGAATTTCCGCCATCACCGGGCTGTTGTCCCACTTGCCGGCGTTCGGCCCCTGATCGGAGGCGCGGGTCACGTAGGCGCGGTACATCTCTTCGCGCAGGCCCTGGTTGTCGCAGTAGGTCATTACCGGCAGATAGCTCGGGATATCGAGGGTCAGCAGGTAACCTTCCTGCTCTTTAGCCTCGGCCTGCGCCTTTGCCGCCGCCAGGGCGCTTTCCGGCATCCCCGCCAGTTCGGCCTCGTCGGTAATCAGTTTCGACCAACCCATGGTGGCGTCGAGGACGTTGTTGCTGTACTGGTTGCCGAGCTCAGAAAGGCGGGCGGCGATTTCGCCGTAGCGCTTCTGCTTCTCTTTCGGCAGGCCGATGCCCGACAGCTCGAAGTCGCGCAGGGCGTTATCGACCGCTTTTTTCTGCGCGGTATTGAGGCCGGCGTAGTTGTCGCCGTCGCGCAGATCGCGGTACGCCTGGTACAGGCCTTCGTGCTGGCCGACCCAGGTACTGTATTCGGAGAGCAGCGGCAGGGTCTGCTCATAGGCTTCGCGCAGCTCGAGACTGTTTTTCACCGAGTTAAGGTGGCTGACCGGCGAGAAGATGCGGCCCAGCGCGTCGTCCACTTCGGCCAGCGGCTGGCAGAGATTTTCCCAGCTGTAGGGCGCGCCCTGCGCCACCGCGCGCTCTACCGCCGCGCGGCAGTCGTCCAGCGCTTTAGTGACCGCAGGCACCACGTGCTCCGGCTGGATTTCAGAAAATGGCGGCAGGTCGAAAGGCGTGAGTAATGGATTGGTCATCAGCGCGGTCCTTTGAAAGAGTGAATGTCGGAGCGCGTGCTCCGGCGCTTAAGCGATAAGAGCAAGAATGGGGTTAAGTGTAGAGGATTTCAATGGCAGAGAGAGCGGAACTGAAATAACCGGCCGGCGCGCTGCCGACCGGTAAAGGTCACTTCGCAGCGCGCCGGGCCTCCACCAGATTGAGCCGCTGCCAGAACTGCTGCTCCGGCGTCGAGCCGGAGAGCGGATAGCCCGCCGGCAGCGCCGTCTTCACCATCAGCGCCCGGCGCTGCGCGGCGGAGAGTTGCGGCAGGGCGGTCTCCAGCAGCACCTCGGCGCCCTGCGGCACCGCCAGCGCGCCCTGCTCGCCCGCCTGACGCGGCAGATCGTAGGTCATAGTAAAGGTATAAAACGTTCTCATCGCCGGGCTGCTGTACGGATCGTCTTTGCCCGCCGGCTTCGCGCACTCGGTGAGAGAAACGCCGCACTCCTTCGCCAGCGCCGCGCGCAGCTGGTCCCGCGCCTCGTTAAACAGCGCCCGGTAGGCGGGATCGTTCAGGAAGGTCGCGACGTTGCTCTCGGCCACCATCCGCGAGCCCATCACGTCCAGCGGATAATGAACGCCCAGCACCAGGCGCGAGTAGCCGTAGCGCGCCCCGCGCGTGACCAGCGCATCGTAGCGCTCCGGGATCATCTGCGCCAGCAGCAGCGCGTCGGTGACGCCGGTGTTGGTATGCCCGCTGGGGAAAGAGCCGCCGTCGGCGGTATAGGGCTTGTTATCCTTCAGCACTGTATCGTCCGGAACCAGGTGGATGGTGTTGCCCTTCACCAGAAACGGCCGGTCGTTGTGAAAGTGTTTTTTGGCTTTACCGGTGCCGATTTCGCTGGCCTTGATCAGCGCCGCCGCCTTGCCAAGCTCGCCCTTATCGTAGGCGGTAATAAACGCCCTGCCCAGGCGCGGTCCCAGCGCATCGCTGAGGAAATAGAGGAAATCGATCCCCTCCGCATCGGCCAGCGCCTGGTGGCGGGTGGCGGCAGCGGCGTCGCGGTTGATGGTCGTCACCGTTGCCAGATTCGCCGCCAGCACCGGCGCCGGCAGCGCGCTGAAGCCGGAGAGCAGTTCAATACCCGCCTGCTGGCGCGCCTCTTTATGGAAATCGTAGCCGCTGGCCTTGAGCCAGGCTTTGTCGGCCTGAATGTCAGACTGCCCGGCATCCTCAAGACTCGCGCGCGTCACGGCGCCGTCTTTGTCCTGCAGCGCGCGGCGCAGGGCAGTGAGCGAATCCGCCTCAAGGGCAGTAAAATCCGGGCTGCTGGCGGCAGGCGTCACTGTTGCCGCCAGCGTCGCCGCCTGGGAGAGGGGCACATCTTTTGCCAGCGCGGGCAGCGCAAAGACCAGCGCGGCGGCTAAAAGCGAAACTCGTATCTGCATTTTATTATCCCTTTCAATCAATTACCTTGCCTGAGGCCACGCTAGCGCAGGCAGTTGACACTATGATGACAGTCGGGCGGGCAGCATCGCCGGGCAATCTGCGGTAAACTGTCGATAACGTTTATTATTTCGGAATCTCCGCTACATGCTCAGCTATCGCCACAGCTTTCACGCCGGTAACCACGCCGACGTCCTTAAACATACCGTCCAGAGCCTCATCATTGAATCAATGAAAGAGAAAGAAAAGCCGTTTCTCTATCTTGATACCCACGCGGGCGCGGGGCGCTATCAGCTGAGCGGCGAGCACGCGGAGCGCACCGGCGAGTATCTGGAGGGCATCGCCCGCGTCTGGCAGCAGGACGACCTGCCCGCCGAGCTGGCGCCTTACATCAGCGTCGTGCAGCACTTCAACCGCAGCGGCCAGCTGCGCTACTACCCCGGCTCACCGCTGATCGCCCGCCAGCTGCTGCGCGAGCAGGACAGCATCCAGCTTACCGAACTGCATCCGAGCGATTTTCCGCTGCTGCGATCGGAGTTTCAGAAAGACAGCCGCGCGCGGGTGGAGAAAGCCGACGGCTATCAGCAGCTGAAGGCGAAGCTGCCCCCGGCGTCGCGTCGCGGGCTGATCCTTATCGACCCCCCCTACGAGATCAAAACCGACTATCAGGCCGTGGTCGCCGGTATCGCGGAAGGCTACAAGCGCTTCGCCACCGGCACCTATGCCCTGTGGTATCCGGTAGTGCTGCGGGCGCAGATCAAACGCATGCTCAAAGATCTGGAGGCGACCGGCATTCGCCGCATCCTGCAGATTGAGCTGGCGGTGCTGCCGGACAGCGACCGCCGGGGCATGACTGCCTCCGGAATGATCGTCATCAACCCGCCGTGGAAGCTGGAGCAGCAGATGAATAACGTTCTGCCGTGGCTGCACCGCACGCTGGTGCCGTCCGGCACCGGGCACGCAACCGTCAGCTGGGTCGTGCCGGAGTAATTGCAGGTATCGGTGGAACCGATGAATACCGGGTATACAATCGCGGCAATTAACGATTTTAAGGATGTGACATGAGCAAACATTACGACTACCTCGCCATCGGCGGCGGCAGCGGCGGCATCGCCTCCATCAACCGCGCGGCGATGTACGGCCAGAAGTGCGCCCTGATCGAAGCCAAAGCGCTGGGCGGCACCTGCGTTAACGTCGGCTGCGTGCCGAAAAAAGTGATGTGGCACGCCGCTCAGATCCGTGAAGCCATCACCCTGTACGGCCCGGATTACGGTTTCGATACCGCCCTCAATCACTTCGACTGGGACAAGCTGGTCGCCAGCCGCAGCGCCTATATCGACCGCATCCACACCTCGTACGATAACGTGCTGGGCAAAAATAAGGTCGACGTAATTAAAGGCTTCGCCCGCTTTGTCGACGCGAAGACCGTGGAAGTCAACGGCGAGACGATCACCGCCGATCATATTCTGATCGCCACCGGCGGCCGGCCGATCCATCCGCAGATCCCCGGCGCGGAGTACGGCATCGACTCCGACGGCTTCTTCGAGCTGCCCGCCCTGCCGAAGCGCGTGGCGGTTGTCGGCGCGGGCTATATCGCCGTTGAGCTGGCGGGCGTGATCAACGGCCTCGGAGCCGAAACGCACCTGTTCGTGCGCAAGCACGCGCCGCTGCGCAGCTTCGATCCGCTGATCGTTGAAACGCTGGTGGAGGTGATGGCCGCCGAAGGTCCGACCCTGCACACCCACGCGACGCCGAAAGCGGTGGTGAAAAACGCCGACGGCAGCCTGACCCTGACCCTGGAAGACGGCCGCAGCCAGACCGTCGATTGCCTGATCTGGGCCATCGGCCGCGAGCCGTCAACCGACAACATTAACCTGGCCGCCGCGGGCGTTGAAACCCGCGACGGCGGCCACATCGTGGTCGATAAGTTCCAGAACACCAGCGTGCCGGGCATCTACGCGGTGGGCGACAACATCACCGGCGCGGTAGAGCTGACCCCGGTCGCGGTGGCCGCAGGCCGCCGCCTCTCCGAGCGCCTGTTTAACAACAAGCCGGACGAGCACCTGGACTACAGCAACATTCCGACCGTGGTCTTCAGCCACCCGCCGATCGGCACCGTTGGCCTGAGCGAACCCGCGGCCCGCGAGCAGTACGGCGAGGATGCGGTAAAGGTCTATAAATCCTCGTTTACCGCGATGTACACCGCCGTCACCTCGCACCGCCAGCCGTGCCGTATGAAGCTGGTCTGCGTCGGGCCGGAAGAGAAGATCGTCGGCATCCACGGCATCGGCTACGGTATGGACGAGATGCTGCAGGGCTTCGCGGTCGCGCTGAAAATGGGCGCTACCAAGAAAGACTTTGATAATACCGTCGCAATCCACCCGACCGGCGCGGAGGAGTTTGTGACCATGCGCTAGCGGTTTCCCGCTGGCTCATAGCTAAGTCAGGCCCGGCGACCGCCGGGCCTCTCCCTCAGCCGCACGCAAACGGATCTTCATCCGGGTTTCGGTTCCAGCAGTACTCCATTTTCCCGGCCAGCGCTTCAGCCTGCGCCACGCCGTCATTTTCCGCCACCGCCCCCAGCGCCATATCCCAAGAGTAAGCCGCCGTCATGCAACTTCAGCACCGCCTCTCGTATTTATCCCTATAGGCGTATCGCAAAAGGGCTGCTAACGTTATAGAGCAGAAATCGATCGCCCGCTAAACATGGAGTTCCGGCAAAATGATCAAAGCCATCATGGCCACCGCCCGCGACAGGGCCCGCCTTCAGGAAATAACCGGCGTCCTGGTGCGCTACGGTCTGCAGGATCTGCTGCGGGCGCTGGGCCTCTCCGGCCTTCTCGACAAGCTCAGCCACGGCCACTCGCGCGACGACCGCCCGCTGCCGCAGCGCCTGTGCGCCGCGCTGGAGGAGCTGGGCCCGGCGTTCGTCAAGCTGGGACAGATCCTCTCCACGCGCAGCGATCTGCTCGCCCCCGAATGGACGGAAGCCCTCGGACAGCTCAACGCCGGCGCCAGCCCCCTGCCCTGGTCGGCCCTCGAAGCCAAGGTCAGCGCCACGCTCGGCGATGCCCCGGCGAACGTCTTCGCCTGGTTTGATGAAGCGCCGCTTGCCAGCGGCTCGATGGCGCAGATCCACCGCGCGCGCCTGCGCGACGGCGACGAGGTAGTGGTTAAAATTCAGCGGCCGGGCATCGAGCCGGTCATTCGCGCCGATCTGCGCCTGCTGCACTTCCTGGCGGCCAGCATCGAGCAGCAGAGCGAAACCCTCGCCCGCTTTCGCCCTGCCATGCTGGTACGCTATCTGGAGACGGCCCTGCAGCAGGAGCTGGACTTCTGCTACGAAGCCGCCAACGGCGAGAAGATGCGGCAAAACTTCGCCGACGACCCGCAGGTCGTTATCCCTGAGATTTACTGGGCGTGGACCAGCCCGACGCTGATGGTACAGGCGCTGCTCAGCGGCACCGCGCCGCTGGACGGACAGCAGTTGGCCGCCGCCGGCCTTGATGGCAAAGTGCTGGCGCGAAGAGGGGCGGAGGCGTTCATCAAAATGCTGTTCGACTACCGCCTCTATCACGCCGATCCGCATCCCGGCAACGTCATGGCGCTTTCGGACAACCGGGTAGGCTTTATCGACTTCGGCATGGTGGGATACCTGAGCGACACCCGTCGCAACGAGCTGCTTTCGCTGCTGTATGCCATCAGCGAGCGCGACGCCGGCGGGATCGTTGATGCGCTGATCGCCTGGAGCGATCGCGACGATCTCAACATCACCGAGCTGGAGCTGGCCGCCAACTACTTCCTGCAGCGCCAGGGCAGCCGCACTCTGCAGCTGGGCAAGGCCCTGACCGACATGCTCGCCACCGCGCGGGAGTTCCGCCTGTCGCTGCCGCCGGACCTGGTGCTGCTGTTCAAGGCGCTGATCACCGCCGACGGCGTGCTGCTGCGCATGGACCCGCAGTTCGATATTATCGCCGTGCTGCGCCCGCAGCTCAGGCGGCAGCTGATGCGGCGCTATACCCGCTTCGCCAGCCGGCGGCGCATGGTCACCCTCGGCAACCGGCTGCTGGACAGCGGCGATACTCTGCCGCAGACCCTGCGGCTGGTGATGCAGCGGCTGCGCCACGGGCGGCTGCACGCCGATATCAACGTCGATAACCTCAATCAGCTGGGAAAATCGCTGGAGCGCGCCGCCTCAACGCTTGCGCTGGCCATCGTACTTGCCGCCACCGTGCTGGTACTGACGCCGTGGCTGCTGGGCCTGCACTGGACGCTGCTCGGCGTGCCGGCGATCCCGCTGCTCCTCGCCCTGTGCGGCATCGGCGGCTCGGCGTGGCTGATATGGCGGCTGTGGTCGCGGTGAGCGATCGGAATCGCCTCAAAACGTGATCTTGCGCACATTTTACTCATCTTCCGGCCATCGAATGGCTATGATTAAAGATGCGCTACGTTAAAAATGACGAGATACCGACACTACCGGAGGTTGCGATCGTATGCTCAGCACTAAATTACGCCACCCGCCCGACGGCATCCAGCTTATCGAAACCGGAGATCCCAATTACCAGATGGATCCCTGCGAGTTAAAGCTGGTTGAAATGCTGGAGGTGGAGCCGGAGCCGGAGATGATCGAAGGCCTGCCCGCCTCCGACGCCCTGACGCCTGCCGATCGCTATCTGGAGCTGTTTGAGGCGGTGCAGTCTGCGCGCATTTTTACCGACAGCAAAACCTTTCCCGACTGCGCGCCGCGCATGGATCCGCTGGATATCCTGATCCGCTACCGCAAACTGCAGGGTAAGCCGGGATTCGATCTGCGCAAATTCGTGGTATCCCACTTCTGGCTGCCCGACAATATCGACAGCGACTACGTTTCCGACCCGAGCAGCTCGCTGAAGGACCATATCGACAACCTGTGGCCGGTGCTGACTCGCGAGCCGCAGGATCATATTCCCTGGTCCTCGCTGCTGGCGCTGCCCCAGGCCTATATCGTGCCCGGCGGACGCTTTACGGAAACCTACTACTGGGACTCCTACTTCACCATGCTGGGGCTGGCGGAGAGCGGCCGCACGGACCTGATGAAGTGTATGGCGGACAACTTTGCCTGGATGATCGAGCGCTACGGCCACGTGCCCAACGGCAACCGCACCTATTATCTGAGCCGCTCCCAGCCGCCGGTGTTTGCCCTGATGGTGGAGCTGTTTGAAGAGGACGGCGTGCGCGGCGCCCGGCGCTATCTTGAACACCTGAAGCTGGAGTACGCCTTCTGGATGGACGGCGCCGGCTCCCTGCTGCCGAACCAGGCCTATCGCCGGGTAGTCAGAATGCCGGACGGATCGCTGCTCAACCGCTACTGGGACGATCGCGATACCCCCCGCGACGAATCCTGGTTTGAGGATGTGGAAACCGCGCGCCGCTCCGGCCGCCCGGCCAATGAAGTCTACCGCGACCTGCGCGCCGGGGCCGAGTCCGGCTGGGACTACTCCTCCCGCTGGCTGCGGGACTGCAACCGGCTGGCGAGCATCCGCACCACCCAGTTTGTACCGGTGGATCTCAACGCCTTTATGTACAAGCTGGAAAACACCATCGCCAATATCTCCGCTCTTAACGGCGATCGTGAAGTCGAGGCGGAGTTTCGCGTTAAGGCCAGCGAACGCCGGTCGGCTGTGACCCGCTACCTGTGGGACGATGAGCAGGGCTGCTACCGCGACTACGACTGGCGCCGCGAGCAGATGGCGCTGTTTTCCGCCGCCAGCGTGGTACCGCTGTACGTGGGCCTGGCGACCCACGAGCAGGCCGACAGGCTGGATACCGCTATCCGCACCCGGCTGCTGACCCCCGGCGGTATTCTGGCAACAGAATACGACAGCGGCGAACAGTGGGACTTTCCCAACGGCTGGGCGCCGCTGCAGTGGATGGCGGTCCAGGGCTTCAAGCTGTACGGCAACGATGCGCTGGGCAACGAAATCGCCCGCAGCTGGCTGAACATGGTGAACGCGTTCTACCAGCAGAACCACAAGCTGATTGAGAAGTACCATATCGCCTGCAGCACCCCCCGCGAGGGCGGCGGCGGCGAGTATCCGCTGCAGGACGGCTTCGGCTGGACCAACGGCGTAGTGCGCAGGCTGATTGGCCTCTACGGCGAGCCGTAGCCGCTACTCAATCTCCTCATAAATGGCTGACTGTATCGTCAGCCATTTTTTATTCTCGTCATTCGGCGCCGCCGCCGCCCGCTGCCGCGCCTGATCCAGGCTGTAGCGCTGGCGCTGCACCACCGGTTCGGTGGTGCAAAAGGTCTGCAGATAGGTTTTGCGCATCGCCGTGAGGGCCGCGCCGCTCGCCATCGCGTGACTCAGGGTATTGATAAAGCGGCGGCAGGGTTTGGGCTCATCCATCTGCAGCCGGTAGCGCAGCAGCAGCCCGAGCACCTCGTCGCTGCCTGCGGCCAGCGCCTGCTCGGTCCACGCCAGCCGCCAGGTCATGCCGCCCTGTAAAAACAGGCGTACGATGCCAACATCGTTACGGTCGATGGCCGCGCGCAGGGCGTTGGCGTCCCACGAAACGCCGCGGCGGCTGAGCGTCTCGCGGGCCGAGGGACGCTCGGGCGCGGCGCCTGCGGACGACACCGGGGCGGCGGCGGTCGGGGCCTGTTCCGGCGCCGCGCTGGCGCCGATAAGCCAGGCGCCGCCGCCGATGATAGCCAGCGCCACCGCGCCCACCAGTCCCCACAGCCCGCGCGCCATCAGCCTGTCCCGGGCCTGCGGCGTACGCTGTTCCCCCTGTCTGGACGGGTCGATGCTCTCACCCACGGGCAGCGTATCCTCACCGAGGCTCTCCGCCCGGCGAACCGCCCGCGCCCACCAGGCCGCCAGCGCGGCGTCATCGGCGCGGCCGAGCGCCTGCGGATCGACCCCTGTCCGCCCTTCCCGGCAGGCGCGCTGCACCGGACCGGCGATCTGCTGAAAATAGAGATCCAGCAGCCTGCCCTCCGCCGCCGACAGCGGACGCCCGGCGAGGATGGCATTGCGCAGCGGGCGGCACGACTCCAGGAAGGCGTGCAGCGTCGCCCGCTGTTCAACCAGCAGCGTCAGCGCTGCCGCCGAGTTAAACAGTCGCGCGTAGTGGCGGGCAAACAGCTTTTTATCCACCACCAGCAGCGCCAGCTCGCTAAAGCGCATCCCGGAGATAATGCCCTCGCCCTCGCTCTTCGACAGCCAGCGGCGCACGCGGTCGGGACCAAAATGCAGCTTGAGATAATTATGAAAGCGGGTGACATCTGGCCAGGCGCGCGTCACCAGCGCCTCCAGCATCAGGGTAAGGGTCCGCATCTGCTGCCGGGCCTGATAGCGAATGGCCGCAGCATCGCCCGGCAGAGAGGTAAACGTCAGCCCGGACACCTGCTCCAGCATCACCAGCAGGTGCAGAGCGGCAATGCGCTGATTGTCACTGGCCTCCTGTTCGCGTCCGGCAACCGTCTGGCGGAGGAGGCGCAGGCGCAGCGTCAGCTCGCTCAGTTCGGCATCACTCATATTCAGACGCCGGGCGACGCGGCCCCAGCCGCCGAGGCTGAGGCGGGCCTGCTCGAGACCGTCAAGAAACTGGTGCAGATCGCTTACCTCGGCGACGTGGACGTTCAGACGCGCCAGAAGCGCCGCCGCCGCGCGGTGAATCACCTCCAGGTAACGCGCCAGTTCCTGCACTGCATCTTGCCCTGCTGTGGACATCTCGCTTCCTTTTGCCGCGTCAGGCTCAGGCCTGAATAAAGTAGGGTTTGTTTTTATTTTTAGTGAGTTAGCGTAGATTACTGCAACAGTTCTCTTTTTATCCATCCGTAAAAGTGAGAAATGCGATGACGACCCTGATAACGCCCCGCCTGACCTGCAGCCCGCTGTGCGAGGCAGACTGGCCCTTTTTTCTCGCGCTCCAGCAGGACCCGGAGGTCATGCGCTACGTCAGCGATCCCCGTGGAGAAGATGAAATCCGCGCCGCATTCGACAGCCGCCTGCCCGCCTGGTCACCCGGCGCGGCGCACTGGCTGTGCCTGGTGGTGCGGGAGCGCGGCAGCGAAGCGCGGCTTGGCGTCACGGGCTACATTCACCGCGAGCCGGACTGCGCGGAGGCCGGGTTTCTGTTCTGCCGGGCGGCGCAGGGGCAGGGCTACGGCGGCGAGTCCCTGCGGGCGCTGTGCGACTACGCCTTTTGCGAGGGCGGGCTGCGCCGCCTGACGGCGACGGTCACCGCCGGCAACGCGGCGTCGCGCAGGGTGCTGGAGAAGGCCGGCTTTCGCCTGGAGGGGGAGCTTCGCGAGAGCTACCGGCTGGCGGGTGAGTGGCGCAACGACTGGCTGTTTGGCCTGCTGGCCCGTGAATATCGGCAGAAAAAATCCGAAAAATAGTCGTTCCCGTTCTCAGTTATCCACCCGGACGGTCATAAAGACAGTGCCAGGACCACCATTGACTGCTATACAATCAACAAACAGCATCATGATGGCTTAACTATCCCAGAAAAAACAACAAAGGGAGCTGTCGATGGATAAAATTCACGCAATGAAACTGTTTCTCCAGGTGGCGGATCTCGAGAGCTTTTCGCTGGCGGCGCAGGCGCTGGATCAGCCGAAGGCCAGCGTATCGCGGCAAATTCAGGCTCTGGAGGCCTCGCTGGGCGTGCGCCTGCTGCACCGCACGACCCGCCGGGTACAGCTCACCGATGAGGGCATGGTTTACTACGAGCGGGCAAAAGACCTGCTGGCTAACCTCGACGAGCTGAATACGATGTTCAGGGAGGATGCCGCCAGCGTCAGCGGCCGGTTGCGGGTCGATATGCCCGCCTGGGTCGCCAGCGCGCTAGTGCTGCCCCACCTCTCCGCCTTTTTGCAGCTCTACCCCGGCATTGCGCTGGAGCTGAGCAGCAGCGAGCGCCCCGTCGATGTGGTGCGGGAAGGGTTTGACTGCGCCCTGCGGGTCGGCGAATACCCGCAGGGGGGCCTCGCCGCCCGCAGCATCGGAAAGCTGACCGTGATTAACTGCGCCAGCCCCGACTACCTGGCGCGCTTCGGCTATCCGCAGACTCTGGAGTGCCTCGCCGACCACGCGCTGATCCGCCTGGCGAACGATGAAGCGCAGGGCTTCGCGCTCAGTATTAACGGCGATAGTCGCCGCATCCAGACCGGCGGCGTGTTGACCGTCAGCTGCGCGGAAACTTACCATAGCGCCTGTATCGCCGGGCTGGGCATTATTCAGACGCCGCGCGCCGGCGTAAAAGCGGCGCTGCGCGACGGCAGGCTGATAGAGATCCTGCCCCAGTACCGGGCCGCCCCGCTGCCGGTTACCCTGGTTTATCCGCCGGGACGCGGCCTCTCCCGCCGGGTCCACCTGTTTATGGCGTGGCTGACGGCGCGACTGAAAGGCGCTGTGGACGAAACCAGACCGGCGTAGGCCTTAGGCTATACTGAGATTTACGTTGTGAAAATAAAGGGAAAATCACCTGATGACGCAGGATAATGAGGCAAAACGTCCGACCCAGGACCTGGAGTATGAGCCAGTCAGAAAAATGGATACCGACGATAGCACCCCGTCAAAGGTGACGCAGAAGGCCAGCGATGCGCTGAAGGCGGCAACCGGAACCGCGCAGAAGGTGCAGCGTCAGCCGGCCATCGCCCACCTGATCCGCGCGGTCGAGCGCTTTAATGACCGTCTCGGCAACCAGTTCGGCGCGGCGATAACCTACTTCTCGTTTCTGTCGATGATCCCGATCCTGATGGTCTCTTTTGCCGCCGCCGGTTTCGTGCTGGCCTCGCACCCGACGCTGCTGCAGGATATCTTCGATAAAATTTTGAATAACGTCAGCGATCCGACGCTGGCCTCCACCCTCAAGGGCACGATCAATACCGCCGTACAGCAGCGCACCACTGTCGGGATCGTCGGCCTGCTGGTGGCGCTCTACTCGGGACTCAACTGGATGGGCAACCTGCGCGAGGCGATCCGCGCCCAGTCTCGGGACGTCTGGGAGCGCACGCCCCAGGACCAGGAGAAGATCTGGGTGAAGTATTTTCGCGACTTCATCTCGCTGACCGGTCTGCTGGTGGCGCTGGTGATCACCCTCTCTATCACCTCTGCCGCCGGCGCGGCCCAGCAGACGATTATTAACGCCCTGCACCTGAACAGCATCGAGTGGCTGAAGCCCGCCTGGCGACTGATTGGCCTAGTTATCTCGATTTTCGCCAACTACCTGCTGTTCTTCTGGATCTTCTGGCGCCTGCCCCGCCACCGCCCGCGCAAGAAAGCGCTGGTGCGCGGCACCTTTATTGCCGCCATCGGCTTTGAGGTGATCAAAATCGTCATGACCTGGACTCTGCCGTCGCTGATGAAGTCGCCCTCCGGCGCGGCGTTTGGCTCGGTGCTCGGCCTGATGGCGTTTTTCTACTTCTTCGCCCGCCTGACCCTGTTCTGCGCCGCCTGGATCGCCACCGCCGAGTATAAAGACGATCCTCAGATGCCGGGACGTTCGCATAACTGACTAAGCCGCCGCGCGCTTTCAGCAGATAAAACCAGTTGGTAACTTTTATTTAACCAACAACTGGTTTTATCTGCCAACGTATCTTTTCTGTGAAGCATTTCATAGAAGTGAAATCGCAGGAGCACAAATTATTCGCTTTTTGCCTCTTTTTTATACTGAAAGCCCCTTTGTTACACATTGAAATGTCGCTTTTGCTGTGCCTAATATGGCGGTTCGCTTGTCCAAAAATAAGAAATTATTATTATGCAAACTGCCGCCACAACGCTCGATACGCCCCAGGATGCCGCGCCGGTCAACTCCCGCAATAAAGTGGTTGTCGCCTCGCTTATCGGCACCGCTATCGAGTTTTTTGACTTCTACATTTACGCCACCGCCGCGGTTATCGTCTTCCCGCACATCTTCTTTCCCCAGGGCGACGCCGCCGCCGCGACCCTGCAGTCGCTGGCGACATTTGCCATCGCCTTCGTCGCGCGGCCGATTGGCTCGGCGCTGTTCGGCCACTTCGGCGACCGCGTGGGGCGCAAGGTGACGCTGGTGGCCTCGCTGCTGACGATGGGCATCTCGACGGTGGTTATCGGCCTGCTGCCGGGCTACCAGAGTATCGGCATCATGGCGCCGCTGCTGCTGGCGCTGGCGCGCTTCGGTCAGGGCCTGGGCCTCGGCGGCGAATGGGGCGGCGCGGCGCTGCTGGCGACGGAAAACGCGCCGGCGAAAAAGCGCGCCCTGTACGGCTCCTTCCCGCAGCTCGGGGCGCCCATCGGCTTCTTCTTCGCCAACGGCACCTTCCTGCTGCTCTCCTGGCTGCTGACCGACGAACAGTTTATGAGCTGGGGCTGGCGCGTGCCGTTTATCTTCTCCGCGGTACTGGTGATCATCGGCCTGTACGTGCGCGTCTCGCTGCACGAAACGCCGGTGTTTGCCAAAGTGGCGGCGGCGAAAAAACAGGTGAAAGTGCCGCTGGGCACCCTGCTGAGCAAGCATCTGCGCCTGACCATTCTCGGCACCTTCATTATGCTGGCGACCTATACGCTGTTTTACATCATGACCGTCTATTCGATGGCCTACAGCACCGCGCCGCTGCCGGTTGGCCTCGGCCTGCCGCGCAATGAAGTGCTGTGGATGCTGATGATGGCGGTGATTGGTTTTGGCGTGATGGTGCCGATTGCCGGCGTGCTGGCGGACCGCTTCGGCCGCCGCAAGAGCATGATAACCATCACTACGCTGATCATTCTGTTCGGCCTGTTCGTCTTCCAGCCGCTGCTCGGCTCCGGTAACCCGACGCTGATTATGGCCTTCCTGCTGATTGGCCTGAGCCTGATGGGGCTGACCTTTGGCCCGATGGGCGCCCTGCTGCCGGAGCTGTTTCCGACGGAAGTGCGCTACACCGGGGCCTCGTTCTCGTATAACGTCGCGTCCATTCTCGGCGCGTCGGTCGCGCCCTACATCGCCGCGTGGCTGACCGGCAACTACGGCCTGGCCTACGTCGGGTACTACCTGGCCTCCATGGCAGTGCTGACGCTTATTGCCCTGCTGTTGACCCACGAAACCCGGGAGCAGGCGCTCTAAAAAAGCAGGGCACCGCAAGGTGCCCTTTTTCTTACCAGCTAAGAATGACCTTCCCGGACTGCCCCGAGCGCATCGCGTCAAAGCCCTTCTGGAAATCATCAATGCCGAAATGGTGCGTAATGATCGGCGTCAGGTCGAGTCCGGACTGGATCAGGGCGGCCATTTTGTACCAGGTTTCAAACATTTCCCGGCCATAAACACCTTTAATAAACAGTCCCTTAAAGATGACTTTGGTCCAGTCGATAGCCATCTCCGACGGCGGAATACCGAGCATCGCAATACGCCCGCCGTGGTTCATGGTATCAAGCATGGTGCGGAAGGCCGCCGGGGCACCGGACATCTCCAGCCCGACGTCAAAGCCTTCGGTCATGCCCAGGTCGGCCATCACGTCGGTCAGGCTTTCGCTGGCGACGTTGACCGCGCGGGTGACGCCCATTTTGCGCGCGAGATCCAGGCGGTATTCGTTCACGTCGGTGATCACCACGTTGCGGGCGCCGACGTGCTTCGCCACCGCCGCCGCCATCACGCCGATCGGACCGGCGCCGGACACCAGCACGTCCTCGCCCACCAGATCAAAAGAGAGCGCGGTGTGCACGGCGTTGCCGAACGGATCGAAGATAGAGGCCAGATCGTCAGAGATATTGTCCGGGATTTTAAAGGCGTTAAACGCCGGGATCGCCAGATACTCGGCAAAGCAGCCGGGGCGATTCACGCCGACGCCAACGGTATTGCGGCACAGGTGGGTGCGCCCGGCGCGGCAGTTGCGGCAGTGCCCGCAGGTAATGTGCCCTTCGCCGGAAACGCGGTCGCCGATGCTAAAGCCTTTCACTTCCTGGCCGATGCCGACCACTTCACCCACGTACTCGTGGCCCACGACCATCGGCACCGGAATCGTCTTCTGCGACCAGTCGTCCCAGTTGTAGATGTGGACGTCGGTGCCGCAGATGGCGGTTTTGCGAATTTTAATCAGCAGGTCATTGTGGCCAACCTCCGGCACCGGGACGTCGGTCATCCAGATACCTTCTTCGGCCTTCAGCTTGGATAATGCTTTCATCTCACGATCCTCAGGCAATCACGCCCAGTTGCTTACCAATACGGATAAACGCGGCGACCGCGCGCTCGATCTGCTCCGGGGTGTGGGCGGCGGACATCTGGGTACGGATGCGCGCCTGGCCCTTCGGCACCACCGGATAGAAGAAGCCGGTCACGTAAATGCCCTCTTTCTGCAGCTCGCGGGCAAATTCCTGCGCCACGGTAGCCTCGCCCAGCATCACCGGGATGATGGCGTGGTCGGCCCCGGCGAGGGTAAAGCCTGCGGCGCTCATTTTTTCGCGGAACAGGCGGGCGTTGGCCCACAGGCGATCGCGCAGTTCGCTGCCCGCTTCCACCATCTCCAGCACTTTGATCGAGGCGGCAACGATGGCCGGCGCCAGCGAGTTGGAGAAGAGATACGGGCGCGAGCGCTGGCGCAGCCACTCGACCACCTCTTTGCGGGCCGCGGTGTAGCCGCCGGAGGCGCCGCCGAGCGCTTTGCCGAGGGTGCCGGTAATGATGTCGACCCGGCCCATGACGTCGCAGTATTCGTGGGAGCCGCGGCCGTTGTCGCCGACGAAGCCGACGGCGTGGGAGTCATCGACCATCACCAGCGCATCGTATTTATCGGCCAGGTCGCAAACGCCCTTCAGGTTGGCGATCACGCCGTCCATCGAGAACACGCCGTCGGTGGCGATCAGCACGTGGCGGGCGCCGGCCTCGCGGGCCTCTTTCAGGCGCGCCTCCAGCTCCTGCATATCGTTGTTGGCGTAGCGAAAGCGCTTCGCCTTGCACAAACGCACGCCGTCGATGATTGAGGCATGGTTGAGCGCATCGGAAATAATCGCGTCTTCCGGGCCGAGCAGAGTCTCAAACAGGCCGCCGTTGGCGTCAAAGCAGGAGGAGTAAAGAATGGCGTCCTCCATGCCGAGGAAGTCGGCCAGTTTCTGTTCAAGCTGTTTGTGGCTGTCCTGGGTGCCGCAGATAAAGCGCACCGAGGCCATGCCGAAGCCGTGGCTGTCCATGCCGGCCTTCGCAGCGGCGATAAGATCGGGGTGGTTAGCCAGGCCAAGGTAGTTGTTGGCGCAGAAGTTGATGACGCGGCTGCCGTCACCGACCACGATATCCGCCTGCTGCGCGGAGGTAATAATGCGTTCCTCTTTAAACAACCCTTCCGCCCGGGCGGTGTCGAGATCGCTGTTCAACTGCTTGTAAAAATCACCACGCATTGCAATTCTCCAGATTCGGCAAAATTTGGCACATCTTACCCAATGCCTCGCCTCTGTACGAGATGACGCAGCACAGGATTCCCGTTTTGCAGCATAAATCACGTGTACCCCTGCGGCCAGTCGGTGAATGGCTGAAGCCTCAGCAATGTAATGATATGATATTCAGCATTAGCGTCCGGGATAGTCCCGGCCATCCACTCTCAAGGGCTATCGTTATGATCATCGTTACCGGCGGCGCGGGCTTTATTGGCAGCAATATCGTTAAAGCGCTGAATGACAAGGGCATCACCGACATTCTGGTGGTCGACAACCTGAAAGACGGCACCAAATTCGTGAATCTGGTGGATCTGAATATCGCCGACTACATGGATAAGGAAGATTTCCTGATTCAGATTATGGCCGGGGAAGATTTTGGCGATATCGAGGCGGTTTTCCACGAAGGCGCCTGCTCCTCCACCACCGAGTGGGACGGCAAGTACATGATGGACAACAACTATCAGTACTCTAAAGAGCTGCTGCACTACTGCCTGGAGCGCGAAATTCCGTTCCTGTACGCCTCTTCCGCCGCCACTTACGGCGGACGCACCTCCGACTTTATTGAATCCCGCGAGTACGAGCAGCCGCTGAACGTCTACGGCTACTCTAAGTTCCTGTTTGACGAATACGTCCGCCAGATCCTGCCGGAAGCGGACTCGCAGATCGTCGGCTTCCGCTACTTCAACGTCTACGGCCCGCGCGAAGGCCACAAGGGCAGCATGGCGAGCGTGGCGTTCCACCTCAACACCCAGCTCAACAACGGCGAAAGCCCGAAGCTGTTTGAAGGCAGCGACGGCTTTAAGCGCGACTTCGTCTACGTTGGCGACGTGGCGGCGGTGAACCTGTGGTTCCTCGAAAACGGCGTCTCCGGCATCTTCAACCTCGGCACCGGCCGGGCGGAGTCCTTCCAGGCGGTGGCCGACGCCACTCTCGCCTTCCACAAAAAAGGCAGCATCGAGTACATTCCGTTCCCGGAGAAGCTCAAGGGCCGCTACCAGGCGTTTACTCAGGCGGACCTGACCAACCTGCGCGCCGCCGGCTACGACAAGCCGTTTAAGACCGTTGCCGAAGGCGTAACGGAGTATATGGCCTGGCTGAACCGCGACGCATAATCATGAAGATTCTGGTGGTTGGCCCGTCATGGGTAGGCGACATGATGATGTCGCAGAGTCTCTATCGCACGCTCAGGGCGCGCTTTCCCCAGGCCATCATAGATGTGATGGCGCCCGCGTGGTGCCGTCCGCTGCTGTCGCGGATGCCGGAAGTCAACGAGGCGATCCCGATGCCGCTGGGCCACGGGGCGCTTGAGATCGGCGAGCGGCGCAGGCTCGGCCATAGCCTGCGCGAGAAACGCTACGACCGCGCCTACGTGCTGCCAAACTCCTTTAAATCGGCGCTGGTGCCCTTCTTTGCGGGCATTCCCCTGCGCACCGGCTGGCGCGGCGAAATGCGCTACGGCGTGCTCAACGACGCCCGGGTGCTGGACAAAGCCGCCTGGCCGCTGATGGTCGAGCGCTACGTAGCGCTGGCCTTCGATAAGGGCGCGATGGAGTCGGCCAACGATCTGCCGCAGCCGCTGCTGTGGCCGCAGCTGCAGGTGACCGAAAGCGAGAAGATGCAGATGACCGCCACCTTCACGCTATCGAACGAGCGTCCGATCATCGGCTTCTGCCCCGGGGCCGAGTTTGGCCCGGCCAAGCGCTGGCCGCACTACCACTACGCCGAACTGGCGAAGCAGCTGATTGATGAGGGTTACCAGGTGGTGCTGTTCGGCTCGGCCAAAGACCACGACGCCGGCAACGAGATCCTCACTGCGCTGAGCCCGGAGCAGCAGCCCTGGTGCCGCAACCTGGCCGGGGAGACCCAGCTGGAGCAGGCGGTGGTGCTGATTGCCGCCTGTAAGGCGGTGGTCACCAACGACTCCGGCCTGATGCACGTCGCCGCCGCGCTGAACCGCCCGCTGGTGGCGCTCTACGGTCCGAGCAGCCCGGATTTCACCCCGCCGCTGTCGAAAAAAGCCAGAGTCATTCGCCTGATCAGCGGCTATCACCGCGTGCGCAAGGGCGACGGCGACGAAGGCTATCACCAGAGCCTGATCGACATTACCCCGGCACAGGTGCTGGACACCCTCAATCAGCTGCTGCTGGACGAGGACGCCTGACGGATGCGGGTACTGATCGTAAAAACCTCCTCGATGGGCGACGTGCTGCACACGCTGCCGGCGCTGACCGATGCCGCGCGGGCAATACCGGGCGTCCGCTTTGACTGGGCGGTGGAAGAGGGCTTCGCCCAGATCCCTGCCTGGCACGACGCGGTTGACCGCGTTATCCCGGTGGCTATCCGCCGCTGGCGCAAGGCGTGGTTCTCTGCGCCGATTAAAGCCGAGCGCCGCGCCTTCCGCCGGGCGGTACAGGCGCAGCGGTATGACGCCGTCATCGACGCCCAGGGGCTGGTAAAGAGCGCGGCGCTGGTTACCCGGCTGGCCCACGGCGTGAAGCACGGCATGGACTGGCAGACCGCGCGCGAGCCGCTGGCGAGCCTGTTTTATAATCGCCGCCACCATATCGCTAAGCAGCAGCACGCGGTTGAGCGCACCCGGGAGCTGTTTGCCAGAAGCCTCGGCTATGCGAAACCGGCAACCCAAGGCGACTATGCCATCGCGCAGCATTTCCTCAGTCATCTCAATGCAGATGCCGGGCAGTACGCGGTGTTCCTCCACGCCACCACCCGCGACGACAAGCACTGGACGGAGGCGGGCTGGCGCGAACTGATTGCCCTGCTGGGCGATTCGGAGATAACGATTAAGCTGCCCTGGGGCGCGCCGCACGAAGAGGCGCGCGCTAAGAGGCTGGCGGAGGGGTTTGATTACGTCGAGGTGCTGCCGAAGATGAGCCTGGAGGGCGTGGCGAGGGAGCTTGCCGGGGCGAAGTTCGTGGTGTCGGTGGATACCGGGCTGAGCCATCTGACCGCCGCGCTGGACCGCCCGAACGTCACGCTCTACGGGCCGACGGATCCGGGACTGATTGGCGGGTACGGGAAGAATCAGGTGGTGTGCCGGGCGCCGGGGGGGGATCTTAATAACCTGACGGCGCAGGCGGTATTTGACCTGCTGGAACGCTAAAGAAAAAAAGCCACTGTGAAGTGGCTTTTTTAATCGACGAGCAGCGGACTATGCGCTTTTCACCGCGCCTTTTTCTGCGCTGAATTTCAGAATCAGCGCGATACCTATCAGCAGCGCCGCATTCTTCAGGCTCACGGTTTCAAACAGGCCGCGGACGACAAAATCCCCTAACAGAATAATCAAGATAGTCAGCCACGCCTGCTTCACGATGCCGTCGGAAGATTTTCTGTAGCCCTTAAGCGCGGTTTGCGCGAGAGAGATAAGCAGATACCAGAGCGCAGCAACCCCGGCAATGCCGGCGGAATACCAGATATCCAGGGTGATATTATGCGGCCCAATGGGCTCTCTAAAAAACCAGTTGGGATGCGTATCCAAATTGCTGGCGTAGCCGCGCAGGTAGATATCATCGCCAAAGCCGTGGCCTTTTATTGGATTTTGCATGACCTGATCAAACGCCGCGCCCTGGGTGCCGTTACCAAATCGGTGGCTGCTGTCCGTCTGCTGCAACTTATGCGCCAGCAGCAGCTTATGCGAAGGGAAATAGACCTGGCTGACCGCATAATAGCTCAGGGCGCCGACGGCGGTTATCGCCACCACAAACAGCGTCAGGCGCCACTCTCTTTTCACAATAACCCAGACGACGGCGGGCACTAAAATCGCCAGCCAGGTTCCGCGCTGCAGCGTGCCGAGGATCATAAAACCGGTCAGGAAAAATAGTGCAACAAAAATAGCCTTATTTAACCTGCCGGGTGCCAGCCATAAATTAAGTAACGCCAGCGACATGAAAATAAAGGCGTCAGAACGATAGCGGTGTTCATACTCGGTAAACGGCAGGATACCGTTATGATACTCCGTAATATACTGCTTAATATCTATCACGGCGATTGGCAGTATCGCCACAATCAGCGAGAAGATAAATAACCGGGCTATTCGCTCCTGGCTCTCGCGGTGAAGAATAATTGGAATGACTACTGAGACAAGCACCAGTTGCTCAAAAATGCTGTTCGCTGCTTTTTTAATACTGTAGTGCGTATCCGGTGAGATAAATATTGAATAGATCGTCACCAGCGTTATAACAGCAAGCGCTAAACTTAGATTATTTTTAAAGATAGCCAATAGCTTTTTATTATATTTGCAGATATAGACTAATGCAGTGATGTACATCAACCCGGCTGCCAGATGTTTATAACGTGTAACGCCATCAAGAAAATATAAAATAAAATAGAGTGCGACAATACCTCTGTTCCACAGCGACAACCAACCGTACGCTTCACTTCCCGACAGGCTGGCGCCAGGTGCAGCACTTCTGCTCATACTTACCTCAAAATTTATATTAACCGCAATTTATTAAAGTCACGCCTATTAACGGAATTTTTTAAACTTCCGCCGTTGTTATAAACGGAATAATGTCATACGATACAGCCGTGTCGTCAGATAAATTGTAAATATTAATATCGCTGACCTTTTCTCGCATAAATCTAAAAAAAGGCAGTATTTTCAATAAATCACGACTCAACTCTGAAGGCAGCGCATCGTTACCTTCATGATAGAACCGCGTACAACCGCCCGTTAAATCGAGCCCTGAGCAGATGATCCGCGAATATTTTAATGAATAGGCGATCTGGATTGCCGCAAAGGCCACGGTGTGGCATGAGCAATAGCCAAGGGTGATATCCTTGCAGAACCCAACCAGCCGCCCCTTTCTGGAGAAGGGCACCGACATCAGCAGATCCTTGTGCCTGGCACCAAGTAGCGTAAACTTAAGCTTCTTCATGACCCCGCCCTTTTCTCGCTTATAAAAAGAGCGCATCACATAGCAATGATTTAAAATATAATGCTGATCCTCTACAGAGGCTTTCTCATAAACATCATTGTTGACGATGGTGAAGCGACTACTTTTGCTGAACCGGTAGAAGTCATCGCGGCGGCTTTTCAAAAAGCGAACATCTGTCAGCACGTACATATAAGGCTGAATATTATTCGCCAGTAAATACGCGGCGGAGCCATTGACTGCAATAACGTCGCTTTGGCGCAAGATAGCTAAAGGCGTGTTTTTCGACGTTGGGCCGGATAGAAAAATAATAGCGTCGGGCGAGGTTTTATTGGCAATGAGATGACTAACATCATTTTCGCTAATGTAGGTAACAGTATTCATTTTAAATTCGCTTAAATTTACGGAGCTGGGCAATACTTTTGCCAACCGATTTAATCGCTACTGAACTCGTCTTATCATTACCTTGCATCACTATTTTTTGCCCTTGATCCGCTTAAGGAACTTACGCCAGCGGGTTTTATATATCACCGAATAGTAGCCAAAATCTTTGATCTCGTTGGGGATCCCCAAATGCCGCTCCATCGCCATTCGGTCTCGCGCCTTGCGGTCTGCGGTACTGCTTTTACCCGACAGGTCGATGATGCGCACGCCCTCTTTGCTGACGATGAAGTTGCCGCGGTGGGGATCGCCGGAAAGCATATTGAGCGCGTGAAGTTTTTCCATCGATGACTTGATCTCAGCCCGCACGTCATCAGGGACGACATCCATATCATTCAACTCAACGCCTTCAATGTACTCAATCAGCATAATGAACACGCTGGCGTAATTAAAGATCTTACGCTCGGCGAGGAAGTAGAAATCATTGGGGAACATCAGCCCGGCGCTGCGCACGCGATCGGTTTCGACTATCAGGTTTTTATAGTAATCGCCTTTGACAAAGGATTTAAAGAACCGCTCATTGCGCTTGGTTTTGGGTGCAAACACCTTAAAAACATAGCGCCCGTACTTGGTCTCAATCAATGACACCTTGGTATCATCAATGTTACGCAATACTTTGATAGTTTTGAAGTTATAGGCGAGAACCTGATCAAAAATCTCTTTATACTTTTTGTCGTTATCTTTGTAGTAGAACGAAAAACCGCGGTACCGTGTACTTGTAATCATAATATCAGTTTGCTTTTTGAGTTTATCTATCACCAGAGACGCCTGCAGGGCGAACGCTCGCGAAACCTATTTCACTATTTTCAGATAAAAGTAATAGAGATAATTAAGCACGCCGGCCAGCGGCCTGCGCTGTTTAAAGTTATGTTTGGCGCAGTAGCGGGCATAGTTGGAATTGCCCGGCTTCATCAGCGGCACCGCCTGCCAGGGCGAGGCCGCTTTCGCCGCCATAAAAGGCTGCGCGCTGGGATAACAGGCCCAGGCGTGCCACGGCTTGGTAGGACCAACGTAATGGATCAGCACCGTTTCTGTGGTGATGGGGCTAACGAAGCGCGGCTTCAGCTCATAGTTAAGACTGAACTGAGTATTGTACTTCCCGTCCAGGAACCGGACCTTGCCCAACAGGATCATATTGAGGATATCCTGATCCATATAGCTCAGGCGGCGAGTGATGGCGCTATCTGAGAGCATCTCCATCGCTTTACCCGAGACGTGCTCTGACTGCCAACGGCGGATATCGATCAGCAGTACGCCGGAGTTAAAGTAGCCCTGCGCCAGCGCCGGGCAGTCCAGGCTGTCGGCGCGAATAGCCCACCATGCCGCATCGCGCTCGGCGACGGCACCCGCGACGCAGTCCATAAGATCGGCCTCCGCCAGGCCGCGAATATCGCCCTTGCAGACGATATCGGCGTCCAGATAGAGGATCTTCTCCTGCCGGCCGATAAAGTAATCGCCGATGACAAAGCGGAAATACATCGCCACCGACCAATTTTTAGTGGTCGGAAACGCCTTCAGCCGCTCGCAGTTGACGATATGGATCTCAACGGTCGTCTGATAGCGATCCGCCAGTTCGGCAAACCGCCGCGCGTCTGCATCAGAGATGGCGTCAATGAAAACGTGAAAGACGAACGCCATCGCGGGATTGTGCTGCAGAATCGAGGTGATAGACACGCCGCAGCCAAACAAAAAGTTCTGGTCAATGCCCCACGCGACGTGCAGCGGTGTCTCCGCCGACGAGGGCTGTCCGCCGTAAACGCGGGTGCTTTTTATCATCTCATCAGCGGGCAGATACTGATAACTCATGGCAGATCTCCGGGCTTACAGCGATTTTCGTATCGTGCGTTCTTTGATTTTTGCGGCTCTCTGCGCCGCCTGCGCCAGCAGAGGACGCTCCCGGGCAATCGCCTCCCTCAGCGGCATAGCGAAGTAAACTTTCATAAACCGCCAGATATCCCGCCGGGTCAGCCCGATATTCAGAGAAGAAAAGTAGAGTCCAATCAAGTCTTTATCGCGCCAGCGGCGCGGAACCTTCGCGCGGATCTGCGCCCGGTGCAGGTCGATCACCGAGATCTTCAGATCTTCTTCGCGGCCGCTGAACGGCAGGTGCAGCAGGAAGTGGCAGATGTAGCAGTCGCGGTGGTTAATGCCGCCGGCGTGCATCCTGCGCACCATCCCGGCAACCCGGCGGATAATCATCCGCTTAACGCGCACGTCCGGCGGATTGGTCGCCCAGTCCGCGCAGTAGTCTTCCAGGCTCACGGTCGGCGTCAGATCTTCGGTAATGATAAAAGAGGTCCGGGTCAGCGGATTGAGGCCTTTCGCACCAAAGCCGACGCCGCGCATAGTATCAACGCCCAGATCCCGCAGCTGGTGAATAGCGTGCCACTCGCGGTCGGCGCCCAGCACCGGCGTGCGCAGCGACAGCAGGTTTTTGGCTATCTCTTTTGCCGTAGTGCCTTTGTGCCACTTGAGAAAGTAACTTTTTCCCGCCGCCTCAAAGCGCAGGGTGCGCCGCGTCTCCAGCTCTCTGAAGACCTCGCCGTCCAGCTTTTTCACCTCTTCGAAGGCGTCTTTGCCGCGCCACAGGGTGGCAAAAGGCTCTTTGAGCTCAACCATCAACATCACCTGTTATGAGATCCGCCGCTCGTTCCGGCAGACTGTATAAATCCTGCGTATCCGCATAGTAGCGGGCGTTCTCCGCCCAGGCTTCGCGCAGCGCCGGCTGGGTTAGCGCCCTGCGCAATACCTCATTCAGCGCTTCCTGGCGGAAGGGTTCGGCAATCACCTCGCCGCAGTTAGCGTCGGCGATGTAGTGCGCGTAGCCGCACACCGCCGTGGTCAGCACCGGCAGACCCGCGGTAACCGCCTCCAGCAGCACGATGCCCGCCGCTTCCTGATAGGCGGGGTGCAGCAGCAGGTCGGCTGCGGCCATCAGCTCGGCCACGTCGTCGCGGCCGGCGAAGAACTGCACGTTGCCTTTAACGCCCAGCTTCTCCGCCAGCGCGGCAAACTTTTTCGGCCTGTCCTGGCCGACGACGCACAGCAGCGCGTCGCGGCGGACGCTCTCCGGCAGGGCGGCCAGCGCCCGGATGGAGCGGTCGACGCCCTTGCGGGTAAAGTCTGAGCCGACCTGCAGCAGCAGGTGCTGGCGCGGCATGATGCCGTTTTTCTGCCGGTAGATCTCCCGCGCGTCGGGGATCTGCTGGCTGTATTTGCGGTCCGGATAGATGCCGGGCGGCAGAATGTGAAAGCGCTCGGCCTCGGTCTGGTAGTGCTTCTGAAAATCGGCAATCTGCCGGTCGGTCAGCATCAGCAGCTGCGTGGGCAGCCCCCGCGCAAAGGTTGCGCGCTCAAAGGCGGCGAAGTGGCGATAGCGCGGCGTCAGCCGGTAGAAGAAGCCCTTTTCGCGGGCAACCTTCTCGGCGTAGCAGACGTCGGCCGCGTAGTAGACGTCCAGCCCCGGCATCTTATTGAAGCCGACAACCCGATCCGCCGGATGCTCGCCCAGATGCGCCTGCACCCAGGCGTGATACTCCGCGCCGCGCCCGTGGTTAGTGCGGGAGGCGACCGGAACGTCGATGATGTCAAAGTCCCCGGGACGCTCGCCCTCCCACGACCAGGCGTAAACGCGCACGCGGTGGCCGCGGGCGGCAACGGTCCTGGCAATGCGCATAAAATCGCGCTGCAGCCCGCCAAACGGAAAATATTTATAGAGGCAGAAGGCGACGATCATGCTGAGGCTCCCGGATACTCTGCCAGCAGCTTATCAACGGCGGCGATAACGTCGCTGGCCGGGATCGCAGAGAGGTACATTTCGTTGCGATCGCGCTGTTCCCGGGCCGGCATCGGCCGATAGTCCCCGGCCCAGAACTGGATCATTTTCTGCGACCACGGACGCCAGAAGCGGTGGTCGGTGGCGCCAAACAAGCTCACCAGCGGCGTATCTACGGCGGCGGCGATATGCGCCGGGGCCGAGTCGACGCCGATAAACAGCCGGGCGCCAGCAATCAGCGCTCCCAGCTCCGGGAAGGTCAGCTTACCGGCAAGCGCCGTCACCGGTGCCCGGCGGCAGCCGCCGGCAATAGCATTAACGCAGGCCAGATCGTCGGCGCCGGGGCCGGAGGTGAGCACCACCTGCAGGCCGCGCTCGTGCAGGGCGTCAATCACTTCGGAGAATTTTTCGTTGTTCCAGCACTTAAAAATTTGCCGTGCGGTCGGCTGGATCACCACGTAGCGCTGGCCCACGCCCGCGTCATCAAGCAGGCCGCGCACCCGCGCCTGCGCGGCAGCCGGGTAGCTCATGGTGGTGCGCGCCACGAGGGTCTTTGGCCGCAGCGGCGCCAGTACCGAGAGATTGCTCTCTACCACATTGCCACCTTCCAGCGGCGCCAGCAGCGTGAAGCTGTTCTTCCAGAACGCGGACTGGCGGTGCCTGAAGGACTGAGAGAGTTTCACCGGCACATTGAGGAGGCGGACGAGGATCGCGACCATCCACTGATCGGCCAGATTGACGATCAGATCGTATTTGTTTTTCCGCAACACCTTGATCAGATGAAGGAAGTTGGAGACTTTTTCTCCCGCCGACGCTTTCTTATTCTTAATGCCGTAAAGCGTATGGATTTCGGGGTTTTCAGACAAAATAGGCATCGTGTCTTCATAAAGCAGGACATCGACCCTGGCCTCGGGATAATTTTGCTTCAGCGTACTGATCACCGGGGTTGTCAGTAACATATCCCCATGAAAGCGCATTTTTATAACCAAAATTTTTCGAAATGGCTTATCCACAAGCGACTCTTTTGTTGAGATTGTCCGTCAGGAATGCAGCAGAAAAAGCACGCTACCGCCCCGGGCTCAACAGCTACCCGTCCGCGAATACCGCACTTGCTTTAACGCGCTAGTGTAGCACTTCTTTGTATCCAAGCCGACCCGAATAAACTTTAGCCATCATCCTGTGTTTTACACATAAAATCAGCAAGATAATCTTAATAAAGGAAAGCCTCTGCCCGCAGAGCGCAGGCTAACCTCTATCACACAACGACGAAAATCAATGAATCGAATAAAAATACAAAAAAACTGTGGCCCTATGGCAACTTTCAGCCGATTACGCGCTATTTCAGTCAAATCCGGGAAAAGTAATGGCAAAGCCCTGGCTAAATACATAGAATCCCCAGCACATTCCTAAGTCAGTTATCTACATATGCTCGAATTGCTTTACACCGCCCTGCTCTACCTTATTCAGCCGCTGATCTGGATACGGCTTTGGGTACGCGGACGTAAGGCACCGGCCTATCGGAAACGCTGGGGCGAACGCTACGGCTTTTACCGCCATCCTCTGAAGCCCGGCGGCATTATGCTGCACTCGGTGTCGGTCGGCGAAACGCTGGCGGCCATTCCGCTGGTGCGCGCCCTGCGCCACCGCTATCCGGACCTGCCCATTACCGTCACAACCATGACGCCGACCGGTTCGGAGCGCGTCCAGTCCGCCTTCGGCAACGACGTTCAGCACGTTTATCTGCCCTACGATCTACCGGACGCGCTCAACCGCTTCCTTAACCGGGTCGATCCTAAGCTTGTGCTGATCATGGAAACCGAGCTGTGGCCGAACCTGATTGGCAGCCTGCACCAGCGCCATATTCCGCTGGTGATAGCCAACGCCCGCCTCTCCGCGCGTTCGGCCAAAGGCTACGCGAAGCTCGGTAAATTCGTCCGTACCCTGCTTCAGCGCATTACGCTTATCGCCGCCCAGAATGACGAGGACGGCGAGCGCTTCATCGCGCTCGGCGCCAAGCGCAGCCAGGTGAAAGTCACCGGCAGCCTGAAGTTCGATATCTCCGTCACGCCGCAGCTGGCGGCGAAAGCCGTAACCCTGCGCCGCCAGTGGGCGCCGCGCCGCCCGGTGTGGATTGCCACCAGCACCCACGACGGTGAAGAGAGCATTATTCTCGATGCGCACCAAACCCTGCTTAAACAGCATCCCGATCTGCTGCTGATCCTGGTGCCGCGCCACCCTGAGCGCTTCCCGGATGCCGCCGACCTGGTGCGCAAGGCCGGGCTGAGCTTTATCACGCGCTCCTCCGGCGAAGTGCCCTCCTCCGGCACTCAGGTGGTTATCGGCGATACCATGGGTGAGCTGATGCTGCTGTACGGTATTGCCGATCTCGCCTTTGTCGGCGGCTCGCTGGTCGAACGCGGCGGACACAACCCGCTGGAGCCCGCGGCGCACGCCATTCCGGTGCTGATGGGGCCGCACACGTTTAACTTCAAAGATATTTGCACGCGCCTGAGCCAGGCGAGCGGGCTTATCACCGTTACCGATGCCCCGTCGCTGGTAAAAGAGGTAGACTCGCTGCTCACCGACGCGGATTATCGTAGCTTCTATGGACGCCACGCCGTTGAGGTGCTCTATCAGAATCAGGGCGCCCTGCAGCGTCTGCTACAGTTACTGGAACCGTATCTTCCCCCTAAATCACACTAAGGTCTGATATGCAAAAGCGGGCAATTTATCCGGGTACCTTTGATCCGATAACCAACGGGCATCTCGATATCGTGACCCGCTCCTGCGCCATGTTTGACGAAGTGCTGCTGGCGATTGCCGCCAGCCCCGGCAAAAAGCCGATGTTCAGCCTCGACGAGCGCGTCGAACTTGCCCGTCAGGCGACGTCCCACCTGAAAAACGTGAAGGTGATAGGCTTCAGCGATCTGATGGCCAATTTTGCCCGCGACCAGCAGGCTAATATTCTGATCCGCGGCCTGCGCGCGGTGGCGGACTTTGAGTACGAGATGCAGCTGGCGCACATGAACCGTCATCTGCTGCCATCGCTTGAGAGCGTCTTCCTGATGCCGTCGAAGGAGTGGTCGTTTATCTCATCGTCGCTGGTTAAAGAGGTGGCGCGCCACGCGGGCGACGTCAGCCATTTCCTGCCGCCCGCGGTGCACCAGGCGCTGCTGGAGAAGCTGCGCTAGCGCCTACTTCTGACACTGCCGGCAGTAGAAGGTCGCCCGCTGCGCGTGCTTGCTGGCGACAATCGGCGTCCCGCATACCCGGCAGGGTTCACCTTTTCGACCGTAGACCTGCAGCTGCTGAGCAAAGTAGCCCGGCTTACCGTCGCTTTGCAGAAAATCCTTCAGGGTGGTGCCGCCCTGCTCAATCGAGCGCAGCAGCACGGCCTTAATGGCCTGCACCAGCAGCGCCGACTCCTCGGCCGACAGCGATGACGCCAGCCTGTCGGGATGGATCCCGGCGGCAAATAGCGACTCGCTGGCATAGATGTTGCCCACGCCCACCACCAGCTTGTTATCCATCAGCCAGGGCTTAATGGCCGTCTTCTTCTTTGCGCTCTTCTCGCGCAGGTACTCCGCATTAAAGGCATCGCTCAGCGGCTCCGGGCCGAGGTGCGCCAGGACGTTGTTCCCCTCCAGCTCACGGGTCCACAGCCAGGCGCCAAAGCGCCTAGGATCGGTGTAGCGCAGCACCTTACCGTTGCTCATCACCAGGTCGACGTGGTCGTGCTTCTCCGGGGGAAGCTCTTCGGTCAGAATGCGCAGGCTGCCCGACATGCCGAGATGAATGATTATCCAGCCGTCCGGCAGCTCCAGCAGCAGGTACTTGGCGCGCCGCTGCACGCTGAGCACCGGCTTGTCGCTGAGGCTGTGAATTTCGGCCGATACCGGCCAGCGCAGGCGCCCGTTGCGCACAACGGCGTGAAGGATAGTCTCGCCAACCAGGTGCGGCTCAATGCCGCGGCGGCTGGTTTCAACTTCAGGTAATTCAGGCATATCGACTCCGGCTGCAGACAGATATCGTTATTATGGGGACGGCCAGAAAACAAAAAACCCCGCCGAAGCGAGGTTTTTTGCGCAAGAAAACTAAAATTATTTGATTTTAGCTTCTTTGTACAGCACGTGCTGACGGACAACTGGATCGAACTTTTTCAGTTCCAGTTTTTCCGGCTTAGTACGCTTGTTCTTCGTGGTGGTGTAGAAGTGACCAGTACCAGCAGAAGAAACCAGCTTGATTTTCTCACGAATACCTTTAGCCATGACTTTTTCCTCTTAAGTACTTAGTACTTTTCGCCACGGGCACGCATGTCGGTCAGGACCGCATCAATGCCTTTCTTATCGATAACACGCATACCTTTAGCAGATACGCGCAGGGTGACAAAACGCTTCTCGCTCTCAACCCAGAAACGGTGAGAGTGCAGGTTCGGCAGGAAACGGCGTTTGGTCGCGTTCAGTGCGTGGGAACGGTTATTACCGGTCACCGGACGCTTGCCAGTTACTTGGCAGACTCGGGACATGTCTATTCTCCAAAAATCAAATTAGCTCGAGCTTCGTATAGGGTATTGGCGCCTCGTCAGGCTGCTACAGCCTGGTTTGACGGTTCTTAGTGAACTCGTACAGCCAGGCCCAATTGCCAAACCCGAGATTCTCAAAGGTGGCGTAGTATACGCTGCCTGAGCGGTCCGCTCAAGTCCCGAACAGACAAAGATCCCGATGGATCGCTCAGAACCTGTCCCGTCAGGGGTTAAATCCAGCCGCGCTCGGCGAAGGAGACTATCTCACCCTGGCCAATCACCAGGTGGTCGAGCACTTTTATCTCCATGAAGTCGCAGCTTTTTATCACTTTTTCGGTGACCAGGCGATCGGCTTTACTGGGTTCGGCACTCCCCGATGGATGATTGTGCGCAAGGATCAGCGCCGCCGCATTGACTTTTATCGCTTCGCGCACGATTTCCCGGGGATGCACCTCGACGTAGCTCAGCGTGCCGGCAAACATCCGGCTGTGCCTGATGACCCGATTCTGGCTATCGAGAAAAATAACGATAAAGATCTCCCGCTCTTCGTCGCAAAACTGGCTGTGCAGAAAATCCCGGGTGGCGTCCGGGGTGCGAATCGGGTCCTTCTCCAGTAGCTGCAGGCTAAAAGAGCGGCGCGCCAGCTCGGTGATGCCCTTCAGTTGGGCATATTTCGCGATGCCGATGCCTTCAACGCCTTTTAGCTCCTCCTCCGGCGCCTGCAGCAGCCCCCGCAGAGAGCCGAAGCGCTGCAGCAGCCGCTCGGCAAAGGTGAGTAAATCCATACCGCGCGTACCGGTGCGCAAAAACAGCGCCAGCAGTTCGGCGTCCGACAGCGCGCCGATGCCGTGGTGCTGCATTTTTTCCCGCGGCAACATCCGTTGTGCAGTCTCCATATTCCGCTCCTCTTCCGCCGCCCATTGTGCGCTACGGGCGTGGACGAGGCGACTGTGCGATACCGTCCCTGCGCAGAGGCTCGCAAAGTGAATTGCGCATTGCAGCACGACAGCAGGGCTAATGTGATAAAATGGGCACATTCTGATGTACTCCACGGGAAAGAATCATGATCAGTCTGGCGGGTAAAAAAATCGTCCTCGGCGTCAGCGGCGGCATTGCCGCCTACAAAACGCCGGAACTGGTGCGTCGCCTGCGCGAACGCGGCGCCGAGGTGCGCGTCGCCATGACCGAGGCGGCAAAAGCCTTTATCACGCCCCTCAGCCTGCAGGCCGTCTCCGGCTATCCGGTTTCGGATAGCCTGCTCGACCCGGCCGCCGAAGCGGCGATGGGCCACATTGAGCTCGGCAAGTGGGCGGATCTGGTGATCCTCGCCCCCGCCACCGCCGACCTTATCGCCCGCGTCGCCGCGGGTATGGCTAACGATCTGGTCTCCACCATCTGCCTCGCCACGCCATCGCCCATCGCCATTGTGCCCGCCATGAATCAGCAGATGTACCGCGCGGCGGCCACTCAGCATAACCTTGCCACCCTCGCCGGGCGCGGCATCGAGCTGTGGGGCCCCGACAGCGGCAGCCAGGCCTGCGGCGATATCGGCCCGGGGCGCATGCTCGATCCGCTCACCATCGTGGAGATGGCGGCAGGCCACTTTTCGCCTGTCAAAGACCTGCAACATCTCAGTATCATGATTACTGCGGGCCCGACCCGGGAGCCGCTCGATCCGGTGCGCTACATCACCAATCACAGCTCCGGTAAAATGGGCTTTGCCATTGCCGCCGCCGCCGCACAGCGCGGGGCAAAGGTGACGCTGGTCAGCGGCCCGGTCAGCCTGCCCACGCCGCCCTTCGTCCAGCGTATTGACGTCACCACCGCTCTGGAAATGGAGGCCGCCGTCCAGGCCCACGCCCGGCAGCAGCACATTTTTATCGGCTGCGCCGCCGTCGCCGACTACCGCGCCGCGGCCATTGCTGATGAAAAAATCAAAAAGCAAGGCGATGAATTAACGCTGAAAATGGTAAAAAATCCGGATATCGTTGCCGGCGTTGCCGCACTAAAAGCGCAGCGCCCCTATGTCGTAGGGTTTGCCGCAGAAACAAATAATGTGGAAGAATATGCCCGGCAAAAACGAGCCCGCAAAAACCTTGATCTGATTTGCGCTAACGACGTATCGCAGCAAAATCAGGGCTTTAACAGTGACAGCAATGCACTGCATCTTTTCTGGCAGGAGGGAGATAAAGTCCTACCGCTTACGCAGAAGGCGCTCCTTGGCCAACAACTACTGAACGAGATCGTTACCCGTTATGATGAAAAAAATCGACGTTAAGATTCTGGACCCGCGCGTGGGTGAGCAGTTCCCGCTGCCGACCTATGCCACCTCCGGCTCTGCCGGACTTGACCTGCGAGCGTGTCTTGATGACGCCGTTGAGCTGGCCCCGGGCGCAACCACGCTGCTGCCGACCGGACTGGCTATTCATATCGCTGACGCGTCGCTTGCGGCAGTCATCCTGCCGCGCTCGGGCCTGGGCCACAAGCACGGCGTCGTGCTGGGTAACCTTGTGGGCCTGATTGATTCCGACTACCAGGGCCAGCTGATGGTTTCCGTCTGGAACCGCGGCCAGCAGAGTTTCACCATCGAACCGGGCGAGCGCATCGCGCAGATGGTCTTCGTCCCGGTGGTGCAGGCGGAATTTAATCTGGTAGAAGAGTTTGACGCCACCGACCGTGGCGAAGGCGGCTTCGGCCATTCAGGGCGTAAATAACTCGCCCTGCTGAGTACCCCACTGCGTAATAAGTAAAAACGCATCGCAACACGGCAGTTGCGGTCGCAGTGCGGGTGCCCGTCTGATGCGCGTTTATTTCAGGGGTATTTTAAAACATGGCAGAAAAACAAACTGCGAAACGGAATCGTCGCGAAGAAATACTTCAATCTCTGGCACTGATGCTTGAATCCAGCGATGGCAGCCAACGCATCACCACCGCCAAGCTGGCGGCGTCGGTAGGCGTTTCCGAAGCGGCGCTGTATCGTCATTTTCCCAGTAAAACCAGGATGTTCGACAGCCTGATCGAGTTTATCGAAGATAGCCTGATCACCCGCATCAACCTGATTTTAAAGGATGAAAAGGACACTGTTGCCCGCCTGCGGCTCATTGTGCAGCTGATCCTCGGCTTCGGTGAACGCAATCCCGGCCTGACCCGCATTCTCACCGGCCACGCGCTGATGTTTGAGCAGGACAGGCTGCAGGGGCGCATCAACCAGCTGTTCGAGCGCATTGAGGCCCAGCTGCGCCAGGTGCTGCGCGAGAAGAAGATGCGCGAAGGCGAGGGCTACAGCACCGACGAAAATCTGCTGGCAAGCCAGCTGCTGGCCTTCTGCGAGGGCATGCTGTCGCGCTTCGTGCGCAGCGAGTTCAGGTACAGCCCGACGGCTGACTTTGAGATCCGCTGGCCGCTGGTCGCCGCGCAGCTGCAGTAAGAAAAACCGGGCGTCCGCCCGGTTTCGTTTTTATACGCCAAACGCTTCGCGATAGGCCCGCACCGCCGCCAGGTGGTCGGCCATCTCCGGCTTCTCTTCCAGGTAAGCAATCAGGTCCTTGAGGGTGATGATAGAGATCACCTTACAGCCGTAGTCGCGCTCCACTTCCTGAATGGCGGAGATCTCGCCCCGGCCGCGCTCCTGGCGGTCCAGAGAGATAAGCACGCCCGCCAGCGTCGCGCCGTGGGCCTGGATAATCTCCATCGACTCGCGGATGGCCGTACCGGCGGTGATCACGTCATCCACCAGCATAATGCGGCCCTCCAGCGGGCTGCCGACCAGGCTGCCGCCCTCGCCGTGGTCCTTCGCCTCTTTGCGGTTAAAGCAATAGGGCACGTCGCGCTCGTGGTGCTCGGCCAGCGCCACGGCGGTGGTGGTGGCAATCGGGATACCCTTGTAGGCCGGCCCGAACAGCAGGTCGAAGTCGATGGCGGAATCCACCAGCGCTTCGGCGTAGAAGCGGCCCAACAGTGCCAGATCGCGCCCGGTATTAAACAGCCCGGCGTTAAAGAAATAGGGGCTCTTACGCCCGGATTTCAGCGTAAATTCGCCAAACTTCAGTACCTGCTTGTTAAGCGCAAATTCAATAAACTGGCGCTGATACGGTTTCATGGACTCGCTCCTCTCTACACTCTCTGGACAAAAAAAAGGGCGACCGCGTCGCCCTTAATATCAATTTTCTAACGCCGCCTTCTGCGTCGCAATAATGGATTCGATGCCCCCCCGGGCCAGCGCCAGCAGCTCCAGCAGCTCTTCGTGGGTAAACGGCTCGCCCTCGGCGGTACCCTGCACCTCGATGATGCGCCCGTCTTCGGTCATCACCACGTTCATATCGGTCTCTGCGGCAGAATCTTCCACATACTCCAGATCGCAGACCGCCTGGTTGCCGACGATGCCCACGGATACCGCCGCCACCATGCCCTTCATCGGGTTGGTCTTCAGCTTGCCGTTAGCGATCAGCTTATTGATGGCGTCGGCCAGCGCCACGCAGGCGCCGGTGATGGAGGCGGTACGGGTGCCGCCGTCGGCCTGGATAACGTCGCAGTCGAGTGTGATGGTGAACTCGCCAAGCTTTTTCAGATCGACGGCGGCGCGCAGGGCGCGGGCGATCAGGCGCTGGATTTCCATAGTGCGGCCGCCCTGCTTGCCTTTCGCGGCTTCGCGGGCGTTGCGGGTGTGGGTGGCGCGCGGCAGCATGCCGTACTCGGCGGTGATCCAGCCCTGGCCCTGGCCTTTCAGAAAGCGCGGCACGCCTTCGTCGATGGAGGCGGTGCACAGGACTTTGGTGTCGCCAAATTCGACCAGCACGGAGCCTTCTGCGTGTTTAGTGTAGTTACGGGTCAGGGTAACGGGACGCACCTGCTGTGCGCTACGGCCTGCTGGACGCATAGGAAATTCTCCGGCTTCAAACGAATGTGGCTGCGCATTATACACAAAATCATTCGAGTTGCATCGCGGCGGCAACCGAGCGAGTCCCCGGGAGCTTACTCAAGTAAGTGACCGGGGTAAGTAAGGGCAGCCAACAAAGAGGCAACTTGAAGGATGACGTGTATATACGGATAAAGGGCGCTTATTCCTATCCTGTGATAGCCCCGGCGGCTATAATCCTCCCACTCTCCTTTAAAAACAGGAACGTCTATGATCCGCAGTATGACCGCCTACGCCCGCCGCGAAATCAAGGGCACATGGGGCAGCGCCGCCTGGGAGCTGCGCTCGGTAAACCAGCGCTATCTTGAAACCTATTTCCGCATGCCGGAGCAGTTCCGCAGCCTGGAGCCGGTAGTGCGCGAGCGCCTGCGCACCCGCCTGACCCGCGGCAAGGTGGAGTGCACCCTGCGCTTCGAACAGGACCCCAGCGCCCAGGGCGAGCTTATCCTCAACGAGAAGCTGGCAAAGCAGCTGGTCAACGCCGCCAACTGGGTCAAGATGCAGAGCGACGAAGGTGAAATCAATCCGGTCGATATTCTGCGCTGGCCGGGGGTCATGGCCGCTCAGGAGCAGGATCTGGACGCCATCACCGCCGAAATCCTCACCGCGCTGGACGGCGCGCTGGACGACTTCATCGTCGCCCGCGAAACCGAAGGCCAGGCCCTGAAGGCGCTTATCGAACAGCGCCTCGACGGCGTCAGCGCCGAAGTCGCCAAAGTGCGCGCGCATATGCCTGAGATCCTGCAGTGGCAGCGCGAGCGCCTGGTGGCTAAGCTGGAAGAGGCCCAGGTGCAGCTGGAGAATAACCGCCTGGAGCAGGAGCTGGTGATGATGGCCCAGCGCATCGACGTCGCCGAAGAGCTGGACAGGCTGGAGGCCCACGTCAAAGAGACCTGGAACATCCTCAAGAAGAAGGAGGCCGTCGGCCGCCGCCTCGACTTTATGATGCAGGAGTTCAACCGCGAATCGAACACCCTGGCGTCGAAGTCGATCAATACTGAGGTGACGACCTCGGCGATTGAGCTGAAGGTGCTGATTGAGCAGATGCGGGAACAGATTCAGAATATCGAGTAAATTCCACAACAGACCAATAATATTCATAAGCCCATTATATATATGGGCTTTTTAATGCTCACTTCACACCAATACTGGGCATGATTATTCAATGAAATCTACGGATTTTCGTAAACTGGATTATTAATGTATAACCATGAAAGCTTCATATTACATCAACACTCATCTTCTCTCCTCTCAATAATCCGGGAAAACTCGACAGGCTTACCATTGATGTAAAAAATAATTCAGAAATGTTTTCGCCGCGCATGAATACGCCGCGATACCAATAAGGTATTGCATCAGCATAAACTATTATGGCTATATTGAATGCGTTATGGATGGCAACCGTTATGAGCATTACCTTGCTCTGACATGCCCGTCGTTAGGCCCGAATCATCTCCGGAGACTTCTTATGGCGATTAATCCTGCTGCAACTTCCCGTTTATCCCCTGATGTTAAAAAAATGCTGGCCCTGATGGCAGACAAGACTATTCCTCCTCTGGAAACATTGACCATTCCAGAAATGCGTAAAGCATACAAGCAGATAGGGAGCATGCTGGGAGGAGAACCATTAGCTGTCCACGCCGTAACAGCATTAAAGGTGACGGAAGGTCCCCACGCGATTCCTTTACGTCTCTATCAGCCCGATCCTCCAGGAGATGAAGCGCTGCCGGTAACCGTTTATCTGCACGGCGGCGGCTGGAGTGTGGGAGATCTGGATAGTCATGACAGAGTCTGTCGCAGATTTGCACGTACAACAGGTTATCCTGTTCTGGCCGTTGATTACCGCCTCGCGCCTGAACATCCGGCCCCAGCCGGGCCTGACGATGTGGTTTCCGCGATCCGATGGCTGGCAGCCCACGCAGATGAACTGGGACTTGATGCCTCCCGGATAGCGGTGGCGGGCGACAGTGCGGGAGGCAGCCTGGCCGCAGTCGCCTGCCAGCAGTTACGGGCCGGGGAAGTGACATTGCGTGCGCAAGTTTTATTTTACCCCTCTACCGACCTGTCGCCGTCGGGAGACGCCTTCCCCTCCCGGGAGCAAAACGGCACGGTACCCCCGCTCACGCTGTCGCTGATGAAAGCAATGTCAGAGCCTTTCGTTGTCGGTTTTGACCGTCGAAATCCGAAGGTTTCCCCTTTGCTGGCGACGGATTTTACAGGGCTCCCCCCGGCGCTGATTTTCACCGGCGAATGTGACGTGTTACGTGATGATGGGCGTGCTTATCGCGATGCGCTGCAACAGGCCGGCGTTGCTGTGGAATATATCGAATACCCCGGCATGGTACATGGTTTTATCGAAATGGCTGGCGTACTGCCCGTTACGGATGCCGCAATACAGAGAGCCGGGGCGTTTCTGACGGAAAATTTCCATCGCTAGCCGACCTTTTTCAGTGAAACGTATTGGCGCCGCTGGCCCTGTTTGTCAGCTGCTCGCCCGGTGGTTTTTGTTATCCTCGTCCCCGCAGGAGGACGCGTGGTCTGGCAGCGGTATAAGGTGCCGCTATTTATATTGCCAGGGGGGATAACCGAGAATTTACATGTCCATACCGGATACTGTCAGAGATAACAAAGTGTTAACTCGTTGTAAAATATTAACATTACGCGCATTCCAGGCGCATTGTAACCACCGACTACCCTCTCATCAGGTAGGGGATTCATGGTCATTATGTGACAAACATCACATGCCAGATCAAAATTTGACCGGGCGTTCAATTTCGTAATGAAACTCGTTACCCGGAGGATTATTGTAGGCTCAAGGGTTCAGAACGGATGGGCAAGAAGAGAGGTCGAATCCCGATAAAATAAAAGTCGCGCAACGTAATCATAAAAATGCTAATTAAAAATGCATTGGCCGATTTTTTCCGATGGGTGGATGAACGACACCTCTTAATAATCTCATGAGTCAAAGGACCGTTGTATAACTATTTTCAGGCAAAGGTGGGGATTCTTAACGCCTTCACTGTATTTATTACAACTGCGCCTTTTAATGACAGCGCCAGGATGGATAAACTATAAAGCCAAACCTGAACGATATATTCTATGGTATTACCGGAGGGTTATGATTATGTTCTGATTCCGCTCCCGGCCAGATATTTTTCTGACATGTCAGCGATGATAGATACTTCATTAAGTAAAATACCTATCTCCGTAATGAGATAGGAATTGTTGGCGATAAAAATAGCCGGAGTTAAAAAATGAAAAACAACAGGATTGTGAGTCAAAAGAGTATTAATGAGTTAACCTACTTAAAACCACGGTATGTCCCGGACAAATTAATCTCGGCAATCGTCTTTATAGCATTACTTATTGCGATTTACTGTGGTTTTATATCGAATCAGCTCCCAGATTTCTCTGCTTATACAACGACACTTTTGTTACTTATCTCTTTAGTTATTTGCACAACCGTCATGCCACGCAACTTTTCTGTCGGCTTCCTGACGTCATTATTACCCTTCGCGATCGCCTGGCGAGTAGGCGCAATGAACGACGTAAAACCAATTATGGTCATATGCTCCATTGGAATGTTTTTCTTTGCCATTCAATTTTTCGACTGTATGCGAAATGACCAGAATCATTATAAGAAAGATGGCTGGCTTGGGGATATGCAGTGGCAGATGACCTTTGTACGTATCTACTTCGCATATAACGAAGTCGGTCACTGTACTGAAAAGCTATTTGCAGGCAACGACTCTTTCCAGCACCTCGAACAAGTATTCTACCGGTATGGACTGCACACCAACACCGGCAGCTATGTGATTTTTGCCGGGCTCTGCGAACTGGCGCTGGCAATTGGTCTTGGTTTCGGTTTCCTGACTCGCCTCGCGGGTCTGGGCGGGTTTTTATATATTCTGAGCGTCAATCAGTATGGTGGACATTTCTTTAATGGTTATACCTGGAATATCCGGGCATCGGGTGGCCTGAGCAACGGCGGCTGGGAATACATTCTGCTGTTGCTGGTCTTTTTTGGCAGTTTCGTTATTTCCGGCGCAGGTAAGTTCTCCGTCGATCGCTGGCTTATCGACCGCCACCTGATGCCTTCATTTCTCATACCATGCTGCCTCAGCAAAGCGGGTAGAGAGGCATTAGAACGAAATAATTGATGTCCGCTCCCCGCCTGCCTGCGGACGGGGATGTAACCCGACGACCACTCTCCCTCGCCCGCCCTGCTCACCCGGGGTTACATCAATGGCACGACGCCCACCGCATTTTTAATCCGATGACGTTTCTCAACCGCCGCGGCATCAGGACCCGTTGCGCCGATTTAAGGCGAGAAAATCGTTGACCCGTTAGCGCGGCACCTGATGGAACAGACGACCCGACAGGATAAACATTGGCCTATCTGGATATGCTGTTTTTGCCCGCGCCTTTGGCACGGTACAGCGCCTTATCGGCCCGCTCAAGAAAATCAATTTGCGTTTCGTTTTCGCGAAACTGAACAACGCCAAAGCTCAGGGTCAGCTTTATTTGCTGCTCATCGGGTTGCCGTATTTGATTGACGTTCCTCTGAATCAGACAGGCAACCTGTTCCGCCTCTTCATGCGCGGTCTCCGGCAACACCAGCACAAACTCATCTCCGCCCCATCGGGCGACAACGTCCTTTTCACGCAGGCTGCTGCGAATGCAGTCTGCGATTTTTATCAGCGTGGTATCGCCGAAGAGATGGCCATGCTTATCATTGATCTCCTTGAAATCATCGACATCCAGCACGATCGCTGAGAGCGGCTGGCGAAAGAGACGCGCCCTTTCGCACTGTTCGGAAAGGGCTCTTTCAAGCCCGTAACGGTTTGCGGCCAGCGTCAGCGGATCGCGTTCCAGCAATATTTTGTATTCTTTCAGCCGATGCTGCAGCTGCTGATTGAGAACCAATAACTCAGCGGTACGCTCTGCGATAATAGTTTCAAGGGATTTATTTTTCTGCTGTAAATTTAGGATAAGACGTTTTGCCGCATCAATATTTTTATGGACACCCAGCATTCGGGCGACAGAGCCATCCGGATTGCGGGCAATGATTCGAGCGCGGTCTTCAATCCACAGGTACGTTCCATTCCGGCACTGGCACCGATATTCAATTTGATATTGCTCGTCCTGGGTTATGCAGCGCCTGAAGTGTTCCATAACGCGCGGGTAATCATCAGGATGGATAATGTTCTCCCATGTTCCCACCGTCCCGGAAAGGGAATCACGGGGATAACCCAGCATGCTGTACCAGCCTGGATTACGATAGACTGCGCCCGTATTTGCATTCCAGTCCCAGATACCATCGCTAATGAGTTCGAGTAGAGTGTGCAGATTTTGCTCACTGAACCCCAAAATCGCTGAATTAACATGCTGTTTCATCGCTGTTTTATTTCCATCCCGTGAACCGGGTTGCCAAAAACAACCTGCCTGATAAGGCCGGGAACGGCCCCATCAATAACCTTGCTATCAACATGGCAATATAATCGTAAACAGAGAGGAGTGCGCAATTATATCGTAAAATATGCCGTTATTGTTGTCCGCCCCCGCAACTCTCTCATTCACTGCCGATGTGCCTGCTGCAGCGAGCCTGAGGGGAGCGGCAAATAAGCCCCCCCTCTTCCCGCGTGAAAACATGGCCGCTTTTCCGGTAACCCGCCATTGACCTTAAACCCAACTTCAAACCGATATCTCCCCATGGCTGGTCGCGCCAGCCAGAGGCGGGACAGGCACGATATGGATCGCTACGCCGGCGATATTGCCACCGTGATTGAGTATCCTGCATCCAGCGCGCGATAGAGAACGCAGGAGGCTTAACACACCGCAGCCGTCAGCAACTGAAAGAAATCCAGTTCAATTAACACCGCTTCAAAACCCCGTACCACATCGGACGCGGCCCCCACCGCCGGGTCGCGGCTTATCATCAGCACAGCGGCGTTGACGAACTCCCTGATGACGCATATCCGCGTCGCCCTGCCCCGCGACGCGCCCCTGCACTTCGATGTTGAACTGGCCCACAGACAAAAATAGCGTCATCAGTAGCCAAAACCGCGTCCGGATAGCTGTCGGATGCGGTTTTTTCCGTCAATTTTTCTGAATTAAAAATTAAGTAAAGAAATGTATTTATAACTAACCCGCAATATGTAAAATGCTAAGCAGAATGATAATTATTCCTTTTATCATTTAAACCGTTCGCCACCTCAAAGAATCTATCTTGATGATAGATAGGGTTTTCTTTGCTTTCTACTGGCGAAACTTGTTACTTAATAACAAAAACGCACCTGCTAAAATGAATAAAAGTTCACCTCTTGCATTTAATAGCTTCAACTCATTGGCGCTGTTCACCGGCTTCTGTCTGGGTACTTTACCCGTCAGCAGCCTGGCAGCAGAGAAATCAAACAGTAATGGTGATGAAACTCTGGTCGTACAGGCGCCGCTGCCGTCGCTCTATTCACCGGGCGTGTCCGCCGATCCGAAATTTACCCAGCCGCTGGTCGACACCACCCGCACCATGACGGTCGTGCCGGAGAAGCTGCTTAAAGACCAGGGCGTGACCAACCTCACCGACGCGCTGAAAAACGTTCCCGGCGTGGGTGCCTTCTACGCCGGCGAAAACGGCAGCTCTTCGACCGGCGACGCTATCTATATGCGCGGGATCGACACCTCTAACAGCATCTACCTCGACGGCATTCGCGATATCGGCACCGTCAGCCGCGATACGTTTAATACCGAGCAGGTTGAGGTGATCAAGGGCCCGGCGGGTACCGACTACGGCCGCAGCGCGCCGTCGGGCTCGATCAATATGATCAGCAAGCAGCCGCGGCTGGAAAACTCGCTCGACGGCTCCGCCAGCATTGGCAGCGCCTGGCGCCGCCGGGGAACGCTGGACTATAACCAGGTCATCAGCGACAACGCCGCCTTCCGCCTCAACGTCATGGGCGAGAAGAACCACGATAAGGGCCGCGATAACGTCCAGAATGAGCACTACGGCTTTGCGCCGTCTCTGGCGCTGGGCCTGGACACCCCGACCCGGCTTTACGTCAACTATCTCCACGAGCACCAGAACAATACGCCGGACGGCGGCGTGCCGACCATCGGCCTGCCGGGCTACTCGGCGCCGTCGGACAAATACGGGGCGCTCAGCGACGCGGGCAAGGTCAACACCCACAACTACTACGGCACCGCCTCCGACTTCGACCATTCGACCCGCGATACCGGCACGATCCGCTTCGAGCGCGATCTGACGGAAGGCACCACCATTCGCAACACTACCCGCTGGTCGCGGGTCAAGCAGAAATACCTGCTGACCGCCATAATGGGCGGCGCGAGCAATATCACCGCCCCGGACATCAATGACCTGGACAGTTGGTCATGGTCGCGGCTGGCGAACACCAAGGACGTCAGCAACCGCATCCTCACTAACCAGACCAACATCACCTCGAAGTTCAACACCTGGCAGGTGGGCCACGACGTCAGCGCAGGCGTGGAGTTCACCCGCGAGAAGCAGACCAACTACGGCGTTAACGCCATCACGCCGCCGGCGGTGAATATTTATCATCCGATAAGCGATATCTCCGTCGGCGGCCTGCAGCGCAACGGCGCCAATGCCAACGGCCAGACGGACACCTTCGGGGTTTACGCCTTCGATACCCTGACCATCACCGACGATATTGAGATCAACGGCGGGCTGCGCATGGACCGCTACGACACCGACTACGACAGCGCCACCGCCTGCGGCGGCACCGGCCGCGGGGCTATTGCCTGTCCGGCCGGCGTGGCGAAAGGATCTCCGGTCAGTACGGTCAATACCTCAAAATCCGGGACGCTGATGAACTGGAAGGCCGGGGCGCTCTATCGCCTGACCAAAGAGGGCAATATCTACATTAACTACGCCACCTCTAAGCAGCCTCCCGGAGGCAGCAGCTTTGCCCTCAGCGCCGGCGGCAGCGGAAACAGCGCCAACCGCACCGATTTCAGCCCGCAGAAGGCCAAATCCGGCGAAATCGGCACCAAGTGGGAGATCCTCAATAAGCGCCTGCTGCTGAGCGCCGCGGTATTCCGCACCGACATCGAAAATGAGGTTGAGGCCAACGACGACGGCACCTACTCGCAGAACGGCAAAAAGCGGGTGGAGGGCTACGAGCTGTCGGCCACCGGCAATATTACCGACGACTGGGCGGTGATGGCGGGCTATACCAATCAGCACGCGACGGTGAAAAAGGGCACCAGCGTCTCGCAGGACGGCTCCTCCTCGCTCTCCTACACGCCGAAACACGCCTTCACCCTGTGGACGCAGTACCAGGCCACCGAAGCGATTTCCGTCGGCGGCGGCGCGCGCTACGTCGGCAGCATGCGTCGCGGCAGCGACGGCGCGGTGGGCACGCCGGACCACGCCGAAGGCTACTGGGTGGCGGACGCGAAAGTGGGCTACAAGGTGAACAACAACCTCGATCTGCAGCTCAACGTCTATAACCTGTTCGATAAGGATTACGTTGCGTCGATCAACAAAAGCGGCTATCGCTATCATCCGGGCGAGCCGCGCACCTTCCTGCTGACGGCAAACGTCCATTTCTGAGTTATCTGCGGGGCGGCAGCGCCCCGCGTTTTAAAGGACAGTAGATCATGATGTATCACATCCCGGCGGTGCTCACTGCGGCCGAAGTTGCCGACTTCAGACAGCTGATGCAGCAGGCGAACTGGATTGACGGGCGGGCGACCGTGGGCCACCAGGGCGCCACCGTCAAAAACAATCAGCAAATTGATACCGACAGCGAGCTTTATCAGCGCCTGCAGTCGGCGGTGATGGAGGCCCTGAACCGCAGCCCGCTGTTCTTCGCCGCCGCCCTGCCGCTGACCATCTCCACGCCGCTGTTTAACCGCTATCAGCAGGGAGAAACCTACGGCTTCCACGTTGACGGCGCGATGCGCAGAAACGGCCAGGCCGGATGGATGCGCACCGACCTCTCCGCGACGCTGTTCCTCTGCGCGCCGGAGAGCTACGAAGGCGGCGAGCTAGTGATTGAAGACACCTACGGCCAGCACAAGGTGAAGCTGCCGGCGGGCGATCTGGTGCTTTACCCTTCCAGCAGCCTGCACTGCGTGACGCCGGTAACCCGCGGCTGCCGGGAAGCCTCTTTCCTGTGGATCCAGTCGATGATCCGCGACGACAAACAGCGGGCCATGCTGTTTGAGCTGGACCAGAATATTCAGGGACTGAAGGCGCGCCACGGCGACAGCCCGGAGACCCTGTCGCTGCTCAACATGTACCACAATCTGCTGCGGTCGTGGAGCGAAGTGTAAGCCGGTCCCCCTTGTATTAAGATACGCTTTTTGGCTCCGGAAGAGGCGGCACATGGAACGACTGGATTGCGATCGCATGTTCGTGGCGGTGATGGAAACAGGCAGCTTTACGCTGGCCGCCCAGCGGCGCGGCACCAGCCACGGCCAGGCATCGAAGCTTATTTCCCGGCTGGAAAAAGAGCTCGGCGCCAACCTGTTTCGCCGCAGCACCCGCTCGCTGACGCCTACCGACGTCGGCCTGGCCTACTACGAGCGGATCCGCCAGCTGCTCATTGATTATGACGAGCTCAACGATGCGGTGCGCAATATCTCCAACGCGCCCTCCGGCCAGCTGCGGATCTCCGCCCCCGTCACCTTCGGCACCTCCCGACTGACCCCGCACCTGGTGGCGTTTGCCCGCCGCTATCCCGAGATAGAGCTTGACGTCAGCTACGCCGACCGGCTGGTCAACGTCGTTGATGAGGGCTTTGATCTGGCGCTGCGCATCGGGAGCCTTACCGACAGCAGCCTGCTGGCCCGCCGCCTGTGTCCGATACGCAACGTGGTGATTGCCTCACCGGCCTATCTTGCCGCCCACGGCGAGCCGCAGCACTGGCAGGAGCTGAGCCAGCATCCGCTCATCGTCGATACTAACTTTCGCGATCCGTGGCACTGGCCGTTTCTTGACGCCCAGCAGAAGCTCCACTCACAGCCGGTAAGCGGCAGAATGCGCTTTTCAAATGCCGAAGTGTGTCTGGAAGCCGCCTGTGCCGGGCTTGGGATCGCCCGCCTGCCGCTGTTTATCGCCAGTGACGCGATAGCAAATGGCCGCATCCGCCCGCTGCTCACCGCCTATGAGGCGCCGCCGCTGGCGCTGTTTGCCGTCTTTCCTCCCGCACGCTATATGGCGCACAAAACCCGGGTGATGATCGATTTCCTGGTGGCGATCTTTGCCGATGAGGAGAGGCGCAGACAGCTGTGAGTATTATTTCCATTATGGAAATAAACATCTCCCTTTTAGCGGGATAATCGGGCAGAAAAAAAACGTTACAGTATCCTCCATCAACACACAGGAGATACAACCACTATGTTCGATCAACGCACGACTCCCTACGCAGCGCTGCTTCTGCGCCTGGCGCTGGCCGTACTGTTCTTTGCCCACTTTGGCCTGAAATTTTTCGTCTTTACCCCAGCCGGCACGGCGAAGTTCTTTGCCTCCCTCGGCCTGCCTGGCTGGCTGGCTTACATCACCATGGCAGTTGAGCTGGTAGGCGCCATTGCGCTGCTGCTCGGTATTTATGCCCGCGCGGTGGCAATTGTGCTGGTTCCTGTTCTGCTCGGTGCTATTGTTACCGTACACGGTCCGGCAGGCTTCTTCTTCACTAATCCGAACGGCGGCTGGGAGTTCCCGGCATTCTGGATAGTTGGCCTGCTGGCGCTGGCGCTGATTGGCGACGGTAAATACGCGCTGAAACCAACGACCAAAGCTTAATGGTAACGATATGCTGATAGACGGAAAGTGGACGGCGGACTGGCATCCGGTCCAGGCCAAAGATGAAAAAGGCGGATTCGTCCGCCAGACCTCCAGCTTTCGCCACTGGGTTACCCCGGACGGCGCGGCGGGGATCACCGGCGAGGGCGGCTTTATTGCCGAGCCGGGCCGCTACCACCTTTACGTCGCGCTGATCTGTCCCTGGGCTTCGCGCACCCTGATTGCGCGCAAGCTCAAGGGACTGGAGGAGATCGTCAGCCTGTCGGTGGTGGAGCCCTGGCTGCTCAACGAAGGCTGGCACTTCGGCGATTACCCCGGCTCAACCCCGGACGCGCTAAAGCAGGTCGAGTGGCTGCACCAGCTCTACACCTACGCCGACCCGCACTTCACCGGCAGGGCAACGGTGCCGGTGCTGTGGGACAAAAAAACCGACACCATGGTCAACAACGAGTCCGCCGATATCCTGCGCATGTTTAACTCCGGATTCGGCGATCTCGCCAGCCGCGAGTACGACCTCTATCCGGATCATCTGCAGGCGGAGATAGACGACCTCAACGCGGAGATCTATCCGAAGCTCAACAACGGCGTTTACCGCTCCGGCTTTGCAACAACGCAAATAAGCTATGAAGAGGCGGTTCGCGACGTGTTCACCATGCTGGATACCCTGGAGCAGCGCCTGGCAAACCGCCGTTTCCTGTGCGGCGAGCAGCTTACCGAGGCAGACATTCGCCTGTTTGTTACCCTGGTGCGCTTCGACGCCGCCTACCACGGCCTGTTTAAGTGTAATCTTCGCAAGCTGGCGGAGTACCCGAATCTGGATCGCTATCTCCAGCATATTCTGGATATTCCCGGCGTGCGCGAAACGGTCAACATCGACCATATCAAGCAGGGCTACTACTCGATTAAGGCGCTGAACCCGAACGGTATTGTACCGGCGGGACCGGATTTGAGCACCTACGGGCTGTAACGCCTCAGGGAACAGATTTACTTATCTGTTCCCGACCATTCTTTTTCCGCCAACCCTACCTGTATAAGCCATTTGCCGATAACTCACATTAGTAAAAGTAATCTTTTCAATCTTGCCTTAGAAAATCTCAATCGTGAGTTTGCTCACAATTGACTACCCTGCGGCCTCAGTTCAGGGAGGCCCCATGCTGCTACACGTACTCTACTTAATTGGCATTACCGCCGAAGCCATGACCGGCGCGCTGGCCGCCGGGCGTCGCCGGATGGATACTTTCGGCGTGATCATTATTGCTTTTGCCACGGCCTTGGGCGGCGGCTCCGTGCGCGACATTCTGCTGGGACACTATCCGCTGGGCTGGGTAAAGCATCCGGAGTACGCAATCATCGTGGCCGTCGCCGCCGTCGTCACCACATTCGCCGCGCCGGTAATGCCGCATCTGCGCCGCCTGTTTCTGCTGCTTGATGCCCTTGGCCTGGTGGTGTTTTCCATTATCGGCGCCCAGATTGCGCTCGATATGGGCCATGGCCCCATCGTGGCTACCATTGCCGCGGTGGTCACCGGCGTTTTCGGCGGCGTGCTGCGGGATATGTTCTGCAAGCGCATCCCGCTGGTGTTCCAGAAAGAGCTGTATGCCGGGATCTCCTTCGCCTCCGCGGTGCTCTATATCGCCCTGCAGCACTACGTCAGCAGCCAGGACGTGGTGGTAATCGCCACGCTGCTGTTTGGCTTTACCGCCCGCCTGCTGGCGCTGCGTCTGAAGCTCGGCCTGCCGGTGTTCTACTACCGCCACGACGCTCACTGACTGCCAAAGCCGCTCACGCCCTGCTCCGCCAGCCAGCGGGCAAGGGCGGCCACCTCCGGCGCGCGCAGCCACTTCATTAGTTGGCCGGCCTTTACGCTCCCTACCTGCGGCAGCCGCTGCCACTCCGCCTCGCTGCGGGCCAGCAGCTGACCCCAGCGTTCATCGCCAAGCAGACGCAGCGCATCGGCGCTCAGCGGGATGCCTGCCGCCTGTAACCACAGGCGAAAAGGTTTGCGCCGGGCGAGATTAAACTGGTGCAGCAGCGTCGGTACGCGTTTGGCCGACAGGCCCGGCGTCTTTTCAAGGGCCCCGGCATCCAGCGCCAGCCAGCCGAACAGCGTGTCGAAGCGGTGCGTCCGCAGCAGCTGCCGCCACATCGCCTCGCCCGCGCCCTCAATCTGCAGCATTTTTCCGGCCCACTGCAGGCGCGACAGGAACTGCGCCCGACAGCCGTGCAGGTCGCGATAGCAGCTGAGCGCGTGGAAATCGCCGGCGGGCGGCGCTGGTTTCGTTCGCTCTGCGGCCCGCCACGCTACGCGCTCAAGGCGCGGAATGCCCTGCCCGGCAAGGCCGATCACCAGCCGATCGCCCGGCGCGATATCCAGCCGCCGCCAGCGGTCGACCGTGCCGAGGCTAACGCGCGTTACCTGCTTATCATCAAGGGTCACCGGCGCCAGCTGCGCCACCGCCGCGACCTTGCCGGTGCGCCCGACGCTGAAGGCAATCGCCCTGACTTCCGCCACCCTTGTCACCGGCGGATATTTCCACGCCACCGCCCACTCGCCGTCGCCGGGCTTCCAGAACCTGCCCGCAGGCTCTCGGGCCGCACGTACCACCACGCCGTCGGTCACGAACGGCAGCGGCGCGGTCAGCCAGCGCTGGCGCAGCCGCTCGACGTCGCCCAGGTGCGCCACCGGCAGCGTGTAGTCGCTGACGTAACCAAAACCGGCCGCCTTCAGCTGCGTGAGTCTCGCCGCCATCGCGGCCGGGCCGTCGGGCCAGCCCCAGATAAAGATGCCGATCGTTTCCGGCGCGGAAGCGGCGGCCCTGCGCTTCATGGCGCCCGCAACCTTCGCCCGGGCGTTGATGCCGCCCATCGCCTGCTGCACGTGTCCGTCGCACAGCAGGAACAGCTCGCCCTGCAGCACGCTGTCGCCCGGCGGCCCGGATATCCGCACCGGCACCGCCGGGAGCCGCCTGACGGCATCCGTCCAGTCCTCGCCGGCGAAGCCGTCGCCGCGGCTGATGGCCCGGTACAGCGCGCCATTGCGGTACTCCAGCGTCACCGCCACGCCGTCAATTTTGGGCTGCGCCCACAGATCCTGCTTTGCAGCCATCCAGCGCGCGAGCGCGTCGCCGTCGGCCATTTTACGCAGCCCGACGTGGGCAACCGGATGACGCGCGCCGCCGCGCCGGGCGGCAATTGGCGGCGGCGGTGTCGACTGGCCGAAGCAGCCCTGCAGCTGCCCGAGGTGTTCGCTGAGCTGATCGAAGGTCTCATCGCTGACCTCGGAAATACCCGCCTGCCAGTAGCGATCGTTCCAGCGCGCTATCTGCGCCTCAAGCCGGGCGATCTCGCTGGCGGCCCGCCCGGCCGACCACGCCGGGCATGTCGCCTGCCCCGGCGTGCCGATCAGTATGAGTATCAAAAGCCCAACGCTGCGCCCTATCATCGCTGCCTCCTTTTATCTGCGGCGAGTTATAGCCCGGCGGAAAATGCCAATCGACGACGCATTTTCGCCTTTGCGAAGCCGATTCAGAGAAACCGCTCTCGTGACTGCAACGGTGCAAAAAATCGTGGAAACGGCGCGTAAAAGCCGCCGCTGGCTGACAAAAAGTGTGACAAAGGCTACGTCGCGCAGCGGCGACGTGTATAATAGGCTCGTATGTAGACTTTCTTTCCGACTCACATACAAGACTTCTCATGGCTCAAGGCACGCTTTATATAGTTTCTGCGCCCAGCGGCGCGGGTAAATCCAGCCTGATTCAGGCTCTGCTGAAAACCCAACCGCTGTACGATACCCAGGTTTCCGTTTCACACACCACGCGCGCGCCGCGCCCGGGTGAAGTGCACGGTGAACACTATTTCTTTGTTAATCACGACCAGTTCCGGTCGATGATTGGCGAAGACGCCTTTCTTGAGCATGCGGAAGTGTTTGGCAATTATTACGGCACCTCGCGCGAAACCATTGAGCAGGTGCTGAAAACCGGTGTCGATGTGTTTCTCGACATCGACTGGCAGGGCGCGCAGCAGATCCGCAAGCGCATGCCGGAATCGCGCAGTATTTTCATTCTTCCGCCGTCGAAGGATGAACTGGATCGTCGCCTGCGCGGCCGCGGCCAGGACAGCGAAGAGGTGATTGCCAGACGCATGGCGCAGGCGGTTGCAGAAATGAGCCACTACGCCGAATATGATTACCTTATTGTGAATGATGATTTTGATACCGCGCTGAGCGACCTGAAAATCATTATCCGCGCTGAACGTCTGCGCATCAGCCGTCAGAAGCAGCGACATGACGCTTTAATCAGCAAACTATTGGCAGACTGAGCCCACATTCAGTATCATGCCCAGTCATTTCTTCATCTGTGGAGCTTTATACATATGGCACGCGTAACCGTTCAGGACGCTGTAGAGAAAATTGGTAACCGTTTTGACCTGGTGCTGGTCGCCGCGCGTCGCGCTCGTCAGATGCAGGTAGGCGGCAAGGATCCGCTGGTACCGGAAGAAAACGATAAAACTACCGTTATCGCCCTGCGCGAAATCGAAGAGGGTCTTATCAACAACCAGATCCTCGACGTGCGTGAGCGCCAGGAGCAGCAAGAGCAGGAAGCCGCAGAACTGCAGGCCGTTACCGCAATTGCTGAAGGTCGTCGTTAATTAACCCTGCGGGTAACCCTTGTATCTGTTTGAAAGCCTGAATCAGCTGATTCAAACCTACCTGCCTGAAGACCAGATAAAACGTCTTCAGCAGGCGTATCTCGTTGCACGTGACGCTCACGAGGGCCAGACACGTTCAAGCGGTGAGCCCTATATCACGCACCCGGTCGCGGTGGCCTGTATCCTGGCCGAGATGAAACTCGACCACGAAACGCTGATGGCCGCCCTGCTGCACGACGTGATTGAAGATACCCCCGCCACCTACCAGGACATGGAGCAGCTGTTTGGCAAAACCGTGGCCGAACTGGTGGAAGGGGTCTCCAAGCTCGACAAGCTCAATTTTCGCGACAAGAAAGAGGCCCAGGCCGAAAACTTTCGCAAGATGATCATGGCGATGGTGCAGGATATCCGCGTCATCCTCATCAAGCTCGCCGACCGCACCCATAACATGCGTACTCTGGGCTCCCTTCGCCCGGACAAGCGCCGCCGCATCGCCCGCGAAACGCTGGAAATCTACAGCCCGCTGGCACACCGTTTAGGTATCCACCACATCAAGACCGAGCTTGAAGAGCTGGGCTTTGAAGCGCTGTACCCGAACCGCTACCGCGTCATTAAAGAGGTGGTTAAAGCCGCGCGCGGCAACCGCAAAGAGATGATCCAGAAGATCCTCTCGGAAATTGAAGGCCGCCTGCAGGAAGCCGGCATTCCGTGTCGCGTCAGCGGGCGGGAGAAGCATCTTTACTCGATCTACTGCAAAATGGTGCTGAAAGAGCAGCGTTTTCACTCGATCATGGATATCTACGCCTTCCGCGTGATCGTCCAGGACTCCGACACCTGCTACCGGGTGCTGGGTCAGATGCACAGCCTCTACAAGCCGCGTCCGGGCCGGGTGAAAGACTATATCGCCATCCCCAAGGCGAACGGCTATCAGTCCCTGCACACCTCAATGATTGGCCCGCACGGCGTGCCGGTTGAGGTGCAGATCCGTACCGAAGATATGGATCAGATGGCAGAGATGGGGGTTGCCGCCCACTGGGCGTATAAAGAGCACGGCGAGACCAGCACCACCGCCCAGATCCGCGCCCAGCGCTGGATGCAGAGCCTGCTTGAGCTGCAGCAGAGCGCGGGCAGCTCATTTGAATTTATCGAGAGCGTGAAATCCGATCTGTTCCCGGATGAGATTTACGTTTTCACCCCGGAAGGCCGCATCGTCGAGCTGCCGGCAGGCGCGACGCCGGTGGACTTCGCCTACGCGGTACACACCGATATCGGCCACGCCTGCGTCGGCGCCCGCGTCGACAGGCAGCCTTATCCGCTGTCGCAGCCGCTGACCAGCGGCCAGACGGTAGAAATCATCACCGCGCCGGGCGCGCGCCCGAACGCCGCGTGGCTCAACTTTGTGGTCAGCTCCAAGGCGCGGGCCAAAATTCGCCAGCTGCTGAAAAACCTTAAGCGCGATGACTCCGTCAGCCTCGGCCGGCGCCTGCTCAACCACGCGCTGGGCGGCAGCCGCAAGCTTGCCGAGATCCCGGCAGAGAATATCCAGCGCGAGCTGGAGCGCATGAAGATTGCGACGCTTGACGATCTGCTGGCAGAAATCGGCCTCGGCAACGCCATGAGCGTGGTGGTGGCGAAAAACCTGCAGCAGGGCGATGCGACCGTCGCGCAGATGCCCGCCCCGGCTGGCCAGAGCCATCTGCCGATTAAGGGCGCGGACGGCGTGCTGATCACCTTCGCCAAGTGCTGTCGCCCGATCCCCGGCGATCCGATTATTGCCCACGTCAGCCCCGGCAAAGGACTGGTTATCCACCACGAGTCCTGCCGCAACATTCGCGGCTATCAGAAAGAAGCCGAGAAGTTCATGGCCGTGGAGTGGGATAAAGAGACGGCCCAGGAATTTATCACCGAGATTAAGGTCGATATGTTCAACCATCAGGGGGCGCTGGCCAACCTGACGGCGGCCATCAATACCGCTACATCGAACATCCAGAGCCTGAATACCGAAGAGAAAGACGGCCGCGTGTACAGCGCCTTTATCCGCCTGACCGCCCGCGACCGCGTGCATCTGGCCAATATCATGCGCAAAATTCGCGTTATGCCGGATGTGATTAAAGTTAACCGCAACAGAAACTAGCGTTATGAACCCACAGCGTTACGCCAGAATTCGCGAGATGCTCGCCCGGCGTCAGCCCGACCTGACCATCTGCATGGAGCAGGTCCACAAGCCTCATAACGTCTCGGCGATTGTCCGCACCGCCGACGCCGTCGGCGTACACGAAGTCCACGCCGTCTGGCCCGGCAGCCGGATGCGCACCATGGCCTCAACCGCCGCGGGTAGCAACAGCTGGGTGCAGGTGAAAACCCATCCGACCATCGCCGATGCGGTGTCCGTCCTCAAGGGACGCGGCATGCAGATCCTGGCGACCCACCTCTCGGCGAAGGCCGTCGACTTCCGCGACATAGACTACACCCGCCCGACCTGCATTCTGATGGGCCAGGAGAAGACCGGCATCACCGAGGAAGCGCTGGCGCTGGCGGACCGGGACATTATCATCCCGATGACCGGCATGGTGCAGTCCCTGAACGTCTCGGTGGCCTCGGCGCTGATCCTCTACGAAGCCCAGCGCCAGCGGCAGAACGCCGGCCTGTACGAGCGCAGCAGCAGCATGCTGCCGGACGACGAGCAGCAGCGCCTGCTGTTTGAAGGCGGCTATCCGGTACTGGCGCGGCTGGCGAAGCGCAAAAAGCTGCCCTACCCGCACGTCAACGGCCTCGGCGAAATCGAAGCCGATCCCACCTGGTGGGCCACCATGCAGGCGGCAAAGTAAGCCATGCAGGGGCGCCTTCTGGATGCCGTGCCGCTGAGTTCGCTCACCGGCGTCGGGGCGGCGCAAACCGCGAAACTGGCGAAAATTGGCCTGCATACCGTGCAGGACCTGCTACTGCACCTTCCCCTGCGCTATGAAGACCGTACTCACCTCTACGCCATCGGCGATCTGCTGCCGGGCGTCTACGCCACGGTGGAGGGCGAGGTGCTTAACAGCACCATTACCTTCGGCGGCCGCCGGATGCTCACCTGCCAGATAAGCGACGGCAGCGGCATTCTGACGATGCGCTTTTTTAACTTCAACGCGGCGATGAAAAACAGCCTCGCCGCCGGCCGCCGGGTGCTGGCCTACGGCGAAGCGAAGCGCGGCAAGTTCGGCGCGGAGATGATCCATCCTGAATACCGCGTGCAGGGCGATCTGAGTACGCCGGAGCTGCAGGAAACCCTGACGCCGGTCTATCCGACCACCGAAGGCGTGCGCCAGGCGACGCTGCGCAAACTGACCGACCAGGCGCTGGATCTGCTGGATACCTGCGCCATTGCCGAACTGCTGCCGCCCGAACTGGCGCAGGGCATGATGAGCCTACCGGAGGCGCTGCGCACCCTGCACCGCCCGCCGCCGACGCTGCTGCTGAGCGATCTGGAAAGCGGAGAGCACCCCGCCCAGCGGCGCCTGATTATGGAGGAGCTGCTGGCGCACAACCTGAGCATGCTGGCCCTGCGGGCCGGCGCCCAGCGCTATCACGCCCAGCCGCTCGATGCACAGGATACGCTGAAAAACGCCCTGCTGGCCTCGCTGCCGTTTACGCCCACCGCCGCCCAGAACCGAGTGACGGCGGAAATCGAAGGCGATCTGGCCCGCGACGTGCCGATGATGCGCCTTGTGCAGGGCGACGTCGGCTCCGGTAAAACCCTGGTTGCCGCTCTCGCGGCCCTGCGGGCCATTGCCCACGGTAAACAGGCGGCGCTGATGGCGCCGACCGAGCTGCTGGCCGAACAGCACGCCAGTAACTTCCGCAGCTGGTTTGCGCCGCTGGGCGTTGAAGTGGGCTGGCTGGCGGGTAAGCAGAAGGGCAAAGCGCGGCAGGCCCAGCAGGAGGCTATCGCCAGCGGCCAGGTGCAGATGATTGTCGGCACCCACGCTATCTTCCAGGAGCAGGTGCAGTTTAACGGCCTGGCGCTGGTGATTATCGACGAACAGCACCGCTTCGGCGTCCACCAGCGGCTGGCGCTGTGGGAAAAGGGACAGCAGCAGGGCTTTCATCCCCACCAGCTGATCATGACCGCCACGCCTATTCCGCGCACCCTGGCGATGACCGCCTACGCCGATCTCGATACCTCCACCATCGATGAGCTGCCGCCGGGCCGCACGCCGGTGACCACCGTCGCCATTGCCGACACCCGCCGCAGCGAGATCATCGACCGCGTGCGCCACGCCTGCATCGGCGAAGGCCGCCAGGCCTACTGGGTCTGCACCCTGATTGAGGAGTCGGATCTGCTGGAGGCCCAGGCGGCGGAAGCGACCTGGGAGGAGCTGAAAATCGCCCTGCCTGAGCTCAATATCGGCCTGGTCCACGGGCGGATGAAGCCCGCTGAGAAGCAGGCGGTGATGCAGGCCTTCAAGCAGGGCGAGCTGCACCTGCTGATCGCCACCACGGTTATCGAAGTGGGTGTTGATGTGCCCAATGCCAGCCTGATGATTATCGAGAACCCGGAGCGGCTGGGGCTTGCCCAGCTGCACCAGCTGCGGGGCCGCGTCGGCCGCGGCGCCGTCGCCTCCCACTGCGTACTGCTCTATAAATCGCCGCTGTCGAAAACCGCCCAGAAGCGCCTGCAGGTGCTGCGCGACAGCAATGATGGTTTTGTCATTGCCCAGAAAGACCTCGAAATCCGCGGGCCGGGCGAACTGCTGGGCACCCGGCAGACCGGCAACGCCGAATTTAAAGTCGCGGACCTGCTGCGCGACCAGCGCCTGATCCCCGACGTTCAGCGCATTGCGCGCCACATTCACGAAAAGTATCCCCAACAGGCCGAGGCGCTGATCGCGCGCTGGATGCCGGAAACCGAGCGTTATTCCAACGCGTAGCCTGCGGCTGCGCGCTCATTTTTAGCTTCTACAACGAGTGTGTTATGAAACGAGAACTTGCCATCGAATTTTCGCGCGTGACCGAGGCCGCCGCGCTGGCCGGCTACAAGTGGCTGGGGCGCGGCGATAAAAATACCGCCGACGGCGCGGCAGTCAACGCCATGCGCATCATGCTGAATAAGGTCAATATCGACGGTACCATCGTGATTGGCGAAGGCGAAATTGACGAGGCGCCGATGCTGTTTATCGGCGAGCGGGTCGGTACCGGCAGCGGCGATGCGGTGGATATTGCCGTCGATCCGATTGAAGGCACGCGCATGACCGCCATGGGCCAGGCCAACGCCCTGGCAGTGCTGGCGGTAGGCGATAAGGGCTGCTTCCTCAACGCGCCGGACATGTACATGGAAAAGCTGATCGTCGGCCCGCAGGCGAAAGGCTGCATCGACCTCAGCCTGCCGCTGGAGGAGAACCTGCGTAACGTGGCAGCAGCGCTGGATAAGCCGCTTGGCGAGCTGACGGTGACCATTCTCGCCAAGCCGCGCCACGACGCGGTGATTGCGCAGATGCAGCAGCTGGGCGTGCGGGTGTTTGCCATTCCCGACGGCGACGTGGCGGCCTCGATCCTGACCTGCATGCCGGACAGCGAAGTGGATGTACTGTACGGCATCGGCGGCGCGCCGGAAGGCGTGGTGTCGGCGGCGGCGATCCGCGCGCTGGACGGTGATATGCAGGGCCGCCTGCTCGCCCGCCATCACGTCAAGGGCGACAGCGAAGAGAACCGCCGCATCGGTGAAGAGGAGCTGGCCCGCTGCGCGGCGATGGGCATTGAAGCAGAGAAGGTGCTGCGCCTCGACGAGATGGCCCGCAGCGATAACGTTATCTTCTCCGCCACCGGCATCACCAAAGGAGACCTGCTGGACGGCATTACCCGCAAGGGCAATATCGCCACCACCGAAACCCTGATGATCCGCGGCAAATCGCGCACCATTCGCCGCATTCAGTCCATTCACTATCTCGATCGCAAAGATCCGGAAATTCAGCGTCATATCCTCTGATTTCTACCCAAAATAATTCAAGTTGCAGGAAGGCGGCGACGCAGCGAATCCCCGGGAGCTTACAGAAGTAAGTGACCGGGGTGAGCGAGGAAAGCCAACGCACCTGCAGCTTGAAGTATGAAGGGTATATTTGATCAATCGAGCTTTCCGGCCCTCCCGGGCTGGAAATCTCCTCCTCATCTGGCGAAGATAGAACCCACAACGCAGCGAGGAGAGGATTATGGCGACCTGGGTTACCGGCAAAGTTATCAGAGTGGAGTACTGGACTGACGCACTGTTCAGCCTGATTGTTCACGCCCCCGTGCAGCCCTTTACCGCCGGGCAGTACGGCAAGCTGGGTCTCGAAATCAACGGCGAGCGCGTGCAGCGCGCCTACTCCTACCTCAATGCCCCCGGCAATCCCGACCTCGAATTTTACCTGGTAACGGTGCCAGAAGGTAAACTCAGCCCGCATCTGGCGGCGCTGAAGCCGGGCGATGAGCTGCAGCTGGTCAGCGAGCCCGCCGGTTTTTTCGTACTGGAAGAGCTGCCGGACAGCGACACGCTGTGGATGCTCGCCACCGGCACCGGCCTCGGGCCGTATCTCTCTATTTTGCAGGAGGGAAAAGATCTCGAGCGCTTCAACAATCTGGTGCTGGTACACGCCGTGCGCTATGAATCGGACCTCAGCTATCTGCCGCTGATGCGCGAGCTTGAGCGGCGCTATGAGGGCAAACTGCGCATTCAGACGGTGGTCAGCCGGGAGACGGCGGAGGGATCGCTGACCGGCCGCGTGCCGGCGCTGATCGAGAGCGGCGCGCTCGAGGCCGCCGTGGGTCTGCCGATGACCACCGAAAACAGCCACGTGATGCTGTGCGGTAACCCGCAGATGGTGCGCGATACCCAGCAGATGCTCAAAGAGACCCGGCAGATGACCAAGCACCTGCGCCGCCGGCCGGGCCATATGACGGCGGAAAACTACTGGTAATCAGCGGTACTTCACCGCCCGCGTCTCTTTACCGTACTTGTTCTCGCCCTGGGTGCCGACAAACGCGCCCAGCTCAATCACCAGCATTACCAGAATGACCGTCGGCAGCAGGCGGCCCACCGCCCATGACCAGATGCCGCCGAGCTGCGTCCAGTTGCCGGCCAGCAGCATCCACGCCAGTACCAGCAGCAGGGCCCACAGCCCGGAGCGCCCGCGATCGTGCAGGCGCTTTATCGTCACCGCGGCGGTGGGCCACAGCAGGCACACCAGCGCAAAAGCGGCGGTTTGCAGCTCAAGCCACGCCCGGCCCGCGGCGATAAACAGCATCATCATCGCCAGCAGCCAGACCGCCATCCACGCCCAGAAGTCGCGGCGCCCGATGCGCCCCTTAATCGAAAATAGCCACTGCTGTAGGGTCATTGAGAAATCTCTTATTATCATGGTCGGGCTAGTTTACCCTGGCTGCGCCACTTTTTGACAAGCGGGACCCTTTCCCGCTTTAATCAGGGCTAAAAAAATACGGGTGCTGCTAATGAAGAGATGGATAGCGTTGTGTCTGATGGGGATCGCGATAATGGCGGCGGGCCAGAGTGCCCTGTCGGCAGAGCCCCCGGCTGCCCCTTATCTGCTTTCTGGCGCACCGAGCTTCGATCTCTCCATCAGCCAGTTTCGCGAAAGGTTTAACCACGACAACCCCACCCTGGCGCTCAGCGAATTTCGCTCTATTTCCGGCAGCAGCGACCGGCTGAATCTGACCCGCGCCGCCAGCAAGATTAACGAAAACCTCTATGCCTCCACCGCGCTGGAGCGCGGCACGCTGAAAATAAAGTCGATGCAGATAACCTGGCTGCCGATTCAGGGCCCGGAGCAGAAGGCGGCGAAAGCCAGGGCGCTGGAGTATATGAGCGCGGTGCTGCGGGCGTTCACGCCCGGCATGAGCCGCGCCCAGAGCAGCCAGAAGCTGCAGAAGCTGCTGGCTGCCGGTAAAAACAAGCGCTACTACGCCTCGCCGGAAGGCGCCCTGCGCTATGTGGTGGCGGATAACGGTGATAAGGGGCTGACCTTCGCCGTTGAACCGATTAAGCTGGCGCTATCTGACGCGCTGGAAGGGAGCAATAAATGATAAAAAGCAAAGCCTTTCCGCCGTCCAATCTCTATACTGTTTCACAGACCATGCCGCCCAGCGGGCGGCCATCTTACTTAATTCGCTTATCTAGCGTGGAGAATTAAAATGCGACATCCATTAGTGATGGGTAACTGGAAGCTGAACGGCAGCCGCCAGATGGTTAACGATCTGATTGCGAATCTGCGTAAAGAGCTCGCCGGCGTTGCGGGCTGCGACGTGGCTATCGCGCCGCCGGAAATGTACATCGACATGGCAAAACATGCCGCCGGCGGCAGCCACATCAACCTCGGTGCGCAGAACGTTGATCTGAACCTGTCCGGCGCATTCACCGGTGAAACTTCTGCCCAGATGCTGAAAGACATCGGCGCGCAGTACATCATCATCGGCCACTCCGAGCGTCGCACCTACCACAAAGAGTCTGACGAGCTGATCGCCAAAAAATTCGCCGTGCTGAAAGAGCAGGGTCTGACCCCGGTACTGTGCATCGGTGAAACCGAAGCCGAAAACGAAGCGGGCAAAACCGAAGAAGTGTGCGCGCGCCAGATTGACGCCGTGCTGAAAACGCAGGGCGCAGCGGCGTTCGAAGGCGTGGTCATTGCTTACGAACCGGTATGGGCTATCGGCACCGGCAAATCTGCGACCCCGGCGCAGGCGCAGGCGGTACACAAGTTTATCCGCGATCACATTGCCAAAACCGACGCCAAAATCGCCGAGCAGGTTATTATCCAGTACGGCGGCTCCGTTAACGCGGGCAACGCTGCAGAGCTGTTCGGTCAGCCGGATATCGACGGCGCGCTGGTTGGCGGCGCATCGCTGAAGGCAGACGCATTTGCGACGATCGTGAAAGCGGCAGCGGAAGCTAAGCAGGCGTAATCGCGACTGCTTTCGCCCTCTCCCCGCCCGGGGAGAGGGCAATCCTTACAGCGCCCCCAGCAGGCGATACCACAGATAATCCAGCGGCAGCAGCAGCAGATAACTCCCCAGCGCCAGCGCAAAACACAGCACCATTCCCGCCCTGACCGGCACTTTCCCTAACGCCATCGCCACCACAATCGGCGACGCCTGATACGGCAGCAGCGGCGTCGAGTAGCCCATCACCTGAATCATAATCACGCTCAGCAGCGGGAAGCCCGTCGCGTCAGAGAAGCTCTGCGCAAAGGTGGTATACAGCGCCGGAACACCGTTGGCGGTCATAATAAAGTTCAGCGCCGAGGTGATGCCGGTCAGCGCCAGGAAGCTGGTAAACGGCCTGTCTGCATCCAGCGGCATCACCCGCATCAGCGCCTGCCCTACCGCCTCGCCGATGCCGGTGTGGGTCACGGTCAGTGCCAGGCCGAGGATACCGGCAACGTAAAAGCAGGTACGCACGTTCACCCCGGTAGAGAACTCCTCGCCGCTGATGAAGCCCACGCGGGGTAGCAGGGTCACGCAGGCGGCCGCCAGCCCCACCCAGGCCGGGCCGATGCCGTGCCAGCTCCCGGTGACCCACAGCGCCAGTACCACCGCCAGCAGCCACGCCAGCCGCTTCTCATCGGCGCTCATCGGCGCGGGCGGCGGCAAATTCTCCGGCGGCTGCGGCCTGCCCGGAAATAGCCAGCAAATAAGCCCCACCAGCAGGAGCCCCTTCAGCCAGCCGAGCACCGGCGTATGGAGAAACAGGTAGGGCAGATAGTTAAGATGAATGCCCCAGGCCCCTTCCGCCGCGCCGCTCATTACCAGATTAGGAACGTTGGCGGGCAGGATGGTGGCCGACAGCTCGAAGGTGCCGAAGCCCACCGCCAGCGCCAGGCCGTACCAGCCGCGGGTACCTTCGCCGATCCCGGCCCGCGCCGCCATCGCCGCCACGATCGGCATCAGCAGCGCGATGCGGCCCATGTTCGACGGCATCACGAATGCCAGCGCGTAGCTGAGCAGCACCACGCTCGCTACCATCCGCAGCCACGAATCGGTAAGCCTTGCAGAGAGCGCCCCGGCGGCGCGGTCCGCCAGCCCGGTTTTGCGGATGGCGATACCGAGTACAAAACCGCTGAACACCAGCCAGAAGGCCGAGGAGGCAAAGCCGCCGAAAACCACCTCCGGCGGCGCGATCTTCGCCGCCATCGCCGCGGTGAAGAACAGCAGCGCGGTGATAAATTCCGGCAGCAGGGAGGTGGCCCACAGCAGGATCGTGATGCCGACGATCAGCGAGGGGAGGAACAGAGGGTGGGTGAACCAGAGCGACATACCTGTCTCCTGTCGTTTTTTTCCGCAAGTCTACGACGCCCTGCGGGACAGGTAAACGACCGATCAGCCAATTTGCGCGAGCGACGACGCGCCGTCTTCGATGCTCAGCTCGAAAAGGCTGAACGCCGCGTGCGCCTTAATCAGCGTCGCCAGCGCCATCGAGTGGCTGGTTAGCCAGATCTGGGTGTAGCGGCTGGCTTCGGCAATCAGCTTTGCCAGCGCCGGCAGCATATCCTGATGCAGGCTGTTCTCCGGTTCGTTGAGGGCGATAAACGCCGGCGGGCGCGGGCTCAGCAGGGCTACCGCCAGGCAGAGGAAGCGCAGCGTGCCGTCCGACATCTCCGCCGCGTCCAGCGGCCTTCTCAGGCCCTGGCGGATCATCTGCATCTGAAAGCGCCCGTCCACCAGCGCCACCTGAAAAGCGCACTGCGGAAACGCAGAGTCCAGCACCTCATGCAGCAGATCACCATCGCCGACCTCTTCAATGGTGCGAAACGCCGCCGCCAGGTTAAGGCCGTCGCCGGCGAGCACCGGTGAACGGTAGCCCACCTGCGGCGCGCGCAGCGGCGATCCGCCGGAGACGTTGAATTCGTGATAGAAGCGCCAGTTGCGGATGAACTCCCGGGCGCTGGAGACCTCCGGATAGCGGTGCGGCTCGCCTATCTGGCCGAACACCGATTCGTTCTCATACAGCGATGCCGCATAGGAGACCTTTTCGCCTTCGACGTTGGTCAGAAAGACCGTCTGGTTCCGGCGCTTCATCACAAGCGAAGAGGGGCGGCGGCCAAAGCCCGCCAGCCAGAGGCTCTCCTCTTTGATAACCGGGTCGAGTTTAAAAAAGGTCGGATAGGGAATTTTATCCGGATAGCCAATCTGCATCTCGTAGCTGAAGGCGTCGGTATCCACGGATAGCGTCATGCGCCGTAGCTCACTGGTTTTAGTATCACCCGCCCACATCGCCCTCTGAATACCGCCCTCGCCCGCCAGCTGGGCAGAGATGCGCCCGTCGGCCGCTCCCTGAATCAGCCGCAGCGCGTTGTAGATATTCGATTTCCCCGCCCCGTTGGCGCCAAACACCAGGTTGAGGCGGCCGAGGTCAAACGCTACCTTTCTGGCGGAGCGGTAATTTTCGATGATGATGCGATTAATCACTGCCCCTCCAGAATCCGGCAACGATGGTCCTGAATCTCCTCCGCCGACGCCCGGTTGAGCTTCAGCAGGTTGCGCGACGTTGCCAGCAGCACGAAGCTGCCGTCGCTCTGGCGCACCACCGCCAGCGAAAACCGCCCCATGTGCGCCCGGGCCTCCGGCACTTCATCGGCCAGCATCAGGAACGGGCTTTTCTGCGCCAGTTCGCTTTCATTCACCCGGCGGGCAAGATATTCGTGGCCCTGCAGGCCGCCAGGGAGCGGAAGCCAGCGGCTGCTGATAGCGGAGGCCGAGGCATTAAGCTGCTGGCGCACGTCGGGCCGCAGGCAGGAGATGTGGATGTGGAAATGGTTCTGGGTGCGGCCGCTGCGGGAGTTGATGGTCAGCGACACGGCGCTGTCCGGCACCGGCTGCCCCCGGCGCTCGGCCATCAACTGGCGATTTTGCCAGGCCTGCCAGAAAAAATTCTGGGTATGAGGATCGAGCAGCAGCGGGCTTTCGATGCCGTTGATGCGGTAGGTGGGCATCAGCAGGTACTGCAGCGGGCCGTTTTTATCTTTGAACAGCACGTAACCGCCCCGCAGATTCACCGACTGGCAGGGAGCGGGATTATTGTTCTGCTGTTGATGAGGGACGCACTGGTCGATAACAAAATGGCGCAGCACATTCGGGTTGCCAGACTGCAGCCAGTACCCGCCTCCCGCCGCCGCACCGGCAAACACCATCGCCAGTATCCCGTATCGCCATCGCTTCATTGCCGCCTCCCCAGTATTCCCGACAGGCAAGGGTAACGCAAAGGCGATGAAATAAAAATGATCCTCAGGACACGCGCCCTGAAGGGGTTGATACGTTATCATGCCGGAATAATTCAACGCGCTCCCGGCGCACGCAACACGAAATGTCTACGACGGAATGATGCAATGCACAGTCTGAAAAACTCACCGGAAAGCCGCCCTGGAGGGATCCAGGTTATCGCCAGGGCGGTTGCCGTCATGCGCTCGCTCAGTCGCCATCCGTCGGGGCTGAGCCTGTCGGCTATCGCCCAGGATGTCCAACTAGCGCGCTCGACCGTCCAGCGGATTGTTGCCGCGCTTGAAGCAGAGAACATGGTTGAGTCTATGGGCAGCCAGGGAGGGTTTCGTCTCGGCCCCGCGCTCGGGCAGCTGCTACACCAGACTCAGGCAGATATTATTACCAGCGTCAGAGAGCACCTGAACGATCTTGCCGCCTCGGTACAGGAGTCCGTCTGCCTGTCGACCCTTGCTGGCGATAAAGTGTATGTCGTGGACTGCACCATCTACGAGCGAGAGCTGCGCGTCGCCTTTCCCGTCGGCGTTGAGGCTCCGGCGTATTCAACGGCCGCGGGCAAAATCATCCTCTCCCAGCTTGATGCCGATGCGCTGGAAAAGCGGATCCCCGCCCGGCTGCCGATGCTGACGCCGAAAACGCTGAACAGAGAGCAGCTCCTTTGCCAGTTGACGGAAATCAGGTCCTCAGAGATTGCCTGCGATATGCAGGAGCATCTGGAAGGGGTCTGTACCTTTGCCGTGCTGATTAATACCTATCTTGGCGCCTACGCAATCAGCATTATTGCGCCGAGCGTGCGCGCCGAATACAGCCAGCAGCGCTTTCAGGACGCCCTGTTCGCCTGCAAAAAAGTGATAGAGCAAAAAATAGGCAGTGCGTTAATCAATAAAAAAATACAGTAACTTCATATAATTATAGTCATCCCCCGGCGCAGTATGCCCACCCTTACCGCCGCTGCCGCTCTGCGGCAGGGCCTTAATCGCTCAAAAAGCCAATGTACCGCATTGCGGTATAGTATACCGTATTATGGCGTTAACATTAAAATCACACACGCCTACGTCGCTTAAAACAAAGATAGCCATGTGCCCGAAGCCTCTGCGGCAGCGGCGAGCGCAGGCGTCGGCAACAGGCGTAATGTCCGAATAGAGAAACAGATGCCAATATACGAAGAAAGCGTCATGGGCCTGTTGCTGAGCCCAATTGTGCTGATGATTATGCTTTCGCTGGTAATTACCAGCGCGGTAACCCGGGTAATTGATAAGGTTATTCCCTGGCCCCTCAAGCGCAGTGAGAGCCTGGTCAGCATGCTGCTGTTTACCGTCATTCTTGCACTAATGGTCAGTACTACTTTTTAAGAACTCCACTATGAACAGAATAACCAGTCTTGCCATCACCGTGCTGTGTATTGCCGGAATCATTATTGCCGTCGCCTTTATATGGGACCGCTATATGTATTCGCCGTGGACCCGCGACGGGCGCATCCGCGCCGAGGTTGTGAATATCGCTCCCGATGTTTCCGGCTGGATTGATACGATGAACGCGCATAATGCGCAGAATGTGAAAGCCGGCGATATTTTATTTATCGTCGACCGCGAACGCTATCGCGTGGCGCTGGATCTGGCGCAGGCGAAAATGGAAAAGGCAAAGGCGGCGGCCAATAATGCGGCCCACGTCTATGGTCGCAGAGCGACGCTGAAAAACGGCATCGTCAGCCATGAAGAAGTCGATAGCGCACGCTCCGATATGCTCGAAACCCAGGCCGACTATAAAGAGTCGCTTGCCGCCGTTGCGAGCGCGAAAATCGACCTTGACCGCACCGTATACCGCTCTCCGGCCAGCGGGAAAATCATCAACCTCAGTCTGGAGAAGGGTGATTACGTTAACCAGGGCAGCGAGCTGCTGGCGCTTATCAAAGACGACAGCTATTACGTCACCGGCTATTTTGAGGAAACGAAAATTCCGTCCATTAAGCCCGGCGACAGCGTAGAGATCTGGCTGATGGCCGGTACGCAAAAATTGGCGGGCCACGTAGCATCCATCGATAGCGGCATTTCGAATACCAATACCACGCCCGGCAACCAGATGCTGCCCGCGGTTGAGCCAACATTTGCGTGGGTACGCCTCGCCCAGCGCATTCCGGTGAATATCAAAATCGACGCCATTCCCGATGGACTGATATTAAGCTCCGGGATGTCCGCCACGATAAAAATCATTCCTACTGGCGAATCATCGAATAACCGTCGCTCGGTCTGGCGTGCATTTGCCGAGAACCTCAACGCACTTTTTTAAGCTCTGCCATCACGTCATGTGATTGAGATCCGATAATGAAAATGTCACTGATTGACACGTATTTACTCACCAATAAAACGGCAGTAAAAGCTGCGATTAAACTTAGCGTGTCGGTGTGGGGAGCACTATTCATTGCGTTACTGTTGGGCCTCGAACATCCGATATGGTCAATGATCACCGGCATGATCTCCTTTTTCGCCCCGGACCACGCGCAGGTGCTAAAAAAATGCCTCTATCAGTGCATCTCCACCCTGTGCGGCGGTATTCTCGGCCTGGCATTGATGGGCTCAGTGGCGCAAAGCCCGTTTCTGGCAGCACTCTGCGGCGGCGTGATTATTTTTCTCGCCTCGGCGGCATCCTTTCACACCCGCGATGCCAACGTGACCTTCTGCTGCTCCATCTTTACGGTCACGGTGTGCATTATGATCATGGTCCCGGCCGTAACCGGCCCCTCCAGCGATGTCATTATTGATATCTTTATCGACCGGGTGGGCACGATCCTGTGCGGCATATTCTGGGCCGGGTTCGTCAGCGCCTGCCTGTGGCCGTCGTTCAGCACCGACGCCGTCAACGGCGCCGCCAGCCGGCTGTTCAGCGCCACGCTGGAGCTGGTGACATCCACTGCGCAAACCGACCGCATTCCGGAGATCTATGCCGGGATCATAAATACTGCGGATCTGGCCGATCACGCTGACTTCGAGGGGAGCTGGGGGCGCCGCGCGGCGGGTATCGTCCGCGAGATGAACCGGCTCGCTATCCAGATAACCACCCGAATATATACGCTGCAGCAGCAGCCCGTTGCCGACTTTAGCGGACCGGCATCGGCCCTGCGCACTCTACAAAGCATCGTGAGCGACATTCAGGCCGCGCCGGGGCTGTTAAAGAAGGCGGACCTCGCGCCCTTAGAGCAGCTGCGCGCCCGCCTTTCCACCAGCGATGAACGCGACGACGCCACGGTCAGCGTCGCTGAGCGCCTCACCGCCGCAGCGGTACAGCAGCTGATCGGCGATTTGCTTATCTTTGCTACGCTTTTCATCAGCCTGCTGCGGGCAGAGAAGGTTTCGGTCAAAGGCCTGCGCATCCGCAGGCACTCGCAGCCGGTCAACTGCCTGATCACCGGCCTACGTTCAATGCTGCTGTTTTACTCCGGCTTCGCCTTCTGGTACGCCACCGGCTGGCAGTACGGCTTTCTGATTGCCGTTATTCCCATTGTGTTCAGCCTGGCGCTGGCGAAAGCGCCGCATCCGGCGGCAGTTGCGCGCAACGTGCTGAAGGGGGCACTGCTGGCCATTCCATTTGGCTTTACCGTGAGCAGTATTCTGGGGCAGGCTTCCAGCGCCGTCGAACTGCTGATACTCACCGCCGGCATCGTGCTATTTTTCGGCTTCATGGGCTTAACCAGCATGATGACGTTCGCCTACAGTCTCGGATTCTGCATCTCCTTCATGATCTTTCTGCTGCCGGAAAACCACCTTGAAATAGATATGGTGTTTCCCCTTGAGCGCAGCCTGTCGCTGGCGGCCGGGACGTTCATTTTATCGCTGCTGTTTTCGCTGCTGCCCCGGCGGCAGATGATAAAAGACGGCAACAATCCTGCCTCCCTCTACGATGCCGATCTTGAAAAAGCGTTTTTACGCGAAAATGACGATCGCGCGTCGGAAACGCAGCTTCATGACAGAATGGGCCTGCTGATCGATAAGCTGGTGGATGTCGTGCTGCACGAAGCCCCGGAGAAAAAGCGCGAACTGATCCACTATGCGGGACAGAGTCTTTTTTTAATGAGTCAGCTACAGAGCATCAGCGCCGCGCTGAAGTCGCGCGGGGCAAACGTGCGGAGTAAGGGCTTTTTACTGGCGTGGCGGCGCGAAATTTACCGCAACTATCGCCATCAGGAGAGCCGGGCGGAGCACCCGCTGGCGGTTAATGCACTTGCTGCCTCCTCCGACGATCCGGCGGCGTCCTCAATGACCCGCTATCTTCAGGAGATGGACAGGATCACCCGCCGCGCGTTTGTCCGCGAACAGGCCGGACGTTAAAAGGCCGGAGAGGCGCCAGCCCCTCCGGCCCCGATGAAGATGATCAGCGCTGATTAATCTGATCGAAAGTGCCGCCGTTAGAGAAGTGCTCCTTCTGCGCCTTCGTCCAGCCGCCGAACACCTCGTCGATGGTAAACAGCTTCAGCTTCGGAAATTCGCTTTCATACTTCTTCGCGACCTGCGGGTCGCGCGGGCGGTAGAAGTTTTTCGCCACGATCTCCTGGCCTTCCGGCGAATAGAGATACTTCAGATAGGCGTTGGCCACATCGCGGGTGCCTTTCTTATCCACCACTTTATCGACGACCGAGACGGTCGGCTCGGCGAGAATGGATTCGCTCGGCGTGACGATTTCAAACTTATCTTTACCCAGCTCTTTGGTCGCCAGCAGGGCCTCATTCTCCCAGGCGATCAGCACATCGCCGATGCCGCGCTCGACGAAGGTGTTGGTCGCGCCGCGGGCGCCGGAGTCCAGCACTTCGACGTTCTTATACAGCGCCTTCACAAAATCCTGCGCTTTAGCCTGGTCGCCGTTGTTGTGGTGCAGGGCATAGCCCCAGGCCGCCAGGTAGTTCCAGCGCGCGCCGCCGGAGCTTTTCGGGTTCGGGGTGATCACCGACACGCCAGGCTTGACCAGGTCGTTCCAGTCTTTAATCTGCTTTGGATTGCCCTTACGCACCAGGAAAACAATGGTCGAAGTGTAGGGGGCGGAGTTGTCCGGCAGACGCTTGATCCAGTCCTTATCGATGCGGCCACGCTCGGCGATAGCATCCACGTCATAGGCCAGCGCCAGCGTGACGACGTCCGCCTCAATGCCGTTAATAACGGACGTGGCCTGCTTACCGGAGCCGCCGTGGGACTGGCGGATCACGACGTTATCGCCGGTCTGCTGTTTCCAGTGGGCGCTGAATGCCTTGTTGTACTGATCGTAGAGCTCACGGGTCGGGTCGTACGATACGTTAAGCAGCTGGATATCCTTGGCCAGCACGCTGGCAGACGCCAGCAGAAGGGTTAATCCTACGCTCCACTTGTTCATTGACCGCTCTCTTATTGATTGTATTGGATGAGCGTAGCCTGCCAGAAACGAAACCGATGATTAAAGAATAAAAAAAGATTGGCTATAACGATAGGGTATAAAAAGGCGGGAACAGAACACCCTTCCGCAGAAGGGTGTTGGCGTGCTTAAACTTCTTCCATGCGGCCGAGCAGCGCCTGCAGACGCTCCTGCCAGCCGTGCTGCTGCTCTTTAAGCTGGTTATTTTCGCGCTCCAGCTCTTCGCGACCGTGCTGGGCGTTCTGTACGTCCTGTGACAGGGCGTTGTTCTTCTCTTTCAGCTCTTCAATTTCCATCTGCAACAGCGTAATGGTGTCAATCGCCTGCTGGACTTTCGCTTCCAGTTTCTCAAAAACTTCTAAAGACATGGTCTTACCTCTCCTGAATATGCAAGGCGTTGATCAAATATTCGCTCGTCCCGAACTATCGGACGCCTTAATGAATTAGCGCACTACAGTGTTGCTTTCGATTGTATGAAGCCCCGCACTCTCTGTCCAGCGCCAGGGCGCGCAGATCGCGGTTTGCAACACTTTTCAGTCTATGCCTGGCCTTTTGACGACACCTCACTTCAGCAGGTAACAGATTTGTTACCTTGAGTGATAGTTCCGTCCTTAATGCCCCTCCAAAAGGTTCCCTTTGGCGCGCGAAAACGCTCATTTTATGACGAGGTACACATATTTTAATTTCGATATTTCTCGTTTTTGCTCGTTAACGATAAATTAACACTGTGCCTACACGGCAGCATGGCCGTCATCGACCACCATGTACACAATAATCATTAATTTGTCTTTAGGATCCGATTATGAGTCAAACATCAACATTAAAAGGCCAGTGCATTGCCGAGTTCCTTGGTACCGGGTTGTTGATTTTCTTTGGCGTAGGATGCGTCGCAGCACTCAAAGTAGCGGGTGCAAGCTTCGGACAGTGGGAAATCAGCGTCATCTGGGGCTTAGGCGTTGCAATGGCTATCTATCTGACCGCCGGCGTTTCTGGTGCTCACCTCAATCCGGCCGTGACAATTGCACTCTGCCTTTTTGCTAATTTCGAAGGACGCAAAGTCGTTCCGTTTATCATTTCTCAGTTTGCCGGCGCATTTTGCGCAGCGGCGTTAGTTTACGGGCTTTACTACAATCTTTTCGCACACTACGAACTCACGCACCACATGGTGCGCGGCAGCGTAGAAAGTCTGGATCTGGCGGGCATTTTCTCCACCTATCCTAACCCCTACATCTCGCTGTTCCAGGCCTTTGCCGTTGAAATGGTAATTACCGCAATCCTGATGGGCGTCATTATGGCCCTGACCGACGACGGTAACGGCGTGCCGCGTGGCCCGATGGCGCCGCTGCTGATTGGCCTGCTGATTGCCGTCATCGGTGCCTCCATGGGCCCATTGACCGGATTTGCGATGAACCCGGCGCGCGATATCGGCCCTAAAGCGTTTGCCTTCGTGGCCGGCTGGGGTAAAGTCGCCTTCACCGGTGGCTACGTCATCCCTTACTTTATCGTACCGCTGTTCGCTCCTGTTGTAGGCGCAGCGCTGGGTGCTTTCGCTTATACCCGACTGATCAGCCGCCATCTGCCGGGCTATGTGTTTGTACCAAAATCGAAAAAGGCAAAGGTTTCTGCCGCTGCCGCTCAGAACAAAGCTTCGCTGTAACTGACCAGGGAAATTCGTATCATGACTGACAAAAAATATATCGTAGCGCTCGATCAGGGCACCACCAGCTCCCGCGCTGTCGTTATGGACCACGACGCGAACATCGTCAGCGTTTCACAGCGTGAATTTGAGCAAATTTATCCTAAGCCCGGCTGGGTCGAGCATGATCCGATGGAGATCTGGGCCTCCCAGAGCTCGACGCTGATTGAAGCGCTGGCGAAAGCGGATATCGACTCCGATCAGGTGGCCGCCATCGGCATCACCAACCAGCGTGAAACTACCATCGTCTGGGACAAAGAGACCGGCAAACCGATTTACAACGCCATCGTCTGGCAGTGCCGCCGCACCGCTGACATCTGCGGCAAACTTAAGCGCGACGGTATGGAAGACTATATCCGCAGCGCCACCGGCCTCGTGATCGACCCCTACTTCTCCGGCACCAAGGTGAAGTGGATCCTCGACCACGTTGAGGGCGCCCGCGAGCGGGCGAAGCGCGGCGAGCTGCTGTTCGGCACCGTTGATACCTGGCTTATCTGGCGTATGACCCAGGGCCGCGTGCACGTGACCGACTACACCAACGCCTCGCGTACCATGCTGTTCAACATCCATGAACTGGACTGGGATAGCAAAATGCTGGAGGTGCTGGATATTCCGCGCGCCATGCTGCCGGAAGTGCGTAAATCCTCCGAGGTGTACGGCAAGACCAACATCGGCGGTAAGGGCGGCACCCGTATTCCTATCGCCGGTATCGCCGGCGACCAGCAGGCGGCGCTGTTCGGCCAGCTTTGCGTCAAAGAGGGGATGGCGAAGAACACCTACGGCACCGGCTGCTTTATGCTGATGAACACCGGCGAGAAGGCGGTGAAATCGGAGAACGGCCTGCTGACGACCATCGCCTGCGGTCCGACCGGCGAAGTGAACTACGCGCTGGAAGGCGCGGTGTTCATGGCGGGCGCCTCAATCCAGTGGCTGCGCGACGAGATGAAGCTGATTAATGACGCCTTCGACTCCGAATACTTCGCCACCAAGGTGAAGGACACCAACGGCGTGTACGTGGTGCCGGCGTTTACCGGTCTCGGCGCCCCTTACTGGGACCCGTACGCCCGCGGCGCGATTTTCGGCCTGACCCGCGGCGTCAACTCCAACCACATCATCCGCGCGACGCTTGAGTCTATCGCCTACCAGACACGCGACGTGCTGGAAGCGATGCAGGCGGACTCCGGCATTCGCCTGCACGCCCTGCGCGTGGACGGCGGCGCGGTGGCCAACAACTTCCTGATGCAGTTCCAGTCCGATATTCTCGGTACCCGCGTTGAGCGCCCGGAAGTGAAAGAAGTTACCGCCCTCGGCGCGGCCTATCTGGCCGGTCTGGCGGTAGGCTTCTGGCAGAACCTTGATGAGCTGCAGGAGAAAGCGGTCATTGAGCGCGAGTTCCGCCCGGGCATCGAGTCCAGCGAGCGCAACTACCGCTACAAAGGCTGGCAGAAAGCCGTCAAGCGCGCCATGGCGTGGGAAGACAGCGACGACTAAGCCGCTTTAGAGATGACGAAGCCCGACATGTCAATGTCGGGCTTTTTTTATCGGCAAGATCAGCCAAACAGCGGCAGCATCAGGTAGAGCTTGATCACCAGGGCGTTAACGATATCAATAAAGAAGGCGCCGACCATCGGCACCACCAGAAACGCGGTGTGCGACGGCCCGAAGCGCTCGGTGATCGCCTGCATGTTGGCAATTGCCGTCGGCGTCGCGCCGAGACCAAGCCGCAGTGCCCCGCCGCCAGCACCGCCGCGTCGTAGTTTTTACCCATCATTCGCCAGGTCACAAACATGGCGTACAGCGCCATCGCCAGCGTCTGTACCGCCAGAATCGCCACCATCGGCAGCGCCAGGGAGGCCAGCTCCCACAGCTTGAGGCTCATCAGCGCCATCGCGAGGAACAGCGACAGCGATACGTTGCCAAGCACCGACACCGCGCGCTCAAACACGCGATAGAAGCCGAGCAGCGCCAGACCGTTACTGAGGATCACGCCGACGAACAGCACGCAGACAAACGTCGGTAGCTCAAACGCCGAGCCCGCCAGCAGCTGCGAAACCACTTTGCCCACCGTCAGGCAGATGGCGATCAGGGCAATGGTTTCAATCAGCACCAGCGAGGTGATCATGCGCCCGACGTCGGGTTTCTCAAAGGCGCTCGGAACCGCCTGATCGTCAGGCGAACCGTCCGGCGTTGAGGAGTGCTTAACCAGGAAGCGCGCAACCGGCCCGCCGATCAGACCGCCAAGTACAAGGCCGAAGGTGGCGCAGGCCATCGCCACTTCGGTGGCATTTTCAAAACCGTAGCGCTCGCTGAACAGCTTGCTCCACGCCGCTCCGGTGCCGTGGCCGCCGGAAAGCGTAATGGAGCCCGCCAGCAGCCCCATCAGCGGATCCAGCCCCAGCGCTTTCGCCATGCCGATGCCAATGGCGTTCTGCATCAGCAGCAGCCCCACCACCACAATCAGGAACGTACCCAGCACTTTACCGCCCGAACGCAGGCTGGCGAGGTTGGCATTCAGGCCGATTGTTGCGAAGAACGCCAGCATCAGCGGATCTTTCAGGCTCATATCGAAGTCAATTTCCCAGCCGAGGCTTTTTTTCAGCACCAGCAGCGCCAGCGCCGCCAGCAGGCCGCCGGCAACGGGTTCGGGAATGGTGTATTTTTTCAGGAGGGGAACCGTGTGGACCAGCTTGCGTCCGAGCAGCAGTACCAGCGTTGCCGCCACAAGCGTTGATAGGGTATCAAGATGAAACATAAAGGCTCCTTGTAACAAATAATCCAGTACTGCGTCGCGTAAATTTCGGGGCGTTGCTCCTGTTGGCGAAAAGATGAGGGTCAGATTTTAGGCAAAATGCAGTTAAATTTAACAGAAAAAGTTTCAACTTAGGTGTTTTTCTGCGATAAAACTGACAGAAACAGTATAAATATCTGAGTCCTTATGCACGTTCGGCATAACAGAAGCAACCGTTTGCTTTTGCCAGGCAGTCCGTTAAAATTCCCCCTTTTCCACCACGGGAATCCCTCTGTAATGTCAGCCAATCCCCTTGAATCCGGGCCCGCGCAGCCGGCCGCGCCTAAGCAGACCAGCGAACTCATCTACCGCCTTGAAGACCGCCCGCCGCTGCCGCAGACGCTGTTCGCCGCCTTTCAGCACCTGCTGGCGATGTTCGTCGCCGTCATCACCCCGGCGCTGCTGATTTGCCAGGCTCTCGGCCTGCCGGCGCAGGATACTCAGCACATCATCAGCATGTCGCTGTTCGCCTCGGGCGTGGCCTCGGTCATTCAGATTAAGGCCTGGGGGCCGGTGGGTTCAGGGCTGCTCTCTATTCAGGGCACCAGCTTTAACTTCGTTGCGCCGCTGATCATGGGCGGCACCGCCCTCAAAACCGGCGGCGCGGACGTACCGACGATGATGGCGGCGCTGTTCGGCACCCTGATGCTGGCGAGCTGCACGGAGATGGTGCTCTCGCGGATACTGCACCTGGCGCGGCGGATTATTACCCCGCTGGTCTCCGGCGTGGTGGTGATGATTATCGGCCTGTCGCTGATCCAGGTCGGGCTGACCTCCATCGGCGGAGGCTACGCGGCCATCGCCGACCACAGTTTCGGCGCGCCGAAAAACCTGCTGCTGGCGGGCGTGGTGCTGGGGCTGATTATTCTGCTTAACCGCCAGCGTAACCCCTACCTGCGCATCGCCTCGCTGGTGATTGCCATGGCGGCGGGCTATCTGCTGGCGTGGATCCTCGGCATGCTGCCGGCCACGACCGCGGCGACTGAGCAGCCGCTGATCGTCGTACCGACGCCGCTCTATTACGGTCTCGGCATCGACTGGAGCCTGCTGCTGCCGCTGATGCTGGTATTCATGATCACCTCCCTGGAAACCATCGGCGACATCACCGCCACCTCTGATGTCTCCGAGCAGCCGGTCTCCGGCCCGCTGTACATGAAGCGCCTGAAGGGCGGCGTGCTGGCCAACGGCCTCAACTCCTGCGTGTCGGCGGTGTTTAACACCTTCCCGAACTCCTGCTTCGGCCAGAACAACGGCGTGATTCAGCTGACCGGCGTCGCCAGCCGCTACGTTGGCTTCGTGGTGGCGCTGATGCTGATCGTCCTCGGCCTGTTCCCTGCCGTCAGCGGCTTCGTGCAGCACATTCCCGAGCCGGTGCTCGGCGGCGCAACGCTGGTGATGTTCGGCACCATCGCCGCCTCCGGGGTGCGCATCGTCTCCCGCGAGCCGCTCAACCGCCGGGCGATCATGATCCTCGCCCTGTCGCTGGCGGTCGGCCTCGGCGTCTCCCAGCAGCCGCAGATCCTGCAGTTTGCGCCGGACTGGCTGAAAAATCTGCTCTCCTCCGGCATTGCCGCCGGCGGCATCACCGCGATTGTTCTGAATCTGATCTTCCCGCCGGAAAAAGAGTGATCTCCCGCGCGGCGGCGCTTCTTCGCCGCCGCGCAGCCTTACCCGGGCATTCCTTCCCTTGAGCATTGCGCCTGAATCAGGCATAACACCTCTATGTGCCTCTCTCAGGACGAAAGACGATGAAATTTATCGGAAAGCTGTTGCTCTGGTTAGCAATTGCCGCGCTGCTGGCTATCGTGCTGGTCTACTTCATGCTGCAGACCCGCTGGGGGGCGCGCCAGCTCAGCGGCTGGGTGTCGGAAAACAGCGGCTACCGCTTAAGCGTCGAGCGGATGGAGCATCACTTCTCCTCCGCCTCGCGCGTGGAGTTGATTAACGTCACTTTCGGCCGCGACGGCAGGCCGGCAACGCTTGTGGCAAAGCGGGTCGAGATCGGCCTCAGCAGCCGCCAGCTCACCGATCCTCTGCACGCCGATACCATCACGCTGCGCGACGGCACGCTGAACCTCTCCCCGGCCAGCGCCGCCCTGCCCTTCCAGGCCGACGCGCTGCGGCTGAATAATATGGCCATTCACAGCCCGGAAAGCGGCTGGGACCTCAGCGCCCAGCGGGTCACCGGCGGCGTAGCGCCCTGGCAGCCGGAAGCAGGCAACGTGCTCGGCAAGCAGGCGCAGGTGCAGATGAGCGCCGGCTCGATGACCCTTAACGGCGTGGCGATGAGCAACGTCCTGGTGCAGGGCGATATTCGCGATGGCGTGGCTAACCTGACCACCGTCGGAGCGGATATCGCCCGCGGCTCGCTGACCGGCAGCGCGAAGCGCGGCGCCGACGGCAGCTGGCAGGTCAGCAGCCTGCGCCTGAGCGACGTGCGGCTGCAGAGCGATAAATCCCTCGCCGACTTCTTCGCCCCGCTGGCGGCGGTGCCGTCGCTGGCGATTGACCGCCTGGAGGTGACCGACGCCAGCCTGCAGGGGCCGGACTGGGCGGTGACCGATCTCGATCTCAGCCTGCGCAACCTTACCCTGAGCCGCGGCGGCTGGCAGAGCGAGGACGGTCGGCTGTCGATGAACGCCAACGAATTTATCTACGGCTCGCTGAACCTGCTCGACCCGATTGTGAATGCTGAACTTTCGCCCCAGGGCGTTAACCTGCGCCAGTTCACCTCCCGCTGGGAGCGCGGCATCGTGCGCACCTCCGGGCGCTGGCTGCGCGACGGCGGCGCCCTGCAGCTTGACGATCTGGCCCTCGCCGGGCTGGAGTACACCCTGCCGGACAACTGGCGGCAGCTGGCCCAGGCTCCACTCCCCGACTGGCTGCAGAACATCAGCCTGAAGCACTTCAGCGCCAGCCGCAATCTGCTGATTGATATCACCCCGGATTTCCCGTGGCAGATAACCTCTCTGGAGGGCTACGGCGATAACCTGCAGCTGGCTCAGGACGGCAAGTGGGGCATCTGGGGCGGAACAATGTCGCTCAACGGCGCAGCGGCCACTTTCAATCGGGTGGACGTGCGTCGGCCGTCGCTGAAGCTGGCGGCCAACGCCTCCACCATCAACGTCACCGATCTGAGCGCCTTCGTGCAGCGCGGCCTGCTGCAGTGTACCGCGGTCATTTCCCAGCTGCCGCAGCGCCAGGCGACCATCAGCCTCAACGGCCGCGGCGTGCCGCTCAATACCCTGCAGTCCTGGGGCTGGCCGGCGCTGAACATCGGCGGCGAAGGCAACCTGCAGCTGCGCGCCAGCGCCAGCCTGCAGCCCGGCGCGGCCCTGAAGCCGACGGTGAACGGCGAACTGCACGCGGTGAACGCCGGTGGGCAGCAGGCGACGCAGGTGGTGCGGGGCGGGGAGGCAGAAAAGGCGCAGCCTGCGCCCGTCAGGTAGCGCGGCAGAGACCGAAAGACATCCCGCCAGGCTGCTTGCTGGCGGGCAAGAAGGAGCGGCGCGTCCCGTTCATCTCTGCCAATAACGGTCTAATTGGCTGATTTTATGCGCATTTATGAAACCATTAATGCCTTATTGCGCAATATGATGAAAAAAGTTGCGTAAGGAGTGTGGCAACGGCGCGAAAGTAGCTATAATGCGCTCCGCCTCCATGTAGCAATGCAGGCGCGGAAGGTCGTCGTCTCCGGTGAGGCGGCTGGACTTCAAATCCAGTTGGGGCCGCCAGCGGTCCCGGGCAGGTTCGACTCCTGTGACTTTCCGCCAAAATGACTCTTTGAATATTATCTCCCTGCATCATTTATGCATCGCTTTTTCCGCACCCGATAATGGTTTGTTCGCCGATCAGCCTGAATTCAGAGCGTAAAGTTGTATTCCCCTGAATTAAAAAATACTCCAGGCAATGAAATATAACTTCACGCCCGGAGACTTGTCCGGTGCAATTCGGCTAAACCTACGCCGGGCGGACTGCCGGTGGTGGCGCTGGCGTATCGGGGTAATAAAAAGTCCTGAGGCCAGGCCCTGGCGACTACATCCTTTCCGGGGCCTCAATCCCCAGCAAATTCAGCCCCGCCTTAAGGGTGCGCGCGGTCAGGGCGGCAAGTTTCAGACGGCTGGCAGTCTGCGCCGGCGCCTGGGCGTTAATCACCGGGCAGGCGGCGTAGAAGCTGGAGAATGCGCCCGCCAGATCGTACAGCCAGGCGCACAGCACGTGCGGCGTGCCGTCGCGGGCAACCCGGCGCAGCGTCTCTTCAAACTGCACCAGCCGCAGCGCCAGGTCGCGCTCCTTCTCATTACTGATAACCAGCGGACCGCTCACCTGTTCTACCTGCAGTCGCCGCAGAATTGAAGCAATACGCGCATGGGCGTACTGAATGTAGGGCGCGGTATTGCCTTCAAAACTGAGCATGTTATCCCAGTCGAATACGTAGTCGGTGGTGCGGTTTTTCGACAAATCGGCGTACTTAACCGCACCAATGCCGATAACGTTCGCCAGATAGTGCTGCTCGGCGGGATCGAGGTGCGGCGCCCTGACGCTAACCAATTGCCCGGCGCGAAACACCGCCTCATCCAGCAGGTCCGACAGCTTCACCGTCCCGCCTTCTCGGGTTTTGAACGGCCTGCCGGATTTGTCCAGCATTACGCCAAACATGTGGTGCTCCATCGGCACCTCCGGCGGCACGTAGCCGGCCCGGCGCACGATGGCCCACGCCTGCATCAGGTGCTGGTGCTGGCGGGCGTCGATGTAGTAGAGCATCCTGTCGGCGTGCAGGGTTTCATAGCGGTACTTCGCGCAGGCGATGTCGGTGGTGGTGTACAGATAGGCACCATCCTTTTTACGGATGATGACCCCCATCGGCTCGCCCGCTTTGTTCTGATACTCCGGCAGGTAGACCACCACCGCGCCGCGACTCTCTTCGGCGATGCCGCGCGCCAGCAGGTCGCCGACGATGCCGGGCAGCATCGGGTTGTAGAGGCTTTCGCCCATGATGTCCTGTGGGGTCAGGGTAACGTTCAGGCGCTGATAGGTGTGCTGATTCTGCTCCATCGTGATCTGCACCAGCTGCTTCCACAGCGCCCGGCAGTGGGCGTCGCCCTGCTGTAGCCTGACCACGTACTCCCGGGCCCGCGCAGAAAATGCGGCGTCCGTTTCGTCCCGCCTTTTTGCTTCGCGGTAGAAGGCCTCAAGGCCCGACAGCGAGCCGTCGCTCTCCTGCTGGCGCTCCTCCAGCAGGGCAATCAACATGCCGAACTGGGTACCCCAGTCGCCGATATGGTTGGCGCGAATGACGCGGTGACCGAGGAACCGGAGAGTGCGCACCACCGCATCGCCAATGATAGTGGAACGCAGGTGGCCGACGTGCATCTCTTTGGCTACGTTGGGCGAAGAGTAGTCCACGACGACGGTCTGCGGCGCCTCTTTAGCAACGCCCAGCCGCTCGTCCGCCAGCGCCGCCTCCAGCATCAGCGCCAGCGCATCGTCGCTGAGAAAAATATTGATAAATCCGGGCGGCACCACGTCGACTTTCGCCACCATCCCGGCCAGCGCAGGCGCTTTTTTCAGGCACGCCGCCACGCGATCGGCAAGCAGCAGCGGCGGCGTTTTCAGCCGGCTGGCTATCTGCATAATGCAGTTAACCTGATAGTCGCCAAATTTTTTGGCTGTCGCAGAACGAATGGTAATGTCGCTCTGCGCCTCAATGTTTAATTCCAGGAAGACATTGGCTAATGCCTCACAGAGTTTATTTGCAATATCCATAATGATGCCTGTTAATTGATAACCATCCGTCACCGCGGGTAAATTTCAGGTATATTCCGCCAGCACTATTTTCTGGTCTTCAGAACTGCTTGGCGCAAATAATCTTATAAGCAGCGCGCTTTTTTTTGCTGGGCTAAGCATGGTTGGTTTGTAATATATTTGTAACGGTCCGCTGTAGTTCACCCACGTTAAATCCGGCTACCGGAACGATAAATATGGTGTCGTCACCGGCAATAGTGCCTAAAATGCCCTCCGGCTTACCGCAGGAATCCAGCAGCCGGGCAATTAGCGGCGCCGCGCCGGGAACCGTATGGGTCACCACCATCGTATCATTGGAGGTTATATCGACGATCGATTTACACAGCGGCGTATCGGTGGTGGGAACCCCCATTTCCGAGGGCAGGCAGTAGACCATCTCCATTCTGGCATTGCGCGTCCTGACCGCACCGAGGCTGGCCAGCATACGAGAAACGCGCGACTGATTGATATGTAGGAACCCCTTCTCTTTTAAATATTCAACGATTTCATTTTGCGAGCTGATATTTTCCTCGCGTAACATAGTCTTAAAAATATTTTCCAGATCGTGTGTGGTACGCATAACAGTAATTCCTGCCAGTAATTATTATCACCATTATCCTCCCGGGTACTTACCAGTCAATGTGCAATAACGCATGACTGTTGCGAAATTAAAACATATTATTGACATATCGACTTATGCCTTTTACATAATGATGGAGATCAATATTATCCGCCTATTTATGGCTCAGCTCTTTTCGTCACGTAAGCAGCTGTTATCACTCTTTTGAAGTCGCAATCATTATTACCTAATCGTGCCACTCTCATTAGAATTACTTAATCACTATTAATAATGATAATAATCGCTGCTATAACCATCGCCCACGTAAGTGAATAACTTGTTATCTAATATGCATAGTTAGACAAGTGGAAAAATAAAGGGCGATGTGACATCGCCCTTTACCCCAACAGCCGTCTGCCTTAACGCGCCTGTTTGATACACATTACGTGATAGACGCCGTCTACTTTGTGAGTGCCCTCGGTTTCATGTTCAAAACCGGGGAAAGCGTCATCCCACGCCTGCAGCGCTTTCAGGTAGGCGATCTGCGGGCTGCTGCCATCGCCGAAGTTCTCACCGGACATCAGCATTGGGATCCCCGGCGGGTAAGGAATAACCGAGTTCGCGGCGGTGCGGCCGGCGAGGTTAACGATGGAGACCAACTCGACGTTGTTGCGCACCAGCTGCCTGTTTGCCTGGCGCGGGATCATATCAATCGCCGGCAGCGTTGAGTACGCCTTGTTCAGCTGCACGCTCGGGTTGTAGTCGTTGAGGAAGCGTAACATTTTTCGCCCAAGCTGCTGCATGGTCATGCCGCTGTACACGTCGGGAGCGCTGGCGACCAGCGCCGGCATCACTTCTGACAGCGGATCGTCGTTGTCATAGTGCTGCTTGAAGGAGAGCAGGCTGTTCATCAGGGTGACCCACTTACCTTTGGTGATCCCCATTGAGAACAGGAACATGATCTGGAAATCGGTAGTGCGGGTCGGCACGATACCGATGCTGGACAGATAGGCGGTGACCAGCGCGGCGGGAACGCCGTTCTCGGACAGGGAGCCATCTTCGTTGAGGCCGGGCGCCAGCAGGCTGACTTTGACCGGATCGAGCATCACCCAGTCCTCATCGAGGTCGCTAAAGCCGTGCCAGCGATCCTCAGGATCGAGCTTCCAGCAGGACTGTTCGCTGCTCAGCAGCGAGAGCGGCGCATCGGCAAAGTCATATTTTTCGCCGGTGCGCGGGCAGGTCACGCTATCCGGGTTCCAGGGTTTAAAGAACCAGTCGCCTTTCTGCTGCGCATCGCGCCAGCTGCGGGCGACGGCCTGGCGGAAAGAGACCGCTTCTTCAATCACTTCGCTGGTCAGGTTGATCCCCTGCTCGCCGTCCATCATCGCCGCCGCCACGTCATTAGAGGCGGCAATAGAGTACAGCGGCGAGGTAGTGGCGTGCATCATATACGCCTGGCTGAACTGCGCCGGCTCGACGTTACCGCGGCCTTCGCGGATATGAATATAGGACGCCTGAGAGAGCGCGTTGAGCAGCTTGTGGGTCGAGTGGGTCGCGAACAGGGTCGGCTGATTCTTGCCGTGGCTCGCTTTGTCGCCGCGCATTGCGTGGAAACCTTTATAGATAGGGTTAAAGCGCGAGTAGCCGAACCAGGCTTCATCATAGTGGATGCGGTCGCAGCTTTCGCCCAGCAGCTGTTCAATAGTCTCGCCGTTATAGATCAGGCCGTCATAGGTGCAGTTGGTGACCACGCTGTAGGCGGGCTTCTGATTGGGGGCTTCAGCAGCAAAGGGGTTGCGGCTGATGGCATTTTTGATGGCGGCCGCCGTCATCTGCTTTTTGGGGATCGGCCCGATAATACCGTAAGCGTTGCGGGTCGGAGTCATGTAGACCGGACGAATGCCGGTGAGCATCAGGCCCTGTTCAATCGATTTGTGGCTGTTGCGATCGCAAAGCGCGATATCGTCTTCCGTGCAGCAGGCCTGCATGATGGTGCGGTTAGCGCCGGAGGTGCCCACCACCAGCGAGTAGGAGCGGTCGGCGCCGAACACGTCGGCAATATATTTTTCACTTTCACCGAAAGCGCCGGTGTGATCGAGCATCGATCCGAGGCAGGCGCGCTCGATCCCCATATCGGTACGGAAGATGTTCTCGCCGTAGAAATCATAGAACTTACGGCCGACCGGCGTTTTGCAGAAGCCGATCCCGCCCTGATGGCCCGGCGCGGACCAGGAGTACTCTTTCTCGCGGGTGTACTTCATCATCGCGGCCATCAGCGGCGGCATAATCATTTTTTCGTAGCGGGCAACGGCGGCGCGCAGGCGGCCAACGATAAAGTCGGTGGTGTCATCCAGCACGAGGAAGGTTTCAGTCACCCGGTTCATGATTTCCGGCACCAGCTCGCCGTGCTCGGCGTGGGAGTTGACCATCATAAAGACCGGGACTTTGGCGTGATGGCGATAGAGGCTATTCAGGAAGTCGACAATCTCCGCGGCCTTCGCCGGCGCCCACTCCACCATGACGCAGTCTACCGCCGCCGTCGACATAACATAATCAGTACCCTGCGCATAGGTCGCGGCGAAGCGGACGTGCTCCCCTTTATTAGTCAGGGAAGTAACAATTTGATCGACGGCCTCTTCCAGGGTTGGATTATTGGCAATTGAGCCACCCACCACTAAATACTTTTTATCTGACATGGGCTGTTCCTCATGTAGCGAGCGCACACCGGTCTGCCTGGCTCTGAAAACCTTAACTATATTGCCTGCAGTGGCAATATAACTAATTCCTTCGCCGGCGGCGGCGCTGATTAATGAATTAGTTGACGGCACTGACGATAGAACAACAAAAATGAATTAGATAGTCCAAAAATATTACCAAAGAATAATCAGAGATAATCATTTTCCGCCATCAAAATAACTATTCAGAAGGCCAAGAAGAAACTATATTTTTATGCGAAAAAAACTTAACCACGCTTCAAAAACAAACACAACAGATTGTTTTCAAATGACTTTAATATGTTTATTCAGCTAACGGAAATAATCATTCAATTTAAACATTTAAAAATAATTTGCTGTTTGACGAAAGTAAATCGCTCCAATATCATCAGCCATACCTGAGGATTCTGGTGGTTTAATTTTTCTGACAAGACTCCCTGAGCCATTGGTAAATATTAAAGAATAATTATCAACGCTCAGTGAATTTCAATCTATTAATTAGAAACTCGTCTCCTTTTACTTGAGTGGAGTAAATCTACATGGCTAGTGAATCAAAAAAAATGGGGCTAACTGGCCTGACTATTTTGGTCGCAGTTAATATGATGGGCTCCGGGATAATTATGCTCCCGGCCAGTCTCGCGCAGATCGGCGCAATTTCGATTCTTTCGTGGATCGTTACCGCGCTGGGTTCCATGTGTATTGCCTATACTTTTGCGAAACTCGGGGCCTATTGCAAACGGGCCGGCGGCATGTCCGCCTACTCCGCCGAGGCGCACGGCCCCTCCTCCTTCTTTATCGCATCCTATACCTACTATATTTGCCTGGTCATCAGCTGTGTCGCTATCGCCGTTTCCGCAGCCGGCTATCTCGCCCCCTTCTTGCCGTGGGTAAAAAGTTCGCCGATGCATACTTTTGCGACGGTGGTAGCGATTCTGGTGCTGACCATGGTGGCCAACTTCAAGGGGCCGCGCGTTACCGGACGCATCTCCAGCATTACCGTGTGGGGAATTATTATTCCGGTCGCCGGTCTGTCGGTGATCGGCTGGTTCTGGTTTAAGCCAGAGCTGTATATGGCCGCATGGAACCCGCACGGCGCGGCAACCGGCAGCGCTATCTCCTCCGGGATCTCGCTGACCCTGTGGGCCTTCCTCGGTATCGAGTCCGCCGGCGCCAACTCCGATACGGTGGAAAATCCGGAGCGCAACGTACCGCTGGCCTGTCTGTTCGGCACTGGCTTCGCAGCCATCGTCTATATCGCCTCGACCTCGGTTATCCAGGGTATCGTGCCGAATGCGCAGCTTGCCACCTCTGACGCGCCGTTTGGTCTGGTGTTTAGCATGATGTTTTCCCCGGCCGTCGGGAAATTTATCACTGCCCTCGCGGTTATCGCCTGCATCGGTTCTCTGCTGGGCTGGCAGTTCACTAACGCCCAGGTATCGAAGGCGGCGGCCGATACCACGCTGTTCCCGGCGGTATTCAGCAAAGTAACCAAAGACAACGCGCCTATCCCCGGCATGATTATCATGCTGGTTCTGGAGCTGCTGCTGGCCAGCATGACCATTTCGCCAAACCTGCTCAAACAGTTCAACCTGCTGCTTAACCTGGCGGTGTTTATCAACATGGTGCCATACGTGCTGGCAATGACCGGCCTGCAGGTGATGCTGCGTAAAAATCACGTCACCCAGTCGCAGTATATTCTCGGTTCACTGCTGGGCACGGTGGCGGTGGTTTACAGCATCTACGGCGTGTACGCCTGCGGTGAAGTCGCGGTTTACGGCGGCTCCATCATCACTATGTTTGGCTATATCTTCTACGGCTACCTGGCCGGTCGCGAAACCGAGTTCCAGATGACCCATCCGGGCGAGAAGCACTTCCCGACCCACTAACAAAGAGGCGTAAAAAAAACCCACGAAGCCTGCGCGACGTGGGTTTTTTGTGCCTGCAGCGGTTAGCCCACGTTCAGCTCATCAAAGTGGGTAATCTGTTTACCGACAATGCCGTAGTCGAGCGCTTCCTGCGGCGACATCCAGAAGTTGCGGTCGGTATCTTTCTTCACGCGCTCCAGCGGCTGGCCGGTAGCGTCGGCGATCAGGCGGTTGATGCGGTCGTGCATGCGGATAATTTCGCGGGCTTCAATCTCGATATCCGTCGCCTGGCCGCGCACGCCGCCCATCGGCTGGTGGATCATAAAGCGGGTGTTCGGCAGCGAGTAGCGGTGCTCTTTTTTCGCCGCGAGGAAAATCGTGATCCCGGCGCTGGCCACCCAGCCGGTGCCGATGATGTGCACGTCCGGGCGAATAAACTTGATGAAGTCGTGAATGGTATCGCCCGCTTCAACGTGGCCGCCCTGGCTGTTGAGATAGATGCGGATCGGCTCGTCGCTGATGCTCTGCAGCAGAATAAGCTGGGTCACCACCTTCTGCGCCAGCTCCTGGTTGATTTCGCCGGAAATGACGATTGAGCGCGAGGAGAGGAGTTTTTGCTGGATGAAAGCGGGTTCGCCACCCTCGGCGTTCTTTTTATCGTCGTTATCTTCATTCATGGTAAAAAATGGCATGTCGTGCTCCTTAACAGATACGGGCATAGGCAGATAGATATAGCATATCAGAGCCGCGCGGCCCTTATCTTTCAGGTAGCAATATGTTTGCGGCAGTAAGCAATGAAAAAAACCGCATCGCGGCCGCCGCAGGATCCGGAGAAAAGGTTATTACTTAAACAGCCACAATAACAACATACCATTGCTCATTGCATGAACGTTAAAGACCGCCCGCCGCGCTTTCGTGGGCGAGGGCCGTAAACGCCCGCGCGGCGGCGGTTTGCCAGCTCCCTTTGCGCCGCAGCAGCACCGCCGTTCTTTCCAGCAGCGGCGGAGAAAGCGTAATCGCCGCGATGCCCTCCCGCTGAGCGGCAATCGCCGCCGGGAGAAGCGTCGCCAGGCCGGTGCGGCGCACCATCTCCAGCACGGCGCTGATGGCGTTCACCTCCATCGCCACCGCAAGATGCAGGCCGGCCTGATGGCTGAAGCGGTCGATCTGCTCCCGGGTAGCGAACTCGCCGCTCAGCAGGACAAACTTCTCCTCTTTGAGATGCTGGAGATCGACAGACTCCCGGCCCGCAAGAGGATGGTGGTTTGCCACGACCAGCGCCAGCGTTTCCGTCAGCAGCGGCCTGGCCTCTATCTCAGCGGTATTCACCTGCGCAAAAGCAATCCCGATATCCAGCTCATCGCGCTCCAGTAACATCTCGATAGATTCCTGAGACATTTCCCGCATTTGCAGAGTGACGCCGGGATAGCGGAGGTGGAATGCCGCCAGCAGGGGGCCGGTGAGATAGGCGGTAAAGGTTGGCGTCACGCCCAGCCTGAGCGTGCCGCAGGTGAGATCTTCGACATCGTGAATGGCGCGGCTGCCCGCCTTCAGCGCCCGGAGCGCTTCCCTGGCATAGCCCATATAGATCTCACCGGCATCGGTCAGGCGGATCTGCCGCCCGCTGCGGTCGAACAGCTGCGCGCCCAGAGCAGCCTCAAGCTGCCCAATCTGCTGGGAGAGCGCGGGCTGGGAAACGTGCAGCGCCTGGGCCGCCCGGGTAAATCCGCGGTGTTCCGCCACGGCCAGAAAATAGGTGATATGTCGTAGTAGCATCGCCAACCCATAAGCATAACCAATAGACTTGATTATAAATGGATATTTTACCTTATGGAAAGGGCCGGGTACTCTGCTTCGCATGGCACAGGGTGCGGAGGAGTCACAATGAAAGACATTATTGACGGTTTTCTGAAATTTCAGCGCAGCGTTTTTCCCGAACGCGCCGGGCTGTTTAAGCGGCTGGCCAACCAGCAGAGTCCGCGGGCCCTTTTTATTTCCTGCTCGGACAGCCGGCTGGTGCCGGAACTGGTCACCCAGCGCGAACCGGGCGATCTGTTCGTGATCCGCAATGCCGGCAACATCGTCCCCTCTTACGGGCCGGAGCCGGGCGGCGTCACCGCCTCGGTTGAGTATGCCGTCTCGGCGCTGCGGGTCAGCGATATCGTTATCTGCGGCCACTCCGACTGCGGCGCCATGACCGCTATCGCGGGGTGCCACTGCATGGACAGTATGCCCGCCGTCGGCCACTGGCTGCGCTATGCGGATTCGGCCCGCATTGTGAATGAAGCCAAACAACACCGCTCGGCGCACGAAAAAGTGCATTCGATGGTGCGGGAAAACGTCATTGCTCAGCTGGCAAATATCCAGACCCATCCCTCGGTGCGCCTGGCGCTGGAGGAGGGGCGCATTGCGCTGCACGGCTGGGTATATGACATCGAAAGCGGTGATATTACGGCCTATGACGGCCTGCGCCGGGAATTTGTCTCCCTGGCCGAAAATCCGGGTACCCGCGCCGTGCCGCAGAGTGCCCACGTTTAATCTACTACCGGAGGTTTATATGATTCAGTCGCAAATTAATCGCGATATTCGCCTGGCCCTGGCCGACCAGATCCTGCTGGCCAAAGCCAGAAAAGATCTCTCCTTTGCCGAACTGGCAGACGGCACCGGGCTGTCAGAAGCGTTCGTCACCGCCGCTCTGCTGGGCCAGCACGCCCTGCCCGCCGACGCGGCTCGCCTGGTCGGGGCCAAGCTGGCGCTGGATGAAGACGCCGTTCTGCTGCTCCAGAGCATCCCGCTGCGCGGCAGCATTGAGGACAGGGTGCCCACCGACCCGACCATCTACCGCTTCTATGAGATCCTGCAGGTCTACGGCACTACCCTGAAGGCGCTGGTGCATGAGAAGTTCGGCGACGGCATTATCAGCGCCATCAATTTCAAACTGGATGTGAAAAAAGTGGCCGACCCGGAGGGCGGAGAGCGGGCCGTGATCACACTTGACGGCAAATATCTGCCGACGAAGCCGTTCTGATGCGGCGAGACGATACGCAAAGGCGTATCGTCTTTTTTTGCTTTCTAAGGAGAGTTTATGGTTTCCCACGCGCCGGCGAGACATCGGATACTGATGCTGCTGGTTCTGGTGCTGGTCGGCATCAATATGCGGCCGCTGCTCACCTCCGTCGGCCCGCTGCTGCCGGAGCTTCGCCGCGCCACGGGCATGAGCTTTGTGACGGCTTCTCTGCTCACCGCTCTGCCGGTGGTTGCCATGGGCGTGATGGCGCTGGCGGGAAGCTGGGTTAACGGCCTGCTCAGCCAGCGTGCGGGCGTGGCGCTGAGCCTGGCGATGATCATTCTCGGCGCCCTGGCGCGCGAAATGGCGCCGAATAGCGCGATGCTCCTGACCAGCGCCCTGCTGGGCGGCATTGGTATCGGCGTTATTCAGACCATTATGCCGGCCCTGATCAAACATCTTTTCCAGCGCCACATGCCGCCGGTGATGGGCCTGTGGTCGGCGGCGCTGATGGGCGGCGGCGGCCTCGGCGCGGCGCTGACGCCGTGGATCGCCGGACACAGCGAGTTCTGGTACCGCGCTCTGGCATGGTGGGCGCTGCCTGCCGCCGTGGCCCTGCTGGGGTGGTGGTATCAAAGCCGTCACCTTACCGAACCTGCCCGCGGCGGCGGCACGGCGGCGATCCGCATCTCCCGGCATCCGCGTACCTGGACGCTCGGCCTCTATTTCGGCGCCATTAACGGCGGCTACGCCAGCCTCATTGCGTGGCTTCCGCCCTACTATATTCAGCTCGGCAGCACGCCCCAGTACAGCGGCAGCCTGCTGGCACTGATGACTCTCGGACAAACCGCCGGCGCGCTGCTGCTGCCGATGCTCGCCCGCCATGAGGACAGGCGCAGGCTGCTGCTGCTTGCGCTGGCGCTGCAGCTGGTCGGGTTTTGCGGACTTATCTTCTGCCCGCAGACGCTGCCCGCGGCGTGGGCGATAATATGCGGTCTCGGCCTCGGCGGCGCTTTCCCGCTCTGCCTGGTACTCGCGCTCGATCACGCCGCCCATCCGGCGGTGGGCGGGCGGCTGGCGGCGTTTATGCAGGGTACCGGGTTTATTGTGGCAGGGCTGTCGCCGTGGCTGTCGGGGATCTTGCGCAGCGCAAGCGGAGATTATCTGCTGGACTGGGGCCTGCACGCCCTCTGCGTGGCGGGCCTGATGCTGCTGACGCTGCGCTTTGGGCCAAATGGCTATCCGCAGGCGTGGAGAAGCAAAGAGGCTTAAGTCTCCCAACTCCGCGTCGCTGTGATGTTTATAAAGAGTGGCTGGCGGGCTGCGTGATATGGAAATAAAAACGGGCCAGCATCCCGCTGGCCCTTGTCGCTACAGGTGACGCTCTCACTGCCAGCCGGGCACGGCCCCGCCGTTAAAAATACGCTCTGCGGCCCGCGCCACCTCCGGCGACTGATAGGCCTTAATAAATTCTTTCACGTTTTCCGCATCCTTATTGTCCTCACGGGCTACAACAATATTAACGTAAGGCGAGTTTTTATCCTCGATAAAGATGCTGTCGCGCACCGGTGACATGCCGGTTTGCTGAATGTAGGTGGTGCTGATAATGGCAATGTCCACTTTCGGATCGTCGAGCACCCGCGGCAGCTGGGCGCCCTCAAGCTCCATGATGTTCAGCCGGTGCGGATTGTCGCTGATGTCAACGGCGGTAGGCAGCAGGCCTTTCCCCGGCTTGAGCGTTATCAGCTTCTCTTTTTGCAATAGCAGCAGGGCGCGGCCAAGGTTGGTCGGGTCATTGGGGATCGCGACTGTTGCGCCCTCTTTCAGCTCCGATACCGACTTCATTTTGCGCGAATAGCCCGCCATCGGAAATACGAAGGTATTGCCGACCGCCACCAGGCGATAGCCGTGAGCCTTATTATCCTGTTCGAGGAACGGGCGGTGCTGAAAGACGTTGGCATCCAGCTCACCGGAATTGGTCGCGTCGTTTGGCAGCAGCGATCCGCTGAAGCCCACCAGCTCGACATCGAGTCCATATTTGTCTTTGGCCACTTTTTTAGCGACCTCGGCCACGTCCTGCTCGGCGCCGTTGATAACGCCCACTTTAATCGAGTGCGCATCACCGCTTTGCCGATCGCAGCCCACCAGCAGCAGCCCCGTCAGCAGGAGGGCGCCAGGATAAGATAAAGAGAGTTTCACGCCAGCATTCCTTATTGAAAACAGTACGATCCCGTAGTGATTGACTATAGCGACTTTGGCACCCGGGGGTTTACAACGAAAAGGAATGAGCGATAACCAAATTGCCTAAAAAGTGATAAGCGCCCTCCGCCGGCTGGCGAAGGGCGCAGCGCTTATTTCGCCAGCGCGTTGGCGATAGCGTTAAACATCAGCGAGGCCTCCAGCGGCTGGGCGCTGAACGACGGCTCCGCTTTCGGCCAGACCGACCACTGAACGATGACCAGCTTCTCTTTCTGATTTACGGCGATAATCTGCCCGAAGATCCCCAGCGCCCACATCGTATCCTGACTCTCAAGTCCCTTCACCGGGCCAACGTTTCGGGCAGTGACCGGCACGCTGTTATTCCACCACTGGTAGCCATAGCTGCCGTCGGGATGGCCCGCGGTGACGGATTTGTCGGCGGTGCTCCAGGTCCGCGCCGCCTTCACCCAGCCGTCCGGCAGAACTTTCGTACCGTCCGGCAGCACGCCGTTGTTCATAATAAACAGGCCGAACTTGCCCCAGTCCTCCAGCGTGGCGTTAAAACCGTGGGCCCCGACGTCGTGCCTGCCGGGCTGATAGCTGTGCCAGACGCCGTCGTGGGTCATGCCATAGGGCTGCCAGATCTTTTCCTGCAGGTACTGCGCCAGCGATTTGCCGGTCGCTTTTTCCAGCGTATCGCCCAGCAGCCAGGCGCCGCCCGAAGAGTAGGACCACGCCTCGCCCGGCCTGGCGTAAGCCTGCCGCTGCGGATCGTTCACCAGGGCATTTACGCAGGCGTAAGTGCCCGCATTCGCCTCGCACTGGGTCAGCTTTGCGAAGTCAGACTGAGGATTAGTGTAATCTTCGCTCCACTTCACGCCGGAGGTATGCTGCATCAGCTGGCGGACGGTAACGTGTTCCCAGGCCGTTCCCCTGACGGCAGGGTTATATTTGACGATTTCATCATCAAGCGAGGCAATTTTCCCCTCTTTTACCGCCGCCCCCACCAGTGTGGAAACGACTGACTTTCCTACCGACCGCGAGGTCCAGAGCGTGGTCGGCGTGTTGCCGCCGCCGTAATACTGCCAGGCAATCTTACCGTCCTTAATCACCATCATACCGGTGACATTATTGCGGCTGAGGTACTCCTGCAGACCGTAGCGCTGGCCGTGGTAGTCATAGGTCGCCGCGCTCAGGGAGCGGGAAAGTCGCGGGATTGGCCGGGGGACTGCGGCTTTGAAAACATCACCGCGATAAGACCGGTAGTCGTTGCGAAAGCCGACGACGCGCTGCTGCCCGTCCCAGGTCAGCATCTCCTTAACATCGGGCAGACTATCGTCCACCGGCTGCGGGCAGGTGGCCAGCTGCGGTACGCCGCAGTTACCGGCGGGCTGCGCCGCGCCGGCATTCAGACTGAAGCCCAGGCAGAGGGCGAGGAGACAGAGTTCGCTTTTCATCTTGCACATAAACATGACCTTCATCGTTAGCGTTATGGATGTCAGGCCACACTGTAAGGGAGGAGGGATAAGCAGGTGCAGTCAGTCAGCGGGGGAAAAACCCCCACAGGGCGCGCAGGAAAGATGTACTGAAACGGACTCGGATAATTGGTTGCCAGGCGTTGATCGCCGCCGCTCTCACCGACATGATAACCGCACCGGTTTTTTAACCGGCAGGTGCAGCGACGCGGGGGATCTCTTCTCTCGCGGCTTCTTGCGCTAGATAGAGAAAACCCCCGCACGTTGCGATGTTAAACAGGCAACAAACGGGGGTGATCCTTGACCCTAGACACGTCAAGAATAGCCGCCAGCGTTAGCCAAATCAAGCAGGCTTCACGCATGGACTTTATGAAAGCCGTTGTACTCGCGGTTCTTATCCATATCGCCGCACCGTTGATGGTGCGCTATGTGGATTCGAACTTTCCGACTCACTGCGCTAATCAGACGGAGGGACCCGACGGCCATCGCTGATTAGGCTATGTTGCGCCTTAGAATAGCCCCGCGCTCGCGCGGGGCTTTCTTATGCTGCACTGTACCGCGTCATCCGGGCAGTGACGCAGAAGAATATGTACAGAAACGGACTCGGATAATTGGTTGCCAGGCGTTGATCGCCGCCGCTCTCCCCGACATGATAACCGCGCCGGTTTTTTAACCGGCAGGTGCAGCGACGCGGGGGATCTCTTCTCTCGCGGCTTCTTGCGCTAGATAGAGAAAACCCCCGCACGTTGCGATGTTAAACAGGCAACAAACGGGGGTGATCCTTGACCCTAGACACGTCAAGAATAGCCGCCAGCGTTAGCCAAATCAAGCAGGCTTCACGCATGGACTTTATGAAAGCCGTTGTACTCGCGGTTCTTATCCATATCGCCGCACCGTTGATGGTGCGCTATGTGGATTCGAACTTTCCGACTCACTGCGCTAATCAGACGGAGGGACCCGACGGCCATCGCTGATTAGGCTATGTTGCGCCTTAGAATAGCCCCGCGCTCGCGCGGGGCTTTCTTACCGCTTTTACAGACCGAGCATACTCAGCCCCGGATGGTCATCCGGGCGGCGGCCCTGCGGCCAGTGGAACATGCGCTCACTTTCGGCAATCGGCAGATCGTTGATACAGGCGAAGCGGCGGCTCATCAGGCCGTTCTCGTCAAACTCCCAGTTCTCATTGCCGTATGAGCGGAACCAGTTCCCGCTGTCGTCGCGCCACTCGTAGGCGAAACGTACGGCAATGCGATTATCGCTGAAGGCCCACAGCTCTTTGATCAGGCGATACTCCAGCTCTCTGGCCCATTTGCGCTGCAGAAAGGCCACGATCTGCTCGCGGCCGTCAACAAATTCGCTGCGGTTGCGCCACTGGCTGTCCGGGGTATAGGCCAGCGAAACCTTCTGCGGGTCGCGGCTGTTCCAGCCGTCCTCGGCGGCGCGGACCTTCTGTTCAGCGGTTTCGCGGGTAAATGGCGGCAACGGCGGGCGCTGTTCTGTCATGATGTTCTCCGAAAAAGGGCGTTACTTCATCCTGGCACAGCCGCCAATAAACGTAACGCGCTAATTATTCATGCGAAGTCCGCAGCGGCGCCTCGCGCAGCAGCCACGACAGCGCGAAGGCCGCCGCCATAACGCAGGCCGCCATGGTAAAGGCTGCGTGAATGGCAGAACCGAAGGCGCTCAGGTAATCGAGGCGCAGCGCCTGCGGCAAATGGTGAATAGCCTCGGGGCTCATTCCCGGCGGAATGACGGCATCCTCCGGCAGCAGGCGGGTCAGGCTGGTCTGCAGCACGCGGTTAAATACCGCGCCGAACAGCGCCACGCCGATAGAGCCGCCTATCGAGCGAAACAGCGTAACGCCGGAGGTCGCAACGCCGTACATGTTAGCCGCCACCGCATTCTGCACCGCCAGCACCAGTACCTGCATCACCAGACCCAGCCCCATGCCGAGCACGCCGGTAAACAGGTACAGATGCCAGGTGGGAGAATCCACGGTAATGCGCGTCAGCAGTACCATGCCCAGGGTGCTGAACAGCGTACCGAGAATGGGAAACAGCCGGTAGCGGCCGCTGCGGCTTATCATCCGCCCGCTGATGATGGAAGTGAGCAGCAGGCCGCCCATCAGCGGGATCAGCTGCAGCCCGGCCTCGGTAGGCGTTGCCGATTTCACCACCTGCAGATAGAGCGGCAGGAAAGTGACCGAGCCAAACAGCGCCATGCCGATGATCAGGCTCATCAGGCTGCAGAGCAGAAAGCTGCGGTTGCGAAACAGCGACAGCGGAATAATCGGCTCAAAGGCCAGCCGCTCCTCGTAGATAAAGCCGCCGATCCCCACCAGGCCAAAGGCCAGAATGCACCACAGCTGCGGGTCGTCCCAGGCGTGAGCCGAGCCGCCCTCGGTGGTAAACAGAATGATGCACACCAGGCCCAGCGTCAGATAGAGCGCCCCCAGCCAGTCAATCTGATGCTCGCTGCGCCGGGCGCTGCCGCGAAATACGGCGCCAATCACCAGCAGCGCAAACAGCCCGAGCGGCAGATTGATATAAAAGATCCAGCGCCACGAGGCGTGCTGGACGATAAAGCCGCCGATCAGCGGGCCAATCACCGTGGCGAGGCCAAACACGCCGCCGAACAGACCCTGATAGCGCCCGCGGTTGGCCGGCGGTATCACATCGGCGACGGCAGCCATACTGATCACCATCAGCCCGCCGCCACCCAGCCCCTGCAGGGCGCGCATCAGCACCAGCTGGGTCATGTTCTGCGCCAGCCCGCACAGCGCCGATCCCAGCAGAAACAGCGTGATGGCAATCTGCAGGACCCGCTTGCGGCCAAACTGGTCGCCGAACTTGCCGTACAGCGGCACGGCGATGGTTGAGGAGAGAATATAGGCGGTTACCACCCATGAGAGCTTGTCCAGCCCGCCCAGCTCGCCGACGATGGTCGGCAGCGCCGTGGAGACGATGGTCTGATCGAGCGCCGACAGCAGCATCACCAGCAGCAGGGCGCTGAACAGCAGGCGAATAGATTTGACGCCGGTAGCCGGGACGTGCTGAGCTTGCGTCACTGTTTCAGAGTTCATAATGGTGCCATGTTGATATTAATTAATTGCATAATTAATATTTGTAGACACCCGGGTTCAGGTCAAGGGACGGTCAGCCAATGACAGCACTGAGTGACAAAGAAAAATCTGATAAACCGCGGCGCCCCGGGCGCCCGCGCGGTAAAAAGCCGGACACCGCCAGCCGCGAGCAGCTGATGGATATCGCCCTGGCGCTGTTCGCCAGAGAGGGCATCGCCCGGGTCTCCCTCAACGCCATTGCCCGCGAGGCCGGCGTGACGCCGGCAATGCTCCACTACTATTTCAGCTCCCGGGACGCGCTGGTCGAGCAGCTGCTGGAAGAGCGCTTTATGCCGCTGCGCGAGCGCATCGGCGCGATTTTCCTGCAGCATCCCGACGATCCGGTCAGCGCCTTTACGCAGATGGTGCGGGTGCTGGCGGAGCTTGCGGACGGCAACGCGTGGTTCGCGCCGCTGTGGATGCAGGAGATGTCAGGCGGCGTGCCGGTGCTGCGCCAGAAGATGTCCGAGCGCGTTGGCGATGAGAGCTACCGCCTGATGCTGGCGAGGATCGCCGACTGGCAGGCGGCGGGCAGGCTCAACCCCGACCTGACGCCGGCGCTGCTGTTTCCCTCTCTGATAAGCCTGGTGCTGGTACCCTTCGCCCGCGCGCGCAACGACGAACGCATCCGCAGCATTTCCCCTGAACAGATAGTCAGCCACGCGCTGGCGATGATCGGCCAGGGCCTGCGCGCCGGGCGCTAATCGGCCAGCCGCTTCGTCAGATAGTGGCGCTGCATACCGGGATAGGGAAAATCCTCAAGGGTGGTCTTCAGGGTAAAGCCGCACTTCTGGTAGAACGGCAGCGCCTGGAAGCTGATGGTATCCACCAGCATCTGACGGCAGCCCCAGGCGCGGACCTGTACTTCAGCGCGGCGGATAATCTCGCTGCCGAGCCCCTGCCTCCGCGCGGCGTCGCTCACCCACAGGTAGTCGATGCTGAGCCAGTCCCCTTTACGCTTGCCGATAAGCCCGCCGAGCATGCGGCCGGCGTCGTCGCGGGCGTAAACGCCGAGGCTGTACCAGTCCCGCGCATCAACAAACTGGCGGTTGTAGGCGCGCAGCCCGGCCCAGAGTTCCTCCTGGTCTTCAGAGGTAATCACATCCGTAACGTCAATTCTCATGCCGCTTCCTCGTTGTCGCCCATCGCCAGCGATTGGTTTCATTATTGTTAATACTTAGTTACCAAAGTTTTTTCCCTTCTGCCAGCCAAAGTGATTACGGTCACATATTACCCAGCACGAACGCTTTAAAACTACTTCTCTTAAGCAAGGCACAAGGACGCATAATGGACTCACAACCGATAACCGCCGCGCCGAAGCAGAGCGGCGCAAGAACCATTTTTAACGTTACCAGCGGCAACTTCCTGGAGATGTACGACTTTATGGTGTTCGGCTACTACGCCAGCGCCATCGCCAAAACCTTTTTCCCCGGCGATAACCCGTTTGCCTCCCTGATGCTGACGCTGATGACCTTCGGCGCCGGTTTTCTGATGCGGCCACTGGGTGCTATCGTGCTCGGGGCCTATGTCGATCACCACGGCCGCCGCAAAGGGCTACTGCTGACCCTGACTCTGATGGCAATTGGCACATTAACCATTGCCTGCGTGCCGGGCTACGCCACGCTGGGCGTCGCCGCGCCGATACTTATTCTCCTCGGTCGCCTGCTGCAGGGCTTCTCTGCCGGAGTGGAACTGGGTGGGGTCTCGGTCTACCTCTCTGAGGTGGCGCCGAAAAACCGTAAAGGCTTTTACGTCAGCTGGCAGTCCGGCAGCCAGCAGATCGCCGTGGTGTTCGCCGCCCTGCTCGGTCTGCTGCTTAACCACCTGCTGGAAAAAGATCAGGTCACCGAGTGGGGCTGGCGCATTCCGTTTATCGTGGGCTGTATGATTGTGCCGTTTCTGTTCTGGATTAGAACGATGCTGTCGGAAACCGAGGCTTTCAGCCAGCGTAAGCAGCATCCGTCGATGAAGACTATCGTCCGCTCGGTGGGGCAAAACTGGCCGCTGATCCTGGCGGGCATGCTGATGGTTGTCACCACCACGGTGATGTTCTACGCCATCACCGCCTTCACGCCGACGTTTGGCAAAACCGTACTGGGGATGAGCGATAAGGCGAGCTTTCTGGTGACGCTGTGCGTCGGGCTATCGAACCTTATCTGGCTGCCGCTGATGGGCGCCCTGTCGGATCGCGTTGGCCGCCGCCCGCTGCTGCTGATTTTTACCGTACTGGCGCTGTTTACCGCCTGGCCGGTGCTGCACTGGCTGGTGACCCACCCCGGCTTCGCCCATCTGCTGGAGGCGGAGCTGTGGCTGTCGTTCCTCTACGGCAGCTACAACGGCGCGATGGTGGTCTACCTGACGGAGGTGATGCCTGCGGAGGTGCGCGCCACCGGCTTCTCGCTGGCCTACAGCCTGGCGACCGCGCTGTTCGGCGGCTTTACGCCGGCAATCTCTAGCTACCTGATCCACGCTACGGGCGATAAGGCAATGGCCGGGGCGTGGATCACCTTCGCCGCGCTGTGCGGGCTTATCGGGACGCTGGCGATTAAGCCATTGATGAAGCAATATCACACCCGCCATACGCCAGAGGGATTGAAGGCATAGGATAAAGAAAGGGATACGATGAACAACGCCAGTTGGAGGCAAAGTAGTCCGCTTCAGCTGGCGTCTCGCTATCAATAAATCCACAGAAATAAACCGTGCCGGATTACACTAATCGAAAGAATGAATCATTGTCATAAAAACAATATCGTTTAGCCACTCTATTTCAGGAAGCAGAAAACTCCCTAAGAAAAAGTCCTAAAAAAACACGTACCACAGAGTAAAAATAGATCAAAAGAAATTAGGTTATATTTACTTAAAAACAGAGACGGTTTGTAACACTTAATTCTCGCAACCTTATACACGCCTCATGCTGGAACATATAAGTTCACACCCCCTCTATAAAATTAATAAATACATTTAATTCAAACAATTACATTAAACTAACAAACATAAAAGTAAAAAACTTTTTTACGTTGGGAGCGCTGCGAAAAAACATTACACCGTATCATCTCTATTTAATCTTAGATCACAATTGACAGTTACCGCTACGCGTGTACCATCATTTACCGAACCTCATTTTTTATAAATAAGTTCACTGGGGCAAAAAAAACACTAATAAAAATCTTATGTATTTTTCACTCCTCAGGCATAAATCGTCTCATCTTCAGGAGATCAGAATATTTCGGCATAAGGACGATAACCGTAGCACCTAAAAACTAAAGGATTGAAAATGTCAGCAACCGACTGGTTAAAGCAGCTCTCTGAGCTGGATAGCTCTATAAATCAACATACTGTCAGTAAAGCAAAAGCCATCGAGTCATCGTTTATCCAGATAACGAGTAAATTGAATAATGGCTGCGGATATCATATTTTGGACAATTTCCCGTTGACATAAAGTTGCCTTCACAACCCGACAATGGATTAAGGCCTTATCCCAAAGACTATATCAGTGAGCATGTTTTAACAGGCGTCACCGGCACCTTGGGTTATAACGTATTCTCTGATAAGCAGGAGAGGCAGGGGTCTCTGGTCCATGAAATTACACCAACAACAGGCAACGAGAATGACAGATGAATGAATTAGCCATCAAAGTAGGAACCCTTTTTTTCATATCATGCCTCGGCTTTATCTACGGAATGATCACTAAAAGTAACAGTAAAGATATAGCCAACTTACTGATTTATGTTATTTCTCCAGTGGTCGTTATTATCAGCATAGTGCAATCACCCAGTACGCTTAGCTATTTCTATTTCAGTATTGGGGCCTTTATTTTTTGTTCGGCGTTATGTCTTTTAGGCTACCTCCTCTCAGGACTCATATGGAAAGATAAGGTCAGAAATCTTTTCGCCTTCACTGCTGGCACCGGTAACACGGGCTATTTTGCACTACCGATCGTGTTAAGTATGTTTAATGAATCCCAGATCGCCATTGCTATTTTTATTATTATTGGTGTAAATCTATATGAGTTCAGCGTAGGTTATTTTATTCTTGAGAAAGGAAATGCCAGAGCGGTTGATGTTTGCAAAAAAACCTTAAAGCTACCCGTTCTGTACGCTGCTCTACTGGGTTTCCTGATTAAATACCTCGGAATAGGCGTTAATGAGAACATCCTTGGCATCTTGTCTAATTTTAAAGGCGCATATTCGGTATTAGGTATGCTATTGATAGGTATCGTATTATCCCGGAGCCCCAAATCAACACCGGACTTGAAATTTTTATCCGTATCTCTGGGCTGGAAGCATATCCTGGTGCCTGCCATTGCCACCATTTTTACTTTTTTACCCAGCGAGCAATTTGACGTCATTTTTCTGATGGCATTATCTCCTTTAGCGGGTAATACGGTTGTTTTTAGCAGCAACTCAGGTTTACACCCTGAGAAGGCCGCGACGGCCGTGTTAGTGAGTTCACTGTTAGCCATTTTCCTGATCCCATTTTGTCTACACCTGCTGTGAATCTGTGCGAATTTTCCCCAAAGACTGCTACGGAGTCAGGACATCATTCCCGGTAACCCTGAGGGCTGCTCAAATGGCGCTAACTGTGGCGGTAAAAGCGTCGCCTGCCCTCGGCATACCTCCCTCACCAGACGCTCAGCGTCTGGTAGTCAGCAGCGGCTTCTCATGACTAATATGCCCCAGACGCTGAGAAATGATGGTGCAAACCTTCTCAAGCTCCCTGTTGGTCTCGTCAATTTTTGGCACAACGCGGTGCGTGGGGCCAGCAACGCTAATGGCACCGACAATCTCATCGGTGTAGTTGAAAACTGGCCTGGCGATGCAGGTAAGCCCCTCTTCATTCTCCTCATCATCCCTGGAGTAGCCTCTCAGCCGAATATCTGCCAGCGCCTCATACAACGCCACGCGATCGACGAGAGTCTTATCGGTTACCGCCCTGAGCGGTTGGCTGAGTACCGCATCGATCTCCGCCAGCGGCTGATAGGCCAGCAGCGCCTTGCCGATGCCGGTACAGTAGGCGGGAAAGCGGGCGCCGAGCCGGGCGTTAGTCTGAATCGACAGCGTGCCTTCACTTTTGTAGAGATAAACCACGTGTCCGCCGCTATAGACCCCGAGAAAACAGGTCTCGCCGGTTTTTGCCGACAATTTTTTCAGATACGGGATCGCCACTTCCACCAGGTTGGCGTTCATTAATCCCTTCATCCCCAGCTCCAGGCTTTTGAGACCCAGCAGATAGCGCTCGGTGTCGCCGTCCTGAATCACGTACTGCCGTTCGCGCAGTCTTTCCAGAATGCGAAAGGCGGTGGTTTTTGCCATTCCGGTCGCCCGGGTGAGCGCCGCCAGCGAAATCCCGTCGGGAAAGTCGCTTATGTGTTCCAGCAACGTTAGCACCTTATCAGCGCTGGAAGACGCCTCCTTCTTCTCAGCCATCTTCTTCCCCCTCATCCTTCACGCGTTACAACAACAACTAACATCATGATTTTAATAAAATAATAATACACAGATCACAAAATATAGCGCAGTTTCCACGCGGCGTTAACTTCTTTGTGACTGCGATCGATTTACGCACAAAGAAGGAATGACGTTCCTTCTTTGTTGCCATAAGTTCAAGTAAAAGGAATTAAAGTTCAAATAAATTCAAGGAGAGCCAATGCTGCACGTCACCGTGGACGCGGGTACCACCAATACCCGCGTCAGGATCTGGAAAAATAATCAGCTGTGCGCCAGCAGCGCCGACGGTACCGGCATTCGCGATGCCGCAGCCGGCGGAGGGTCACTGCGGGCAGAGGCCTGCATTAAAGCGCTGCTGGACGATGCCCTGGGCAGGGCGAAGGCTGCACCTGAAGAGATAGGCGCTATCGTCGCCTCCGGGATGATCACCTCCGATCTCGGCCTCTGTCCACTGCCGCATCTAACGGCGCCGGTCACGCTGCGACAGCTGGCCGCGGGCGCTCAGGCGCGGCTGATACCGCAGATAGCACCGGTGCCCATCTGGTTTATTCCCGGCATCAAAAACGCTGCGGGCGGCACCGCCCCGGCGGACTGCGACGCAATGGACATGATGCGCGGCGAAGAGGTCGAAGTTTTTGGTCTGCTCAGGCAGCACCCCATATCAGGCCCGGCGCTGATCGTCCTGCCGGGCTCTCACACCAAGCTGGTCAGACTGGACGAAGAGCAGCGCATTGCCGGCTGCGCGACGACGATGGCCGGCGAAGTGCTCGACGTCCTGACCCACCGTACGGTACTGGCCCACTCGCTGCGCGAGGGCTTCGCGCAGCAGATGGATGATGACTACCTGCTGCAGGGCGCCGATCTCTGCCGCCGGGTCGGCATTACCCGCGCGGCCTTTGCGGTGCGCATTCTTGATAGCTTCACGCACGCCAGTGACAGCCAGCGGGCCAGCTTCCTGCTCGGCGCGGTGCTCAGCGCCGATATCGCCGCCATTAAACAGAGCACGGCGCTGGCACTGGTACCGGACAGCACCATCGTTATCGCCGGTAAGGCCGCGCTGCAGCAGGCACTGAGCAAGCTGATCCGCCGCGATCCCTTCTTCTGCGGGGAGGTCATCACCGTCAGCGAGGATCCGCAGCGCCCGCTGTCGGCCGAGGGCGCGCTGGCCGTTCTGGAACTGATCCCGGAGGCTATCCTGTGAAAAACTCACTCCCTCTACCGCTTATCGCCATCCTGCGCGGCATTCGCCCTGCCGATATCGACGGACACCTGCAGGCACTTACCCTCGCCGGTTTTACGCTGATTGAAATCCCGCTCAACTCCCCCGGCTGGGAGCAGAGCATTGCGCTGGCCGTCGAACGCTTTGGCGACAGGGCAAAGATTGGCGCCGGAACGGTACTCACAGTGGCGCAGGTCAACCGCCTGGCGGCGCTCGGCTGTCAGCTTATCGTCACGCCTAATACCGCCCCACCGGTGATCCGCCGCGCCCTGGCGCTGGGGATGACCGTTTATGCCGGCTGCGCCACCGCCACCGAGGCCTTTCAGGCCATCGATGCCGGGGCGACGCGGCTAAAAATATTTCCGTCGTCAACATTCGGGCCCGAGTACATCAGCGCGCTTGGCGCGGTGATGCCCGCCGGAATTGATCTGTACGCCGTCGGCGGCGTTACGCCGGAAAACCTCGACAGCTACCTGCGGGCGGGCTGCGCGGGGGTCGGGCTCGGCGGCGCGCTATATCAGGCCGGGCAGACAGTTGAAGAAACGGCAAAACGCGCGGCGGCGTTCGCTAACCGCTGCCGGGAACTATTAAAGAACTAATTTATTTAAAAAATCTCAGGGTTGAGGAGTTAAAGTCATGCCAGTGATCAGTGTTCTGATAGGTATTTGTATTCTGCTGTTCTTAATTATGAAGCTGAAGATCAATACCTTTATTGCGTTAATCATCGTCTCGTTCGCCGTGGCATTAATGCTGAGGATTGAGCCAAAATCGATCGTCGGGCTGATAGAAAAAGGCATTGGCGACCAGCTGGGCTTTTTAGCGCTGGTCTTTGGCCTGGGGTCCATGCTCGGCCGGCTGGTGGCCGACGCCGGCGGGGGCTACCGCATTGCCATTACGCTGATTAACCGCTTCGGTAAAAAGAATATTCAGTTCGCGGTGGTGGTGACCTCGTTTATTGTCGGCATCGCGCTGTTCTTTGAGGTGGGCGTGGTGCTGCTTATTCCCATTATTTACGCCATTGCCCGGGAATTGCGTATTACGTTTCTTTATCTCTGCATTCCGATGGCGGCGGCGCTGAACGTTACCCACGCGTTTTTACCGCCGCATCCGGCGCCGACGGCCATTTCCGTGGCGCTCGGGGCCAATATTGGCCAGGTGCTGCTGCTCGGTTTCCTGGTCGGCATTCCCACCACCCTCATCGCCGGACCGCTGTTTAACAAGGTGCTGATGCGGTTCTACCCCTCCGCCTATGAGCGCAAAGCCGACCTGAAATCCCTCGGTCCGGTACGCGAGTTTTCCCTCGAGCAGACGCCGGGCTTCGGCATCAGCGTCCTGACTTCGCTGTTCCCGGTCCTGCTGATGGGCACCGCCACCGTGGTGACGCTGCTGATCCCCGGCGAATCCGCGCTGAAGGACATTGCTAACTTCCTCGGCGAGCCGGGCACCGCCATGCTGCTTTCGGTACTGGTCGCCATCTACACCATGGGTTACGCCCGCAAAATTCCGATGGCGGAGGTCGGCGAATCGCTGACTCTCTCCATCAGCCAGATAGCGATGATGCTGTTGATCATCGGCGGCGGCGGCGCGCTCAAGCAGATCCTGGTCACCGGCGAAGTGGGCGACTACGTGGCCTCGCTGTTTACCGCCAGCAATATGTCGCCGCTGCTGATCGCCTGGATCATCGCCGCGCTGCTGAAGATCTGCGTTGGTTCGTCCACCGTGGCGGCCCTGACCACCGCCGGGCTCGCCGCGCCGCTGATGGCGGGAGGCGCGGCAGATCCGGCGCTAATGGTGCTCTCCATCGGCGCCGGCAGCGTGATGGCCTGCCACGTTAACGACGGCGCCTTCTGGCTTATCAAAGAGTACTTCGGCCTGACGCTCAAGGAAACGTTTGTCGCCTGGACCACCCTGACCACCCTGATTGCCGTGGCCGGGATCGCCTGCATCCTCGCTGTGAATCTGTTTTTCTGACCGCTGCGGATCTTAATAAAGGAGAAAATCATGTCGATTAAACGCACTGGCGCCGGGGGAAGCATCGGCACCGGCGGGCAGTTCCTGCCATTCTCGCGCGCGGTAGAAGCCGGCGGCTGGCTGTATATCTCGGGCCAGACGCCGATGAAAAACGGTGAAATCGTTGAGGGCGATATCGTGGCGCAGTCCCGGCTGGCGATCCAGAACTGCCTTGATATTGCCGAAGAGGCGGGGTACGGCATCGGCGACGTGGTGCACGCCACCGTTATTCTGACCGATGCCCGCTACTTTCAGTCTTTTAACAAGGTCTTTGCCGCCGTCTTCGGCGAACATCCGCCGGCCCGGGTCTGCCTGGTGGCCGATCTGGTGGTGGACTGTAAGGTCGAGGTCGATTTGACCTGCTACAAAACGCAATAAGAGAGGGAAATCATGACAGAACTTACTCCCGCCGATATCGGCCACAAGGCATCGGCGATGTATCAGGAGGCGGGCCGCAGCAATATATTGCGCGAAGATGTCTGCCTGCCCGCGGTGGTCATTAAGCAGCGCGCGCTGGACAATAACATCCGCTGGATGCAGTCCTACGCCGATGCCTGCGGCGTACTGCTGGCCCCGCACGGCAAGACGACCATGACGCCGGCCATTTTTCGCCGCCAGGCCGCGGGCGGCGCGTGGGCCATCGGCGTCGGCACCGCGTACCAGGCGAAGGTGGCGGTCGGGGCGGGCATACCTCGGGTCATCATTGCTAACCAGCTGATCGGCAGGGCCAACATGCGCGCGGTCAGCGTTCTCAAGGCGCACTCGCAGGCGGCCATTTACTGCTGCGTGGACAGCCTGGAGAACGCGCGTCGCCTCTCGGATCACTTCAGCGCGCAGGATCAGGTTATGGACGTCCTGCTTGAACTCGGCATCCCCGGCGGGCGCTGCGGCTGCCGGACCACGGCAGAGGCCCGGGCGCTGGCGCAGTCCATCAGCGTCCTGCCGGGGCTACGCCTGGCGGGCGTTGAGTTCTATGAAGGAGTGATCCACTCAGGCAACGACAGGGCGGATCTGGCGGTGATTACCCCTTTTCTGACGCGCGTCCTGGCGTTCGTCAGGGCCCTGCTGGATGAAAAACTGCTTTCGGACAGCGAGGAGGTGCTGCTCACCGGCGCGGGTTCGGTGTGGTACGACATCGTGGCGCAGCGCATGCGGGACGCCGGATTGCCGGACAACGTGCGCTTCGCCATCCGCCCCGGCTGCTACATCACTCACGACAGGGGCGTCTACCAGCAGTCGCAGATTGCCCTGCGCGAGCGCGACGCGCTGGCCTGCACGCTGGGCGGCGATCTCGCCTCCGCACTTGAGCTGTGCGCCTTTGTGCAGTCCCTGCCGGAACCGGGGCTGGCGATCGTTGGCTTCGGCAAGCGCGACGTGGCGTTCGACACCGGCCTGCCGCAGGCGGTAGCGCACTATCGTGAGGGTATCGCCCGGCCGTTCGCGGCGGGCAGCATGACCACCTTCGATATCATGGATCAGCATGCGATGGTGCGTTACGGCGAGGGCGTATCGCTGGAGGTTGGCGACATCCTGGTGTTCTCCACCTCCCATCCGTGCATCACCTTCGATAAGTGGCAGAAAATCTACCTTATCGACGACGACTACAACACGCTGGAGATTCTGGAAACGCGCTTCTGAGGATAGCCCGCCCGGCAGCGCTGGGCGGCGTTTGCGCATCGCCTATTCGGGGAGAACGAGCGGGATAGAGAGCGCGTTATGGAACAGGTCGTGCCCGTCCACGGCAAGTTTAGTATCGTGCAGGCGCGAAACTTTATCGCCGTAGTAGAGCGCCAGCCAGCGGGGATCGACCCGGGCAGGCTCCGCATAGAGATACTTCATGTCGGCGTCGGGATAGTTGATGTAGCACCCTTCATACGTCTCGCTCTCGTAGGGCTTGCCGCCGCAGTCGGCGAAATAGTCCTGATAGAAGCGCTTCATCCACGCCAGCTGAAAGGCGTCCTCTTCTTCACTCGCCCAGTAGGTCTGGAACTGCGCCTTGATAAGCGAACGGCGCTGATAAACGGCGGTCGGGTTCGCTGTCTCATCGTTGGTGTTGATACAGCCGCCGTAGCTGTCAAACTGGACCATCGTTCGGGTCAGCCGCTTCTCGTTGAGATCGTTGAGCGAAGTCCACAGGGTGTTCAGCGCCTGCTGACTGAACTGCCCCTTCTGATAGACCGATTTGTACTTGCCGCGCAGGTTATCGCCGGAGCCGTTGAGGGTCTGGGTGGCGTGCAGCCACGCCATTTTTCTGGCGCTGGTGACCGGGCCCTGAAAAGCGGCCTCGCTCACCGCGCTGCGGCGCTGCGGGCCGTGCGGCCTGACTTCCGCGCTGACGACCGGTGTAAAGCCGGCGGCGGCGTTCATGGTATTCACAAAATCAATAAACGGCGTGTCCTGAGCGCCACCGACGTCGCCGCTGGCGCCGGTATACTGGATCACCAGATTAATATCGCCGGTCGCGCGGTGCTGGACCTTGAGAAGGCTGAACAGGCCGCCGTTGGCCTTTGCCGGATCGCTGCTGTTCCACTCGGCATCGTGGTCGGCGAACCACTGCCAGTAGGCCTTCATAAAGTGGCTGAACTGGCCCTGCGAGGTAAAGCCTACCCACGGATAGGTCAGGGTCAGCAGGTAAACTTCCTTCGGCGCAGGCGGCAGCGTTTTATAGTAATAAGCCAGCACGATGCCGAAGTTACCGCCGCCGCCGCCCCGGCAGGCAATGAACAGCTCGCGATCGTCGCCCTGGCTTACCAGGCTGACGTGCTTCGCCACAAGGCCCGTGCCCTGCGGGTTGGGCACCAGAATATCTACGCCGGAGAGCCAGTCGACGGTCAGCCCGTGCAGCCGCGACAGCAGGCCGTAGCCGCCGCCGAGCACATGGCCGCCGGAACCCACGGAGTAGCACGAGCCGCCGGGAAGCGTACAGTTAGCGCTCTTATACAGGGCGTTATAACCGTCCCAGTTCTGGTTGCCGGTAAAAGCGGAGAACCTGTATTTCTGGCTGCCGTCATACGGCGAGGCGATATTCCCCGCCGCATCGTACGACAGGCCCTTCATTTCGCTCAGGTCGATCACCGCCAGCGCTTTCTCGCCATCTTCCGCCAGCTTGTTATTAACAAACCCTTCGTAGCAGTGGCCGCCGCTGCGCACCGTAATGCGCTGTCCTTTCATCAGCGCATCGTTTGCCGCGTCAAGCACATCCTGCGCTTTAGCGCAGAGGTAAATCGCGTCTGCCTGGCGATTATTTTGCGGCCAGCGGAGATTAAAGCCTTTTTTCAGCGTATTAAATCGGGGATCGCTCACGTCAACTATCTTGAATCCGGCCATGTTTTATTTCCTTTATATTTAAAAAAAACACAGATTCAGCATGACATATTAAACACACTGCGTTCCCTGATAATAATTTATTCTTAAAGGGGATATGTAAACACAATCACAAAAATAATATTTATCGCAAAATATCAGTGGGTTAAAAGATAAACACAAGATCAACAAAGCATTTTTTTAATATATTCCATAATATTTAAATGTGACTAAACAGTATGTTAGCAGAAACCAACTGCTTGACCCTTCACTACGCCGGGCGTAGGGTTAATTCGGATTAAAAAATGGAGATAGATGATGAAAAACGCATGGCTATTTAAGAATGCGAATGTGATTGATGGTTCCGGCGGGCAGCCGTTTAATTCCGACGTACTCATTACAGATAGTAAAATAGCGCAAATCGCCGACGCAATTGATAATACGTCGGCCGAGGTGCTTGACTGCAGCGGATTAACGCTGGCGCCCGGTTTTATTGATGTTCACACCCACGACGATCTTATCGTTATTAAAAAACCGGACTATGTGGAAAAAACCTCTCAGGGCGTGACGACGGTTATTGTGGGCAACTGCGGCATCAGCGCTGCCTGCATGATAAACCGCTATGACGCGCTGCCCGAGCCGCTCAACCTGCTCGGCCCGAAAGAGGAATTTATCTATCCCGATGTGGCGAGCTACCGGCAGGCCGTTACCCGAGCGACGCCTTCGGTCAACGTCGGGACGCTGATCGGCCACACTACGCTGCGCAATAACTTTGCCGACGACCTGAACAAGCCGGCAACGCCTGACAACATCGCCCGCATGCGGGAGATGTTCAGCCAGGCGGTCGCCCAGGGCGCGCTGGGGATGAGCACCGGCCTCGCTTATGCCAACGCGTATAACGCCTCAACGGACGAAGTAACCGCCATCGCCGATGAGCTGACCCGGCCCGATTACCGGGGCATCTATACCACCCATATGCGCACCGAATATGACGGCATCATCGATGCTATGCACGAAGCGTTCAGCATCGGCGCCCATGCCCGCGCGCCGGTGCAGATCTCGCACCACAAGTGCGCCGGAGTCGCCAACTGGGGCCGAACAGTGGAAACGTTGGCGCTGATTGAACAGGTTCAGGAGGTGCAGGACGTCAGCTGCGACTGCTATCCCTATAACGCTGGCTCCTCCAATCTCGATCTCAGGCAGGTTACTACAGACTATGAGATCCTCATTACCTGGTCCACGCCCTATCCCGATATGGCGGGTAGGACTCTGAAGGAGATTGCCCAAACCTGGGGCGTTGACGTCCACCGGGCGGCGGAGAGGCTGCTGCCGGCGGGGGCTATCTATTTTCAGATGGACGAGGCCGACGTGCGGCGGGTGATGCAGCATCCGAGCGCGATGATTGGCTCCGACGGCCTGCCCCGCGATCCGAATCCGCATCCGCGCCTGTGGGGCACTTTCCCCCGCGTGCTGGGACACTACGGTCGCGAAGAGGGCCTGCTGCCGCTGCCGACGGCGATCCACAAAATGACCGGCATGGCGGCCAGGCGCTTTTCACTCACCGGACGCGGCTTCATCCGCGAAGGCTATTTTGCCGATGTGGTTGTCTTTGATGCCGCCACGATTGCCGACGTAGCGACATATCAGAACCCGAAACAGAAGTCCGCCGGAATACACGCGGTCTTCGTCAACGGCGTGCTGACTTACCGGAATAATGAGATGACCGGCAGCCGCGGCGGTGAATTTTTATCGGCGCCGCGCGCAAATTGAGGTAGCGGTCATAAGCTTCACTTTTATCGCTGCGCGACGGCCATCCGACTACCTTATGCTATCCTCTTTGCTCAACAATAATGGGTTATCGAGGGAAAGATGGGTTCCACCAGAAAAGGGATGCTGAATGTCCTGATCGCCGCCGTGCTGTGGGGCAGTTCCGGCGTTTGCGCGCAGTACATCATGGCGCAGAGCCAGATGTCATCGCCGCTGCTGACCATGGTGCGGCTGCTGTTCGCCGGACTGATCCTGCTGATGCTAGCCTTTGTGCACGGCGATAATATTTTCCGCATACTGAAGCATCGCCGGGACGCGCTGAGCCTGCTGCTGTTTTCGCTGGCCGGCGCGCTTACCGTACAGCTGACCTTCCTGCAGACCATCGAAAAATCCAACGCCGCCACGGCGACCGTACTGCAATTTCTGTCGCCGACCATCATCGTGGCCTGGTTTGCGCTGGCGCGCAAAGCGCGGCCCGGCTGGCCGGTCAACGCCGCCATCGCCACCTCGCTGTTCGGCACCTTTCTGCTGGTGACCCACGGCGATCCGACCTCGCTGTCCATCTCGCCGGCGGCGCTGCTGTGGGGCATTGCCTCGGCGTTTGCGGCGGCGTTTTATACCACCTATCCCTCCACGCTCATCGCCCGCTACGGCACGCTGGTGATTGTCGGCTGGAGTATGCTGATCGGCGGTGCTTTCCTGCTGCCGCTGTACGCCGGGCAGGCAAAAAGCATCGCCATCAGCGGCGGCGTGCTGCTGGCATTTTTCTACCTGGTGGTGATCGGCACCGCGCTCACCTTCAGCCTTTACCTGAAGGGCGCGCAGATGATTGGCGGCCCGAAGGCCAGCATTCTCAGCTGCGCGGAGCCGCTGAGCAGCGCCCTGCTGTCGGTGCTGCTGCTCGGCGTCAGCTTTGCGCTGCCGGACTGGCTGGGGACGCTGCTGATCCTCTCCTCGGTGGTGCTGATTTCGCTGGATTCGCGGCGGCAGGCGCGGGTACGTAAAACGCCTCTCAACGTCTGATTATCGCTGTGATAAACGGCGCGCCATTTTTTCCAGCGCAATCATCAGCAGCAGCGTTATCGCCACCAGCACGAGGGTCATCGCCGAACCGTCGGCGATATTGCCCCGATCGGTGAGGCTGAAAATCGCCACCGGCAGCGTCGTCCATCCCGGAGGATAGATCATTATCGTTGCCCCCAGCTCCCCCATCGACAGCGACAGGCTGAGCGCGAGGGCGGCGAGGAGCCACGGCATCAGCATCGGCAGGGTGACGTGCCATAGCCTGAATCCCGGTGACGCCCCCAGACTCGAAGCCACGTTCTCAATATCCGGCGAAATGCGCCCGAGGCCGGTGGCCACGCTGCTGAACGTAAATGCAGAGATCAGAATAAAGTGGACGACCAGCACGATGGCAAAGGTGCCGTTCATTTGCAGCGGTCCCTGGCTGAAGGCCACCAGCACCCCGAGCCCTACGGACACGGATGGGATCGCGCTCGGCAGATAAAACAGCAGGCCCAGCGCTTTCTGTACTCTGGCGGTGGCGCCCCGCAGCGCAAGCGCCGCCCATACGCCGCACAGCAGGGCAAGCAGGCTGGCGCAAAATCCCACGACCAGGCTGGCGAACAGCGCGTCCCAGGCCGCGCCGCGAAAGGCATTCACAATATGGATCAGGGTAAAGCCCGTCGGCAGCGTGCCGCTCCACTGTTTCGTCAGGCCGGAAAGTAAAATCACCGCCAGCGGCAGCAGGAAAAACAGACTGCCGAGGACTATCGCCAGTCCGCCGAGGACCGCGTGCGCCTTACGTGACCAAATCAGCATGATGCTCTCCTTATGACCGCGCGCGCCCCGGCGGCGCGGTAGAGTACAAAGAGTCCCAGCGAGAGAAGAATATTGATAAAGGCAACCATACAGGCAACGCCGTAGTCGGATTCCAGAATCGCTTTGCTGTAGACCATCAGGGGCAGCGTATTGACGCCTTTGGCACCAATAAACAGCACAATGCCAAATTCGTTGGTGGTCAGCAGGAGGCAAAGGCTGCCGCCCGCCAGCAGCGCCGGTAGAGCCGCAGGGAAAATCACCTGAGTGAGGACCCGCCAGGGCGCGGCGCCCAGAATACTGGCCGCCTCAAGCTGGCTTTTATCTATCTGCCGCAGCCCGGCCATCAGCGGGCGCATAATCAGCGGCGTAAACACGGTGATTTCCGCCAGGATCACGCCCCATACCGAGTAGAGGAAGTCCACCGGCGGCAGCGCCAGATGGAACAGGGACATCATCGCGCCGTTGAGTATGCCGGCAGAGCCGTAGATAAAGGTGAACGCCAGCGAAATCAGAAACGTCGGCAGCGCAATAAAGGTATCAATAATGCGGGCTATTAACTGGCTGCCGGGAAAGGGAATAAAGACCAGGATCACCGACATTACGCTGCCCAGCAGCAGGCAGCCGGCCGTGCCGAAGAGCGCAATCTGCAGAGTGTTGTACAGCGCGCCGATAAACCGCCGCGAATTCACTACCTGCCAGAACGTCTCCAGGCCGTAGCCCGCCCCGTTTCCCTGAAACGCCTGCTCAACGATCAGCAGCAGGGGATAAAAAAAGAGCGTTGCCATCACCAGCAGCGGCAACGCCAGCCACAGCCAGACGGCGTGACCCTGCCCGGCCGCACGCCGGACCAATCTGAGCGCTATTTCCATCTCACACCTCAAGCAGCACGCTGTCTTCGGGTTCAAACCAGAGCGCCAGCGGTTCGCCCGGCTGCGGCGCCGGGTTAATATGCGTCAGCACAATTCTGACCGCTTCCCCGGCCACATCGCACAGCAGGTGCGTCAGATCGCCCTGCCAGTGAACCGACGTCAGCGTGGCCTTCAGGCAGTTACTGCGGGCCGAGCGCGGCGCCAGGCTGAAGTGCTGCGGACGGATGCACAGCAGTTTATTGTGGCCGTGATGGATGGCGGGACTCCAGGCCGATATCACCTGTCCCGCGCAGCTGATATCGACCATGCCCGGCGCGGTATGCGTTCCCAGGGCCGTGGCGGAAAGAATGTTGGCGCGGCCAAGAAATTCAGCGCTGAAGCGGTTTGGCGGGTGATGATAGAGACTGCGGGTTTCGCCGTGGGCGATCATCGACCCGTCTTTCATGATGCCGATTTTATCCGCCAGGGTCAGGGCTTCCGTCTGGTCGTGCGTCACGTACAGAATGGTGAGATCCGGCAGCTCGCGGTGCAGGCGGGCGATCTCCTCAACCATGGCGTAGCGGATCTGCGCATCCAGCGCAGAGAGCGGCTCATCCAGCAGCAGCACCTGGGGACGCACCGCAATGGCCCGGGCAATCGCCACGCGCTGCTGCTGGCCGCCGGAGAGCTGATGCGGATAGCGGGTGGCAAAATCAGACATACCGACAATCTTCAGCGCCTCGCGCACGCGATCCGCTATCAGCGGTTTCGGCTGCTTCTGCGCCCGCAGGCCAAAGGCTACGTTATCCTCGACCTTCATATGCGGAAACAGGGCATAGTTCTGCACCACCATCCCTAATCCGCGCTTATAGGGAGCAAGCCCGGTCACATCCTTATCGCCGATAAGAATGCGTCCTCCGGCAGGCTGGACAAACCCGGCAATCGCGCGCAGCACCGTGGTTTTCCCCGAGCCCGATGGCCCGATCAGCGCCAGCACTTCTCCCGGCTCGATGGTGAGTGACAGCGGCTTAAGCACCGTATTGCCGTGATAGGCGACGCGCAGGGCATCCAGAGTAATTCCCGACGCCGCCGCCGCGGCCCGGACAGACGTTTTACTTTTCATCAGCATAGCGGTTACTCGGTAACGTCGCGCCAGCGGGCGATATCCGCCTGCAGCGAGGCGGCCACCGCATCCCAGTCCGGCTGCCAGCGCGTCACGCCCTTCAGCGCGGCGGTCGCGGCCCGGTAGTTGGCATCGGTCGGCGTCACGTCTTCACGAACGGGTATTCCCCAGGAAAGCGCGCTGACGCTGGTCTGCGCCTCTTTGCTCAGTAAAAAGTTGATAAGCTTCTTACCGTTGTCGGCGTGGGGCGCGTTCTGCACCAGCCCGACGACGTACGGTAACGCCAGGGCGCTGCGCTCGCCGCTGGCGTCGGCCGGCCAGAAAATTTTAATGTTGGGATTGCGCGCCATTTGCGACAGGTTCATCTGCAGGTCGCCGTTGGCCACGTACAGTTCGCCTTTATTCACCAGCGCAGTCAGCTTGCCGGTAGAGGCCGAAGGCCCGACGTTGTTGGCCTGCAGCTTGCCGAGATAATCAAACCCGGCGTCTTTACTGCCCAGACTGTGGAACACCTGCAGCAGCATGGCGGTGCCGTCGCCGGCCTGGCCGGGCGTGGAGTACTGCAGCTTACTTTTAAATCCTGCGTCCAGCAGCGACTGCCAGCTAGCGGGCGCGGCTTTCAGCGCGCGGGTGTTATAGACAAAGCTCAGGTAGTTGTTCACCAGCGGCACGGCGTTCGCCGTCGCGCCGGGAATTTTTTCCGCGCCATCCGGCGTGAAGTCGGCCAGCAGCCGCTGGCCGGCGGCGCGCTGAATAAACGGCGGCACCGTCACCAGCACGTCGGCCTGGGGATTGGTACGCTCTTTGGCCAGCCGCTCCACAATCGCCCCCGAGCCGCCCTCCACGTACTGCACGCTGATGCCGGTCTCTTTAGTGAAGGCGTCGAACTGGCGCTGATACCAGCTGTTGTCTCCGTCGTGGAGCCCGTCTGCGGAATACACCGTGACCACCCCGTCGGCCCATACCGGGCTGCTGACGAGAGCAAATGTGGTTAACAGCGCGAGTTTAGTCAGTTTCATGGCGTTAGCCTCCAGTCGTGAAATCAAATGGTCTATACCAGATTAATTCACACGCTAACGCCTGGATGTTACAGAAAGATGAAAGATGTTAGTGGGTATCGACTTCTATGCGCAGACTGTCGTGTCGCCAGTATTCAATATCAAAATCGAGGATCCGTCCGTGCTGATCGTAATTCAGACGCCGCAGCATCAGGGCAGGCCTCCCCTCCATGACGCCCAGCGCCGCGGCTGCCTGGGCCGGCATCGCAGTAGGCCAGAAGCTGAGATGCATGCTGGTGTACACCAGGTCATAGTAGCGCTGATAAACCTCGGTCAGGCTGCCGTTCAGATCGTGCCCGAGCAGATCCGGCACGCGGGCGGGGAGACAGTGGTTTTCACAGTAGCAAATCGCGCGATCGTCGGCGTAGCGCAGGCGGGTCAGAAGATAAATTTGATCAAACGGCTGCAGCGCCAGGGGCGTCATCACCTCTACCGGCACCGGCGCAACGCGGCCCTCGAGAAGAACCGTTTTCGGCGTGCGGCCCTGCTCCTGGCAGAGTTTGTGGAAATTGGTGTTCTGCGTCGGATCCAGCCACAGCCTGTCGGGCGAGACAAACCAGCCCCGGCGGTCGGCGCGCCAGATAAGACCGCCGGCCTCCAGCTGGGCCAGGCTCTCGCGGATGGTGACGCGAGTGGTATTAAAAAGCGCGCACAGTTCACGCTCAGAAGGCAGTTTATCGCCGCTTTTCAGCGCGCCGCGCGCGATGCGGTCCTGGAGCTGGGCCTTAATCAGCAGGTACTGCGGTATCTCGCCAGAGGGTGATTTCATGATGATCCACGCGGGTTATGATTGACGGCCATTATACAGACTCAGATGAATTTTTTGTTGCACGACCATTTTCCCTTTGACCTCCAGCCTCATTTTTATCCACTATACTGTCAAATCTGGTATAGACCAAAGGCGAAACATAGATGCGTTCACATGATTATCTGCTGCTCACTCCCGGCCCGCTGACCACCTCCCGCACGGTTAAAGAGGCCATGCTTTACGATAGCTGCACCTGGGATGACGATTACAATCTTGGCGTCGTGCAGGCGATTCGCCGGCAGCTGGTCGGGCTGGCGACCTCAGAAGCGGGATATAGCGCCGTACTGCTGCAGGGAAGCGGCAGCTACGCGGTCGAAGCCGTGCTGGGCACGGCGCTGGGGCCCGGGGCGAAAGTCCTTATTATCAGCAACGGCGCGTACGGCGCGCGCATGATTGAAATGGCGTCCCTGATGGGCATCAATCATCGCGTCTGCGACGTGGGTGAAGTCAATGCGCCGGACCCGATGGCGATCGAAACGATCCTTCAGCAGGACGGCGCGATCACGCACATCGCCATGGTGCACTGCGAAACCACCACCGGCATCCTGAATCCGGTTGCAGAAGTGGGCGAACTGGCGGTCCGCTACGGCAAGCGCTACATCGTTGATGCGATGAGCAGCTTCGGCGGGATCCCGCTGGACGTCGCCCGGCTCAACATCGACTTTTTAATCAGCTCCGCCAATAAGTGTATTCAGGGCGTGCCCGGCTTTGCGTTTGTGATTGCCCGGCAGTCAGAGCTGGCGCAGTGCGAGGGTCATTCCCGCTCGCTGTCGCTCGATCTTTACGCCCAGTGGCGCTGCATGGAGGATAATCACGGAAAATGGCGCTTCACCTCGCCAACGCATACCGTGCTGGCCTTTGCTCAGGCCCTGAAAGAACTGGCGGATGAGGGCGGCGTCGCCGCCCGCCACCGGCGCTACAGCAGCAACCAGCGGCAGCTGGTTGCCGGCATGCGCGCCCTGGGCTTTCATACGCTGCTGGACGACGCACTCCACTCGCCGATTATTACCGCCTTTTACTCGCCCGACGCGCCGCAGTATCAGTTCAGCGCCTTCTACCAGAAGCTGAAAGCGCAGGGCTTCGTGATCTATCCGGGCAAAGTCTCGCGCAGCGACTGCTTTCGCATCGGCAATATCGGCGAAGTGTACGCCGGGGATATCACCGCCCTTCTCGCCGCCGTCGACGGCGCCAGCTACTGGAAACAATAAGGAGTCATCATGAACAAGATTAGCGCCGTTATTCTCGACTGGGCGGGGACAACCGTCGACTTCGGCTCCTTTGCGCCGACGGAAATCTTCGTCGAGGCCTTCCGGCAGGCGTTTGCCGTTGAGATCACGCTGCAGGAGGCCCGGGTGCCGATGGGACTCGGCAAGTGGCAGCACATTGAAGCTCTCGGCAAACTTCCCGCCGTCGATGCCCGCTGGCGGGCAAAGTTTGGCCGCAGTATGACGGCGGCGGATATTGATGCCATCTATGCGGCCTTTATGCCTTTGCAGATCGCGAAAGTCGTGGATTTTGCCGCGCCGATTGCCGGCGTTATCGACACGATTGCCGGTTTTCGTGCCCAGGGCCTGAAAATTGGCTCCTGCTCCGGCTACCCGCGGGCGGTGATGGAGCGGCTGGTCCCTGCCGCCGCGGCGCTGGGCTATTCGCCGGACTGCTGGGTAGCCACCGACGATCTGCCGCCGGGTGGCCGCCCCGGCCCGTGGATGGCGCTGCACAACGTGATTGCCCTGGGCATTGACGACGTTGCCCACTGCGTAAAAGTGGATGATGCCGCGCCCGGTATTGCCGAGGGGATCCACGCCGGAATGTGGAGCGTCGGTCTGGCGCTGTCCGGGAACGCGTTCGGCGCGACCTGGGAGGCGTTTCAGGCGATGTCGGCAGAGGAGATTGCCGGGCGTCGGGAAAGAGCGGCCGGCGAACTGTACGCCGCGGGCGCGCACTATGTTGTCGATACGCTCGCCGACCTGCCGGACGTCATCGCCGACATTAATACCCGACTGGCGAAAGGAGAGCGCCCCTGAAAAGGGGCGTCAGTGCAGCCAGCTGACGCCTTCCTGCTGCATAAACAGGGCGTTATAGCGGTGCTGAAAGGCATTAAACTCGGCAACGTCAGGCTCCAGCTCGCGCAGGAAACCCAGCGCAAGGCGGACCTGAGCGTCGGTCAGCGGAGAGGCCAGCCGCCCCTTCTGCAAATGGCGGTGCCACCACAGCAGGTTGCTTTCACTGCCGTCGACTACCGCCACCTGCCAGATCAGCAGCACCTGGGCGGCGTTAAGCAGATGCGCCTCGTTGGGCCGCTCCAGGTAGCGCAGATACTCCTCTCCGGCGCGTTTTCCCATCTGATCGATCATCGATTCAACCGGCTCCGGCGTAACGCCTAACCGCTCGCTCAGGCGCTTAATCGCCCGGCGCGAGCCGGAGGTCAGTACCCGAAATCCCACCACAAACACCACCGTCAGGGTGGCTATCATCAACCAGACCATGCGTCCTCTCTCTTTGCCGCTGCCGGGACATCATAAGGAGAATTGCTTTAAAAGCCATCCCTTACCGGCAGCGGCGGCGGAGAATCACTCAAAAAATAGCCCCAGCTTGTTGAATACGCCGGGATCGCTCTGGTGGCGGATGACCTGACTTACGTCCTCCAGCTTGTCTATCTGGCTTATCATCTGCTCAAGGCGGGTATCGTTATTCACCAGCAGCCAGATGCGGCTCTTATCGCTGTGCTGAATCGGCAGGCAGAGAATGCCCTCAACGTTGAAGGCCCGGCGGGCAAACAGGCCGCAGACGTGGGTCATGACCCCCGGGTGGTTGCGTACGGTGAGCTCAAGGATGACGTTGTTATGAATCGCGTTTTGCATGGCTTATTCCCCCACCATTTCAGTATTTGCGGCACCCGGCGGTACCATCGGCCAGACTTTTTGCTCGGGATCGATACGCACGTGAATCAGTGCCGGTCCCGGCCTTGCGATAATCGCCCGCAGCGCCGCCTGCGGATCGGCCTCCGCGTTTAAATCGCAGGTCTGCAGGCCGAAGCCTTCGGCAATCTGCATAAAGTTGATGGTGCCCGGATAGGTGGCGGCAAAAACGCCCTGCTGATAGAACAGGCTCTGCTGCTGGTGCACCAGGCCCAGCGCCTCGTTGTTCATCAGAATGATTTTCACGTCGAGCTGGTTTTCCGCCGCCGTCGCCATCTCCTGAATGTTCATCATCAGGCTGCCGTCGCCGGAGAAGCACAGCACTTTACGGTGCGGGTTCGCCAGCGCCGCGCCGACGGAGGCGGGCAGCCCGAAGCCCATCGTGCCGAGGCCACCCGAGGTCAGCCACTGGCGGGGGCGGTTGAGCGGATAGGCCTGGGCGGTCCACATCTGGTGCTGGCCGACATCGGTGGTAACGATGGCCTCATCGTCAACGCAGGCGGCGACGGCGCCGATCAGGCCGTAGTGGCTCAGCGGCTCGCCCTCCCGGGGGATCGCGGACGGAAACTCCTGCTGCAGATCGGCCACCAGCCGGCGCCACTCATCGCGCGGCTGCGCCTCAATCAGCGGGATCAGCTGATCGAGCACTTCGCCGACGTCGGCCTGCATCGCCACGTGGGGCTGCTTGATTTTGCCCAGCTCGGCGCGGTCGATATCGACGTGGATGATTTTAGCATTCGGGCAGAACTGTTCGGTTTTGCCAATCGCCCGGTCATCAAAACGGGCGCCTAAGACAATCAGTAAATCAGACTCCTGCAGAATGTAGTTGGTGCTGCGGGCGCCGTGCATACCCAGCATACCCAGCGACAGCGGGTGCGCCTTCGGCAGCATACCCAGCGCCATCAGGGTCATGGTGGTGGGCAGGTTGGCCTTTTCGGCCAGCTTACGGATCTGGTCGGGTACGTTAATTGCCCCGCCGCCGAGGTAGAGCACCGGCCGCTTCGCGGCGTTGATCATCGCTGCCGCCTCGCGCACGTCGGCAAGGCTGAATACCGGCGCCGGCGCTTTACAGCCCGGCATCGGCAGATCGTCAATGTCGATTTCTGCGGTCTGCACATCCTTTGGAATATCTATCCACACCGGCCCCGGCCGGCCCGACTGGGCAATGCGGAAAGCGTCGCTTATCACCTGCGGCAGCTCGCTGATGTCGCGGACCAGGTAGTTATGCTTGGTGATGGGGATAGAGATACCGTAGGTGTCCACTTCCTGAAAGGCGTCGGTGCCGATCATCGAGGCCGGAACCTGGCCGGTGATGCAGACCAGCGGAATGGAGTCGAGGCGGGCGTCGGCAATGGCGGTCACCAGGTTGGTGGCGCCGGGACCGCTGCAGGCCATGCACACCGCCGGTTTACCCTGGGTGCGCGCCATGCCCTGGGCGATAAAGCCTGCGCCCTGCTCGTGGCGGGCCAGCACGTGGCGAATTTGCCTGCTCTGGCTCAGCGCATCATACAGCGGCAGCACGGTGCCGCCCGGAATACCGGCAACGGTAGTGATGCCCTGACGCTCCAGCAGATGAACGATTAACTGCGCGCCGGTGAAGCGCTTCGCCTGCGATGCAGGCCGTGACGACGGTGTGCCCGAATGTGCCATGCTCCAGTCCTTTTATTCTGGGCCGGCTTTCCGGGAGGCGTCTTAAACGAAAAACCCCGCCCGGTTTGCGCCGGCGGGGTTTTGGAATCGTGCGTTCCGGACCCTACGGCGCATTGCCGACGACCACCACCACACGCACGACGACCACCGCGGCAGGTTGCGCGGTAAGTAGTAGGTTCTGTGCATTGCGGATGGCGTTCATTAGGGACCATAACGTTGTGTGTTTGAGCGTTTTATACAACCACAGCTTTTATCGGCTGACAACGCAATTATCACGCTGCGTTAAAAAACGTGCTGAAGATCGCGTTACGCCGCTATTCACCGCAGGATCGTGCTATGAATAGCGGCATATCCAGGATTAAAACAGGGAGAATTTGTACTCGACGATCACCTCTGCTGCAAGGGTGTGCGCCCGCTGATAGCGCCCGTTGACCAGCTTCGGCGTTTTGCCGCCTGCGGTTTTATAGGACCAGCCGGGGCCAAACATGCCCCACACGATCAGGTTTTTCAGCGCCGGATGCGTCGGCGCCCAGCGGCTGAAGAGGTTCACCTCGCCGGTTCTGACCTTATTGCCCCGATAGCTAAACTGCGCCACGTTCCCTGCAAAGCCGATGGCCAGCGCCGGGGTGAGCATGTAGTCAGACATATTAGCCAGCATCACCTCCCCGTCGCGCATGTAGTCATTGCCCGCATTAGCCATTGAGATAAAGGTGCCGCGCGAGTTTTTACTCATGTGGCGCGGATAGTGTCCCACCATGCCGCGCTTTTTCGCATCGGTATAGGCCACGCCCCACTTGCTGCCCCAGCCGCTGCCCTTCCAGATGCCGTCCAGCGCAAAGTGCCAGGCGTTATTATCGAAGTCGCGCCTGCCGGCCGGCATGGCTTTATAGTCGCCGAGCGCGTGGGTGGCGTAGATTTGCGAGCCGATATGCAGGGTATCCCTCGGCTTAAACTCAGTCAGCAAAATGTGGCGACGCAGGTAGTTATCGCTCTCGCCATAGCCCCAGGTAACGTCCAGCGGATCCGTTTTCCACGCCAGCGCGCCGCTGGCAATGCGGCTGATTTTTTTCCCGGTATTGGAGGTAAAGCTCCGCTTGTCGGGTCCGCTGCGGTCGATACTGCTGTCAATCCAGGCGCCGCTCAGCGTCAGGCCCCGATAGCCCAGCGAGCCGCTCCAGCCGAGATAGGTGGTCGGCGACAGGCGGGTTGAGGTGGTAATAACGCCAAGGTTGCGGATCCGCTGCCAGCCCCAGCGGGCGTTGAGATTCACATCGCCAGCCTCATATTTGAGCTTGATATTGCGCTGGCCAAACTTGGAAAACCCTTCAGCGTTGCCTTTGCGGCTGCCGGTGCCTTTGTTGTAGAGCACGCCCCTGCTGCTGAAGCGATCGCTGGCGCCCAGCGCAACCGCGCCGTAATAAACAAGATCGGCGCCAATAACGTCCATAAAATAACCGGAGCGATAATCAAGAGAAAAACCCTGCCCCCAGGCGGCGTGCACATTTTTCTCTTCTCCTTCGTCTTCCTTTAGATATTTCCACATATTTTTCAGCTCCAGCGTCAGAGACGCGTCGCTGAAAAAAGGGTTTACCGACAACGGAGCATAATTACCGCTTTCCGATTGTGATGATTTCGTATTCTGCGCCCACGCGCAGCTATTTCCTGCCAGCATCAGCACCAGCAGCGTGTATTTAAAGGCCCGCATTATTAACCTCCGTGTACAGAACCTTATCTCTGCCCTGATAAATTAAGGCAGATGGCGATACAATAAATTGTCATTGAATATTTTGACTAAAGGCGCGCTTTCCTGCTTCGACATATTTCATCTCACCCATTTCCTGCACAGAATATTGTCCATTGTGATAAACAATTTTTACTACCGCGGCATTTGCCAGCGGCTTATTTTTTGCCGGATTATCGGTAAGCTCAGCAACCATAATTTGCATCGCGGTACCGGATGAAACCGCCAGAATATTCTTTGCGCCGCTAGCCTGCGCCTCTGTTACCATCTGCGCGAGCGCCGCTCTGGTGCGGGTTTTCACCTGCTGATAGTTTTCCGCCATGCTCTTAGGATCGGCTTCGGCCAGCGCATCCTGCAGCGCTTTGACATCCAGGCCGGCGGCCTTCATTTTCTGGAAAATGGCGGCGCCATCTTTTAATCCAAGCATTGGCGCCATCGCATTGGCCATCCCGGCGTTAAAGCCGCCTTCAAAGCCACCGAAAAATGCTTCGCGCAGACCAGTTAACTCAGTATTGTGATAATTAACGATACCTGCCTGTTTTAAAATGACCGCCAGCGTTTCCCGCTGGCGCCCGGCATCGCTGGTATAAAAGCGGTCAAAAGGAATGTGCCGAAGTCCTTCGCCAAGATATTTCGCCACGCGAATACCCTCTTCGGTCAGCGGGCTATCGGCCCAGCCCTGAACGCGATCGAAGCTGTTAAAGAGGGTCTTTCCGTGGCGCGCGAAGTAGAGAGTGACGTCGCCTTCTGAGGTATTCACATTTTTTTCCGCAAAACAGGATGCTGATGCGGCTATCATCATTAGAGCCAGTAAGAAATTCCTCATGTTTTTCTCCATGAATAACGATTTTTACGCCAGATACAAAAAAACCCACGTCCTATAAACCCAGAGTGGGAAAACTCGGGAGTTATATTACGTAGGTTTTGCCTGCTGACGCAGTAACAATCCAACAGCGCAGAACATATCATCAAACAAAATGAAGGAAATATATTTTCCAGGAATAAATTCGTATCTGTGATCTCGCTCGAAAGGAAAATGAAATTATAAAAACAGGAGGCAGAGCATTACCGACTATCGTTATTAATATATTTTAGGTGAAAGCAGGAAGATATCGCCCTTACTTAAAAGGGCGACGGTCAATTTTTTTGTTGACGAACATCACATAATAATTCTTTCACCTCTGGACTTAGTGAGGCGCTGCCTTTAGCTTTATTGCGTCTTCTGGGATTGTTACTGAAAGCAGGCAAAACCTAAGACACTGGTCGCAGCAGCGCTGCGCGCCGGTGTCTTAGGTTTTTTTTTTGCACTTTTCTCAGGAAGGCGTTCACCGATAAGGAGATACCATGAAAACCGCACTCGCTACTGCTCTTTTGCTTTCCGCCTGCGCCTTGAGCGCCAGCGCCGCGCCGAACGGGCTGCGCATTCTGCTGGTTAACGACGACGGCTGCCGCTCGACGGGCACCACCTCGCTGCAGGAGAAACTGGCGGCGAAAGGCTATGACGTCTGGCTGGTGGCGCCGGCCACCAATCAGAGCGGCATCGGCTCAGCGATCACCTTTAAGCCGGGCAAGGTGTTTGAAGTACAGAAAGTGGCCGAAAAACGCTACTGCTTCCCCGGTACGCCGGCCGATGCGCTGGATTTCGGGCTGTGGGGCATCATGAAGGACAAGCAGCCGGACCTGGTTATCTCCGGCGTCAATGACGGCCCCAACACCGGCATGGCGCAGGTTAACTCCGGCACCGTCGGTGCCGCCGCCCGCGCGGTGCGCTACGGTTTCCCGGCGATTGCCGCCAGTATCGGCGTTATCGTTAACGATGAAGAGATGAAAAACGGCTGGCCAAGCACCCAGAAATACTGGCCCGATTCGGTTGATTACGTCGTCAGCCTGGTGGACAAACTCAGCGCCGGCCACAAGGCGGGCGAACCGCTGCTGCCCAAAGGCTCCGGGCTGAGCATCAACTATCCACCGCTCGCGAAAGAGAAGATCCTCGGCGAGCGCTACGTCGATAACGAAAACTTCCCGACGGCACAGATTGGCTATGAGCTGCTGCCGGACGGTAAGGCCCGGCAGATTACCCATCCCGACGCCATGAAACCCGCACAGCGCGATACCGACTCCGGCCTGCTGAGCCAGGGCTATATCACCTGGACACTGATCGACGGCAGCTGGAACGCGCCGCAGTACCAGCCGCAGTATCAGGCCATCTTTAAGCAGAAGTAACCGCGCGCAACAGGACTCTCGCCGCGTTCACGGGCAAACCCCTACGGGTGCTGTATGTCACAGGATAAGAAACGGGATTAACGATGAAATATCAGGAATTGGCTAACGATATTCTCCGCCACGTTGGTGGAAAGGAAAATATAAAAAGCCTCGTTCATTGCGCGACGCGCCTGCGCTTTAAGCTTTACGACAGCAGTAAAGCTGACCCCGAAGCGCTGAAGGCCAATCCGGGCATTATCATGGTCGTTGAAAGCGGCGGACAGTTTCAGGTCGTAATCGGCAATCACGTTCACGACGTCTGGCTGGCCGTGCAGCAGCTTGCCGGACGGGAGGATGGCGCGCCTGTTGCCGATAAGCCCGAGGACGATGATAAAGCGGGCCCGCTGGCCCGCTTTATCGACGTGGTTTCCGGAATATTTACCCCTTTTATCGGCGCGATGGCCGCCTGCGGTATTCTGAAGGGCCTGCTGGCGCTGGGGCTGGCGTGCGGCCTGCTGAATGAAGCGAACGGCACCTACCGAATTCTGTATGCCGCCGGCGATGCCCTGTTCTACTTCCTGCCGATGGTGCTGGGCTATACCGCCGGTAAAAAATTTGGCGGTAACCCGTTCGTCACCCTGATTGTCGGCGGCGCGCTAGTGCACCCGATGATGCTCGAGGCCTTCCAGAGCGGCTCGGCGGAGACCTTCCTCGGTATTCCGGTGGTGTTTATTAACTACACCTCCTCCGTGATCCCAATTATCTGCTCCGCCTGGTTCTGCTGCTGGCTTGAGCGGCAGTGTAATAAGGTGATGCCTGCGGCGGTGAAAAACTTCTTTACGCCGCTCATTTGTGTTGCCGTGACCGTGCCGCTGACTTTTCTGGCGATCGGCCCGCTGGCCACCGGACTCGGTGAAATGCTCGCCGCCGGTTTCCAGTGGATCTATCACTTAGCGCCGTGGCTGGCCGGCGGTCTGCTTGGCGCCGTGTGGCAGGTGTGCGTTATCTTTGGCCTGCACTGGGGGCTGGTGCCGCTGATGATGAACAACCTGGCGGTACTGGGCCACGACCCGATGATCGCCATCATCGTGCCCTCTATCTTTGGCCAGGTGGGTGCGGCGCTCGGTATCTTTCTGCGCGCCCGCGACGCCCGCCTGAAGACCCTGGCGGGCTCCGGCGCTATTGCCGGGGTATTTGGCATCACTGAACCCATCGTGTACGGCGTAAACCTGCCCAACCGCCGGCCGTTTATATTTGGCTGCATCGGCGGCTGCGTCGGCGGCATTATTGTCGCCTTCAGCCAGACTCAGGTTTACTCCATGGGCCTTGCCAGCATCTTCTCGCTGGCGCAGATGATCCCGCCGTCCGGGATGGACGCCACGGTCTGGGGCGCTGTGATAGCGGTCATCGTCTCCTTCGCCATCGCGGCGCTGCTGACGCTGGCCGCCGGCCTGCCCCGCGCTGCCGCCCACGGGGCAGATGACAAGAACGCCACGCTCCGCGCGGAAGATAACGATATTCTGGCGCCTCTGTCCGGCGACGTCATTGCGCTTGACGCGGTGCCGGATGCCACCTTCGCCAGCGGCTTAATCGGCGCCGGCGCGGCTATCATCCCCAGCGAGGGCCGCGTGGTCGCCCCCTTCCACGGCGAGGTCTCATCCCTGTTTTCCACTAAACACGCTATCGGCCTGCTCAGCCGCAGCGGTATTGAAGTGCTCATCCACGTCGGGATCGACACGGTAAAGCTTAACGGCGAGCACTTTACCGCCTGCGTTAAAGAGGGCGATACGGTAAAGCCTGGCGACCTGCTTATCACCTTCGATATCCGGGCTATTGCCGATGCCGGCTATGACCTCACCACCCCGGTACTCGTCAGCAACAGCGACAGCTATGGCGGACTGGAGAATACGCACGTCGGGCAACACATTCACGCAGGCCAGCCTTTCCTGCAGGTCAAATAAACGCTTAAGGAGTCAACGATCGATGAACAAGACATTTCCGGACGGTTTTTTGTGGGGCGGCGCGGTCGCCGCTAACTAGGTCGAAGGCGGCTGGCAGGAGGGTGGAAAAGGGATTTCAACGTCAGATATGACGCCCAACGGCATCTTTGGTGACGTCGTTGCCCGGCAGAAAGGCGATTTTAGCATCAAAGATAAGGCTATCGACTTTTATCACCGCTACCCGGAAGATATCGCCCTGTTTGCCGAGATGGGCTTTAGCTGCCTGCGCGTCTCCATCGCCTGGACGCGCATCTTTCCGCAGGGAGACGAAGCCGAGCCTAACGAAGCGGGGCTGGCGTGGTATGACGCGCTGTTTGATGAGATGGCCCGCCACAATATTCAGCCCATGGTCACGCTGTCGCACTACGAGATGCCGTGGCACCTGGTGGAGAACTACGGCGGCTGGGGCAACCGCAAGCTGATCGGTTTTTTTGAACGCTATGCCCGCACCGTTTTCACGCGCTATCGCAATAAGGTGAAGCTGTGGCTGACCTTCAACGAAATTAACATGTCGCTGCACGCGCCGCTGACCGGCGTCGGGCTGCAGGCCCCCTGCTCAAAAGGCGAAGTCTATCAGGCCATCCATCACCAGCTGGTGGCCAGCGGTCTGGCGGTAAAAGCCTGTCATGAACTGATCCCGGATGGCCGCATCGGCAATATGCTGCTGGGCGGCCTGATGTATCCGCTGACCTGCAAGCCGGAGGACGTCTTCGCCACCCTGCAGGATAACCGCAGCTGGCTGTTCTTCGGCGACGTGCAGTGCCGCGGCGCCTATCCGGGCTACATGCAGCGCTTCTTTCGCGATAACGGCATCGCGCTGCAGATGGAGGCGAGCGACGCCGACGCCCTGCGCCACACCGTCGATTTTATCTCCTTTAGCTACTACATGAGCGGCTGCGTGACCGCCGATAAAGAGATGGTGCAAAAGCTGCGCGGCAATATTCTCGATATGGTGCCCAATCCGCACCTCGCCAGCTCAGAATGGGGATGGCAAATCGACCCGCTGGGGCTGCGCACGCTGCTGAATCTGCTCTGGGATCGCTATCAGAAGCCGCTGTTCATTGTTGAAAACGGCCTCGGCGCAAAAGACATGCCCGACGCCAGCGGCAACATTCATGACGATTACCGTATCAGCTACCTTAACGATCACCTCGTGCAGGTGCGCGAGGCCATTGAGGACGGCGTCGAGGTTCTGGGCTATACCTCCTGGGGGCCTATCGATCTGGTTAGCGCCTCTAAGGCCGAAGTGACCAAGCGCTACGGCTTTATCTATGTTGATATTCACCCGGACGGCAGCGGTACGCTCGACCGCAGCCGCAAGGCGAGCTTCCACTGGTATCGCGACGTTATTCACAGTAATGGCGCAACGCTGAAAGAATAATGGGTAACGGGCGTCGTGGGGTCAGACCTGGAGGCATAATGGAGAGAGTGACTAAACCAATTACCCCCGACGCCGCGGGCTTTGCTGACCTGGAGGCAGAAAGCGAGGCTGAAAAATTTCATATGCTGTATCGGCTCGAAGAGCACTGGCGCAGCGGCGAAAACCGCTTCAGCGCCCCGGGTGAGAAGCTACTCGGTGCTTTTATTGATGACCGGCTGATTGGCGTGTGCGGCATCAATCGCGATCCCTTCAGCCAGCATCCGCGCGCGGGACGCATTCGCCATCTTTACGTCAGCGAAAAGTATCGCCGCTGCGGCGCGGGCAGGCAGCTGCTTGCGGCGGTGATGGCGGACGCCGAAACCTGGTTCGACTTTATTAATACCCACGCGCCGGAGACGGCGCACGGCTTCTACCAGCGGGTAGGCTTTTCGCCGGTCCTGCGGGAGCCGCGCATTACGCACCGCTTCTATTACCGCCGATAACCCACTGGCGGGGCGCAGGCGCCAATGTTACATTAATGTGAAACTCATCACATAAGCGCGCCATGACGCTCACCGTCTTTTTCATTTTGCTGTTCGCCGCCCTGCTGCACGCGACCTGGAACGCCATCGTCAAGGCAGGCAGCGACAAATTATCCGCCGCCGTCAGCATTACCGGCTCGGCTGCGCTTATTGCCGCCGTTTGCCTGCCCTTTGCGCCGCAGCCGGCGCTGGTCAGCGCGCCGTGGCTGGCCGTCTCCTGTATTTTGCAGGTAATTTACACGCTGCTGGTGGCGAAGACCTACCAAATCTCAGACATGGGACAGACCTATCCCCTGATGCGCGGCACCGCGCCGCTGCTGGTGGCGGGAGTCAGCACGTTTCTTCCCGGAGAGCACCTGTCTTTACTGGCGTGGGCCGGGATCGGCGTTATCTGTCTGTCCATCCTGATGATGGCGATGCAGAGCCGCGGCGGCTCGGGCAAAGGCGTGGCGCTGGCGCTGCTCAACGCCTGCTTTATTGCCAGCTATACCCTGGTCGACGGCACCGGCGTGCGGCTCTCAGAGTCTGCGCTGGGCTATACGCTGTGGACCTTTTTACTCAACGGTACCTGCATGCTGGCGTGGGGCTTTTATGTCCGCCGCCGCGAAGTCGCCCGCTACATGGTCCGCCACTGGCAGAAGGGGCTGCTGGGCGGCGTCGGCACCCTCGGCTCCTACGGCCTGGCGCTGTGGGCGATGACCCAGGCGCCGCTGGCGGTGGTGGCCGCCCTGCGCGAAACGTCAATCCTGTTTGGCGCCGCCATTGCCGTTCTGGTGCTCAAGGAGCGGGTTTCCGCCCTGCGCATCGCCGCCGCCTGCGGGATTGCCTGCGGCGCCATTCTGCTGCGCGTCGCCTGACGCGCGGCTGGCAGGAGATGGCAACAATAGTTGCCGTCGTTGTGTATAAAAGCTGCCTGCGCCGGACGCGCCAATCCCCTCCCGACGGTTGCTCTGCCGCCTTGCTGTGATAGATTCCTCTGCACAATGGCCTAAAGGCCAGATACATAATCTACATAACCACTCAATGGCAAAGTATTAATCGACATGAAAAGGCATAAGAACGTCAGCATGCTGCTGATGCTGATCCTGCTGGTTGCCGTCGGGCAGATGGCGCAGACCATCTATATTCCCGCGATAGCCAACATGGCCGAGGCGCTGCACGTCCGCGAGGGCGCGGTGCAGAGCGTGATGGCGGCGTACCTGCTGACCTACGGGATTTCGCAGCTTTTTTACGGTCCGCTCTCGGATCGCGTCGGCCGTCGGCCGGTGATTCTGGTGGGGATGTCCATTTTTATGCTGGCGACGCTTATCGCCATCACCACCCACAGCCTGACGGTACTGATTGCCGCCAGCGCGCTGCAGGGGATGGGGACCGGCGTCGGCGGCGTGATGGCGCGCACCCTGCCCCGCGACCTCTATGAGGGTACCCAGCTGCGCCACGCTAACAGCGTGCTGAATATGGGGATTCTGGTAAGTCCGCTGCTGGCGCCGCTGATTGGTGGGGTGCTTGATACGCTGATGGGCTGGCGGGCCTGCTACGGCTTCCTGCTGGTGCTCTGCGCTATCGTTATTTTCAGCATGGCGCGCTGGATGCCGGAAACCCGCCCGCAGGAGGCCCCGCGCACGCGGCTTATCGCCAGCTACCGGACGCTGTTCGGTAACAGCAGCTTCGGCTGCTATCTGCTGATGCTGATTGGCGGCCTGGCGGGCGTCGCGGTCTTTGAGGCCAGCTCAGGCGTACTGCTCGGCGCGGGGCTTGGGCTCAGCAGCATGGCGGTGAGCATTCTGTTTATTCTGCCTATTCCGGCGGCGTTTTTCGGCTCCTGGTTCGCCGGGCGCCCGCACAAGCGCTTCCCGACCCTGATGTGGCAGTCGGTGGCCAGCTGCCTGGTCGCCGGGCTGATGATGTGGATCCCCGGACTGCTCGGAGTGATGACCGTCTGGACGCTGCTGATCCCCGCCGCGCTGTTCTTCTTCGGCGCCGGGATGCTGTTCCCGTTGGCCACCAGCGGGGCGATGGAGCCGTTTCCGTTCCTCGCCGGGACTGCCGGGGCGCTGGTGGGCGGCCTGCAGAATATCGGCTCCGGCGTGCTGGCCTGGCTCTCCGCCCTGCTGCCGCAGAACGGCCAGGCGAGCCTCGGCCTGCTGATGACGCTGATGGGTCTGCTGATCCTGGTGTGCTGGCTACCGCTGGCCTCGCGCTTTCATCACCACCAGCAGACTATCTGAGCATGGCCATCAGTTCCGCCGGCGAACGCCGCTGGCGGATCAGATCGCGCATCACTTTCATGTAGGGCGCGCTGTAGGTAAAAAAGCTGCGATAGCCTTCGCAGAGCGCGCTTTTGCCGCTGGCGTCCCGGTGCTTTGGGCAGTCTCCGTGGCACAGGCGCCGCGCCTGGCAGGTGCGGCACGCCGCGACAAGCGAAGCCTTCTTGTCGTTTCCAAACGCTGACGCCTCCTCGCTGCGGCTAATCTCTGCAAGCGTCGTACGGTGAATATTACCCAGCCGGTACTGCGGATAGACGTAGTGGTCGCACTGATAGATATCGCCGTTTGCTTCCAGCGCAAAGGCGCGGCCGCAGGTCTCGCTCAGGGAGCACATCTGCGGCGCGAAGCCGCACCAGACGCCGAGCGTCGAGTCAAAGAGCTGGACAAAAACGCGCCCCACATCTTCCCTGACCCAGAGATCAAATACGCCGCGCAGAAAACGCCCCCAGGCAGCCGCCGGGACAGCGTTCTCATCCGGCTGTCGGCGCGCATTCAGCTCCAGCAGCGGAATAAACTGGATGTGGGCAGTCCCCAGCTCGCGCAGGTAGCGATAGACGCGCCGGGGATGCTCCGCGTTGTGGCAGTTGACCACCGCCAGCAAATTGAAATCGACGCCGCAGGCCCTGAGCATACCGATGGCGCGCAGCACCTTGTGGTGCGTCGGATTACCGCTGCGGCTGACGCGCCATGCATTGTGCAGGTCCGCCGGACCGTCGATGGAGATCCCGACCAGCCAGCCGTTATCGTGAAAAAACTGGCACCAGGCCTCGTTGAGCAGCACGCCGTTGGTCTGAAAGGCGTTATGAATGCGCTTGCCGTTGGCGTAGCGCTGCTGCAGCGCCGCCGCGCGGCGAAAGAAGTCGAGCCCGCACAGGGTAGGCTCCCCGCCCTGCCAGGCAAACTGCACATCATCCCCCGGCTGGGCATCTATTTGCTGGCGAATAAAGCGCTCCAGCGTAACGTCATCCATGACGGGTTGCTGCGGTTTATCGAGATAAAAGCAGTAGCGGCAGTGGAGGTTACAGCGCGAGCTGGCCGGTTTGGCCATTACGTGACATCCTGTCATAGCACTCCCTGAAAGAATAAAATCAACTGTCTCAGATGGTTAATAGCAAACAGCAGCGCGAGTGAAAGTACCGCGAGGGCGATCAAAAATTTATCCCTGACCGCCTTTGACTCATCAAAATCACAGCGGGTGACGTCCATGACGTTACGGTTGAGGGTGTAGCGCCAGAGGATGAAGGCCACCACCATCAGCACCGCCAGCGAGATCCAGAACGGGATCCCTGCCCGGTGCCAGCTGTGTCTGAGCGCCAGCGCCAGCAGCGCGCCGTAGCCGAGCAGGGTGCGAAACCACGCCAGCGACGTCCGCTCCGGCTGCAGGCCGGGATCGCTGACCCGGCGGTTCCGGCGGCTATCCGGCATGCAGCACCATCACCACCACGACGGCGGCAACCGCCACCAGTATTCCGCTTATCAGCAGCAGGCTGCGCGTATAGGGCAGGTCCTGCTTCATCCGCATTGCCTTCTCATTATTCAGCCAGCGCAGATAGCCGTAGATCGCCAGCCCGCCGGCAAACAGGCACAGGAGCAGCGACAGCGCCTCGCGGATAACCGGCGTCGCAAAGTCCGGCGCCAGCTGATCGAGGCCGACACCGGCGGCCAGAAAGCCCAGCGCGGTGCGGATCCACGCCAGGAAAGTACGCTCGTTGGCGAGCGAAAAACGGTAATCCGGCGCCTCGCCAAGGCGGGATATCTTCATGTATTCTCCTTGCCCCCTCATCCCGGCCCTCTCCCCGCAGGGAAGAGGGCGAAAAAACGCCCTGAGAAGAGCGGTATCAAAATTTTTGCTTTTTCTTTTCTACCTTAACACCCTGCGTCGGCAGCCCGGTATCGTAATCGCGCACCACCGGCGAGTAGCCATCCTGCGGGCGGGGGCGGAAGGCGCCCATCCAGCGCGGCGCGGCATCGGATCGCCAGGGACGCAGGCTCCACTGATAGCTGCGGAACGGATCGCGTATTTTATCCATATAGTCCAGCAAACTGTCGTGCAAGTCGTTACGTATTTGCGCGTAATCGGCGCTATCTATCAAATTATGCATCTCATCCGGATCGTTATGTCTGTCGTACAGCTCATCGCTGGTAAACAGATTGAGCACCAGCTTCCAGCGATCGGTCACCCAGCAGCGCACCGGGATGAAGCCGCCGAAACTGTCGTGTTCAATTTCGTAGCGATTAAACTCGACCATCACGCCGCGATCGCGGTTCACCTGCAGAATATCTTCTCCGGGCAGAATATCCGGTTTTTCAATGCCTGCCAGGGCCATCATGGTCGGCAGCAAATCGATATGGCTCACCGGCGTCTCGACCCGCGCGGGCTGCCCCTGCGGTGGGCGCATAATCAGCGGGATGCGGGTAATGTCGTCGTACATCGCTGCGCCCTTGCTGATAAGCCGGTGCGCGCCCATCATCTCACCATGATCGGAGGTGTAGATAACCCAGGTATTCTCCCGCTGGGCGGGCGTCAGGGCATCGATCACCCGACCAATCTGGTCATCGACGAAGTCATTACAGGCAAAGTACAGGGGATGGTGATAGCGGTTGTCTTCCCCGACCGGCGACGGCATTGCCTGCGCCCACAGCCGGTGGTGCTCGGGCTTACCTTCCAGGCTATCGCGGCCTTTATCCCCCAGCGCGTAGTAAAAATCCTCATACTTCTGCAGATACTCCACCGGGCAGGTAAACGGATGGTGCGGCTCATCGTAGGAGACAACCATCAGGAAAGGCTCCGCCTGACGCTGCGGCTGGCTGAGGAAATCCACCGCCCGGTTGCTGATGCGGTGGGCCCAGGTGAAGGTTTCATCAATGCCGTGCTTGCGCAGATCTTCGACGCTGTTCAGCCCGTTGCGCCAGAGACCAATCTCTTCTTCCGTCAGTTCGGCCAGGTAGTTGGCGCCATCGTACCAGTAGTCGGCATCCCACTCCGGCGGGCAGATGCCGGTGCCGAAGTAATCGTGGCCATCCAGGTGCCATTTACCGATATAGCAGGTGTGATAGCCCGCATCCTGGAAATAGCGGCCCATGGTGGAGATATTTTTGCCCGGCGCAACGTTGTTGGTCCAGGGTCCGGACTGATTGGCATAGATGCCGGTAAACAGCCCGGCGCGGGCGGGCGTGCACACCGGCGAACAGGTATAAGCGGAATTGAAGCGGATCCCCTCCTCCGCCAGTCTGTCGATATTATTGGTATTCAGCGGCTTACCGCTGTAGCAGCCCACCATATTCGTGGCCTGGGTATCGGTCATAATGAAGAGAAAATTTGGGCGGCTCATGCGTTTTCCTTTACATCAGAAACAAGAACGGCGGCACCGGCGCGGCGCGTTCTCCAGCTGTCAATGAAGAGATAGATCACCACGGCGGCAGCGATCGCGTAGCTGATAACAGCCAGCCACCGCGAGTTATAGCCGCCGAACTGCGCAAGACCGGCATAGACACCAATCATGGCAAACAGGATGCCAACCGAGGCAATTTTGGCGTTTTTCCAGGGCTGCATATCCACGGCAAACGCGTCCTGAAATTTGAAGGGAGTTTCCCGGGGCTTGATGAAGCCAATAATCAGCATCACCGCAACGTTGAGGCAAAAAGTGCAGGCCAGCACATAGAGAAAATGGAAATCGAACGACACCAGGTAGTTAATGGTGATATAGCTGCAGATGCCGAGGAACATCGCCACTTTCGCCGCCAGAGCCGGAATACGCGGGAAGAAGAAGCCCATCAGGATGATAGTCACCAGCGGCACATTGTAGATACCGTTGAGCTGCTTCATCCAGCTGTAGAGACCTTCCGGGGCGTTGGCTATCCACGGGGCGACCACCACAGAAACCACGGCGATAAACAGTCCGAACTTACGCCCGACGCCGACCAGCTGCTCCGGCTTTGCCTGCTGATTAATGATGCGGCTATAGATACCCATGCTGAACAGCGTACTGGCGCTGTTGAGAAAGCCGTTGAAGGTGCTGATCACCGCCCCGAACAGCACCGCGCCAAAAAAGCCCACCAGCGGCGTCGGCAGCACGTTACTCACCAGCGCCGGATAGGCCATATCGGCTTTCGGCAAGTCCTGATAAAGATGAAAGGCGATGAGGCCCGGCAGCACCAGAATAAGCGGGTCGAGCATCTTCAGTACCGCCGTCAGCAGCGCGCCCTTTTGCCCTTCGGCGAGACTTTTCGACGCCAGCGTGCGCTGCACAATGCCCTGATTGGTACACCAGTAGAAAGTGTTAACCAGAATCAGACCGGTAAAGGCGGCGCCAATCGGCAGCGGATCGCTGCTGCCGCCGATGGAGTTGAGCTTCCCGGCGTGAACGGTCGTCAGCTGTTCAAGGCCCTGTAAAAAGCTGCCGTCACCCATCATCATCAGGCCAAAGACCGGCACCATCAGCCCGCCAATGACCAGACCGATACCGTTAATCGAATCGGCTATCGCCATCGCGCGCATACCGCCGATGACGGCATAGAGGATCCCCGCCACCCCAAGCAGGATGACCAGCAGCCAGATTGCCGCGCCCTGCGACAGGCCAAGCGCATCGCCGATATGAAACAGGCTGTTTAGCGCCAGCGCGCCGGAGTAAAGCACGATGGGCAGAAAGCAGATACCGGTCGCAATCAGAAAGCAGAAGTCGATGATAATGCGGGTGGTTTTATCATAGCGCTCCTCCAGAAAATCCGGAATGGTCGCAATCCCGCGCTGCAGGTAGCGCGGAAGGAAGATCAGCGCCAGCAGGATCAGGGTAACGGCAGAGGTCACCTCCCAGCCCATCACCGACATGCCGCTGCGGTATGCCTGCCCCGAGAGCCCCACCAACTGCTCCGTAGAGAGATTGGTCAGCATCAGCGAAGCGGCGATCACCGGCGCCTTCAGCGAGCGCCCGGCGAGGAAGTAGCCCTGCTGGGAGGCGGTATCCTGCTTGCGCACCTTTAACCAGGTTATTATCGCGACCAGTAGGGTAAATGCTATAAAGCTCACAATTTGTAGGATATTCATCTTGCAGCCCTTCAACCTTTTATTATGCCGGAGGTAATATCTCCGGTTATCTCTGGCTGATAATTGGTTGTGGACGGAATAAAATGAATGGAAAAAGCCAGTTTTCGCATGTAAAAAACGAAATAACCTACAATATTCCGCTGGTTCTTGATGAAAACGTGATCTCCAGCGGTATCTCGTTAATCTCGCTGTGGCACACGCTGGCCGATGAGAGCTATCGGGTGATCTGGCCAAGGGACAAGCGCAAACCGCTGATCCCTAACTCCTGGGTGGCTATCTATACCCTGCAGGGCTGCGGCAAACTGCTGCTGCGCAACGGGCGGGAAATTATCCTCAACGGCAACTGCATTGTCTTTTTAAAGCCAACGGATATACAAGCCTACTGCTGCGCGGGTCTGCTGTGGGAGCAATACTGGATGGAGTTCACTCCAACCAGCGCCATGGAAATTCCGCTATTACAAATCGGGACGATCTATAGCGGCGATTTATTTAATCGTGAATTAGCCGATGTCGCGGAAATGATCGCGGAAAAAGATCCGCTAAAGAATAATCTGGCGGTCGCCTTCCTGGCAAAAATGATTTATCAGTGGATCTGTCTTATCTCCGAAAACGGTAAAAAAGATGCGCAGCTGCTGCAAATAGAAAATCTTTTATCGATCCTGCACAGTGATTTGCGGGAAAACTGGAGCGTACAGGCGATGGCGCAAAAAATGCAGTGCAGCGAACAGCACCTGCGGCGGCTGTTTTTGCGCTATACCGGCAAAACGCCGAAGGAGTACTACCTCGATGCGAGGCTTGAGCTGGCGCACTCCCTGCTGAAGCAGGAGGGGCAGACGGTGGGTAAAGTGGCAGACATGCTCAATTTTTTTGATGCCTTTCACTTCAGTAAGGCATTCAAGCGAAAGTTTGGCGTGGCGCCTTCGGTGCTGCTGAGGGCGCAAAAAAGCCCCGAAAATTCGGGGCTTCGCGGATAAGCGCAGATTAGCTGTGCAGCGCCGGGCGCTCGCTGATGGCGATACGCTGCGGGACGATTGCTTCCGGCTCGTTGCGGGTCAGGTCGATATGCAGCAGGCCGTTGGTGAAGGTCGCGCCGGAAACCTCCATATGCTCAGCCAGAGTGAAGCTCAGGCTGAACGGCTGGGTGACCAGCCCCTGGTGCAGCCACTTCGGCTCGCTGTCAGGCTTCTGCGGCGTACCCTTGATGGCAAGGCGGGTGCCTTCGAGTTGTATGTCGAGATCGTCCTGGCGAAAGCCCGCCAGCGCAAGGGTAATACGGTAGTGATTATCGTCGCTTTTTTCGATGTTGTACGGCGGAAAGCCCTGGGCTTCGCCCGTATTCAGCATAGCGTTGGCCAGTTTGTCGAAGCCGATCCACTGACGCAGCATGGGGGATAAATCGAAGTTACGCATAGTTTATTCTCCTTCTGAGAAGCGAGTTGATGCCTGCGAAAAAATTCGCAGATGCTCCCTGACGGCGAGCACGGTATATACGGGCGGCGCTGCCGCCCGCGGGGAATCAGTTAATTTCGATACGGCGCGGTTTATTCGCTTCCGGAATAACGCGCTCAAGCTCGATATAGAGCAGGCCGTTTACCAGGTTCGCGCCCTTAATATGAATATTGTCGGCGAGCTGGAATTTGCGCTCGAAGTTGCGCTCGGCAATGCCCTGATAAAGATAGGTGCGCTCTTTCTGCTCGGCTTCATGGGAGCCTTTCACCACCAGCAGGTTATCCTGGGCAGTAATATCCAGTTCGCTTTCGGCAAATCCGGCGACGGCAATTGCGATGCGGTAGTGGTTTTCGTCTACCAGCTCAACGTTATACGGAGGATAGCCGCCGTTGCCCTGGCCCTGGTTATTTTCCAGCAGGTTGAACAGACGGTCGAAACCAATGGCTGAACGATAAAGCGGAGAGAGATCGAAGTTACGCATATTTTAAGCTCCTGAAATCAGCGAGAGTTTACTGACCTTCCATCGTGGACAGGTCGATTTTAGCCGGAACACCCCGCAGGCGAGTTCCTTATTGGCCTTGTAAGTAAAATGGGTGCCGGGGAACAATTTTCAAGAGTGCCGATCTTATTTTTTGCACTTTCTGGCTCAGGGCATAGACTGGAAAGTGCGACAGGCGCCACAGAGCGCTGTTCAGGGACTACTCATTTTATTGGCGGGCGGCTATAACCCCGCTTTACAGGCATTCAGAGTGCCGACAATGATGAAAACTCATGATGAAAACGTTTCTGCTTAAACCTGTTTTATGGTCGGGGATGATCGCGCTGGCGGGATGCTCCAGCGTCATGTCACATACGGGCGGCAAGGAGGGGACCTATCCTGGCACCCGGGCCAGCGCCGGCATGCTCGGTGACGACAGCAACGGCTGGGGCACCAAATCGCTAGTGGCCATTGATATGCCGTTCACCGCGCTAATGGATACCCTGCTACTGCCCTGGGATCTGTTCCGCACCGACGACTCGGTGAAGAGCCGGGTGGAAAAGAGCGAGCAGGCCAATCAGGCCACAAACGCGGTGATCCCGCCTGCGGAAATGTCCGCGCGCTGAGTCAGACGACCGCGGGCGCCGTCCACAGCTGGCGAAAACCGTCGGTCTCCTGCATCCACGCCACCTGCCGCCCGTCCGGGGAAAACACCACCGCATCGGGCGACGGCGGATTTTCACGATCGGGCGTCAAAAAGCGGATTTCGCCGCTGCGGGCGTCCGCCAGAGCAATGCGTCCTTCCAGTACGAACCCCAGCCAGTTTCCCGACGGATGCCAGTTAAACGCCGACTGAATGCCGCTGCTGCGGGTCAGCTGGCGCAGGCCGCTGCCGTCCGGCGCAATCAGCCACAGCTGGACCAAGCCGCTCTCATCGCGCATCAGGAAAGCAATCTGCTGACCCTGCGGATCGCTGCGCACCCAGTGGCGCGGGACATTGACCAGGCCCGGATATTTTCTGTCGTGGGTAAAGGTCAGCCGCTGCTGAACCACGCCCGCCGGCGGCGCCGGCATGGCGCTGTCGGTGCCGCACAGCGGCCCGCTGCCCGCCCGCTTCCAGCCCGCCTCATCCTGCGGCAGCGTGACGATAAACAGCTCCGGCACCTTTTCACCGCTCGCCGAACGCGTATCGCCGATAAAGGCCAGCCGGCGGCTGCCGACCCAGCCCTCTTCATAGGCGCGATCGATATCATCGCTGCCGGGCCGCGGCGATGGCGTCGTGCGGCTGACCAGCACGCACCAGCAGCTGCCCGCGTACTCGCGGGGATGATGTCCGCCGGGAACTACCGGGCCAAAAGGCGCGGCGACGCCGACGTTGCGCAGATCCAGCGCCGGATCGCGCTCATGCAGAACGTGGTCGTTATAGGTAAAGCTGACCAGCTCGCCGTCCGGACTCCAGACGTGGACGTGGCTGCCGCCGCGCAGCGCGCCCGGCGTATAGGGTGAGGTGATGTCCATTGCGTCGAGATTGCTGACCTTGCCGCCGGCGCTCACCGCGCCCCGGCGATGGTGAAAGTCATAGCGCCAGTCTGCATCCGGATTTTCCGGGCCGTGGATAAAGACGTAGCGATCTTCCGCCGGATGCACCGTCACCACGCCGACGTGGGCCCCGGCGGGGGCGCGATAAATCACCTCGATCTCGCCGGTATCAACATTGACTCGCTCAATAGTGTCGCCGGTAAAGGAAGCGCCGGAAGGGCGGACGTCATAGACCAGCCACTGGCTGTCCGCGGTCCAGGTGCAGGTATTGGTAAGCTGGTGATTGCGGGGATCGAAGGTGATTTGCTTCATGGATAAAAGGGCCCTGATGCGCGGTTTTCGCATCAGGGTATAGCAGTCGAGGCATTAGTTCAGCACAAACTTCTCAATAGCGTATGCCACGCCGTCCTCAAGGTTAGATTTTGTCACGAAGTTTGCCGCCGCTTTAACGGCGGGGATCGCGTTATCCATCGCCACGCCAACGCCCGCAAAAGCGATCATCGCGATGTCGTTTTCCTGATCGCCCAGGGCCATGATTTCGTCAGGCTCAATGCCCAGCACCTCGGCCAGCGACTTCACGCCGGTTCCCTTATTGACGCGCTTGTCGAGGATTTCCAGAAAATAAGGCGAACTTTTCATCACCGTATATTTTTTCCGAACCTCATCGGGAATGCGGGTAATCGCATCGTCCAGAATCGCCGGCTCGTCGATCATCATCACCTTCAGCAGCTGGATATCTTTATCCATCTTCTCCGCCTCGCAGAACACCAGCGGAATGGTGGCAACGTAGGACTCGTGCACCGTGTAGTAGCTGATATCGCGGTTGGCGGTGTAGAGGTAGTTTCGGTCCAGGGCGTGGAAGTGAGAGCCCACTTCGCGGGCCAGCTGTTCCAGATAGCGGTAGTCGTCATAGCTCAGGGTGGTTTGCGCCACCGTGCTGCCGTCGGCGGCATTTTGCACCAGCGCACCGTTGTAGGTGATGCAGTAGTCGCCGGGTCGGTTCATGCCAAGCTCTTCGAGGTAGCGGTGCACGCCCGCGTAGGGCCGCCCGGTGGTGAGCACCACCTTCACGCCGCGCTCGCGGGCGGCGGTAATGGCCTGCTTCACCGCCGGAGAGATAGTGTGGTCGGGCAGCAGCAACGTTCCGTCCATGTCGATTGCAATCAGTTTGATAGCCATAGGATCCCCGATATCAGTAAGTTCTTACTCACGCTAACGCGATTTAGCTCAAAAAACAGTAGCAGAGTCCGTCTTAAACGGGGAGCAGAAATGGCGGCCGCAGCCTCTTTTCGGCCGGGCTGCGGGCAGCAGGCGAAGCGCGCTGCCCGGATGGCGGATCAGCTAAACAGCTTGCCCTTCAGCAGATTCATGCCCGCCGCCAGCAGATCGCTGCCGGAGTCGGCGGTCACTTCACCCTGCGGCGACAGCGCGTCGATAACCTTCGGCAGGTACTGCGCCAGCATGGACGCGGCGGCGGTAGTATCAATGCCCAGTTTCGCGCCGAGCGCCGCGACCGCCGGACTGCCCAGGGCCGCCGTGACCTGCTCGCTGCTGATAAGGTGATTCGTCGCATCGTTGCTGAGCCACGACTCCACGATATCGTGAAGGCCGCCATTGCGCAGCTTGTCCAGCAGCGCCTGGACGCCGCCCTGCTCGTTCACCCAGCTCAGGATCGCCTGATATTTTGCCGCGTCGCCGCCGAGCATGCCGGCAACCTGATCGAAAAGTCCCATACTATCTCCTCCTGGTATTGCAGTTGATATCGTTCACTTAAACCAGCGTATACCCTTGCCTTGGCGAATTAGGCTTATTGGGAAACGCCAGCTTAAGCTGCTTAGAATCGACCATTGGCTTTAGGTAATTCTGGCGGATACTTTGTGCTTTGCGCTCCAGCAAAACCTCCATCACAGCAACGGACAGATAGTGGCCGCTGCAAAGCCTCATTAACATATCCTTCATTACCTCGGTTTCTAATCTGCGGTGTAATCGTGAAGGCGCGGTGAGTACCTCAATCTCGTGACGGAATGGCTCACTCAATGCGTTAAGATCGTCAATGAAAGGTTTATCCAGTAAGCTACTGATAAATCTGCCATGTTCGTCCCTTTCGTCTGCGCTATTCACCGAGTCTGAGGTGCTATGCGTTAAGCTTTGTACGTTATGCGTTAAGTCCGGCGATGAGCTTAACGCATTAGCGAAGACCTCCTCAGGCGATGGAAGCTCCATTCCCGGTAAGCTATATGATTTATCGCGCTTTTCGCCACTGGCGACGAGAAATCCTTTATCGACTAAGCGGGGAAAAGTAAGCGTGACATCGCGGGAATGTCTGGAGGTAAGCTGGCAGGCTCTTTCATGATTGACCCAGCCTTCAGTCGCCGCAGTGACAATTATCATTCGTTCAAGATCGTCAAGCTGATAAAAAGTGCGACCGAAAAGGCTGACAAGCCGTTCAGTCACCTCCTGAGATATCAGGCTCGTTGTCGACAACTCCAGCAGCGTTTGCTCCGAGGGTTCTGTCTTTTCGTAAAGCTTCGGCGTACGCCAGTTAGCCCATTTCCATCCGCTCATGATTTTCGGAACACCAGAACCCGCCCTTTCACCTACGCCAATCATTAAAAACATTTGATGCATTCGTCGGTTACGGCAATCCGTTTCCCCACCTTTAACCGCAATTTCAGGTGGTATACGCATGAGTCCCGGATTGCGAAAACCAAATAGATCGGGTCTTCGTACGACTAAAATAGAGCTGCGCCCGGTATAGTCAGCATGAACGAGTGTATTAACAAGCGCCTCTCGAATTGACTCATGTACTTTTGTTTCTCCCTGACGAATACCATCCTGTAACTCAAAAGGCACTTTGAGTTCAGTAGTGAGCTTCCGATATATTCGCCTGTAGAAATCAAAAACATTTCCTGACCATGAGCCATCAGGATAAATACGATCTATCCATCGAGAGTCCGGGTTCGAGTCATCACGCTCGCGATAATCGACAAAATAATTTGGCACTGCATCTTGTATAGCATTCCATGAACCAAACATTAAAATACCGGCCAGCGTTAGACCTTCTTCTCCGGTCTGGCGATCTCTGCGCCACCCTCCAATGCTTCTGAAAAAATCGACTAACTCAAGCTCAAGCCAGGGATGCTGAGGTTTAGCTATTGCCAAAAGATTTCGATAGGCCCGTAAACTGTCCTGATCAACATCGTTAAAATCAAAACCTGTAAGAAGGCGGTCGTCGCGACTCTCCTCAACCTGCTCAGCGAACATCCTTTTTATCTGCTCTTCAGAGCAGTGGCAATCTCCCTCATGGCTGCGAATATACGTTTCACCCATCGGCTGATTGTTGAGGTATACGGGCTTTTGCTCACGCTTCGCAGCAGGAATTTCAATAATGATAATATTTTTACCATTGATACCAACTTTCTTTACCGATTGTTCGGCAAGCAAATTAATATTTACTTTCTTCTTATTATTCGCCGTATCAAAAAGCTGCTTAATAACAGTAGAGGTATCACTAATTCCATCAACAGTAAAATTACCTTTTTTCTCTCTGATGCCTAAGACAACATATCCTCCACGGGAGTTGGCCATAGCACTGTATGAGCGCCAGAAATCTTCGGGTAATTTTCCTTTACCATCACTCCCCTGCGCGAGTTTAAACTCAAGTTCAGCCGATTCAGAAAGCGATTGAAGATCGAGCAAATCATTCACAGGGAACATAGGTGTAATACCTGTTGAATTTAATTTATTTGAGAAGATAGTAACCCCTGCGAGAAACAGGGGTTACTGCGAATCAACCAACTTAAATATCGATATTCGCCGCCTTCAGGGCGTTTTCTTCGATAAACGCGCGGCGCGGCTCGACCGCATCGCCCATCAGGGTGGTGAACAGCTGATCGGCGGCGATAGCGTCTTTGACGGTCACGCGCAGCATGCGGCGGCTTTCCGGATCCATGGTGGTTTCCCACAGCTGTTCCGGGTTCATCTCGCCCAGACCTTTGTAGCGCTGGACGGAGAGGCCGCGGCGGGACTCTTTCACCAGCCACTCCAGCGCCTGCTCGAAGCTGGCAATCGGCTGGCGGCGCTCGCCGCGCTCGATGAAAGCGTCCTCTTCGATCAGGCCGCGCAGCTTCTCGCCCAGCGTGCAGAGGCGGCGGTACTCCGCGCCGGTGACAAACTCGTGATCGAGCGGATAGTCGGTGTCCACACCGTGGGTGCGCACGCGGATAATCGGCTCAAAGATCTGCTGTTCGGCGTTTTCACGCACGTCGAACTTCCACAGGCTGCCGTGCTGCTCGCTTTCGTTCAGCTCGGTGACCAGGGCGTTCACCCAGCGGGTAACGGTCTGCTCATCGCTGAGATCGGCTTCGCTCAGGGTCGGCTGATAGACCAGCTCCTTAAGCAGCGTTTTCGGGAAGCGGCGCTCCATGCGGCCAATCATCTTCTGGGTGCCGTTATATTCGGCCACCAGTTTTTCCAGCGCTTCGCCCGCGAGCGCCGGGGCGCTGGCGTTGGTGTGCAGGGTCGCGCCGTCAAGGGCGATGGCAATCTGGTACTGGTCCATCGCCTCGTCGTCTTTGATGTACTGCTCCTGCTTGCCCTTCTTCACTTTGTACAGCGGCGGCTGGGCGATGTAGACGTGGCCGCGCTCGACGATCTCCGGCATCTGGCGATAGAAGAAGGTCAGCAGCAGGGTGCGGATGTGCGAACCATCGACGTCGGCATCGGTCATGATGATGATGCTGTGATAGCGCAGCTTGTCCGGGTTGTACTCGTCGCGGCCGATGCCGCAGCCGAGCGCGGTGATAAGGGTCGCCACTTCCTGGGAAGAGAGCATCTTGTCGAAGCGCGCTTTCTCGACGTTGAGGATTTTACCCTTCAGCGGCAGGATAGCCTGGTTCTTGCGGTTACGGCCCTGCTTGGCAGAGCCGCCCGCGGAGTCCCCTTCCACGAGGTACAGTTCAGACAGCGCCGGGTCGCGCTCCTGGCAGTCCGCCAGTTTGCCCGGCAGGCCGGCCAGATCCAGCGCGCCTTTACGGCGGGTCATTTCGCGGGCGCGGCGGGCCGCTTCGCGGGCGCGGGCCGCGTCGATAATTTTGCCAACGACGATTTTGGCGTCGGACGGGTTTTCCAGCAGGTATTCGCTCAGCAGCTCGTTCATCTGCTGCTCAACGGCGGATTTCACCTCGGAGGAGACCAGCTTGTCTTTGGTCTGCGAGGAGAACTTCGGATCCGGCACCTTGACGGACACTACGGCAATCAGGCCTTCGCGGGCGTCGTCGCCGGTGGCGCTGACTTTCGCCTTCTTGCTGTAGCCCTCTTTATCCATGTAGGCGTTGAGGGTGCGGGTCATCGCCGCGCGGAAGCCCGCCAGGTGGGTGCCGCCGTCGCGCTGCGGAATGTTGTTGGTAAAGCAGTAGATGTTTTCCTGGAAACCGTCGTTCCACTGCAGCGCCACTTCCACGCCAATGCCGTCTTTTTCGGTGGAGAAGTAGAAGATATTCGGGTGGATCGGCGTTTTGTTCTTGTTGAGATACTCAACGAACGCCTTGATGCCGCCTTCGTAGTGGAAGTGATCCTCTTTACCGTCGCGCTTATCGCGCAGGCGAATAGAGACGCCGGAGTTCAGGAACGAAAGCTCGCGCAGGCGCTTGGCGAGGATTTCATATTCAAATTCGGTAACGTTGGTGAAGGTTTCCAGGCTCGGCCAGAAGCGCACGGTGGTCCCGGTCTTCTCGGTTTCGCCGGTCACCGCCAGCGGGGCTTCCGGAACGCCGTGAACATAAATCTGGCGGTGGATCTGGCCTTCGCGGTTGATCACCAGCTCCAGCTTCTGCGACAGGGCGTTAACCACCGAGACGCCCACGCCGTGCAGGCCGCCGGAGACTTTATAGGAGTTATCGTCAAATTTGCCGCCCGCGTGCAGGACGGTCATGATCACTTCCGCAGCGGAGACGCCCTCTTCCGGGTGAATGCCGGTCGGAATGCCGCGGCCGTCATCCTGAACGGAGACGGAGTTGTCGGCATGGATAGTGACGACAATATCAGAACAGTGACCCGCGAGCGCTTCGTCGATAGCGTTATCCACGACCTCGAATACCATATGGTGCAGACCGGTGCCGTCATCCGTATCGCCGATATACATACCCGGGCGCTTACGCACCGCATCCAGCCCTTTCAGGACTTTGATACTGGAGGAGTCATAAGAATTCGACATCAACGTTTCTCGCTCATTTCAACTTGGGTTAATCCGCTATTTTACCTTTTTCTACGCTGAACATCTTCGAATTTTTGTCCGCCATGTCCATAACGTGTTCAGCGCTGATGGCGCTGACAAAAACCTGAGATTCAGTGGCCTTCAGCCTGCTCGCCAGCAGGCCGCGGCGGGCATCATCCAGCTCAGAGGCAAAATCATCAATGAGATACAGGCAGCGTCGCCCGCTCTCGCGCGTTAAAAATTCGCCCTGCGCCAGCCGAAGCGCGCACATCAGCAGCTTAAGCTGGCCGCGCGACAGGGTATCTTCCACCGGCGCGCCGTCGGCGCGGATGCGAAAGTCCGCCTTGTGCGGGCCGTGGGCGGTGTAGGTCAGCATCCGGTCGCGCTCGAAGCCGCGCTCCAGCACCTCGGCGTAGTCCGTCTCTTTCTCCCAGCCGCGCTGAAAGGAGAAGCTGAGGTCGAACTCGGGCAAAAACTGTTTGCAGGTATCCGCCATGTCTGCGGCAATCGCCGCGCTGTAGTCGGCCCGCCAGCGGCTGACCTGCTCCGCCAGCGGGATAAGTTCCGCGTCCCACGGGCGCAGCTGGGCGTAGCGGCTCACCTGCCGCAGGGCGGCATTGCGCTGCTTGAGCAGCCGCTTGAGGTTGCTCCAGGCGGTGAAGAAGCCGGTTTGGTTGTGAAAGCAGCCCCAGTCGAGGAACGCTCTGCGGTATTTGGGGCCTCCGTTGAGTAACGTAAACCCTTCCGGGGTGATCAGCTGCATCGGCATCAGCATCGCCAGCTCGGCGACCTTGTGGCCGTCGCTGCCGTCGATGCGCACCTTGCTGTCGCCCTGCTTATCCTTGGTAAGCCCGATGGCTATCTCGCGCTGCTCGCCCTGCAGGCGGCCGTGCAGCACGAAGGCATCCTGCTCGTGGCGAATGACGCGGCCGATTTGCAGGCTGCGAAACGCCCGGCCGTGGCCGAGGGTATAGATGGCCTCCAGCACGCTGGTTTTACCGCTGCCGTTAGCGCCGACGAGAAAATTAAAACCGGGAGAGAGCGCGAGATCCGCGCTCTCGATGTTGCGAAAATCTTTAATCAGTAATCGAGTCAGTGACATGCTTAACTCATACCCAGGGCGTAATCGGCGCAGTTAGTCTGGTTTCGGCCAGCGCGGAGCAACCGGAGCGTACTGAAGTACGTGAGGATTGCGAGCACTGCCCGGAACCAGAATAACAAGTAAGATAGCCCGCTATTTCCTACAGCCTCATTGGCATAACGACGTAGGCGGCACTCTGGCTGGCGGCGTCCTCAATCTGGACGCTGGATACGGAATCGGTCAGCAGAATGCGGACGTTTTCGCACTTCAGGGCGTTGAGCACGTCCAGCACGTAGCTGACGTTAAAGCCGATCTCCAGCTCGCTGCCGGGATAGGTGACGTCGAGGATCTCTTCCGCCTCTTCCTGCTCCGGGTTGTTAGCGGTGATCCTGAGCTGGTTCTCGCTCACATACAGGCGCACGCCGCGGAACTTCTCGTTGGAGAGAATCGCCGCGCGGGCGAAGGCCTGCTTGAGAATGTCGCAGCCCGCCTCCAGGTGCTTGTCCGGGTTTTTCGGCAGCACGCGGCGATAGTCCGGGAAGCGGCCGTCCACCAGCTTGGAGGTGAAGATAAAGTCGCCGACGTGGGCGCGGATATTGTTGCTGCCGATCTGCACCCGCAGCGGGTTTTCGCCGCCGTCGAGCATACGCATCAGCTCAATCACGCCTTTACGCGGCACGATCACCGAATGGTTCGGCAGCGAGACGCCGATAGGCATCGAGCAGACCGCCAGGCGGTGGCCGTCGGTGGCGACGGTGCGCAGCTCTTCGCCTTCGGTCTCAAACAGCATGCCGTTTAAGTAGTAGCGCACATCCTGATGGGCCATCGAGAACTGGGTGGCTTCGATCAGGCGCTTCATGGTCGCCTGCGGCAGCGTAAACTCGACGTCGCTCTGCCAGTCGTCGAGGTTCGGGAAGTCGGCTGCGGGCAGCGTGGAGAGCGAGAAACGGCTGCGCCCGGAGCGCACCAGCATACGGTCGCCCTCCAGCTGCACGGCGATCTCGGCGCCTTCGGGCAGTCCGCGGCAGATATCAAAGAACTTGCGCGCGGGCACCGTGGTGGCGCCCGGCTCGTGCGGCTGAATCAGCGCGACGCGTGCGACCATTTCCATCTCAAGATCGGTCCCGGTCAGCGACAGGGTACCGTCAGCCACCTGCAGCAGCAGGTTGCCGAGAATAGGCAGCGTCGGGCGGCCGCCTAACGGACCACTTACCTGCTGCAGCGGTTTTAACAAATGTTCACGTTCAACGGTAAATTTCATAGCGTCACGAAGATAATGTTCTGATTAAATTGGAAAAATCTTCTTTAATGTCGTGGCTCTCTTCACGCAGCTGCTCTATCTTGCGGCAGGCGTGGAGCACGGTCGTGTGGTCGCGGCCGCCAAACGCATCGCCGATTTCCGGCAGGCTGTGGTTGGTCAGCTCTTTGGCCAGCGCCATCGCCATCTGGCGCGGACGCGCAACCGAGCGGGATCGCCGCTTGGAGAGCAGATCGGCGACCTTAATTTTATAGTACTCCGCCACCGTTTTCTGAATATTGTCGATGGTGACCAGCTTTTCCTGCAGCGCCAGCAGATCCCTGAGCGCTTCGCGCACGAAATCGATGGTGATCGCCCGGCCGGTAAAGTTGGCGTTGGCGATAACGCGGTTCAGCGCGCCCTCAAGTTCGCGAACGTTGGAACGCAGGCGTTTGGCAATAAAGAACGCGACTTCGCCCGGCAGGCGGATGTCGTTTTCGTCGGCCTTCTTCATCAGGATCGCCACGCGGGTTTCCAGCTCCGGCGGCTCAATCGCCACCGTCAGGCCCCAGCCAAAGCGCGATTTCAGACGATCCTCAACGCCGTTGATCTCTTTCGGATAGCGATCGGAGGTCAGGATGATCTGCTGATTGCCCTCCAGCAGGGCGTTGAAGGTGTGGAAAAACTCTTCCTGGGATCGTTCTTTATTGGCAAAAAACTGGATGTCATCGATAAGCAGCGCGTCAACGGAGCGGTAGTAGCGCTTAAACTCTTCAATGGCGTTGTTCTGCAGGGCCTTCACCATGTCCTGCACGAAGCGCTCGGAGTGCATATACACTACTTTCGCGTTCGGCTTGCGGGCGATGATGCCGTTGCCGACGGCGTGCAGCAGGTGGGTTTTACCCAGACCCGTGCCGCCATAGAGGAACAGCGGGTTATAGGCGCCGCCAGGGTTGTCCGCGACCTGACGCGCCGCCGCCCGGGCCAGCTGGTTTGATTTACCTTCCACGAAGTTATCGAAGGTGTGCTTAACGTTAACGTTAGAGCGATAGGAGGGCTCTGCCGGGGCCGGAACGTTATCCCAGCCGGGACGTGCGGCCGGAGCCGCGCGCGCCACGTGCACCGGCGCCTGTGCCTGAGCGGCAACCTGAGCAGGCTCTTTAAGCGTGCGGGTAACGGGCCTGGCGCCCACTTCAAAGCGCAGCAGCGGCGCATCCGCCCCGCAGAAATCGTTGAGCAATCCATTGATATTATTGAGGTATTTGTCCCTTACCCAATCGAGCACAAAACGGTTTGGCGCATACAGGGCCAGCGTGTTATCGCTCAGTTCCGCCTGCAAAGGGCGGATCCACATGCTGAATTCTGTGGCTGGTAACTCATCCTGCAATCGGGCAAGACACTGCTGCCAAAGCGAAAGTGACACGGCGGACTCCACTCGAACAAAAAGGGTGAAACTGAAATAATGATTGTGACACGCGTTGAAAAGACCCTGTGCATAAGGGTAACGCGCGAACCGCTATCAGCGGTTAGCTACTCCGTTCAGGATCGAGGATCGCGATCGGGACCGCGGATCATAGCCTAAACTGAGCCAGAGATCTTCTGTTTCTCACAGATTATTGCCTGGTTATCCACAGGCAGGGATCCGGACCGGCTAAGTGTAAACGATCCTGCCTGCGCTGCGGTCGATTTCTGCCGCAATATTGGAAAATTTACTCTCTGCCGCCTTTTTAGTACTTAAATGATCTTACAAAGATCCCGGCGATCCTTGCGCTTTGCCGGGCAGAACGTATAATCGCCAACCCGGTGCGTGGTGCCCGAGATCCTGCATCGGACGACGCGCATTTTCCCGGCGTTTTTCACGTGAAAACGTGCGGAAATACGCGGGAAACAAGGTAAAGAGAATTGACTCCGGAGTGTACAATTATTACAATCCGGCCTCTTTAATCACCCACGCTGAGGCGTAAGTCGTTCGAAACTCGTTCGGGTATACGCAAAAGTCAGTGAATTTATTCAAGTTTAGGTAGAAATCGCCATGAAACGCACTTTTCAACCGTCTGTACTGAAGCGCAACCGTTCTCACGGCTTCCGTGCTCGTATGGCTACTAAAAATGGTCGTCAGGTTCTGGCACGTCGTCGTGCTAAAGGCCGTGCTCGTCTGACCGTTTCCAAGTAATAAAAGCTAACCCCTGCGTGGTTAAGCTCGCATTTCCCAGGGAGTTACGTTTGCTAACTCCCACTCATTTCACTTTCGTCTTCCAGCAGCCGCAACGGGCTGGCACGCCGCAAATCACTATTCTCGGCCGCCTGAATTCGCTGGGGCATCCCCGTATCGGTCTCACCGTCGCCAAGAAAAACGTCAAGCGCGCCCATGAACGCAATCGGATTAAACGTCTGACGCGTGAAAGCTTTCGCCTGCGTCAGCACGAACTTCCGGCTATGGATTTCGTGGTGGTGGCGAAAAGAGGGGTCGCTGACCTCGATAACCGGGCGCTGACGGAAGCACTGGAAAAACTATGGCGCCGTCACTGTCGCCTGGCTCACGGCTCCTGATAGCCCTTATTCGGGTCTATCAGCGCCTGATTAGTCCGCTACTCGGGCCACACTGCCGTTTCACCCCCACCTGCTCGCAATACGGAATTGAGGCATTGCGCAGGTTCGGAGTGATAAAAGGCAGTTGGTTGACGGTGAAACGCGTATTAAAATGCCACCCTTTACACCCGGGTGGAGACGACCCCGTCCCACCATCTAAAACCAGAGAACACTAACGATGGATTCGCAACGCAATCTTCTAGTCATCGCTTTGTTGTTCGTGTCTTTCATGATCTGGCAGGCATGGGAGCAGGATAAAAATCCTCAGCCCGAGCCACAGACCACGCAGACTACGACCACCGCAGCGGGTAGCGCCGCCGACCAGGGCGTACCGGCCAGTGGCCAGGGGAAACTGATTACCGTTAAGACCGACGTGCTTGAGCTGACCATCAACACCCGCGGTGGTGATGTTGAGCAGGCGCACCTGCTGGCGTACCCGAAAGAGCTGGGTTCTAGCGAACCGTTCCAGCTGCTGGAAACCACGCCGGAGTTTATCTATCAGGCGCAGAGCGGCCTGACCGGTCGCGACGGCCCGGACAACCCGGCTAACGGCCCGCGTCCGCTGTACAACGTTGATAAAGATGCGTTCGTGCTGGCAGACGGCCAGAACACGCTGACCATTCCGCTGACCTATACCGACAAAGCGGGCAACACCTTCACCAAAAACTTCGTGCTCAAGCGCGGCGAGTACGCGGTGAACGTGGACTACAACGTGAAGAACGTCGGCGAGAAGCCGCTGGAGGTCTCCACCTTCGGCCAGCTGAAGCAGTCCATCAATCTGCCTAAGCATCGTGACACCGGCAGCAGCAACTTTGCCCTGCACACTTTCCGCGGCGCGGCCTACTCCACGCCGGACGAAAAGTATGAGAAGTATAAGTTCGACACCATTGCCGATAACGAAAACCTGAACCTCAGCGCGAAAGGCGGCTGGGTAGCGATGCTGCAGCAGTACTTCGCTACCGCGTGGGTGCCGCACAGCGATACCACCAGCAACTTCTACACGACGAACCTGGGTAACGGCATTGCCGCCATTGGCTATAAGTCGCAGCCGGTGCTGGTTCAGCCGGGTCAGATCCTGACTACCGGCAGCACCCTGTGGGTCGGCCCGGAAATTCAGGATAAGATGGCCGCCGTGGCGCCGCATCTGGATCTGACCGTTGACTACGGCTGGCTGTGGTTTATCTCCCAGCCGCTGTTCAAGCTGCTGAAGTTCATCCACAGCTTCCTCGGCAACTGGGGCTTTTCGATCATCGTCATCACCTTTATCGTGCGCGGTATCATGTACCCGCTGACCAAGGCGCAGTACACCTCGATGGCGAAGATGCGCATGCTGCAGCCGAAGATTCAGGCGATGCGTGAGCGTCTGGGCGACGATAAGCAGCGCCAGAGCCAGGAGATGATGGCCCTGTATAAGGCGGAGAAAGTGAACCCGCTGGGCGGCTGCTTCCCGCTGATTATTCAGATGCCTATCTTCCTTGCGCTGTACTACATGCTGATGGGCTCCATCGAGCTGCGCCACGCGCCGTTCGCCCTGTGGATCCACGACCTGTCGGCACAGGACCCGTACTACATCCTGCCGATCCTGATGGGCGTGACGATGTTCTTCATCCAGAAGATGTCGCCGACCACCGTAACCGACCCGATGCAGCAGAAGATCATGACCTTTATGCCGGTCATCTTTACCGTCTTCTTCCTGTGGTTCCCGTCCGGTCTGGTGCTGTACTATATCGTCAGCAACCTGGTGACCATCATTCAGCAGCAGCTGATCTACCGCGGTCTGGAAAAGCGTGGCCTGCACAGCCGCGATAAGAAAAAGTCCTGATTCGGTAAGCGATAGCTAGAATGGAAGGCGGTCAGATGACCGCCTTTTTTATTTTTGAGAGTAAGAGAAAACGCCATGAACCATAACGACACGATTGTAGCCCAGGCAACCGCTCCCGGACGCGGCGGCGTCGGCATTCTGCGCGTCTCCGGCCTGCAGGCCCGCGAGGTCGCAGAGGCGGTGCTGGGCAAGCTGCCGAAGCCGCGCTACGCCGACTACTTGCCCTTTCGCGATGCGCAGGGCAGTACGCTGGATCAGGGCATCGCGCTATGGTTCCCCGGCCCGAACTCCTTTACCGGCGAAGACGTGCTGGAGCTGCAGGGCCACGGCGGCCCGGTTATTCTCGATCTGCTGCTGAAACGTATTCTGACCCTGCCCGGCGTGCGCATCGCCAGGCCCGGCGAGTTCTCCGAGCGGGCGTTTCTCAACGATAAGCTCGATCTGGCCCAGGCTGAGGCCATCGCCGACCTGATTGACGCCAGCTCCGAGCAGGCGGCGCGCTCGGCGATGGGCTCGCTGCAGGGGGCCTTTTCAAACCGCGTTAATCACCTTGTGGAAGCACTTACTCACCTGCGCATCTACGTGGAAGCGGCCATCGACTTCCCGGACGAGGAGATAGACTTCCTCTCCGACGGAAAAATCGAGGCCCAGCTCAACGGCGTGATGGCCGACCTGGACGCGGTGCGCGCCGAGGCGCGCCAGGGCAGCCTGCTGCGCGAAGGGATGAAGGTGGTCATTGCCGGGCGGCCAAACGCCGGTAAATCCAGCCTGCTCAACGCCTTAGCGGGGCGCGAAGCGGCCATCGTCACCGATATCGCCGGCACCACCCGCGACGTGCTGCGCGAACATATCCATATCGACGGCATGCCGCTGCACATCATCGACACCGCCGGGCTGCGCGAGGCCAGCGACGAAGTGGAGCGCATCGGCATCGAGCGCGCCTGGCAGGAGATCGAGCAGGCGGATCGGGTGCTGTTTATGGTCGACGGCACCACTACCGACGCCGTCGATCCGGCTGCCATCTGGCCGGACTTTATCGCCCGCCTGCCGGCAAATCTGCCGATCACCGTGGTGCGCAACAAGGCGGATATTACCGGTGAAGCCGCCGGCCTGACGGAAGTAAACGGTCACTCACTTATTCGCCTTTCCGCCCGCCAGGGCGAAGGCGTAGAGGTGCTGCGCGACCACCTCAAGCAGAGTATGGGCTTCGATACCAGCATGGAGGGCGGCTTCCTCGCCCGCCGCCGCCACCTGCAGGCGCTGGAGATTGCCGCAGAGCACCTGCAGCAGGGCAAAGCCCATCTGATCGGCGCCTGGGCCGGCGAACTGCTGGCGGAGGAGCTGCGCCTGGCGCAGCAGAGCCTGAGCGAGATCACCGGCGAATTTACCTCTGATGATTTGCTGGGAAGGATTTTTTCGAGCTTTTGTATCGGGAAATAGCGCTTCGTCTGTAATCATCCATTCTTTCCACATATCCCGCATAGCTGATTGTTATGCGGGACTTTCGTTGAAAGCCAGGCCAATTATTATTACTGGACAAGATTTTTTTCTGATCTCAACATCTAGCTTCGCTAGACCGCGAATTGTTCACTACATAAGGACTATGTTGCCAATGACTGAAGCCGAACTCCTGCGTCAACTGGCTCTGGGTGAGGATAGCCGCCACCAGTTCAAACGTGATGCGACTAATGTTGACAGTATAGCCGCTGAGTTGGCGGCTTTTTCCAACAGCGGTGGTGGTCAATTGTTTATTGGCGTAGAGGATGATGGCTCAGTATTGGGGTTGGAATCTGGCGCAGTGAGGCGTCTGAATCAGTTGCTCAGCAATGCGGCTTCTCAGCATACACGTCCGCCGGTGCACCCTCTGACTGAAAATGTGCAGACGGACAACGGCATCGTCATTGTGGTCAGCGTACCCGATGGCCTTGCCAAACCCTATGTAGATCATCAAGGCCGTATTTGGGTCAAACAGGGAGCAGACAAGCGCCATGTGACATCCCGCGAAGAGATGCAGCGCATGTTCCAACTTGCTGGCCTGGTGTATGCAGATGTGGTGCCAATCGCAGGAACATCATCTGCAGATATCAACAGCCAGGTGTTCCATAACTATTTCAATCGCCGCTACGGTCAGAATGCAGAGTTTGCCGGTCAGCCCTTTGAACAACTGTTGCAAAATATCAGCCTGGGCGATGGCCGCGAGATAAATCTAAGTGGATTGTTGTTATTTGGTCACCAACCGCAGCGCTGGCGACCCGCCTTCGAAGTCAAAGCCGTCGCTTTCCCCGGTACAGCACTGCATGATACCCGCTACCTGGACAGCGAAGATATCGGTGGCACATTACTGGAGCAATATCAGCGCAGTTTTGCCTTTATTCGTCGCAACCTTCGTCATGTTCAAGCCGGTCGGGGCTTTAATACATTAGGGCAACTGGAAATCCCTGAACAGGCACTTGAAGAGCTGTTGGTGAATGCATTAATTCATCGGGACTACTTCACCAGCGCATCGATTCGTCTGATGATATTCGCCGATCGGGTTGAAATTATCAGTCCCGGCCACCTGCCAGATAGCCTGAGCACTGAGGCTATTCGTCGCGGTGCCACCAACCGACGGAATCCTACGCTCACCGAACATGCGGTACATATCCTTCCCTACCGCGGCTTAGGTACCGGTATTCTCCGCGCATTAAAGGATTGGCCAGCGATTGAGCTTATCGACGATGTAACCGCTAACCAGTTCCGGGTGGTTATCAGACGACAACGAACAGAATCTGACACCGGGGAAGTCACCGGGGAAGTCACCGGGGAAGTCACCGGGGAAGTGTTGCGATTACTGAGGGTAATCCGAGGAGAAATGAAGCGCTCTGACATCCAGGCTGCTCTGGGGTTGAAGCATGAAGATCATTTCCGCAATACCTATCTTCTCCCGGCACTGGCGAGCAAACTAATAGAAATGACGATCCCGGATAAACCCAGAAGCAGCCGACAGATGTATCGCCTTACGTCACAAGGTGATAGATTGTTAAAACAGCAGGATGCCGAATAGTTCTATGAGCCACATTGGTTCACGGTCTTAATTCCCCACTACCCGCCTCCTCTCCAGCCGCCGCACCCGGCGGCTGGAGCCAATGTAAGTGACCACAAACACCAGCGCAAAGAGCACCACGATGGTCGGCGCGGGGGCGCTGTCGAGGAAGAACGACAGGTAGACGCCGCACAGCGACACCAGCAGCGAAATCACCACCGCCAGCAGCAGCGCTATATGAAAGCGCTGGGTCAGCAGGACCGCAATCGCGCCCGGCGCAATCAGCAGCGAAATCGAGAGAATAATCCCCACCGCCTTCAGCGTCGCCACGATGGTCAGGGAGACCATGCACAGCAGGCCGTAGTGCAGCCAGCGGGTGGGCAGGCCGCTGACCTGAGCCTGCAGCGGATCGAAGCAGAACAGCAGGAAATCGCGCCACTTTACCGCAAATACCAGCACGATAAACCCTGCGATTGCGGCGGTCTGCATCATATCGTCGCCGTTAACCCCCAGCATATCGCCGAACAGGATATGGTCGAGGTGGACCTCCGGGCGCAGGGCGATGTAGAGGATCAGCCCGCTGGCGAACATGCCGGAAAAGACGATGCCCATCACCGTATCCTGCTTGATGCGGCTGTTGTCCTTCAGGTAGCCGGTGGCCAGGGCGCAGAGCAGCCCGGCGGCAAACGCCCCGGCGCCGAGCGGCAGACCGAACAGCCACGCCAGCACCACGCCGGGAAAGACCGCGTGGCTCATGGCGTCGCCCATCAGCGCCCAGCCCTTCAGCACCAGGAATACCGACAGCAGCGCGCAGGGCACGGCCACCGCCAGGGCAATGAGCAGCGCGCTGCGCATAAAGGCAAACTGCAGCGGCTCCAACAGCATGTTCATCATGGCTGCACCTCCAGCGCCCGGCGGGCGCGGCGGCGGCCGGCCAGCAGGCCGTGCTGCGGCGCGAAGATGAAGGCCAGCAGGAACAGCAGCGTCTGCGCCACCACGATAATGGCGCCGGTGGCGCCGTCGAGGTAGTAGCTGGCCCACGCCCCGAGAAAGCTGGTAATGCTGCCGATGGCGACGGCAATCAGCAGCAGCCGCGGGAAGCGGTCGGTCAGCAGCCACGCCGTGGCGCCGGGGGCCACCACCAGGCTTATCACCAGGAAGGCGCCCACAGTCTGCAGGGCGGCGACGGTCGAAACCGCCAGCAGGGTAAAGAACAGCACCTTCAGCCGCCCCGGATGCAGGCCGATGGCGCGGGCGTGATTTTCATCAAAAAAGGTCACCAGCAGATCTTTCCACTTAAAAAACAGCACGATTGTCGATACCGCGCCGATTATCGCCAGCTGGCGGATATCCTCCGGCGCAATGGCCAGAATATTGCCCAGCACGATAGTCTGAATATTCACCGACGTCGGGTTAAGCGACACCATAAACAGGCCGAGACCAAAGAAAGAGGAGAAGATCAGGCCAATGATCGCATCCTCCTTCAGCCGGGTGCGCTGATTGAGAAACAGCATACTGGCCGCCGCCAGGCCGCCGGAGAAAAAGGCTCCCAGCGAGAACGGAAGACCGATCATATAAGCCCCGGCCACGCCGGGCACGATGGCGTGCGACAGCGCATCGCCGATCAGCGACCAGCCCTTGAGCATCAGGTAGCAGGAGAGAAAGGCGCACAGCGCCCCGACCATTGCCGATACCCACATGGCGTTGAGCATATATTCATAGCCAAACGGCTCCAGCAGCGCGCTCATGAGTTCCCCTGCGTTCGGTGGGCAATAAAGGGGCGCTCATCGTCGGTAGCGATCCGCTCTTCGCAACCGCTCAGCACCGCGTGGCGCAGCACGCCGCTGAAGGCGCGCTCAAGGTTGTCGGCGGTAAAGGTGGTCTCCGTCGGGCCGCTGGCCAGCACGGTGCCCTTCACCATCACCGTGTAGTCGCAAAACGCCGTTACCGAGCCAAGGTTGTGGGTCGACACCAGCATGGTTTTGCCCTCATCGCGCAGCTCCCGCAGCAGGCTGATAATTTTGGCCTCGGTTTGCACGTCCACGCCGGTAAACGGCTCGTCGAGCAGAATAGCCTCGCCCCGCTGGGCGATGGCGCGGGCCAGAAAGACGCGCTTTTTTTGCCCGCCGGAGAGCTCGCCTATCTGCCGGTGGCGAAACGCCGCCATATCGACGCGCTCCAGCGCCTCGCTGACGATGCGCTTGTCCTCAGCGCTGGCAATACGCAGCAGGCCCATGTGGCCGTAGCGGCCCATCATCACCACGTCCTCCACCAGCACCGGAAAGGACCAGTCCACCTCTTCCGACTGCGGCACATAGGCCACCAGGTTCTTGCGCAGGGCCTGGCGGGTAGGCAGCCCAAGAATGGAGATACTGCCGCTCGCCAGGCGGACAAAGCCCATAATGGCCTTAAACAGCGTGGACTTGCCGGATCCGTTGACGCCGACCAGCGCGGCAATTGAGCCGCCGGGAAGGCAAAAGCTGGCGTCGTGCAGCGCCGTGTGGCCGTTGCGATAGGTCACGGTGACGCCGGAGACGGTAATGCCTGACGACGAATTCATGACTTATCCTTCATGCCGTCTTTCAGACCCTGGACCAGCGTACCGGTCGTGACCCTGAGCAGATCGAGATAGGTCGGTACAGGGCCGTCTGCGGGACTCAGGGAGTCAACGTAGAGTACGCCGCCGTAGTGGGCGCCGGTTTCGCGGGCAACCTGGCGCGCGGGTTTATCGGAGACGGTGCTTTCGCTAAATACCGCCGGGATGTGATTTTTCTTCACCAGGTCCACGACCTTGCGCACCTGCTGCGGCGTCCCCTGCCGATCGGCATTAATTGGCCACAGGTAAAGCTCCTTCAGCCCCAGATCGCGGGCCAGATAGGAGAATGCCCCTTCGCTGGAGACCAGCCAGCGCTGCCCTTCGGGGATAGTGTCCACCTGCTGGCGCAGCGGCGTGACCATTTGGGTTATCTGCTCTTTGTAGGCTTGTGCATTGCGCTTATAGGTGTCGGCATTCGCCGGATCGTACTTCACCAGCGCGTCGCGGATGTTGTTGACGTAGATAAGCGCATTGTCGGCGGACATCCACGCGTGGGGGTTCGGCTTGCCGTTATAGGGCCCTTCGCTGATGCCCATCGGCGTAACGCCGGCGGTAACAATCACTTCCGGTACGCCGCTGAGGTGCTGATAGAAACGTTCGAACCAGCGTTCCAGGTTCATGCCGTTCGCCAGGATCAGCTGGGCGCCCTGGGCGCGTTTAATGTCGCCGGGCGTAGGCTGGTATTCATGAATTTCAGCGCCCGGTTTAGTAATGGAACTCACCTCGGCGGCGTCGCCGGCGACGTTTTTGGCCATATCCGCAATCACCGTGAAGGTAGTGATGACCTTAAACTTCGCCTGCGCCCATGCCGGAGCGGCGCAGAGCGAAGTAAGAGTGGCTCCAAGAAGCAAAGCCCTGATGCTGACAATCGGGAACATGGTGACGCCTCCATAGCATGGTTAAATAAAGCGCATTTATAGCCTGTGCTATTTTTTATAGCACAGGCTATTTTTAAATGAAAACAATTATCATTTGATATGCGTTAAAATCGTTAAGGGAATGAAGTTCAGGTAATCGTGCGGCGACCGTTTCATCAAAAATTCGTGAACGAACAAACTGGTTTTAATAAGGAAATGTAAATCTTCTGGCAGAAACCTATTCAGCCCTGTTATTCCACATTTAAACCTCATTAGTTTGAGCAATAATAGATCTATCATTTACCCTTCACTGACCATTAATCACGGAGCGACATAATGGCAACGCACTTCGCAAGAGGGATTTTGAACTACGGGCACCTTCTGCCTGCGCGGCTTACGCCCGCCTGCCACAGCCGGGCCAGACAGCTGCCCGCACACCGGCGAACGCGCTTTCTCGCGTCCCGCTCTCTGCTGGCCGAGCTGATGTTCATGCTCTACGGTATTAATGAGCTTCCCACTATCATCACCCGACCCGATGGCAAGCCGGAGTTTATGGAGAGCAGCCATCCGCGCTTTTCCATCGCCTATGCCGGCAATATCGTGGGCGTGGCGCTGACCACCGGCAGCGAATGTGGCCTGGGCATGGAACTTCAGCGCGCGACGCGCAGCGTTTACACTGCCGGCAGCGCTGAAATCGCGGAGTTCAGCAGCAATGAGCAGCTGTGGATCAGAAACCAAAACGATCCCAGAGAAGCAAAAGCGCAGATACTGACCCTGCGCCAGAGTGTGCTAAAGCTGAACGGCGATATTCATAACCATGAACGGCTGCAGCTGCTGCCGGGCTCTGGCCGACTGCGGGCGACAAATATGCAGCCGGTTGAGGCGATTTGCGATGCTGAGGATGTGCTGGTGTGGTCTGTTGCCGTCACGCCCGTGATTGAGCGCCTGAAGGTCTGGGAATTTGACAGCCATACCGGCTGGCGCGGATTACCCGATATGCAGCTCCGGGCCAGTGAACCCTCTGCCCGGCTAATGCGCTTCACCAGCCTGCCGGGAGAGAGAACACCTATACTCAGTTAATACACCATGATGAAAAGGAGTAGTCATGTCAGAGGCATTGAAGATTGTTACGCTACTGGGAAGCCTGCGCAAAGGCTCTTTTAACGGCATCGTCGCCCGCACGCTGCCAAAAATTGCCCCCGAGGGCATGAATATCAGCGCACTGCCGTCTATCGACGCTATCCCGCTGTACGATGCCGATATCCAGGAAGAAGAAGGATTCCCGCAGCGGGTCGAAGAGATTGCCGCCCTGATCCGCGAAGCGGACGGCGTGGTGATCGTCACCCCGGAGTACAACTACTCGGTGCCCGGCGGGCTAAAAAACGCTATCGACTGGCTATCCCGGCTGCCGGCACAGCCGCTGGCGGGCAAGCCGGTGCTGATCCAGACCAACTCGATGGGCGCCATCGGCGGCGCCCGCTGCCAGTATCATCTGCGCCAGATCCTCGTTTTCCTTGATGCAATGGTGATGAACAAGCCCGAATTTATGGGCGGGGTTATCCAGAATAAGGTCGACCCTCAGACCGATGAGGTGGTGGATCAGGCGACGATTGAACATCTTACCGGCCAGCTGAGCGCCTTCGCGCAGTATATCCAGCGCGTTAAGGCGTAAAAAAAAACCGCAGACGACAAGTCTGCGGTTTTTTCTTTTCTGATGCTATCAGGCGTCGATAAAAACAATCTTCAGCACGAACAGCAGGGCGACGATAAGTACGCACGGGCTGAGGTCGCGGAAGCGGCCAGTACCGATTTTCATCACGCAGTAGGAGATAAAGCCCAGCGCAATGCCCTCGGTGATGGAGAAGCTGAACGGCATCATCACCGCCGTGATAAACGCCGGCACCGCCTCGGTGAGATCGTCCCACTTCACGCGCGCCAGGCTGGAGGTCATCAGCACGCCGACGTAAATCAGGGCGCCCGCCGCGGCATAAGGCGGCACCATGCCCGCCAGTGGCGAGAGAAAAATCACCAGCAGGAACAGGATCCCCACCACCACCGCGGTCAGGCCGGTGCGACCGCCGACGGAGACGCCGGAGGTGGATTCAATATAAGCAGTAACCGATGAGGTGCCGAGGAAGGAGCCGGTGACCGACGAGATGCTGTCCACGTACAGCGCCTGCTTCATGCGCGGGAACTTGCCCTTTTCATCGGTCAGACCGGCTTTATCGGTGACGCCCATCAGGGTGCCGGAAGAGTCGAACAGGTTAACCAGCATAAAAGAGAAAATCACCCCGGCGAGTCCGACGTTCAGCGAACCGGCGAGGTCAACGTGGCCAATCACAGAGGTCACGCTCGGCGGTGTGGAAATGATGCCGCCGTAGTGAACATCGCCCAGCATCAGGCCCAGCAGGGTCGTGACAATAATGGAGATCAGCACCGCCGCATGGATATTGCGCGACGCCAGGATAGCGATAATGAAGAAACCCAGCACGCCCAGCAGCACGCTGTGGGAGGTCAGCTTGCCGATGCTCACCAGCGTGTCGGCGTTGGAGATGATCACGCCGGCATTTTTCAGGCCCATCATGCCGATAAACAGACCGATACCGCTGGTGATCCCCACCCGAAGGCTGACCGGAATGTTGGCAATCATCCAGTAGCGTACGCGGAAAATGGTCAGCAGCAGCAGCCCCACGGCGCCCCAGAAAATCGCGCCCATACCGACCTGCCACGGCAGGCCCATCGCCTTGACCACCACGAAGGCAAAGAAGGCGTTCAGCCCCATCGCCGGCGCCAGCGCCACCGGCAGGTTAGCAAACAGCCCCATCAGAATGCTGCCAAAGGCGGCAATCAGGCAGGTGGTCACAAAGACGGCGCTGGTGTCCATGCCAGCCACGCCCAGAATCTGCGGATTCACAAAAACGATATAGACCATCGTCAGGAAGGTAGTGAAACCCGCGATGACTTCGGTGCGCGCCGTGGTTCCGTGAGCGCGGAGTTTAAACACGCGCTCAAGCAGCCCCTGGCCCGAAGCCTGGGTTGTATTTTGTTGGCTCATCTTCTGGTTCCAGACAAAGGAGGGAAAAATTTCGTCGCTATCCTATACCAAAATGCGACAATAAGGGCACCTGCGGTCCACTTTTTTTCATTGATTTTGCTTATACGGCAACGATTGCGTCGGGCTAATTTTATTACGAAAACGTTAAACTTGAGATAACAGGAAAGAGCATGTCCGGTATTGAGGCGGTATTTTTTGACTGTGACGGCACGCTGGTGGACAGTGAAGTGATCTGTTCCCGCGCCTATGTACACATGTTTCAAACGTTCGGCATTACCCTCGAGCTCGAGGAGGTCTTCAAGCGCTTTAAGGGCGTCAAGCTGTACGAAATTATCGACATCGTTAACGATGAGCACGGCACTCACCTGAACAAATCCGATCTGGAACCGGTTTACCGCGCCGAAGTGGCGCGCCTGTTTGACAGCGAACTGGAAGTCATTCCCGGCGCTGAGGCATTACTGGATGCCATTAAACTGCCAATGTGCGTCGTCTCAAACGGTCCGGTCAGCAAAATGCAGCATTCGCTGGGCAACACCGGCATGCTGCACCACTTCCCGGAGAAGCTCTTCAGCGGCTACGATATCCAGCGCTGGAAGCCGGACCCGGCGCTGATGTTCCACGCTGCCATGGCGATGGACGTTAATGTTGAAAACTGCATTCTGGTCGATGATTCAGCCGCCGGCGCGCAGTCGGGCGTAGCGGCCGGCATGGAGGTATTTTACCTGTGCGCCGATCCGCACAATAAGCCGATCCACCATCCGAAGGTAACGATGTTTACCCATCTGGATGAACTGCCGGCGCTGTGGAAGGCGCGAGGGTGGAAAATTACTGTCTAGTTTGTCAGAAGACTCTGATGGAATTTAATTAGTGGAATAACGGACATAAATGCAGGCTATTTATGTCCATATTGCCTGTAAAAACAAAGAAAATAAAAATAAAATCAAAAAAAATCATTTACTTATAAAAACATAAAAAACAAGCTCTGCAACTACACAATTAATTTAAAATATATTAAAGCATAATAAAATGTTATTTTTATAGCCATCACAATTGGTTTTATAAATCTACTTTAACGTTAATGAATAGTAAAATATATAACTTAAAAATCATAACTATACTTCTGGCAATAAGCATTATATCAAGTTACTCTCTTGGTATGTTTTATGAAAAAAATGTAATAGCCAATGTTATTATGTTATTTTTAATTCTCTTTATCGGTCGATTATCACTACCGACTTCGATTATTTTGCTACTATTTATAGCTGTATGTGGACTGTACGCACCAACGGGTATCGTATATGGTAAAATAAATCAATCATTCATTGTTTCTATCCTTGAAACAAATCAAAGAGAAGTTATTGAGTATGTTAGCTCTTTAAAAGCATTAAACGTTATTATATCTATAACATTATTTTTTCTGGGGATTTATTTTTTCAAAACCAGATATATAACAGGGTCAAAGAAATTACTCACTGTGTGCCTTATTCTTTTTATTTCTTTAAATATTAATTCCTGGCCGCAGCGGATGATAAAGAAAAGCGTAAAGGATTTTGTAGAATTAAAGCAGCAAATGATAGACTATAAATCATTAACTGCGAATAAAAAAGACTCATGGGTAATAGAAGACAGCGCAAGAAAAAAAGATCTCGTGATCGTAATTATCGGTGAAAGTCTGAGAAAAGATTATATGTCATCGTTTGGCTATAGACTCAAAACGACGCCGTGGCTGGATGAACAAAACGGTTATTTTTTCTCTAATTACATATCAGCGGCACCAGTTACAGCAGTCTCACTACCGAGAACGCTCTCATTGACAACGATACCGGGCGGCATGCCTCAGCTACAGAACAACGTTGTAAGTCTGGCGAACAAAGCAGGCTATGAAACTGACTGGATATCAAATCAAGGATTTTTAGGGGAATATGATACGATCGTATCAGCGATTTCATCTTATGCGAACAACACATTCTTTATGAAAAAGGGAGGCTTTTCCTCTGAAAATAAAGATGATAGTGAAATGCTTTCAGCAATTAACCATCAGATAGAACAAAATAATCATAAAAAAGTAATTTTTGTTCATATGATAGGATCGCATCCCAACCCTTGCGACCGCTTACTATCTTATAAAAATACATTTAAAAATAGCTTTAGTGATAAAAAAACCGCCTGTTATTTATCAACAGTCAGTAAAACTGATAATTTTATAAAAAACGTAGTATCTATTGCTAAACAAAAAAAAGACTATACCGTTATCTACTTCTCAGACCACGGTCTTTCCATCGATGGATCTACCCCGCCACACCATTGCGCTAACTTCAAAGAGTGTTACTCCGTACCCCTTATTATCATGAGTAACAATGACAGTAAGCGAATTGTAAAGAATGAAAAAACCAGCGCCTTCAATTTTATTTCTATATATAGCAAAATCATCGGTGTAAAACCCAAAGGAGTAACGCCATTTAGTTTTGAAAAAACAACATCAACGAATGTGTCAGTGTTTAAAGACGATCGGCTGGTCAATTACGATAAATTAGAAAATCAGCGCGCTATATAAAAATAGGTAAGATGGAAGCCGGAGATACTGGCTTCCATTTTTTCATGACTGGAAATTACTCCTTCGGATCTTTTCCCGCCAGCAGTTTGTCCAGCTCGTCGCCGCCGACGTGGCGGAAATCCTGCCCCTTCACGAAGTAAAAAATGTACTCGCAGATATTCTGGCAGCGGTCGCCGATGCGCTCGATAGAGCGGGCGCAGAACAGCGCGGTCAGCACGCTGGGGATCGTACGGCTATCCTCCATCATATAGGTCATCAGTTGGCGGACAATGCCCTCATACTCCTGATCGACCTTCTTATCCTCACGGTAGATGCGTATCGCCTCGTTAAGATCCATGCGCGCAAAGGCGTCCAGCACGTCGTGCAGCATCTGCACGGTGTGGCGGCCCAGGGACTCGAGGCTGACCAGCAGCGGCTGGTGCTGCTTAGAGAACTTCTCCAGCGCGGTGCGGCAAATTTTATCCGCCACGTCGCCGATGCGCTCCAGTTCGGCGATGGTTTTAATGATCGCCATCACCAGCCGCAGATCGCTGGCGGTAGGCTGACGCTTGGCGATGATGCGCACGCAGGCTTCATCGATCGCCACCTCCATCATGTTGACCTGCTGGTCGCCATCAATCACCCGCTTCGCCAGCTCGCTATCCTGGTTGTGCATGGCGGTAATGGCGTCCGACAGCTGCTTCTCCACCAGCCCGCCCATGGTCATCACCTGGGTGCGGATATGCTCCAGTTCGGCGTTGAACTGACCGGAAATGTGCTTGTTGAGGTTCAGATTATCCATGTTGTCTCCCGATCAGCCGTAGCGGCCGGTAATGTAGTCTTCGGTTTGTTTTTGCGCCGGCTTGGTGAACAGATCGTCGGTGTTGCTGAATTCGATCAGCTCCCCGAGATACATAAACGCCGTGTGATCCGAGCAGCGGGCGGCCTGCTGCATGTTGTGGGTCACGATAACCACCGTATAGTCCTGCTTGAGCTCGGTGATCAGCTCTTCGATGCGGCCGGTCGAAATAGGGTCGAGCGCCGAACAGGGTTCATCAAGCAGCAGCACTTCCGGACGAATGGCGATGCCGCGGGCGATGCACAGGCGCTGCTGCTGGCCGCCGGAGAGCGAGTAGCCGCTCTGGTGCAGCTTGTCTTTGGTTTCGTTCCACAGCGCCGCCTTAGTGAGCGCCCACTGTACGCGCGCGTCCATATCGGCGCGAGAGAGCTTCTCGAACAGGCGCACGCCGAAAGCGATATTGTCGTAAATCGACATTGGGAACGGCGTCGGCTTCTGGAAGACCATGCCGACACGGGCGCGCAGCAGGGCGATATCCTGGGTATTGGTGAGAATATTGTCGCCATCAAGCAGGATCTCGCCTTCCGCGCGCTGCTCAGGATAGAGCGCAAACATCTTGTTAAAGGTGCGCAGCAGGGTCGATTTACCGCAGCCGGACGGACCGATAAAGGCCGTTACCTGGTTTTTGGCAATATCAAGATTGATGTTCTTCAGGGCATGGAATTTGCCGTAGTAGAAGTTCAGATCGCGAACTGAAATCTTACCCGGATTGCCGTTAGCCATACTCATTTTACTCTTTCCTTATCCGGCGCCGCGTCTGCCGCGCCGTAAAAATTAACCGTGTTTCTGCTTCGCGAAAATCACGCGCGCCAGAACGTTCAACAGAAGTACGCACAGGGTGATGATCAGCACCCCGGCCCAGGCCAGCTGCTGCCATTCGGCAAACGGGCTCATGGCAAACTTAAAGATGGTCACCGGCAGGTTGGCGATGGGCTGCATCATGTCGGTGCTCCAGAACTGATTGGAGAGGGCGGTAAACAGCAGCGGCGCCGTTTCGCCGGCAATGCGCGCCACCGCCAGCAGTACGCCGGTCATGATCCCGGAGACGGAAGCCTTTAGCGTAATCGCCGAGATCATCTTCCACTTCGGCGTACCGAGGGCGTAGGCGGCCTCGCGCAGGCTGTCCGGCACCAGCTTGAGCATGTTCTCGGTGGTGCGGATAACGATGGGCACCTGCAGAAGCGCCAGGGCAATAACGCCCGCCCAGCCGGAAAAGTGCTGCATCTGCGCCACCACCAGCGTGTAGACGAACAGGCCGACCACAATAGAGGGCGCGGAGAGCAGAATGTCGTTAATAAAGCGGATCACCTCGGCAAGCCACGACTTGCGGCCGTACTCGGCCAGGTAGATCCCGGCCATAATGCCCAGCGGCGTGCCGAACACCGTGGCCCAGAGGATCAGCAGGCCGCTGCCGGCCAGCGCATTCGCCAGGCCGCCGCCGGCGGTATTCGGCGGCGGCGTCATTTCGGTGAACAGCGCCAGCGACATGCCGTCGATGCCGCGGGTCACCGTGGAGAACAGGATCCACACCAGCCAGAACAGGCCAAAGGCCATGGTCGCCATCGACAGGGTTAGGGCGATACGGTTTTTCATCCGCCGGCGGGCCTGCATCTTGCGGCGCGACGTATTCAGCGCCTCGCCGGTCTGCATTTCAATCGTCGCCATCAGCGCGCCCCCTCACTTTTAGCCAGCCGACGCACCATCAGCCTGGAGATAGCCAGCACGATAAAGGTGATCACAAACAGAATCAGCCCCAGCTCCATCAGCGCGGCGACGTGCAGTCCGGACTCTGCCTCGGCAAATTCATTTGCCAGCGCCGAGGTGATGCTGTTGCCGGGCATATAGAGCGAGGCGCTGTCCAGCTGGTAGGTGTTGCCGATAATAAAGGTTACCGCCATCGTTTCGCCCAGCGCGCGGCCGAGGCCAAGCATCACCCCGCCGATCACGCCATTTTTGGTGAACGGCAGCACGATGCGCCAGATAACTTCCCAGGTGGTACAGCCGATGCCGTAGGCGGATTCTTTCATCATCACCGGCGTCTGCTCGAACACATCGCGCATAACGGCCGCAATGTAGGGGATGATCATGATAGCCAGAATGACGCCCGCGGCCAGCAGCCCGATGCCGAACGCCGGACCAGCGAACAGCGCGCCGACGAAGGGGATCGCCGACAGCACATCACCGACAGGCTGCTGAAAATAGGTGGCAAACAGCGGGGCGAAAATAAACAGTCCCCACATGCCGTAAACAATACTCGGGATCGCCGCCAGCAGCTCAATGGCGATGCCCAGCGGACGCTTCAGCCAGCCTGGCGCCAGCTCGGTCAGGAACAGGGCGATACCGAAGCTCACCGGGACGGCGATCAGCAGGGCAATAAAAGAGGTGACCAGCGTGCCGTAGATAGGCACCAGCGCACCGTAGATATCGTTCGGCGCATCCCACTCTTTAGTCCACAAGAAAGAGAAGCCAAACTTCTGAATGCTCGGCCAGGAGGAGAATATCAGCGAGACGATAATGCCGCCCAGCATCAATAGCACAATCAGCGCCGCCAGCTTAACCAGCGCGCTGAAGATGATGTCGCCCTTTTTACCCGGTGGGTTAAAGGCAGGCTTGGTTGCAGCCATAGGTTACTCTTCGTTAACGTTATCTTGCGTGTTTCCCCTCCCCCAGATGGGAGAGGGAAAAGCGAGGCTTAATATAAAGCTTTACCGCTGCTGTCTTTCACGCTGGTTTTCCAGGCGGCGCGCACCTGCTCAACCACACTCTCCGGCAGGGTAGCGTAGTCCAGCGCATTCGCTTCTTTGGCGCCGTTCTTGTAGGCCCAGTCAAAGAATTTCAGCACTTCGGTACCCTGCTGGGGACGCTTCTGATCTTTGTGCACCAGGATAAAGGTGGTGGAGGTAATCGGCCAGGCATCATCACCCTTCTGATTGGTCAGGTCCTGGGCGAAGGATTTGCTCCAGTCGGCGCCTTTTGCCGCGTTGGCGAAGCTCTCTTCCGTCGGGCTGACCGGCTTACCGTCGGCTGAAACCAGTTTGGTGTAGGTCAGGTTGTTCTGCTTAGCGTAGGCATACTCAACGTAGCCGATGGAGCCCGGCAGGCGCTGAACAAAGGCGGCTACGCCGTCGTTGCCTTTACCGCCAAGGCCGGTCGGCCAGTTGACGGTAGTGCCGGAGCCGATTTTCGATTTCCACTCATCGTTCACTTTCGCCAGATAGCTGGTAAAGACAAACGAGGTACCGGAGCCGTCGGCGCGGCGCACCACGGCGATATTCTGCGACGGCAGCTTTTTGCCCGGGTTCAGCTTAGCAATCGCCTCATCGTCCCATTTTTTGATTTTGCCCAAATAGATATCGCCCAGGGTCTTGCCGTCCAGCACCAGATCGCCGGACTTGAATCCCGGCAGGTTAACCGCCAGCACCACGCCGCCAATCACGGTCGGGAACTGAAACAGGCCTTCCTGATTCAGTTTTTCGTCGGAGAGCGGCGCATCCGAGGCGCCGAAATCAACGGTGTTAGCCGTAATCTGCTTTACGCCGCCGGAGGAGCCGATACCCTGGTAGTTGACCTTATTGCCGGTCTCTTTCTGGTAGGTATCCGCCCATTTGGCATACACCGGCGCGGGAAAGGTTGCGCCCGCGCCCGTCAGGCTTGCTGCCGCCAGGGCAGAGAAAGCGCTCATGGATAAGGTCGCGGCGACAACCGTTGCGACAGTGGTACGCATAGCTTTCATAGTGTCTCCTGCAGGATTCCGTAAATCGTTGTTTGATTTGCCACGTTGAGCAAAATAGGACAACTGGATGACAGTTATATGCAGGAAATGTGACGGTTTAATGACAGTACATGTACGCTAAGATGTCTCCCGCCAGTCATACCGTTCCCCGCCCGGGCGGGAGCCGGCATTATCTACGTTTCAGCCCGCTGAAATTTCCGGATCTTTACAAAGGAAGCGCGCGTTAACGCGGTGATGACGGACTCAAATAACACCAAAACGTATTGATTCTCATTTTCATTTAAACTAATGTCAGATGCGTCTATCAGACGTAAACAGATGTTACTGCACGAAACGGCGGATGTTTATCTCACGCTGGCTCAGGCAAAGGAAATTAAAATGGAGACAGGAATGAATCTTACCCTAAAGTCCCTGGCAGCGTTTATCGTCGCTCTCTCGCTGCCGCTTGCACACGCGGCAACCGCCGCCGGCGAAATCCCCCCCGCACAGCAGAGCGCAGCCGCTCACGTCATGCAGAAAGAAGTAGCCTCCGCAGTCTATGAACTGGCCTACAGCCCGACCCACAACGCTCTCTTCGTCCTCGCTCCCGTTCGTTTTAACGATCTTAAAAGCGGGAAGAAGCCCCAGGTTATTATTCTCAATGGCGATACGCTTGCCCTGGAGGGTGCCTATGACCTGCCGGCCCCCGGGTTTGGCGTCGTACTGGATGACAGCAGCAACACCTTATATATCGGCACCGGCGATGCTTCGGTCATTGCCTGGGATACGGTAGCGCATAAAGTGAAGGGCGAAGTGAAGCTTGCGGGGCCGGGGAAAGAGATAAATAAAGCAAGCGGTAAACCTTATCCAACGCATTCCCTGCGCCAACTGTGGCTGGATACCAGCAATCAGCATCTGTACATTCCCGGTCTGAGCTGGAAAGGGTCGGTACTATATGTCATTGATACCAAAACGTTCAGCCTGGTTAAGACGGTTGAAGGTATGGGCTCTATGCCAACCGGTATTGCCCAGGAGCCCAACGGCGGAGATATCTTCCTGACCAACTGGCAGCATGAAATGATCGTGGTGGACAGCCGTACGCTGACCGTCAAAAAGCGTTTTGCGATTACGACCGATCAGCCGCTGTTTCTTGCCTGGAATGCAGAGCGCAAGGAAGTACTGGCCGTTGATGAGGGAATGGAAAAAATTTACGGCATGCTGAAGCAACAGGCGGAGGAGAGCGGCAAAACCTATCAGCCGACGTCGTCCGGCAGTGCCCTGGTAGTTCTGGATCCCGAAAGCGGAAAAACGCGCCGCACGATTCCAACCGGTAAGTATCCGATCGCGGTAAAAGTCGATGATAAAGCCGGACGTATTTACGTCACCGGACGCGGAGACGGCACGGTCAGCGTCTACAGCACCCGCGATTATCGCCTGCTGAATAAGGTTACGCTGGGGGCGGCGCCAAACAGTATTGCGATAAATCCTGAGCAGGGCAGCATTTTCGTCAGCATCAAACGTGGCGAAGAGGATAAAAAAGCGGATAAAGAGAAGGTTGCTAAAATCGGCTTTTAATAACACGCTCTTCTTAACGGTGAAAAAACCGCTGCGTCATCTGTTGACACAGCGGTTAATATTATACGTTTTGACTTAAATTTTGTCGCTGAGTTAATGCGCCCTCATTTTACGTGCTGCAACAGAAAGCCGCATAGTTATTCGGTAAATGACAAAGCGGGTAAATGCAGGGGCGCTCATAATTTCTGTGGCAAGAAAATGAATATAAAGACAAACATAATCAATAAGTTACAAGAAAAAAGAAATTAAAATTTTAGTTTATTTGCGCAATTTTTATCTGAGACACCAATCACATCTAGATGTGATTATTCGATTTTCGCTGCGCTTATCATTCTGTCAGATTTATTTCCATTCTAAAGAATGCGTTTTTCCGCCAAAATATTTTCATTCTACTATCGCAGATGCATTGAATAAAATACGCATGGTGCATCAATTAATAATCCGGTGAAAATTCCATCTTCCACCGGATTATTTACCTTTAAGTCCTAAACAATCGCTACTCCACCGTCACCGATTTCGCCAGGTTGCGCGGCTGATCGACGTCGGTACCTTTAATCAGCGCCACGTGATAGGCCAGCAACTGCAGTGGTACGGTATAGAAAATAGGCGCAATTACCTCTTCCACGTGCGGCATCTCGATGATGTGCATATTTTCGCTGCTGTTGAATCCGGCATCCTGGTCGGCGAATACGTACAGCACGCCGCCGCGGGCGCGGACTTCTTCGATATTGGACTTCAGCTTCTCCAAAAGCTCGTTATTCGGCGCCACCACGATCACCGGCATATCGGCATCAATCAGCGCCAGCGGGCCGTGCTTCAGCTCGCCAGCCGCGTAGGCTTCGGCGTGAATATAGGAGATCTCTTTCAGCTTCAGCGCGCCTTCGAGGGCGATCGGATACTGATCGCCGCGGCCGAGGAACAGGGCGTGATGCTTGTCGGAGAAGTCCTCCGCCAGCGCTTCGATACGCTTGTCCTGGGACAGCATCTGCTCAATGCGGCTCGGCAGCGCCTGCAGGCCGTGCACAATATCATGCTCTACGGCGGCGTCCTGACCCTTCAGGTTCGCAAGCTTGGCCACCAGCATCAGCAGAACGGTAAGCTGGGTGGTGAAGGCCTTGGTCGACGCTACGCCAATCTCGGTGCCCGCTTTAGTCATCAGCGCCAGATCAGATTCGCGCACCAGCGAGGAGCCAGGGACGTTGCAGATGGCCAGCGAGCCAAGATAGCCCAGCTCTTTCGACAGGCGCAGCGCGGCAAGCGTATCCGCCGTTTCGCCCGACTGGGAGAGGGTGATCATCAGGCTGTTGCGGCGCACCGCCGATTTACGGTAGCGGAACTCAGAGGCGATCTCAACGTCACACGGCACGCCGGCCAGGGCCTCAAACCAGTAGCGGGATACCATGCCCGAGTTGTAGGAGGTGCCGCAGGCGACGATCTGGATGTGCTCAACCTGAGAGAGCATCTCATTGGCGTTAGCGCCCAGCTCGCTCAGATCGACCTGGCCGTGGCTGATTCGTCCGGTCAGCGTGTTCTTGATGGCGTTTGGCTGCTCGTAGATCTCTTTTTGCATGTAGTGGCGGTAGATGCCTTTATCGCCGGCGTCGTACTGCAGATTAGATTCGATGTCCGGGCGCTGCACCTGCTCGCCGGCTTTATCGAAAATAGCGATGCTGTGGCGGGTGACCTCGGCAATATCGCCCTCTTCAAGGAAGATAAAGCGGCGGGTCACCGGCAGCAGCGCCAGCTGATCGGAGGCGATAAAGTTTTCGCCAACCCCGAGGCCAATCACCAGCGGGCTGCCGGAGCGGGCGGCCAGCAGGGTATCCGGGTGGCGGGTATCCATAATGACCGTACCGTAAGCGCCGCGCAGCTGCGGGATGGCGCGCAGTACAGCTTCGCGCAGCGTACCGCCCTGCTCAAGCTCCCAGTGGACCAGGTGAGCAATCACTTCGGTATCGGTTTCAGAGACAAAGACATAGCCGCGGGCCTGCAGCATTTCGCGCAGCGGCTCGTGGTTTTCGATAATCCCGTTATGGACCACCACAATGTGGTCTGAAACATGCGGGTGCGCATTGCCTTCCGACGGTTCGCCGTGGGTCGCCCAGCGGGTGTGGGCGATACCGGTGCCGCCGTGCAGCGGCTGCTCTGCGGCTGCCTGGGCCAGCTTTTGTACTTTACCGAGGCGGCGCAGGCGGGTCATATGACCCTCTGCATCGACCACGGCCAGACCGGCAGAGTCATAGCCACGGTATTCCAGACGACGAAGCCCTTCGAGAAGGATTTCAGCTATATCACGCTGCGCGACTGCGCCAACAATTCCACACATAGTTTTAAGTTCCGAATTCAGGCATAAATGCCTACGTTGTCGCCGACCTGTTGCCCGTTTTCCGGGCGCCCCGAGCCTTGTAGAGAGTGGGGTTATATTTATAGATACTGCTGGTGGGCGGAGGATTATGTTATCCCCTCATCCCGGCCCTCTTCCCGAAGGAAAAAAGCGAAATTATTTTTTCTTCACCGGACGCTGCCAGCCCTGCTTGTGCACCTGCGGTACGCGGCTCAGCACCAGCTCATTATCGGCCACGTCGCGGGTCACCGTAGTACCGGCCGCAATCGTCACGCCGCGTCCGACGGTCACCGGCGCCACCAGCTGGGTATCGGATCCGACAAAGACGTCATCGCCGATAATCGTCTTGTGCTTGTTCGCGCCGTCGTAGTTGCAGGTGATCGTCCCGGCGCCGATGTTCACATCATCGCCTATCTCGGCGTCGCCGAGGTAGCTAAGGTGACCGGCTTTTGATGCCTTACCCAGCCGCGCCTTTTTCATTTCGACGAAGTTGCCGACGTGGGCGCCCTCCAGCAGCTCGCTGCCCGGACGCAGGCGGGCGAACGGCCCGACGGTACAGTCTGCGTGCAGCCGGGCATCTTCCACCACGGTATAGGGGCTGATAACGCAGTCGTCGCCGATAACGCTGTTTTTTATCACACAGCCGGCGCCAATTTTAACGCGGTGGCCCAGGGTCACCCGGCCTTCAAGAATAACGTTAGTATCAATCTCAACGTCGCGCCCGTGCTGCAGGCTCCCCCGCAGGTCGAAGCGCGAAGGATCGCGCAGCATGACGCCCGCCAGCAGCAGCTTTTCAGCCTGCTCTGCCTGGTACACGCGCTCAAGGCGCGAGAGCTGGAGGCGGTTATTGACCCCTTCCACTTCGCTCAGGCGATCCGGATGAACGGCGACGATATCGCGCCCTTCCTGATAAGCCATCGCAATGATGTCAGTAATGTAGTATTCGCCCTGGGCATTGTTGTTGCTGAGCTTACCCAGCCAGCGCTTAAGATCGGCGCCGCCGGCAATCAGAATACCGGTGTTGATCTCCTGAATCTGCCGCTCGGCGTCCGTCGCATCTTTGTGCTCGACGATGCCGGTCACTTTGCCGTTTTCGCGGGTGATGCGGCCGTAGCCGGTGGGATCCTCAAGCCTGACCGTCAGCAGGCCGATGCCGCCCTGCGGCTTGGCCGCGCGCAGGCGCGCGAGCGTTTCGGCGGAAATTAGCGGCACGTCGCCGTACAGCATCATGATGTCTTCATCATCGCGGAAGAACGGCGCGGCCTGCTGCATCGCATGGCCGGTCCCCAGCTGTTCGGCCTGCAGTACCCAGTTCAGGTTGTCGGCCTTCAGGGTCTGCTTCAGCAGCTCGCCGCCGTGGCCGTAGACCAGATGGACCTGCCGCGCGCCGGAGACGTCAGCCACGTCAATCACGTGCTGGACCATCGGCTTGCCCGCAAGGGTATGCAGCACTTTGGGAAGGTCAGAGTACATGCGCGTGCCTTTGCCTGCGGCAAGGATCACTACGCTCATCATGCTGTTTGACATACGCGTCCTGAATCTTTTAAGTGAGAGAAGTAAAGCGATTTAGCGTTGAAAATTCTACATATTTTGCACTACAAAACGTACAGCTGAAAAAGCCTGCATTCCAGCACAATTCTACCCTGCGCTCGCCGCAATAGCAGGATGAAAGAGAGGAAAGCCGCCGTAATGCTGCCCATTACGTCAGGTATCAAGTTTATCTTTTTGATTTAGTGATTAATTTCAGATGCGAATTAAAGAGGCGAAAAGGCAAAAGGCGGATACAAAAAAAGCCGCCTGTAGGCAGCCTCTTTGCATAGTCGTTCATTATACAAGCAATCAGAAGCTCATATTGCTGAACAGCGCGATGATTTTATGAAGACGTTTTTTCATTGTGGTTCATTCCTGCATAGCGAATTAATTTTGTGATGTAAGTCACAAAAGTAAGTCTACGCCTGCTTTCTGAACCGATCAATCACTATTGTGATCCAGATCATGCTAAAGCCCGACAGACATAAAAAAGCCAGTCCGGAACAGGACTGGCTTTTGTGCTTTCAAGCCGGTGTTACATCGCTTTCTTGGTCAACTCGATAACGCGCAGTTTAGCGATCGCTTTGGCCAGCTCAGCGGACGCCTGAGCGTAATCCACATCGCCGTGAGAGCTCTTAATGTGCTCTTCCGCTTTACGCTTGGACTCCAGGGCTCGCGCTTCGTCGAGCTCCTGGCCGCGGATCGCGGTGTCAGCCAGCACGGTGACGTTGCCAGGCTGAACTTCCAATACGCCGCCGGACAGGTAGATAAACTCTTCCTTTCCGTGCTGCTTCACGATGCGAATCATACCAGGCTTAATGGCGGTGAGCAGCGGAGCGTGGCCCGGGTAAATACCCAGTTCACCTTCGCTACCCGTTACCTGGATCTTCTCAACCAGGCCGGAGAACATCTCCTGCTCTGCGCTGACGACGTCCAGGTGGTAAGTCATTGCCATATCACCCTCCGATTAAGGCGTTAAAGTTTTTTAGCTTTCTCGACCGCTTCGTCGATGGAGCCAACCATGTAGAACGCCTGCTCCGGCAGATGATCGTATTCGCCGTCCAGAATGCCCTTAAAGCCGCGGATGGTCTCTTTCAGAGATACGAATTTGCCCGGAGAACCGGTGAAGACTTCTGCAACGAAGAACGGCTGAGACAGGAAGCGCTGAATTTTACGCGCACGGGCTACCGTCAGCTTATCGTCTTCGGACAGTTCGTCCATACCCAGGATGGCGATGATGTCTTTCAGCTCCTGATAGCGCTGCAGGATAGACTGCACGCCGCGAGCGACATCATAGTGCTCCTGACCTACAACCAGCGGATCCAGCTGACGGCTGGTGGAGTCCAGCGGGTCAACGGCCGGGTAGATACCCAGGGAGGCGATCTGACGGCTCAGTACCACGGTCGCGTCAAGGTGCGCAAAGGTGGTTGCCGGAGACGGGTCAGTAAGGTCATCCGCAGGTACGTATACCGCCTGTACGGAGGTGATAGAACCGGTTTTGGTGGAGGTGATACGTTCCTGCAGAACACCCATCTCTTCCGCCAGCGTCGGCTGGTAACCTACTGCAGAAGGCATACGGCCCAGCAGTGCGGATACTTCAGTACCGGCGAGGGTATAGCGGTAGATGTTATCGACGAACAGCAGAACGTCACGACCTTCGTCACGGAATTTCTCAGCCATGGTCAGACCGGTCAGCGCCACGCGCAGACGGTTTCCCGGCGGCTCGTTCATCTGGCCGTACACCAGGGATACTTTGTCGATAACGTTGGAGTCGGTCATTTCGTGGTAGAAGTCGTTACCCTCACGAGTACGTTCACCCACGCCCGCAAACACGGAGTAGCCGGAGTGCTCGATCGCGATGTTACGGATCAGCTCCATCATGTTTACGGTTTTACCAACGCCCGCACCGCCGAACAGACCGACTTTACCGCCCTTCGCGAACGGGCAAATCAGGTCCATTACCTTGATACCGGTTTCCAGCAGTTCCTGAGAGCTGGAGAGCTCTTCATAGGACGGCGCAGCGCGGTGGATCGCCCAACGCTCTTCTTCGCCGATATCGCCTTTCATATCAACCGGCTGACCCAGCACGTTCATAATACGGCCGAGGGTCGCTTTACCTACCGGGACTTCGATCGGATGTTCGAGATCTTTTACTTCCAGACCGCGACGCAGACCGTCAGAAGAACCCATTGCGATGGTACGCACGATACCGCCGCCGAGCTGCTGCTGAACTTCCAGCACCAGGCTCTCATTACCATTCTGTACCTCAAGCGCGTCGTAAACGCGCGGTACGGCGTCCTGAGGGAACTCGACGTCCACCACGGCGCCGATTACCTGGACAATCTTTCCAGTAGCCATTTTGAATCCTCTACGAAATTCGTAAACCTGGTTAAACCGCGGCGGCCCCCGAGACGATCTCGGTGAGTTCCTGAGTAATGCTGGCCTGACGAGCCTTGTTGTAGACCAACTGCAGCTCTTTGATCAGGTTTCCGCCATTATCGGTCGCGGCTTTCATCGCCACCATACGCGCGGCCTGCTCGCTGGCCAGGTTTTCTACCACGCCCTGATAAACCTGGGACTCCACATAACGACGCAGCAGGGTATCCAGCAGCGCTTTCGGATCCGGTTCGTACAGGTAATCCCAGGATTTACGCTTCAGATCCTCATCTTCTGATGCCGGCAGCGGCAGCAGCTGAGTGATGGTCGGAACCTGAGACATGGTGTTAACAAATTTATTGCTGACGACGTATAGCCTGTCGAGACGGCCTTCATCGTAAGCCTGCAACATCACTTTTACCGCACCGATCAGTTCAGACAGGGAAGGATTGTCTCCCATGCCGGTCACCTGAGCGACGACGTTACCGCCGACGGTGTTGAAGAAAGAGACGCCCTTAGCGCCGATCAGTGCGAGTTCGCTCTGAACGCCTTTATCGGACCACGCTTTCATATCCGCCAGCACTTTTTTGAACAGGTTAATGTTCAAACCGCCGCACAGACCACGGTCAGTGGACACGACCAGGTAACCTACGCGCTTGACTTCACGCTCTTCCAGGTACGGATGTTTGTATTCCAGATTACCGCTGGCAAGGTGACCAATCACTTTGCGCATGGTATCTGCATAAGGACGGCTGGCCGCCATGCGATCCTGCGATTTACGCATTTTGGAAGCGGCGACCATCTCCATCGCTTTGGTGATCTTCTGCGTGTTCTGGACGCTTGCGATCTTACTACGTATCTCTTTTGCGCCGGCCATGAGCTTCTCCTCAATGCCTTGCAGCCTGCCCTAGGGCAGGCCGCCAGACGTTACCAGGACTGGGTTGCTTTGAAGGAATCGAGGACGCCTTTCAGCTTGCCTTCGATTTCGTCGTTATAGCCACCGGACTGGTTGATCTCTTGCATCAGCGGAGCATGGTCACGGTCAGCGTAAGCCAGCAGTGCGGCTTCGAAGCTACCGATTTTCGCCAGTTCAACATCTGCCAGATAACCGCGCTCTGCCGCATAAAGAACCAGAGCCTGCTGCGCAACGGACATCGGCGCATACTGTTTCTGTTTCAGCAGTTCGGTCACTTTAACACCGTGATCGAGCTGTTTACGGGTTGCATCGTCAAGGTCAGAGGCAAACTGGGAGAACGCCGCCAGTTCACGATACTGCGCCAGCGCGGTACGAATACCACCGGACAGTTTCTTCATGATCTTGGTCTGGGCTGCACCACCAACACGGGATACGGAGATCCCCGGGTTAACCGCAGGACGAATACCGGCGTTGAACAGGTTGGTTTCCAGGAAGATCTGACCATCGGTAATCGAGATAACGTTGGTCGGAACGAATGCGGAAACGTCACCCGCCTGGGTTTCGATAATCGGCAGCGCGGTCAGTGAACCGGTTTTGCCTTTCACTGCACCTTTGGTGAAGGCTTCAACGTATTCGGCGTTAACACGCGCAGCACGCTCCAGCAGACGGGAGTGGAGATAGAATACGTCACCCGGGAAAGCTTCACGTCCTGGCGGACGACGGAGCAGCAGCGACACCTGACGATAAGCGACAGCCTGCTTGGACAGGTCATCGTAAATGATCAGCGCATCTTCACCGCGGTCGCGGAAATATTCGCCCATCGCGCAGCCGGCATACGGCGCCAGGTACTGCAGCGCAGCGGATTCAGAGGCGGTGGCCACCACAACGATGGTGTTGGACAGCGCGCCGTGCTCTTCCAGTTTACGCACCACGTTAGAGATGGTGGACGCTTTCTGGCCGATAGCGACGTATACGCACTTAATACCGGAGTCGCGCTGGTTAATGATCGCATCGATTGCCAACGCGGTTTTACCGGTCTGACGGTCACCGATGATCAGCTCACGCTGACCGCGGCCGATTGGGATCATGGCATCCACTGACTTATAACCGGTCTGCACCGGCTGGTCGACGGACTGACGGTCGATAACGCCCGGGGCAATAACTTCGATTGGCGAGAAGCCATCGTGTTCAACCGGACCTTTACCGTCGATTGGCGCACCCAGGGTGTTCACCACGCGGCCCAGCAGGCCGTTACCTACCGGCACTTCCAGGATACGACCGGTACACTTGACCTTCATGCCTTCGGCGAGGTCAGCGTACGGGCCCATCACCACCGCACCTACGGAGTCGCGCTCCAGGTTCAGGGCGATAGCGTAACGGTTACCCGGCAGGGAGATCATCTCACCCTGCATACAGTCGGCAAGGCCGTGAATGCGGATAACACCGTCGCTTACAGAAACAATAGTACCTTCGTTGTGAGCCTCGCTCACAACATTGAACTGAGCAATGCGCTGCTTGATCAGTTCGCTGATTTCGGTGGAATTCAGTTGCATGCTCCAGTCCCCTTAAGACTGCAAGACGTCTGCAAGGCGCTCAAGACGGCCGCGTACGCTACCGTCAATGACCGTATCACCCGCTCGGATGATGACGCCTGCCATTACAGACTTATCGATATTGCAATTCAGCTTCACTTTGCGTGACAGACGTTTTTCCATCGCAGCGGAAATTTTCGCGAGCTGTTCATCACTCAGCGGCGCAGCGGAGGTCACATCAACCTCAATCGTTGCTTCGCTCAGTGCGCGCAGGTGCACGAACTGCTCAAGAACATCCGGAAGTGCGACCAGACGACCATTTTCAGCCATTACCCGAATCAGGTTCTGACCATTGGCGTCGAGTTGCTCACCGCAGATGGCGATAAACGCATCGGCGAGCGCTTCCGGTGCCAGCGCACCGGAGAGCATATCTGCCACTTGTTCGTTCTTCGTCACCTCGGCGGCAAACGCCAGCATGTTCTGCCAGCTGTCTACGCTCTGGTGTTCGACCGCAAAGTCAAAAGCTGCTTTGGCGTAGGGGCGAGCTACCGTTACAAATTCAGACATCAGCCCCTCCCTCCTTACAGTTCAGCGACAAGTTTATCCACGATGTCGCTGTTAGCAGCTTCATCCACGGAACGTTCGATGATCTTCTCGGCACCAGCAACAGCCAGAATCGCGACCTGCTTGCGAAGTTCTTCGCGAGCACGTTTACGCTCGGCGTCAATCTCAGCCTGCGCCTGGGCAACGATTTTGTTACGTTCCTGTTCTGCTTCAACCTTCGCTTCGTCCATGATCTGCGAGCGGCGTTTGTTTGCCTGCTCGATGATCACCTGGGCTTCCGCTTTGGCTTTTTTCAGCTGGTCGGTCGCGTTGGCCTGTGCAAGGTCCAAATCTTTCTTAGCGCGTTCTGCAGAAGCCAGACCGTCAGCAATTTCTTTCTGACGCTTTTCGATGGCAGCGATTAACGGCGGCCATACGTACTTCATGCAAAACACAACAAAAATGACAAACGCGATGGCCTGGCCGAGGATTGTTGCGTTCATATTCACGGCACAATACCTCTTAAAAATTAACGACTAACTTACTACGCGACGGCGAACATCACGTACAGACCCAGACCTACAGCGATCATCGGGATAGCATCCACCAGACCCATAACGATAAAGAACTGAGTACGCAGCAGAGGGATCAGATCCGGCTGACGCGCTGCGCCTTCCAGGAATTTACCCCCGAGGATGCCGATACCGATCGCAGCACCGATCGCCGCCAGACCCATCATCACAGCGGCAGCCATGTACAGCAGATCCATATTCAGGTTTTCCATGACAGTCTCCAGTTTGTTTCAGTTAAAACGTAGTAGTGTGGTAAAAATTAATGCTCTTCAGACGCCATCGACAGATAAACGATCGTCAGAACCATGAAAATAAAGGCTTGCAGCGAGATAATCAGGATGTGGAAAATGGCCCAAGGCACATTCAGAAGCCACTGTGACCACCACGGCAGAAGACCCGCTATCAGAATGAAAATCAGCTCACCTGCGTACATGTTGCCGAACAGTCGCAGACCGAGAGAGATCGGTTTGGACAGCAGGCTGACGCCTTCCAGAATCAGGTTGATTGGAATGAACGCCCAGTGATTGAACGGCTGCAGGGTGAGCTCTTTAACAAAGCCGCCTACGCCTTTCATTTTGATACTGTAGAAAAGAATCAGGATAAATACGCCCAGCGCCATCGACATGGTCACGCTGGCATCGGCAGACGGTACTACGCGCAGTGCTGGCAGACCCAGATAGTGCTCACCAATGTATGGGAGCAGGTCGATTGGCAGCAGGTCCATCAGGTTCATCAGGAATACCCAGACGAAGACGGTCAGCGCCAGCGGAGCAATCAGCTTGCTCTTGCCGTGATACATCTCCTTCACGCTGCCATTGACGAAACCAACGACCATTTCAATCGCCGTCTGGAATTTCCCAGGAACGCCGCTGGTCGCTTTCTTCGCAACGCTGCGGAACATGGCAAGAAACAGCAGACCCAGTACCACCGAGAAGAACATGGAGTCGATGTTGAGCGTCCAGAAGGTGGCCGGGGGATGATGCGGATCCACCAGCGAGAATGTACGCAGGTCAATCTGAAGGTTATTCAGATGGTGACCTATGTAATCCTGCGGTGTTGAGATTTCTCCTGCAGACATGATGCCTTTACCCTTTTTTGTTGATTACAGCTGGCGCCAGAACGTGTACCACCAGCACCAAAACCCATGTCACTATCAGCGGCAGAAATACCACTTTAAACACCGCCAGCGCCATCACCAGTAGGGTGAAGGTCAGCACCACCTTAACGACTTCACCAAGGGCGAAAGACCAGGCCACGCGGCCTTTAGCAGGTGTATGCGCCTGATGACGCCAGGCAAAAATCATAAACAACGCATTCGGCAGTATCACCGCCACGCCTCCGCATACTGCGGAGATGCCCCAGAAGGGGTCTTTGAGGCTAAACAGCAGTCCGCTTGCTATTACCGCCAGGAGCTGAATGAACAGAAGCTTGCGAGCTACATTTCCACTCAAGAGCGACACGGTCATTTTGTATTACTCCTGCTCCCTTCGAGGTACGCCGCGTGTCGTATAAAACGTTCTTTAAGGCCCGGAGTCAAGCATCAAAAAGCGGACAAATTATACGGGCACGCCCCGCGATTTCAAACAATAAGTAGCTAAAAGGTGAATAAATGTTTAAATATTTTTCGTTGGCCCTGTTTTTCTACTTTTTGAGAAACTGTGAACCTTCATGCAAAACTGCAAATAGCGCGAAAACCCGCCATTTAAAGCGTGAATTCGATCACAAAAAAAACATTTTCGCCGTTTCTCGAATTACGCACATAAGGATCTCTATTAACGTATCATTATGAAATAGTTAACATTATTATCAGATAAATTTTAAAAAGTCCCTATACTTGATAAAAACCTTTAATTGACATTCATAGCAAACATTTAACATCTGCCAGCGGTTCAGCCAGAGAAGTTATAGCCTGCTGATATTTTCATGCCTGACTATTTTCATGGTTAAGCAAAAAAAGCGACGTTAACAGCAGGAAAATCATCAGTAACGATAGGGTTAAATGTAACCGAAAGTATCCTGCTGCCGGACGTTCATTTTTAACACAATGCTGTACATTTAAACTTCACATTTTTTGATAAAAATTAAATTTTATTTGGCTTAATCGTGACCAAATGACGCTCACCTTCCAGCTGCGGAACCTGAAGTTTCGTGATGTTTTCTACGGAAAAATTTGCCGGCAATTGCGCAATTTCATCCTCAGGCAGCACGCCCTTGAGCGCATAGAAGCGTCCCTCTTCTCCCGGAAGATGATGGCACCAGCTCACCATATCGGTCAGCGAGGCAAAAGCGCGGCTGATAACGCCATCAAACGGCGGTTCGGCGGGGAACGCCTCCACCCTGCTCTGCACCGGGGTAACGTTCTCAAGCTTCAGCTCGTGCTGTACCTGGCGCAGGAAGCGCACGCGCTTGCCGAGGCTATCCAGCAGCGTGAACTGCGCCTGCGGCAGCACAATCGCCAGCGGGATGCCCGGCAGGCCCGGGCCGGTGCCGACGTCGATAAAGCGGCTGCCCGCAAGGTAGGGCGCCACCACGATGCTGTCGAGAATGTGGCGCACCAGCATCTCGTTCGGGTCGCGCACCGACGTCAGGTTATAGGCTTTGTTCCACTTGTGGAGCAGTTCGACGTAGGCCACCAGCTGCTGCTGCTGTTCCCCGGACAACGAAATGCCTGCTGCGGCGAGCAGGCGAGCGAGTTTATTGAGCACGTTGTTACCTGTAGAGATGCGTAGATTAAGAGGTTAGCCCGGCGGCCGTTGTGCGCCGCCGGGAAAAATCATAGCGTCAGGCGCTGCGGCGCAGCATACCCTGTTTTTTCAGCCATACCAGCAGAATGGAGATGGCCGCCGGCGTAACGCCGGAGATGCGCGACGCCTGGCCGATAGACGAAGGCTTGTGATCGTTGAGTTTGGCAATCACTTCGTTGGACAGGCCGCTCACCTGACGATAGTCGAGGGTGGCGGGCAGCAGCGTATTCTCATTGCGCTGCTGTTTTTCGATCTCGTCCTGCTGGCGTGCGATATAGCCTTCGTACTTCACCTGGATCTCGACCTGCTCGGCCGCCTGCGGATCGTCCAGGCCCGGCGCGAACGGCGACAGCTGGACCAGCTGCGCGTAGGTCATCTCCGGGCGGCGGAGCAGATCCTCACCGCTCGCCTCGCGGGAGAGCGGCGCGGTCAGATGGCCGTTGACTTCGGCAGCCGCCTCGTGAGCCGGCGCAACCCAGCTTGCTTTCAGGCGCTGGCGCTCCTGTTCGATGCTCTCAAGCTTCTGGTTGAAGCGCGCCCAGCGCGCGTCGTCTACCAGGCCCAGTTCGCGGCCCTGCTCGGTGAGGCGCAGATCGGCGTTATCTTCGCGCAGCATCAGGCGGTACTCCGCCCGTGAGGTAAACATGCGGTACGGCTCTTTGGTGCCGAGCGTGCAGAGGTCGTCCACCAGCACGCCGAGGTAGGCCTGATCGCGGCGCGGCGCCCAGCCCTCTTTTTCGGCAGAGAAGCGCGCGGCGTTAAGCCCCGCCAGCAGCCCCTGGGCGGCGGCCTCTTCATAGCCGGTGGTGCCGTTGATCTGTCCGGCAAAGAACAGGCCGTGAATGTATTTGCTCTCCAGCGTCGGCTTCAGATCGCGCGGATCGAAGAAGTCGTACTCGATAGCGTAGCCCGGGCGGACGATCTTCGCGTTTTCCATCCCCTCCATCGAGCGGACGATCTGCATCTGCACGTCGAACGGCAGGCTGGTGGAGATCCCGTTGGGGTAAATCTCGTTGGAGGTCAGCCCTTCGGGTTCGAGGAAGATCTGGTGCTGATTACGGTCGGCAAAGCGCATCACCTTGTCTTCGATAGAGGGGCAGTAGCGCGGGCCGATACCCTCAATCACCCCGGCGTACATCGGGCTGCGATCGAGGTTGTTGCGAATAACGTCGTGGGTTTTCTCGTTGGTATGGGTTATGTAGCACGGCACCTGCTGCGGATGCTGGCTGGCACTGCCCATGAACGAGAACACCGGCATCGGATTGTCGCCGTGCTGCTGAGCAAGCACGCTGAAATTGATGGTGCGGGCGTCGATGCGCGGCGGCGTACCGGTTTTCAGACGGCTGACGCGCAGCGGCAGTTCGCGCAGGCGGCGGGAGAGCGGGATCGACGGCGGATCGCCGGCGCGGCCGCCGCTGTAGTTGTCCAGCCCGATATGAATTTTGCCGTCGAGGAAAGTCCCGACGGTGAGCACCACGGCTTTAGCGCGGAACTTCAGGCCCATCTGGGTCACGGCGCCAACTACCCGATCGTTTTCGACGATCAGATCCTCAACCGCCTGCTGGAAGATCATTAAATTTGGCTGGTTCTCCAGCGCGGTGCGCACCGCCTGGCGATAGAGCACGCGATCTGCCTGAGCGCGAGTGGCGCGTACCGCCGGTCCCTTGCTGGCGTTTAGTATCCTGAACTGAATGCCGGCCTGGTCAATTGCCGTCGCCATCAGCCCGCCGAGCGCATCCACTTCTTTTACCAGGTGTCCCTTCCCGATACCGCCGATCGCCGGGTTGCAGCTCATCTGCCCCAGGGTGTCGATATTATGGGTTAACAGCAGGGTCTGTTGACCCATGCGCGCCGCGGCCATCGCGGCCTCGGTACCTGCATGACCCCCGCCAATGATGATGACGTCAAAAGGATCCTGATAAAACATGGTTTCTGCCTCGCATGAAAGCGGTGTGAATGATGGAGTGAAGCCCGGGCCGTGGATTCTACTCAACTTTAGTCCAGGGAGAAAGCACCTGCGATCCTGAGTATTAAAAAGAAGATCTTTTAAAGAGAGATCTGTTTTACTGTGATCTCTTATTAGGATCGCCTTCTCTTGTGGATAAGCCGGATCCTGCGTTTTGGATCAAATGCTTATCCAGGATCGTATGCTGTGAATGATCGGTGATCCCGCACCGTATAAGCTGGGATCAGAATGCGGAGTTATGCACATGACGAAAACTAGCCAAACCTTATACTTTGGATAACTACCGGTTGATCCAAGCTTTTAACCAGAGTTATCCACAGTTGATCGCACGATCTTTACACTTCTCAGAGTAAATTTTTCCAGGATCCCAGCCAAATCTCGGCCGGATCTTCAGGAATGTCATGTTCGAGGACGTTGATCTTCAGCGTCTCGCCAACCTGCTTCGCGCCGCAGGCGAGCAGTTCGGCATCGATTTTGTCGATTGCGCCGCAGAAGGTGTCGTATTCCCGGCTGCCGATGCCGACAGAGCCAAAGCGCACGGCGGAAAGATCCGGCTTCTGTTCCTGCAGGGCTTCATATAAAGGAAGAAGGTTTTCCGGAATATCGCCCGCACCGTGGGTTGAGCTGACCAGCAGCCAGATCCCGGACGCAGTAAGATCCTCCAGCAGCGGACCGTGCTGGACATCGGTTGAAAAACCGGCCTCTTCCAGCTTCTCTGCCAGATGCTCCGCCACATACTCAGCGCCGCCAAGCGTACTGCCACTGATAAGTGTAATGTCTGCCATCACTGCCACCCTTTATTACTGAGGGTGGCATTGTACGCTGTGCGCGAGCTGGGATCTACCTGTGGAAAGATGTGGGATTAAAAAGAGGGATCATGGCCGGATGGTGCGCATAATCGGGTTCTGTAGGGAGATCAGCGTCTCGGTGGACTGAATTTCATCGATTGTTTGGATCTTGTTGATAAGTACCTGCTGCAGGGCATCGATCGAGCGGCACATCACCTTAATAAAGATGCTGTAGTGGCCGGTGGTGTAGTAGGCCTCGGTGACCTCATCAAGGCTTTCCAGCTTCGCCAGCGCGGAGGGATAGTCCTTGGCGCTCTTGAGAATGATGCCGATAAAGCAGCAGACATCGTAGCCGAGCTGCTTCGGGCTGACGTCGATGCGGGCGCCGGTGATGATCCCGGCCTGCTTCATCTTCTCGACCCGGACGTGGATCGTGCCGGGGCTGACGCCAAACTGTTTGGCCAGTTCGGCGTAGGCGGTGCGCGCGTTGGCCATCAGCGCCTCGAGGATGCCGCGGTCCAGATTGTCGATCTGATAATTTTCCATAGGTTTTTCTTATGTCTTTTGAACAATCACTCTATATTAGCGCCTTATTTTAATGATTTAAAAGTAGAGAGGCCTTTTTAGTTGTTGATTATTGAATTTCACTGCCCTTCTGTTGCTTAATCAATGGCACAGGACAGAGGAGTAACACCATGAAAACCGCTTATATCGCAAAACAACGCCAGATCAGTTTCGTGAAGTCCCATTTCTCCCGTGAGCTCGAAGACAGACTTGGACTCATTGAAGTCCAGGCGCCGATCTTAAGCCGCGTGGGCGACGGTACTCAGGATAACCTTTCCGGCAGCGAGAAGGCGGTGCAGGTGAAAGTGAAAACCCTGCCTGACGCCAGCTTCGAGGTGGTTCACTCTCTCGCGAAGTGGAAGCGTCAGACGCTGGGACAGCACGACTTCAGCGCGGGCGAAGGGCTGTACACGCACATGAAGGCCCTTCGCCCCGATGAAGACAGACTTTCCCCGATCCATTCAGTCTACGTCGATCAGTGGGACTGGGAGCGGGTGATGGGCGACGGCGAGCGCCATACCGGCACCCTGAAAGCGACCGTGGAGGCGATCTACGCCGGGATCAAAGCCACCGAGGCGGCGGTCAGTCGGGAGTTCGGCCTGACGCCGTTCCTGCCGGAGAGGATCCACTTTATTCATAGCCAGGAGCTGCTGAGCCGCTATCCGGATCTGGATGCCAAAGGTCGCGAGCGGGCGATTGCCAAAGCGCTCGGCGCCGTCTTCCTGATCGGCATCGGCGGCAAACTCTCCGACGGCCAGCGCCACGATGTGCGCGCCCCGGACTACGACGACTGGAGTTCGCAGGGCGAAGCCGGGCTGGCCGGTCTGAACGGCGATATTCTGGTGTGGAACCCGACGCTGGATGATGCCATCGAGCTCTCCTCGATGGGGATCCGCGTGGATGCTGAAACCCTGAAGCGTCAGCTGGCGCTGACCGGCGATGAAGACCGCCTCGCGCTGACGTGGCACCAGGCCCTGCTGGCCGGCGAAATGCCGCAGACCATCGGCGGCGGTATCGGCCAGTCGCGCCTGACTATGCTGCTGCTGCAGCTGCCGCATATCGGCCAGGTGCAGTGCGGCGTGTGGCCGCAGCAGGTGCGCGACAGCGTCAGCGCCCTGCTTTAATTAGCGCTTCCAGCGGCGCAGCAGCCTGCTGCGCAGCCCGGTGTCGAAGCGCCAGATATGATCGAAGATGCGCATGATCCCGGGCTTACCGTGCTTTGACATCGCCACGGCGTGAAAGCGGTGCTGGTATCTGCGCTGTAGTTCTCCCACTTTACTGACCACCTCGTCCGGCAGCCGCTGGGCGATAAAGTCCGAGATCACCACCGCGTCGGCATCGGCCCACGTCGGCTCCTGCAGCCTTTCGAGCACCGCCCGCAGGCATTTCGCCATATCGGTGCCGCCGCGAAAGCGCTGGCTGAGAAATCGGATCGCCTGCTCAAGCCCCTGCGCCCCGGTCAGCTCATAGCTCACCACCTCGCTGGCGAAGAGCATAATAAAGCAGCGGCGGTTGTCCGCCAGCGCCACCCGCATCAGCGCCAGGCAGAAGGCCTTGGCGCACTGCTCGTTAAAGCCGCCCATTGAACCGGAGGTATCCACGCAGACCACGAACGGCCCGCGCGGCTGTTCATCGACGTCCTGATGCACTACCGGACGCTCGCTGATTTTTTCCCGCCAGGCGTCGCCGTGCAGGCGGTAGGTCAGCAGCTGCTTCTCCACCAGCCGGCGGTAGAACTCATACTCCAGCTCGCTGATGCCGAGCGTCGCCAGCTCCGCCGGCAGCAGGCGCAGAATATCATCGCTCTGCTGCAGGCCGTCGACCTGCTCCGGCACGGTGGAGGGCTCGCGCACCAGCGCGCGGAAGGTCTCCATCGGCATGTCTTTTTTCGGCACCGACTTCGCCTCCCGGGATCGGCCAAGCTGCTCCGCCAGCTGGATAAGCTCCGGCTGATCGCTGAGGAAATCGCCGTATTTAACGATAAGCCGCCAGTCGCCGCGCCTGAGCTGGCCCTCGCTCATGTCCCACAGCCGTCCGGCGGCGGTATCATTCTCCACCAGCAGCGGCTCCAGGTGGCCGCTGAGGGTCAGGCGCTCCTGCACTTCGCTCAGCAACTGCTCGCGCTCGTCGTCCAGAAGCTGCTGGTTGAGGCTGGTGGCCTGCACCACTAGGCTCAGACGCCAGCGCTGCAGGAAGAGCGTGTGCAGGGCGGCGGTAAAGCGGGGATTGCTGCTGACCAGCTGCTGCGCCTGCGCGGCAAACGGCGAGCGGACGCGGTCAAGCTGGGCGAGGATCTGCGGCAGCTGAATAATAAACTGCGAGGTTGAGAGCGTGAGGTTCTTCTGGTAGCAGGCAACCTCATCGCTTAGCGCCTGCGGGACGTGGGTTTCCCGGAAGCGGGCCTTCAGCGCGCTGCGCCAGCGGGGAAGAACTTCCGCCAGCGCGTTTTTCAGCCGCGGGAATTTTTTAAAAAAACCGACCAGCTGGGGGGAGGCCAGCAGGGTAACGATCGTCTCTTCGATCAGGCCCTCTTCGCTGACGGCCAGCATCACGTTCAGCGTGTCGAGGGTCAGCATTACTGGCGCGCCTGTTTGATCTGGGCGCCGACGTCCTGCAGGCTGGCTTCAATTCGCCCCAGCCAGTCGCTGTGAATAAACAGGCACTTCTGCTGTTCGCTAAAGCGGTTGTGCTGCTGGTGCCACTCTTCCAGCAGGGCATCGAGTTGCTGCTTCACTTCATCGGGCATATTTTCCGGCGCTTCGGTGCCGGGCAGCGCCAGCCGGGATCCCTGCAGGCTGACGTCGCGCACCACCAGGTGCTGGGCCTGATCGACCTCCACATTCAGCACCTGGGCAAAGCCGATGCCGTTGAGCTTGCCGCGTATTTCACCGCCTTTCTCCAGCCACTGCGCCAGCGCCGGGCGCTCAATCGCAACGTGAACGACGTTCATATCGTGGAGCTTCAGCGGCTGCTGCAAGAGTAACGTCAGCACCGGCTCCTGCACCTCTTCCGGAAGCTGATAGTGCGGGCGGCGGCTGAACATGCCGCCGAGGCGGGTGACCTTCAGCGCGGTTTTATCGCTTTGCTGCTGCTGAAGCTGCAGGCGGTGCTGGGTAATATTGCCGAGCCGGGTTAACATCGCCTGCTGCTGCCATGCGTGACCGGTCATCAATATTTCGAGCTGGTTGTGCATCAGATTCAGGCTCTTAGCATCGTGCCACAGGCAGTCTTTCAGCAGGATCAGATCGATGGGCGCGATCGCATCGCGACCGCTGAAGAAGGCGCAGGCCTGCAGCAGGCGGACGGCCTTTTTCCAGCGCCTGTCCGATACGTAGGGCGCATCCGGCAGCGCTTCCAGCTGCTGGCGCAGCTGGTAGATAAGCTCAAAGACGCTGTCCGATAGCGTGACGGCGCCAATCGCCGTCTGCCACTGGGTAAACTCTTCGTCGCTGACCTGCAGACTTTCCGGCACCGGGTTGGCGTTCTCGTCCTGCTGGCTGACCAGCAGGGAGCGAAAATTGCCCTTCTCCTGCACTTTATCCAGCCACAGGCGGATCAGCATCCGGTCATACAGCGCCTCCAGGCTGCTGTCCGCTTCCGGCAGTTCGTTGGAGGCGGTGACCAGCAGGCGCATCGGAATTTTCTCTTCGCTTGCGCCGTTGCGGAAGCTGCGTTCGTTAATGGCCGTCAGCAGGGTATTCAGAATGGCCGGCCCCGCTTTCCAGATCTCGTCGAGAAAGACGATTTCTGCTTCCGGCAGATAGCCGGCGGTAAGGCGCTCGTAGCGGCCTTCATCCTTGAGCGCCTGAATTGAGAGCGGACCGAACACCTCTTCCGGCGTTGAGAAACGGGTCATCAGGTACTCAAAGGCGCGGGCGCTGCGGAAGGCGAATTTGATGCGGCGGGCGATCAGGCTTTTAGCAATGCCCGGAGGGCCGAGCAGAAACACGCTCTCGCCGCTCAGCGCCGCCAGCAGGCAGAGGCGAATGGCGTGGCTGCGCTCAAAAAGCCCCTTCTCCAGCGCGGTGCTCAGGCGGGAAATTCTTTCTGCTAATAAGTGTGATTGGGCCATAATTGAGGGGTGTCCTTTCGCTATCTGTCCGGCTTTCAACGGATTATAGCCGTTTGCTATTAGAGGATAACAGCGCGATAAGCGATACTACTTTCTTTGAGCAAGGTTAATCCCTCTTCATTTTAGAGTACGATTTTGTGATGAATCGTGCATACTGTGCGCTTTTTGTGGGTCCAGGGATCAGGGTCACATTTGTCTTATTAAACGAAAGACGAGTCTATGAGCACTGATAATAAGCAATCATTACCGGCAGTTACCCTTGCGGCAATTGGCGTGGTGTATGGTGATATCGGGACCAGTCCCCTCTATACGCTTCGCGAGTGTCTGTCGGGACAGTTTGGCTTTGGCGTGGAAAGAGATGCCGTGTTTGGCTTTCTGTCGCTGATACTGTGGCTGCTGATATTTACCGTTTCTCTTAAGTACATCACCTTCGTGATGCGCGCGGACAACGCCGGCGAGGGCGGGATTTTGACGCTGATGTCGCTGGCCGGGCGCAACACCTCGGCGCGGGTCACCTCGACGCTGGTGATCCTCGGGCTGATCGGCGGCAGCTTCTTTTATGGCGAAGTGGTCATTACGCCGGCCATCTCGGTGATGTCGGCCATTGAGGGGCTTGAAATAGTCGCGCCCCAGCTCGATTCATGGATAGTACCGATATCCATCGTCGTCCTCACCCTGCTGTTTATGATCCAGAAGCACGGCACCGGAATGGTCGGCAAACTGTTTGCGCCGATTATGCTCATCTGGTTCCTGCTGCTGGCCGGTCTTGGGCTGCGCAGCATTATCGCCAACCCGGAAGTGCTGCAGGCGCTTAACCCGTACTGGGCGATGCACTTCTTCCTCGAATATAAGGCCGTCTCCTTCGTGGCGCTGGGGGCCGTGGTGCTCTCCATCACCGGCGTTGAGGCGCTGTATGCAGATATGGGCCACTTCGGCAAGCTGCCGATTCGCGTGGCGTGGTTCTTCGTGGTGCTGCCGTCGCTGGTGCTGAACTACTTCGGCCAGGGGGCGCTGTTGCTCAAGCATCCGGAGGCGATTAAGAACCCGTTCTTCCTGCTGGCGCCGGACTGGGCGCTGATCCCGCTGCTGATCCTCGCCGCGCTGGCGACGGTTATCGCTTCGCAGGCGGTTATCTCCGGCGTCTTCTCGCTGACCCGCCAGGCGGTGCGCCTGGGCTATCTGTCGCCGATGCGCATTATTCACACCTCGGAGATGGAGTCCGGGCAGATCTACATCCCGTTCATTAACTGGCTGCTGTACGTGGCGGTGGTGATCGTGATTGTCAGCTTCGAACACTCCAGCAATCTGGCGGCGGCCTACGGCATCGCGGTGACCGGCACCATGGTGCTGACCACCATTCTGTTCTCGACCGTGGCGCGCAAAAACTGGCACTGGAGTAAGTATGTCGTCGGCCTGCTGCTGATTGCCTTCCTCTGCGTGGACGTGCCGCTGTTTTCGGCTAACCTCGACAAGCTGCTCTCCGGCGGCTGGCTGCCGCTGAGCCTCGGGTTCGTGATGTTTATGATCATGACCACCTGGAAGAGCGAGCGCTTCCGCCTGCTGCGCCGGATGCACGAGCACGGTAATTCGCTGGAGGCGATGATTGCTTCGCTGGAGAAGTCGCCGCCGGTGCGCGTGCCGGGTACGGCGGTCTTTATGTCCCGGGCACTGAACGTCATTCCGTTTGCCATGCTGCATAACCTCAAGCACAACAAGGTGCTGCACGAGCGCGTTATTCTGCTGACCCTGCGCACCGAGGACGCGCCCTATGTGCACAACGTCCGCCGGGTGCAGATTGAGCAGCTGTCGCCGTCGTTCTGGCGGGTTGTCGCCAGCTACGGCTGGCGCGAAACGCCGAACGTGGAAGAGGTGTTCCACCGCTGCGGGCTTGAGGGCCTGAGCTGCCGGATGATGGAAACTTCGTTCTTCATGTCCCACGAGTCGCTGATTATTGGCGAAGGGCGGCCCTGGTATCTGCGCCTGCGCGGCAAGCTCTTTCTGCTGCTGCAGCGTAACGCCCTGCGCGCCCCGGATCAGTTTGAAATCCCGCCTAACCGGGTGATTGAGCTGGGGACCCAGGTCGAGATTTAAGGTCTGCTGCCCTCACCCCGGCCCTCTCCCACAGGGAGAGGGCGCAGGGGCTAAAAACGGTACTTTTGGTACCGTTTTGTCTTGATATCGAAACGTTTCTACCGCGATCACAATTCTGCAATGCCGTGATGGTTTTCTTGCCGCTATTCGCCATAATCTGCAGCAAGCGAAACGTTTCGCCAGTGGAGCAGAAGATGAAGAAAGGTACGGTTCTTAACGCTGATATTTCCTCGGTCATTTCCAGACTCGGGCATACCGATACGCTGGTGGTCTGTGATGCGGGTCTGCCGATCCCTGACAGCACGCAGCGCATTGATATGGCGCTGACCCAGGGAGTGCCCTCCTTTATGCAGGTGCTGGAGGTGGTCACTGCGGAAATGCAGGTTGAATCGGCTATTCTCGCCGCGGAAATCGAAATTCATAATCCGCAGCTTCACGCCGCGTTGCTTACCCATCTTGAACAATTGCAGCAGCGCCAGGGAAACACCATTGAGATCCATTACACCACCCACGAGCAGTTCAAACAGCAAACCGCAGACAGCCGGGCGGTGATCCGCAGCGGAGAGTGCTCTGCGTATGCGAACATTATCCTCTGCGCCGGCGTGACCTTCTGAGGCCGATATGGACGCACTACTGCAACTTAAGGGGATCGATAAATCGTTCCCGGGCGTAAAGGCCCTCTCCGGCGCGTCGCTGAACGTCTACGGCGGGCGCGTAATGGCGCTGGTCGGCGAGAACGGCGCCGGTAAATCGACGATGATGAAAGTGCTGACCGGCATCTACAGTAAGGATGCCGGTTCTCTGCTGTGGCTCGGCAAGGAGACCGCCTTTAGCGGCCCCAAATCCTCCCAGGAAGCCGGCATCGGCATCATCCACCAGGAGCTGAACCTTATTCCGCAGCTCTCCATCGCCGAAAACATCTTTCTCGGCCGCGAGTTCGTCAACCGCTTTGGCAAAATCGACTGGAAAACCATGTACGCCGAGGCCGACCGGCTGCTGGCGAAGCTGAACCTGCGCTTTAAGAGCGACCGGCTGGTGGGCGAGCTCTCCATCGGCGATCAGCAGATGGTGGAAATTGCCAAAGTCCTGAGCTTTGAATCGAAGGTCATCATTATGGATGAGCCGACGGACGCCCTGACCGATACCGAAACCGAGTCCCTGTTCCGGGTGATCCGCGAACTGAAGTCCCAGGGCCGCGGCATCGTCTATATCTCCCACCGCATGAAAGAGATTTTTGAGATCTGCGATGACGTGACGGTCTTTCGCGACGGCCAGTTTATCGCCGAGCGCGAAGTCGCCACCCTCACCGAAGATTCGCTGATTGAGATGATGGTCGGGCGTAAGCTCGAAGACCAGTACCCGCACCTGGATAAAGCGCCGGGCGAGATCCGCCTGAAGGTCGATAACCTCTGCGGCTCCGGCGTCGAAAACATCAGCTTTACCCTGCGCAAAGGCGAGATCCTCGGCGTCGCCGGGCTGATGGGCGCCGGGCGTACTGAATTAATGAAGGTGCTGTACGGCGCGCTGCCGCGCAGCAGCGGTTACGTGACCCTCGACGGCCACGAAGTTGTCGCTAAATCACCGCAGGACGGGCTGGCCAACGGCATCGTTTATATCTCGGAAGACCGCAAGCGCGACGGGCTGGTGCTCGGCATGTCGGTGAAGGAAAACATGTCCCTGACCGCGCTGCGCTACTTCAGCCGCGCCGATGGCAGCGTGAAGCACGGCGAAGAGCAGGAGGCGGTGGGCGACTTTATTCGCCTGTTCAATGTCAAAACGCCGTCGATGGATCAGGCTATCGGCCTGCTCTCCGGCGGTAACCAGCAGAAGGTGGCTATCGCCCGCGGTCTGATGACCCGGCCAAAAGTGCTGATCCTCGATGAACCGACCCGCGGCGTGGACGTGGGCGCCAAGAAAGAGATTTATCAGCTGATCAACAAATTTAAAGCCGACGGCCTGAGCATCATTCTCGTCTCTTCTGAGATGCCGGAAGTGCTGGGCATGAGCGATCGCATCATGGTGATGCACGAAGGGCATCTCGGCGGAGAGTTCACCCGCGAGCAGGCCACTCAGGAAGTCTTGATGGCTGCCGCCGTAGGCAAGCTTAATCGCGTGAATCAGGAGTAAAAAAAGATGACTACCCAGGCCGTTTCCGGGCGCCGCTACTTCACCAAAGCGTGGCTGATGGAGCAAAAATCGCTGATTGCGCTGCTGGTGCTGATCGCCATCGTCTCTACCCTTAGCCCCAACTTTTTTACCGTCAATAACCTGTTCAACATCCTGCAGCAGACCTCGGTAAACGCCATTATGGCGGTGGGGATGACGCTGGTTATTCTGACCTCGGGAATCGATCTGTCCGTCGGTTCCCTGCTGGCCCTGACCGGCGCGGTCGCCGCGTCGCTGGTCGGCATTGAGGTTAATGCCCTCGTCGCCGTCGCCGCCGCACTTGCTTTAGGTGCGGCCATTGGTGCCGTGACCGGCGTGATTGTCGCTAAGGGCCGGGTTCAGGCCTTTATCGCCACCCTGGTGATGATGCTGCTGCTGCGCGGCGTCACCATGGTCTACACCAACGGCAGCCCGATGAGCACCGGCTTTACCGACAACGCCGATCTGTTCGGCTGGTTCGGCATCGGCCGCCCGCTGGGTATTCCGACGCCGGTGTGGCTGATGGCGATTGTGTTCCTCGCGGCGTGGTACATGCTGCACCACACCCGCCTGGGCCGCTACATCTACGCCCTGGGCGGTAACGAAGCGGCGACCCGCCTCTCCGGCATCAGCGTCGATAAAGTCAAAGTCATCGTCTACTCTCTGTGCGGTCTGCTGTCAGCGCTGGCGGGCATCATTGAAGTGGCGCGCCTCTCTTCTGCCCAGCCGACCGCCGGTACCGGCTACGAGCTGGACGCTATCGCGGCGGTGGTGCTCGGCGGCACCAGCCTGGCGGGCGGTAAAGGTCGCATTGTTGGGACCCTGATCGGCGCATTAATTCTCGGATTCCTTAATAATGGTTTGAATTTGTTAGGTGTTTCTTCCTACTACCAGATGATCGTTAAAGCGGTGGTGATATTGCTGGCGGTGCTGGTGGACAACAAAAAGCAGTAATAACTGACACAAACAGGATCTCTCCGATATGAACATGAAAAAACTGGCTACCCTGGTTTCCGCCGTGGCACTGAGCGCCACCGTAAGTGCAAACGCGATGGCGAAAGACACCATTGCGCTGGTCGTCTCCACCCTCAATAACCCGTTCTTCGTTTCCCTGAAGGACGGCGCGCAGAAAGAAGCCAATAAGCTGGGCTACAACCTGGTGGTGCTGGACTCGCAGAACAACCCGGCGAAAGAGCTGGCGAACGTGCAGGATCTGACTGTGCGCGGCACCAAAGTCATGCTGATCAACCCGACCGACTCCGACGCGGTGGGCAACGCGGTGAAAATGGCTAACCAGGCCAAAATCCCGGTTATTACCCTCGACCGCCAGGCCTCTAAAGGCGAGGTGGTGAGCCACATCGCCTCTGATAACGTGCTGGGCGGCAAAATCGCTGGCGACTACATCGCGAAGAAAGCCGGCGAAGGCGCGAAGGTGATTGAGCTGCAGGGCATTGCCGGTACCTCCGCCGCCCGCGAGCGCGGCGAGGGCTTCCAGCAGGCCGTGGCGGCGCATAAATTTAACGTCCTCGCCAGCCAGCCGGCCGACTTTGACCGTACCAAGGGTCTGAACGTTATGCAGAACCTGCTGACCGCCCATCCGGACGTGCAGGCCGTATTCGCACAAAATGATGAAATGGCGCTCGGCGCCCTGCGCGCGCTGCAGACAGCAGGCAAATCTGACGTGATGGTGGTTGGTTTTGACGGCACGCCGGATGGCGAAAAGGCAGTAAATGATGGCAAACTGGCAGCGACTGTTGCACAGCTGCCGGAACAAATTGGCATCCAGGGCGTTGAGGTTGCCGATAAGCTGCTGAAAGGTGAGAAGGTTCAGGCCAAATACCCCGTTGACCTGAAGCTGGTCATCAAGCAATAAGTCATCACCGATTCAGGCCAGCAAGAGCCTGAGGGGACAACGTAAAAGAAAAGTGTGGCACGCGCCACCGGGTTCCCGGTGGCGCTCTTTACCGAATAGGCATGTTATGAAAAGCACAAAAAAACTCGTCGTCCTTGGCAGCATCAATGCCGATCACATTCTCAACCTTGAAGATTTCCCGCGTCCGGGCGAAACCGTTACCGGCAGCCAGTATCAGGTGGCTTTTGGCGGTAAAGGCGCGAATCAGGCGGTGGCCGCCGGGCGCAGCGGAGCCAATATTGCTTTTATCGCCTGCACCGGCGATGACGATACCGGCGAGCGGGTGCGCAGGCAGCTGGCGAGCGACAATATTGATATTGCGCCGGTCAGCGAAATTGCCGGCGAGTCGACCGGCGTGGCGCTGATCTTCGTTAACGGCGAAGGGGAGAATGTTATCGGTATTCACGCTGGCGCAAACGCGGCGCTCTCTACCGCGCTGGTCAATGACCAGGCGGCGCGCATTGCCGATGCCGACGCTTTGCTGATGCAGCTGGAATCGCCGCTGGAGAGCGTGCTGGCGGCGGCAAAAATTGCCCACGACAATAATACGCGGGTTGCGCTGAACCCGGCGCCGGCCCGCGAACTTCCGGATGAACTGCTGTCGCTGGTGGATATTATTACGCCGAATGAAACCGAGGCCGAAAAGCTGACCGGGATCCACATTGAGAGCGATGAGGATGCGGCGAAGGCGGCGCAGGCGCTGCACGATAAGGGCATCGCCACGGTGATCGTCACCCTCGGCAGCCGCGGCGTCTGGGCGAGCGAGCAGGGCAAAGGCCAGCGCGTGCCCGGCTTTAAAGTGCAGGCCGTAGATACCATTGCCGCCGGCGATACCTTCAACGGCGCGCTGATGACCGCCCTGCTGGAAGGTAACCCGCTGGCGCAGGCTATTCGCTTCGCGCACGCGGCGGCGGCCATTGCGGTTACCCGTAAGGGCGCCCAGCCTTCCGTACCGTGGCGCAACGAGATTGACGATTTTCTCGCTCAGCAGGGGTAATGCTTGGCTACCATGAAGGATGTTGCCCGCCTGGCGGGCGTTTCCACCTCAACGGTCTCACACGTCATTAATAAAGACCGGTTCGTCAGCGAAGCCATCACCGAAAAGGTGGATGCGGCGATAAAAAGCCTCAACTACGCGCCCTCCGCGCTGGCGCGCAGCCTCAAGCTCAATCAGACCCGCACCATCGGGATGCTGATCACCGCCAGTACCAACCCGTTTTACTCGGAGCTGGTGCGCGGCGTCGAGCGCAGCTGCTTTGAGCGCGGCTATAGCCTGGTGCTGTGCAATACCGAGGGCGACGAGCAGCGGATGAACCGCAATCTTGAGACCCTGATGCAAAAGCGCGTCGACGGCCTGCTGCTGCTGTGTACCGAAACGCACCAGCCGTCGGCGGAAATCGTCCAGCGCTATCCCTCCATTCCGACGGTGATGATGGACTGGGCGCCGTTCGACGGCGACAGCGACATTATTCAGGATAACTCCCTGCTCGGGGGCGATATGGCGACGCAGTACCTGCTTGATAAAGGCTATACCCGTATCGCCTGTATCGCGGGACCGCTGGATAAGACACCTGCCCGGCTGCGTCTGGAAGGCTATCAGCGGGCAATGGCGCGGGCGGGGATTGTTGTGGATGAAGGCTATACCGTCATCAGCGACTTTGAGTTCGGCGGCGGACTGCGGGCGATGCAGGCGCTGCTGGCGCATCCCGAGCGGCCGCAGGCGGTTTTTATCGGCAACGATGCGATGGCGGTCGGCGCCTATCAGGCGCTCTATCAGGCCGGATTACGCATTCCCGAAGATGTGGCGGTGGTTGGCTATGACGATATTGAGCTGGCGCGCTATATGACGCCGCCGCTGACCACCGTGCATCAGCCGAAGGACGAGCTGGGCGAGCTGGCCATCGATGTGCTGATCCACCGTATGGCCCAGCCCGGGCAGGCTCAGCAGCGGGTGCAGCTGACGCCTGAGCTGGTGATCCGCGGCTCCGCTTAACCTTTCTTATGCCGCTCCTTGATCAGGTTGCGGCCATCTTTATGTCTGAGCAGCATAAACATCAGCGCGGACACCACGGTTATCGCACCCATCGTAATAAAGGTGTAGTGGAACTGTTCGACGGTAGTGCTGCCCTCAATGCCCTCATAAACGCGCAGGACGGCGGCGCTGACCGCGACGCCTAAACTGATGGAGAGCTGCTGGGTAACGGCCAGCATGCTGTTGCCGCTGCTGGCGGTTTCATCCGTCAGGTCGGCAAGCGTTATGGTGTTCATTGCCGTGAACTGGGTAGACATCGCCATGCCCAGCACAAACAGGGGCAGGATCAGCATCCATACCGGCATCGACGGCGACTGCAGTGAAAACTGGGCAATCATCAGGCCGATAAAGATTGTGACCCCGACCAGCGTCCGGCGGTAGCCGAACCAGCGCAGCACCTGCGTTACCGTCGATTTCGCAATAATCGAGCCCACCGCCGTCGGCGCCATCATGCAGCCGGCGATCAGCGCCGGATAGCCAAATCCTACCTGCAGCATCAGCGGCATCAGAAACGGCACGCAGCCGGTGCCGAGGCGCGTCGCCAGGTTGCCGGCGATGCCGACGGAGAAGGTGCGGGTCTTAAACAGCGGCAGGGCAATCAGCGGCGTGGGGTGCCTGCGGGCGTGGCGGATGTAGGCCATCAGCAGGATCAGGCTGATGACGATGATGCCTATCGCCAGCCAGGTTGAGACTATCTTCTCGCCAAACAGCTCCATGCCGCTGGAGAACAGCACCAGACTCAGGCCGAACAGCAGAAATCCCGTCATATCGAAGCCGCGCCGTGGCGTGGTGAAGTTGGGCATATATTTGCGGGCGTAAAGCAGGCCGGCGACGCCTATCGGAATATTAATCAGGAAAATCCAGTGCCAGCTGGCCCAGGTCACCAGAACACCGCCGAGCACCGGCCCCAGAATCGGGCCAACCAGGCCGGGCATGGTGACGAAGTTAAGTACCGGCAGCAGTTCGCTGCGCGGATAGGCGCGCAGCAGCGCCAGGCGGGCGACGGGCATCATCATTGCCCCGCCGATCCCCTGAATAATGCGGAATATCACCAGTTCCGGCAGCGAAGTGGAGAGGGCGCAGGCCAGTGAGCCTAAGGTAAACAGGCTGACGGCAGTCATAAACACCCGACGGGTGCCGAAGCGGTCCGCCAGCCAGCCGCTTACCGGGATCAGCATCGCCACCGTTAGCGTGTAGCTGATAATCGCCGACTGCATGGCCAGCGGCGAGCGGTTAAGGCTGGTGGCAATCGCAGGGAGCGCGGTATTGAGGATGGTGGCGTCAAGCGCCTGCATAAAGAAGGCCATGGCGGCGATCCACGGCAGGCCCGCCATACTGTGCGCTTTCTTACTCATCTATTTCATCGCCTGGGTATTGGGCGCATCCAGCAACGCCCGGCTGGCCTGACGGGCCTGCTCGCCGTCACCCTGCCGGATGGCATCCACGATGGCCTGGTGCAGATCCAGCTTTATCACTTCATTATTGGTGATTGCTGAAAAGTAGGATTGATAGACCGAGTTAAACAGGGCGGCGAAGGCGCTGAGAAAAGGATTGCCGCTCATGATATAGATGTGTTCATGCCAGGCCATGTCGACCTCAATCCAGCGCTGGCGATCGAAATCACTCTTCAACAGAACCATCTCTTCCATGAGCGTATTGAGGCGCGTCTTCTGTTCGACGCTGCCGTTTACCGCCGCCAGCATGCAGGCCTGCGGTTCTAGGCTGCTGCGCATAATAAGGAAGTGATCGACGACCTCATTAAAGTTACTTTCTGTCATCCACCAGGCGAGGAGCTCCTTATCGAGAAAGTTCCAGCTGCTTCTGGGCATGACCCGGGTACCAATGCGTGGCCTTGGCAGTACCATACCTTTGGCTGTGAGGGTCTTTACAGCTTCGCGAACGGCGGTACGGCTCACCCCGAACTGTTCGCCAAGCTCTATCTCACCGGGAAGGATGCTTTCCGGCGGGTAATCTCCCGCGAGAATTTTCTGCGCGAGTTTCCCGGCAAGCACCCAGGAGATATTCTTTTGTGCGGCCAGCTGTTGTGCGCTTAAAGGCATAGTCGATTTCCTGTCTTCTCTTTACCGGCCTAGTATGCCATCCAGGGATAAGATCCGGTGGTTAAAACGGCAGATAGCGCAATAAATGGCACATTTACAGCCGCTTTGGTGAAAAAAAGTGCGAACAGTAAATTATTTTAAATTTCCCCTTGTCAGGTCCGGAGAACTCCCTATAATGCGCCTCCATCGACACGGAACAACGGCATACACGCCGCCGGGTCAGCAGAGAAAGCTCTGAAAAAAGGGTTGACTCTGAAAGAGGAAAGCGTAATATACGCCACCTCGCGACAGAGCGCTAAAGCGCGTCGCAACTGCTCTTTAACAATTTATCAGACAATCTGTGTGGGCACTCAAAGTGACATGGATTCTTAACGTCCTCGGACGAAAAATGAATACCAAGTCTCAAAGAGTGAACACGTAATTCATTACGAAGTTTAATTCTAAGAGCATCAAACTTAAATTGAAGAGTTTGATCATGGCTCAGATTGAACGCTGGCGGCAGGCCTAACACATGCAAGTCGAACGGTAGCAGAAAGAAGCTTGCTTCTTTGCTGACGAGTGGCGGACGGGTGAGTAATGTCTGGGAAACTGCCCGATGGAGGGGGATAACTACTGGAAACGGTAGCTAATACCGCATAACGTCTTCGGACCAAAGAGGGGGACCTTCGGGCCTCTTGCCATCGGATGTGCCCAGATGGGATTAGCTAGTAGGTGGGGTAACGGCTCACCTAGGCGACGATCCCTAGCTGGTCTGAGAGGATGACCAGCCACACTGGAACTGAGACACGGTCCAGACTCCTACGGGAGGCAGCAGTGGGGAATATTGCACAATGGGCGCAAGCCTGATGCAGCCATGCCGCGTGTATGAAGAAGGCCTTCGGGTTGTAAAGTACTTTCAGCGGGGAGGAAGGGAGTGAGGTTAATAACCTCATTCATTGACGTTACCCGCAGAAGAAGCACCGGCTAACTCCGTGCCAGCAGCCGCGGTAATACGGAGGGTGCAAGCGTTAATCGGAATTACTGGGCGTAAAGCGCACGCAGGCGGTCTGTCAAGTCGGATGTGAAATCCCCGGGCTCAACCTGGGAACTGCATTCGAAACTGGCAGGCTTGAGTCTCGTAGAGGGGGGTAGAATTCCAGGTGTAGCGGTGAAATGCGTAGAGATCTGGAGGAATACCGGTGGCGAAGGCGGCCCCCTGGACGAAGACTGACGCTCAGGTGCGAAAGCGTGGGGAGCAAACAGGATTAGATACCCTGGTAGTCCACGCCGTAAACGATGTCTACTTGGAGGCTGTGCCCTTGAGGCGTGGCTTCCGGAGCTAACGCGTTAAGTAGACCGCCTGGGGAGTACGGCCGCAAGGTTAAAACTCAAATGAATTGACGGGGGCC